>Ga0153954_1000324_pt1 | contig 41005 bp, 31 predicted proteins | sample TSFL038MetaG_FD_102277 | JGI IMG/M metagenome (GOLD analysis project Ga0153954, IMG submission 102277) | Attine ant fungus gardens microbial communities from Florida, USA - TSFL038 MetaG | ecosystem: Host-associated > Fungi > Mycelium > Unclassified | place: USA: Florida, Wekiwa Springs State...
ACCGGTGCCGGTTCCAAGCAGATGCACGGTATCGTTGCCATCGCCGAGGTCGATCGCCCCGGTGATGGTCGAGCCGACCGAAACGTTGAGAACGTCGTCGCCGCCACCGAGCGAGACACTCCCGAGAATCTGGCCCTGATTGGACAGAGTATCGTTTTCGTCGCCAGTCAACGCGATGGCCTGGCCCGACAGGCCCTGGATGACACCTTCGTTGGTGATCACAGTGCCCGCGACCGGCGCGTCGCCCGACGCAATCGCTGCGCCGCTCGCCGTAATCGTGGCGCCAGCGGCGTTGTCGATCGAACCACCGTCAATGACGATGGCGCGCGCATTGCCACCGAGGCCGAGGATCGCACCGGAGTTCGAAATCGCAGCGGACCCGTCCGCCACGACGGCATCGTCCCCATTGGTCACAAGGACAAGGCCTCCCGGCGACACCGTCATCTGGCCCTGGTCGGCAAGATGGACCTGGGACGTCAGGGTCGCACCAGTCGCAACCGTCACGTCGGCATAGGCTGCGCTCCGGATCGCCCAGGTGCCGCCCTCGATATTGAGGTTTTCGAAGTTCTGGTTGGCGCCGAGGGTGCCAACACCGCTGCCCATCAGATTGAGGGTATCGTCGCCGTCACCACCGTCGATAAGACCCGTGGTGGTCGAGCCGGCATAGGCGTTGAACACGTCGTCGCCGCCGTCGGTGAAGACGCCGCCGACGATCTGGCCCTTGTTGGTGATCGTGTCGTTCGCGGTGCCGACGATGTCGATCGCTTCACGGTTTTCGATCACAATGCCGACGTCCGAACCCGGGGCAAAGTTCTGCGGGCCGTGGCCGTCGCCCTGGATCAGGCCTTCGTTGTAGATCGTAGTGGCGCCGAGCGCCGGACCTTGGGCCGAGTCGTCGACCTGAATGGCACGGCCGTAGCCGTAGATCTCGCCGCCGGCGTAGTTGTTGATCACGCCGCCGCCGATCGCAACACCTTCGGAAACGTTGGCGCCGCCGTCGTGGGTGCCGTTGGCGCCGAGGCCCTTGACGTTGCCGTAGTTGTCGAGTGCCAGCAGACCGTCGACGTCAACGGCATCACCGTCGCTGTCAGTATAGCCGGCGGATTCACCGAAGATGTCGCCGTGGTTGGTGACGTGCACCGTGTTGGCCACGCTGCCGTCGTTGTCGATGTTCACGCCGGAGCCATTGCGCCCGATCAGCGTCGCGCCGGCATCGTTGATGACCGTCACGGCAAGATCGCCAGTGATCGCGTGGTGCGAGCCCTCGATCAGGCCACCGGCTTCGTTATGAACGACGCCGCCAGCGTTGCTCTGGAAGTCGATGGCGTCGCCACCAGTCACGCTCGGGCTCGGATCGGCCGCGGCAATGATCTTGCCGGCGTTATCGATCTCGTTGAACGCACCGCCACGGATGATGTCGTCCGACGGCGAGTCGGAGGTGATCACGCCGCCCGCGAGGTTGTGGATCCAGTCCTGACCGGGAGCCGTCGCATTCGCCATCTCGATCGTCTTGGTGTGCGAGGAGATAGTGCCGGAATTGGTGATGGTGACCACCGCGCTGGTGGCAACCTTATGCATGTCGATTTCACCGAAATCGGTCGACCCTTCATGCATGGTGATCGCCAGCGTACCGGTGACGTTTTTGTCGCCGATGATCGCAACGGAAGCAGCGGTGGGGAAAGTCTGGATGTCGCCAGAGCTGTCGATGGTGGCGTTGCCGCCCTTCCAGTCGAGAGCGTTTACGCCGGAAGTCTGGCTGACATCAATCTTGGCACCCGCGTCGATTTTGACCGAATCGGTTCCGCTGAGATTGACCGGCAGCGTGACGACCTGGCCGGCAAAGATCTCGCCCGGCTCCGCGTCATCGTTGGTGATCGTACCGGTGGCCGTTGTGTTGGCTCCGATCACGACGTTCGCCTGCGTGTTGGACGCGGACTGGAACACGAGATGGAAGATCTCGTTGGCTTCGTAGAGAGAGTCTCCGGTGACGGTGATCGACACGGTGGTCGACGACTGGCCATCGGCGATCACGCCGCTGACCACCGGCAAGGTGCCGCCGAAATCCGATGCATCGGCAACACCGTTGATGTGCTCCGATGCGACACCGACGGTGAAGTCCAGGTCGCCAGTGGTGCCGTTGGTGCGCTCGACCGTGAAGGTGAACGTCGTCGTGGCTCCGTCATTGCCCTCGTCATGGCTTACCTTGACCGAGCTGGCCGCAAAGTCGACCTGCTGGGCAGCCGGATCAATCGAGAAGGCATAAGTCGGAAACGGGGTGTCCGGCGCGACGCCATCGGCGCTCTTGGCTCCCGTGCTCCAGTTGGATGCGGTGTTGATGGCGTGGATATAGTCGTCATAGGACGTGAAGCCGACGCGCGGACCGATGTACTGGGCAATCCCGATGAAGGAAGGCAGTTGCACGGCGTTGGTGCCGGCGGTCAGACCAATGCCGGACGTATTTCCCAACGAACCAAGCGCGATGGCGGCCAGGTAGCCTGTCGGCTGGCCGGCATCACCCATATACGCGAGAATGCTGCCGCCGAACGTATCGAAATCAACCTGTCCGGATGTGAACGCGATCGAGCCGTGATTGCTGGTGGCCGCGCCGTTCAGGTCGTCCATCGTGATAACCGAACCAGCCTTGACGTCCTCAGACGCGGTCCAGCTCCAGTCTACGGGGTGACCGTCCGCGTTGCCGCTAAACCGGATGACCGTCCCGGCCGCGATATCGGTGAATGTCGCGAACGACACATCGTCGTTGCCGTCAACATTGATACCTGTGAACGCGATCTTCGGCCCCGCATCGTCATTGACGATGGTGCCGGTCGCAAGGGTGTGATCGCCCAGGATCGCCGGGTGCGTTGCGTTCGACACATTATTCAGCACAAGTGTGAACGTTTCGTTCGACTCGAAGGTGGTGTCGCCGGCGATGTGAATGGTCACCGTTCCGGTCGTCTGGCCGTCGGCAATCGTGCCGGAGAACGTCAGCGGCTGATTGAAATCGCTGCCGGTCAGAAGCGGCTTGCCATCGATATTGATGACGCCCGAGAAATCCAGCTCGCCTTCGGCGTTGTCGCCGCTGCGCTCGACCGTAAAGGTCATGATCGTATCGCCGCTGTCTCCTTCCGCATGCGAAACCGAGAGAGAGTCCGCGGCAAAGCTGACCGTCTGGGCATGCGGATCGGTCGAAAATCCACCCTGCGGGAGCGGAGCATCCGGGCCGATGCCATCATGTTCGCCCTTGCCGCCGCTGTAGGCCTGGAAGGTCCAATTGGCCGGATTGTTGATCTGGAACAGATAATCCGAGAAGTTGGCAGAGCCGATGTGAGGTCCGGTGTAAATGCCGATGTCGGAGCTGGAGTTCGCATTAGGTGCCAACGAGATGGCGGTCTGGCCTGCGACCAGGCCCGTGCCGTCAAGCGTTGCATGGCTAAAGCTGGAAGTGAGGGCGTCGCCCGAAATTGCCGACAAGAAAGTCGTTGGGGCGCTTGGGGTGCCGACGTAGGCGTAGACAACGTCGAAGTCGGTGACATGGAGGCTCGAGCCGGAAATCGCGATGTCACCGTGATTGCTCGTAGGGTCCGCCGAATTGAGCATGTCCATGGTGATGACGGTGCCGGCGGCGACATCTTCTGTCGCTGTCCAGGTCCAGTTGTCGCCACCGCTTACAAAGCTGGTGCCGTTCCATGCACCAGCGTTGAAGCTGATCACGGTCCCTGCCGAAATGTCAGTCAAAGCAGCAAATTGCAGCGCGTCAGCGGAGTCCGACGTATCGAGACTGAAACCGGTGAAAGCGATCGAGCCGGCGGTGAGATCGGTGGCCATGACAAGGTCCTTCAGAAATTTGGGTAAGCAAAAGCGTGGCTTCGCAAGCGAAGCGGTGAGACGGTTGATTTGTGAGATGCAGCCCGATCGCAAATCAGGCCGCAGAGAATTCGCGGGCTCTAATGAAGCTGCTTGATGTTACGCCTATCCGGAGTGATCCCGGATAGAATCGTGTCGGTGAGAAAACGGAACCGCCGTTATCGTCATCGTCAAAAACCCCGGCCAATAGCGCGTGAGCGCCCCTCAGTTCGCAGGCACAAGCGAGTTATGCGCGAACCATATGCGCTATAAGGGGCACATGTAACAGATTGTTAACGTCGGGTTACCGCGATGCCATGACGTCCGCGACAAACCGTCGCTATCTGAAACGCCGGCGATCTAATTATTTTCAACCATCGCGAGCAGAGGGACGATTGCGGCAGGACGGCGTCGGTTTGCGCGAGCAGATCCTTTGGATCATCGCGACGCGGGCGCGCTCCTTGAGATCCATGCAACAAATTCCGCCGGCGCCGTCTTTTTCGGCGAAAATCAACTCAAGATTCTTTGGTTCTTCGACGCGCGAGCGTCCACGACAAGTCAATGACTTAAGCGACCCGCGTTTGATTGGGCCCGACAGCTGATCCGGGTTTCATTCCCTCGCCGTTGGAGTACCGCGTTAGAACGCACCGACGATCGCCTTACGCCTGCCCGTGCGCCGACTTGACGGCAGGCCTATCAACGTCACCGCTCGCACCCGTCGGCAATTTGTCGACGAAGACCACTATTTTCGGCCGCTTGTAGCGCGCGATCAGGCCGCCTACGAACTCGATGATCTCGCCAGCGGTTGCGACCTTCGATGGTTGCAGCACGCAGACCGCCTTGATCGCCTCGCTCCATTGCGGATCGGGCACGCCGATCACGACGACGTCGGCGATCGACGGATGTTGGCGGATCGCATTCTCGACCTCCGCCGGATAAACATTTTCGCCGCCGGTCTTGATCAGTTCCTTTTCCGGCGCGCGACCGGCATACCAGAGATAGCCGTCGGCATCGAAATGACCCATGTCGCCTGTGTGATGCCATCCGTTACGGAACGTGAAGGCCGTGTCGGCTTCCAGATTCCAGTATCCCTTGAAGACCGTCGGCCCGCGCACCACGATCTCGCCGACTTGACCGGTCGCTTTCGGCCGGTCGGCGCCATCGACGACTGCGATGCTGCGCCAGAACAACGGACGGCCGGCGGACTTGGGTCGATCCCGATACGGCGAGAGTGTCGCCAGCCCCGACGTCTCCGATTGACCGAACGTGACCCAGAATGTCGCATTGGGACACTCGCTCTCGAAACGCTCGATGGTCGCAGGTGCATCCAGGCCGGTCACGGCGCGCAACGACGACAGTTGCCCGGGTTGAGCCTGGTCCAGGATACCGCCGAGCATCGGCGCGAATTCGGACATGACCGTGACTTTTTCTGCGGCAATGTCGCGCGCGGCCTGCGCGGCATCGAATTTCGCAACGATGACGCTGGCGCCGCCGGCCTGTTGCATCGTAAGCATCAAGCCGAGACCCGCCACGTGGAACAGCGGCAACACCCCGAGATTGACGTCGCGTTCGTCAAGTCGCCACGTTTCCACCAGCGAACTTTGTGCCGTCAGCATACCCGTCTGCGACAGCAACGCGCCCCGCGCGCGACCGCCAACGGCTGCGGTGTGGATGATGACGAAGCCTGCATCGGCATCGAACGTAGCATGTGGAGCATCGCCATCGGCTGCCGACAGCTCCGAGAAAGGGATCAGCGCGGGGTGCGCGGCGCCGACACCGAAATAGTGCCGCACAGAGGGCAGCGCTCCCTTCAGCGCGACGACTGCGTCGTGATAGCCGGCACCGGCCACGACGATGACGGGCGCACCGTCGGCGAGGACGAAGCCGATCTCCTCGGGACTCAAACGATAATTGACCGGAAGCAGGATCGCACCGAGCAACGCCGCTGCACCGATCAGATCGACCATCTCAAGCGAGTTCTGCGACAGGATCGCGAGACGATCGCCGGACTTCACGCCGATGCGCGCAAGACCGCCGGCCAGCCTTTCGACGCGCCGCAGGTAGTCCAGATGCGTCACGCGCTCGCCCTCGAAGATGAAGGCTGTGCGATCGGGAAAACACTTGGCGTTGCGGCGATAAACATCGCCAAACGTGAAGCTCCTTAAACCCATCAGATCATTCCTCTGCGCGGGGGCAAGTCATTCAGCCATGCATGGTCAACCCACCGGACACGCTGATGGTTTGACCCGTGATGTAAGCGGCATCGTCGCTGAGCAGGAATGCGATCATCCCGGGATAGTCATCCGGCTGACCAAGACGACGCAACGGAATCGCCCGGGCAAGTCCTTCAGCGATCTTGCCGCCGGAAGGCGAGCTCCTGGTGAATGCATCGAACAATGGCGTATCCGTTGGGCCAGGGCATACCACATTCAAAATGATGTTCTTTCGCGCCAGCTCGCGGGCCACGGTTTTGGTGAAGGAAATCAAACCGCCCTTGCATGCCGAATAGACCGCCTCACCGGAGGAGCCGACCCGGCCCGCGTCCGACGCCACATTCACCACCCGTCCGAAACCGCGTTCGACCATGCGCCTGACCACGACGTGATGCAGGTTGAGCGGTCCGTAAAGGTTGATACCGATGACCTTGTCCCAGAAGGCGCGATCGGTCTCCAGAAAGGCGACCGGGATGTCCCAGCCGGCAACATTGGCAAGCAGCTCAACCGGTCCCGCAGCGGCTTCGAACTTGTCCGCCGCAGCAGCGACCGCATCCCGATCGGTGATATCGACCTGAAAGGCGAGGACGCGGCCGGGCTTGCCGGCGCAGAGACGAGCAGTCTCCTCGGCACCCGCCAGATTCTGGTCGAACACACCGACGACGCAGCCTTCGTCGGCCAGTCGAAGCGTCGTCGCCCGCCCGATCCCGCTGGCCCCACCGGTCAGAATGACCCGTCGCCCGTCAAGTCCACGCATATCAACCTCCCATATTCTTTTCTTGTTTGCGCTTGCGCAGCGTCGTTAGCGGATTGTTTCGTGCCGTCGACATGACGTCAACATCTACAGTCGCCGGCAAGCCACGTCACACTAGCGCCCGTGGAAATTCGGGCTTCGCTTTTCGCGAAAGGCCTTGATTCCTTCCCTGGCGTCAGCCGTTCTCGAGATGGCGGCCAGCGTTTGGGCTTCGTCCTCCAGCTGGCTTTCGAACGAGCGGTTCGCAGCCTGCAGGAACAGCCGCTTAATCCCGCCATAAGCCTGTGTCGGGCCGGAAGCCAGCTCCCGGCCGATCCGCTCTGCTTCCGCCATCACGCTGTTATCGTCGACCACAAGGTCGACCAGGCCGGCCGACTGTGCCGCAACGGCATCCAGTGTCTCGGAGAGCAGAAAGAACCGCTTGGCGCGCGCCGGTCCCATTCGTGCCGTCAGGGTCATCGTCGAGCCGGTGTCCGGGCTGAAACCGATCTTCGCAAATGCCGATGTGATCCGGGCTGACTTTCCAATCACGACCAGATCAGCCGCGGCCATCAGCGAGACGCTTCCGCCCGCCACATGACCATGGACAGCAACCACGACAGGCGCGCGCATCCGCTTCATCCTCACGATCGCGGCGTGAAGATCGGCCGTCCATTGCTTGATCATGGCCGGCAGCCCGGTCCCCTGCCGTTCGAATGCCGCGATGTCGCCGCCGACGCTGAACAGCTTGCCTCGTGCCGATATCAGCACGGCACGCACATCTTCGCGTTCGCTCAGCTCCGCCATGGCGAGGCTGAACTCCCGGCAAAAATCACCGTCCACGGGGTTGCCCCGGTCGGGCTGATTGAGAACGATATGGGCGAGGCCATCCGCTATGTCGCAGGTAAAACTCGTCGTCGGTATTGCCAAACTCATTTTCAGCTCCGCCGTTGCTCGTCGCCCACTTTATCGACCACGCCGGTTGTCACAAGGTCGCGGATACGTCGACCATCATTCGTACCGGCGGTTGACGAAGCCTTTTGACTGAGCCAATAATCGCGCGCATAAGGCGCTTGAACATGAATCCGACACGGCGGTCTTTGCTGGTTTCCAAACCCCAGAAGCGCATTTCCAGATCCAAGCGAAACGCCAACCCTCGACCGGCTCCGATATCGAAACGCAAGGGCGCTTCGCCGGGGAAACCGGTGAGCGCCGTCGTCCCGGCTTCCAAATCGGAAAAGTCGCGCGATTCGATCTTGAGTGCCGCGGCGAAGCTGTTTCGCCGCCAGGGCTACTCCGCCACCACGTTGCGTCAGATTGCGGCAATGGCCGAAATCAAGGCGGGCAGCGTTTACTACTATTTCGACTCCAAGGAGCAAATCCTCGACGAGGTTCTGCACCTTGGGCTGTTGGGCGTGTTCGAAGCCGTCAAGAAGGCCTTGCGCGATGCGGGGCAGGTTTCGCACCGCCGCCGAATCGGACTGGCGATCGAAGCGCACCTGGTGGCCCTCCTCGAAGCCAGTGACTTCACATCCGCCAATATTCGTATCTACGGTCAATTGCCCGAAGCTCTCAAGAAGCCGCATCGTCCCCTGCGCAGGGCCTACGCAAAATACTGGGACAAGCTCTTTCTCGACGCGCGCCGCGCCGGAGAAATCCGAGCGGACATCGAGATCGTTCCCTTGCGGATATTCGTGCTGGGCGCGCTGAACTGGACGATCGAATGGTTCAGCCTCGACAGCAAGGACGCTGTCCTGAAGCTGGCTCGACGGACCGAGTTGTTGATCTTCGATGGCGTCAAGAAAGCGTAGCTCAAGCCGCCTTCGCTGCCTGTTTCACTATTTGCCCTGCCAGACAGGCTTTCGCTTCTCGGAAAATGCCCTTGGCCCTTCGATGGCGTCGAGACTGGCATAGGCTTCGACGTGAAGCCTGCCGGCCTCGACCAGCCCGTTCGCGCACCCCAGATCCATCGCCGCCAGCACACTCGCCTTTGCCGCCTTGACCGACAGCGGCGCGCCTTCGACGATCACGCGTGCGAGCTGCAACGCCCGCGCGCGGACGGCGTCAGGCGTGTCCTCCAGATAATTCAAGAAGCCGTGGTCGGCGAGCCGTTCGATCGGGACCGTCTCACCGGTAAGGACGAGCTCCATCACGAGCGGCTGCGGCAGCATCCACAGCAAAGGCACGGCCCACGGCGAACCGCGACCCATCTTGACCTCGGTGATGCCGGCGCGTGTCCCGCGAAGGCCAACCCTCAAGTCGGACTTGATGGCCAACAACATGCCACCCGCCATCAGCGATCCCGTCATCGCCGCGATGATCGGCTTTGATACCTTGCGCATGGCAGTTTGCATCGGGTCACGCATCAACGTCAGAATGTCGACGCCATCGCGCGCCCTGATCTCGGCCGCCTGCTTGAGATCCAAGCCGGCCGAAAACACCCCGCAGTCGGTCGAGGTGAGTATCACCACCCTGGCCTGCGAATCCTGCTCGACACGCTCCCACACATCGGTCAAGGCATTCATCGCCTCGACCGACAGGGCATTCTTGCGCTCGGGCCGGTCAATCGTCACAGACACGACACCATCATCCAGCGCATAACGGACGGGTTCACGTTCGGACATCGTCTTCATCTTCCGCAGGTTTCTAACATCTGTTAGAATAATGCCGAGCCCCTCGAATACAACCGGTATTCAATCATCGGAACCATCATGCAGCCAATGCCCGCCATGCGTTTCGCATCAGACCTCTTGAATGGCCAAGTCGCGCTCGTCACCGGAGGCGGAACCGGAATGGGCCGCGCCACGGCGATTGAAATGGCGCGCTGCGGCGCAGACGTCGTCGTGCTCGGCCGCCGCGCCGAACCGATCGAGGACTGCGCCAGAGTCATAGGCGAGCTCGGCCGCAAGGCCGTCGCAATCCCTACGGACATTCGCCTCCCCGAGCAGATCGAGAGCGCCATGCAGCGTATCAAGAGCGAATTCGGCCGGCTCGACATTCTCGTCAACAACGCCGGCGGCCAGTTTGTAACGCCGGCGCGCGAGCTCAACAACAAGGGCTTCGAGACCGTGATCCGCAACAATCTGATCGGATCCTGGCAGATGACCAAGGCCGTCGCCGATCACTTCATGCTGGAGCATGGTGGCTCGATCGTGTTCGTGACGGCCTGCGTCCGTTCCGGCCTGAGCGGCTTCGTCCACACGGCGGCGGCGCGCGGAGGTGTGCTGGCGATGATGAAGACACTGGCGTTCGAGTGGGCCGAATTCGGCATCCGCCTCAATTGCGTCGCGCCAGGGACGGTCAAGACCGAAGGCATGGATCATTATCCGATCGAGCCGGAGCAATGGCTCAAGCTGAATCGAAATATCATGGGTCATATGGGCGACGTCAGCGACATTTCGGCCGCCATTATCTTCCTGAGCTCGTCGCTCGGAAAATTCGTCACCGGCGAGGAATGGTACATCGACGGCGGCGAAACGCTGCATCTTGCCCATGACGCGCGCCAGATGATCGACATGGTGAAATTCTCCAAGCGCGAATCCGCCGTCCCCAAGGTCAAGTGAGGCCGTTCGCCTACAACGCCTGGCCGATCCGCACTCCCTCGTCCACAGCGCGCATGGCATCGAGCTCGGCGGCCTCCTTGGCTCCGCCGATGATATGAACTTCGATGCCGAGCGATTTCAGTTCGTCGAACAGAGAACGGTTGGATTCCTGCCCCGCGCAGATCACGATGGTATCGGCTTCGATCAACTGCGGCACGCCTTCGATCAGGACATGCAATCCGCTATCGTCGATCCGCTCATAGGTCACGCCGGCCATGATCCTGACGCTGCGCTTGGCAAGGCTGCTGCGCAGGATCCAGCCGGTCGACACCCCGAGATTCACACCTGGCCGCGTCGCCTTGCGCTGCAGCATGGTGATCTCGCGCGGACTTTGCCGCGGCGCGAGCGGGTCGCCCTTCAGACCGCCGGCCTCGGTAAGGCTGGCGTCGACGTTCCATTCGGCTTGAAACTCCGCCACATCCATCCCACGGGCGTTCGGGGCTTCGCCCGGTTGCGAATGGCAGAGATATTCCGCGACATCGAACCCGATGCCGCCGGCACCGATAATGGCCACCCGGCGGCCGGCGTTTCGCTTGCCGCTGAGCAAATCGGCATAAGACACGACCTTCGGATGATCGATGCCGGCAATATCGGGCGTGCGCGGATGCACGCCTGAAGCAACCACCACGGCCTCGAACGCCTCCTTCCTGAGATCTTCGGCGCCGGGCGATGCATTGAGGCGCAACTCGACGCCACCGTCTGAAATCCTGCCGCGATAATACCGCAGCATCTCATCGAATTCGGCCTTGCCGGGAACGGCACGGGCGAGATTGATCTGGCCGCCGACGCGACCGGTGACTTCGAACAGCGTGACCTTGTGCCCCCGGCGGCTCGCCTCCGCCGCAGTTGCAAGCCCTGCCGCACCGGCGCCAATCACGGCAACCTTGCGGGACCTTGCCGCAGGCCCATCGTCGAATTCCGTTTCGCGGCAAGCGCGTGGATTGACGAGGCAAGTCGCGCTGCGATCGGAAAAAATCAGGTCGAGGCAAGCCTGGTTGCAGGCGATGCAAGTGTTGATCTTGCCGGCGTTGCCTTCCCGTACCTTCCTGGCAAAATGCGGATCCGCCAGCATCGGGCGCGCCATCGAAACCAGATCGCTGTCGCCGGCTGCAAGGATCGCCTCGGCGATGTCAGGCGTGTTGACACGATTGGAAGCCACGACGGGAATACCAACAACCCGCTTCAGCCGCGCCGCGGCGAAGCGCCAGGCGGCGCGCGGTATCGGATAGGCAATGGTCGGGACGCGTGCCTCGTGCCAGCCGATCCCGGTATTGAGAATATCGGCGCCGGCAATTTCGACGCGGCGCGCCAGCCGATCGATCTCCTCGCCGGTCGCACCGCCCTCGACCAGATCGGCCGCAGAAATCCGATAGATGATCAGGAAGTCCGGGCCAGTGGCCGCGCGCGTGCGCTTCACCAGTTCGACCGGGAACCGGTGGCGATTCTCCTCCGCCCCTCCCCATTCGTCGCTGCGGTTGTTGGTGCGCAGCACCGTGAATTCGTTGATCAGGTAGCCTTCCGATCCCATGATCTCGACGCCATCGAAGCCGGCCTCCCTGGCCAGCATCGCGCAACGGACGTAATCCGATATGGTCTGCTCGATCTCGGCGACGCTCATGGCACGCGGCGGAAACTTGTTGATGCGCGAACGAATATCGGATGGGCCGAGACATTCCTGCTGGCGCGCATAGCGGCCGGAATGCAGGATCTGCAGGCACACTTTGCCGCCATGCCGGTGAACCGCCTCGGTGACGCGCTGCAATTCCTGCGCCTGCGCGCGCTCGGTCAGGATTGGCCCGCCGGGCTCGATCAGGCCCGCGGTATTCGGCGCGTAGCCGCCGGTGATGATCAGGCCGACCTCGCCCTTTGCCCGTTCGGCGAGAAACACCGCCATCTTGTGCAACCCATTCTCCTCCATGTCGAGGCGGGTATGCATCGAGCCCATGATCATCCGGTTGCGCAATGTCGTGCGCCCGGCCTTGAGCGGCGACAGCAAATTTGGATAGTGCGACATTCCGGGATTGCTGGTCATCAACACGGCTCATGGTGACGGTTGCGGAATTTCTAACACTTGTTAGACTGAATAAAAATTTGGCCGAATGCAAGCCATAGGCCTTGTTCGCGAGGACCTCAGTCATGGATTTCGCGCTCAGCGAACAGCAGCAGGCGTTTCGCGAGACCGCGGCGCGATTTGCAAGGCAAAAGCTCGCGCCGCACTACCAAAGGCGAGCCAAGCACGACCGCATCGATCGCGCGATGCTCAAGGAGATGGGCAATCTCGGCCTGATCGGCGCCGACCTGCCGGAAAAATATGGCGGCCTCGGCGAGAGCAGCGTCACCGCCGGGATCATCATCGAGCAGATCGCTTACGGCGACTTCAACGCAAGTTACGTCCAGTTGCTGGCTTCACTGATGGGCGGGATGATCGCCCAACATGCCACGCCCGGCATCGCCGACGAATGGCTGCCGCGCATCACCGGTGGCGAGGCCGTTATTGGTCTCGGCTTGACCGAACCGCGTGGCGGGTCGGATGCCGCCAACCTCATTTTGCGCGCCGAGAAGTCCGGCAACGGCTACCGTCTCAACGGCGAAAAGACCTCGATGAGCTTTTCGGACCAATGCGACGCTGCCGTCATCTTCGCACGGACCGGCGGCGTCGCCGACGGCGCGCGCGGGATCAGCGCCTTCTTCGTCGACCTCAACCAACCCGGTATCACCCGCACGCATTTCGACGACATCGGTACCAAGCCGGTCGGACGGGGCTCGGTTTTCTTCGACGACGTCTTCATCCCCGCTGAATGCCTGATGGCCGAGGAAAACAAGGGCTTTTCCAAGATCATGTCCGGCTTCGACTATAGCCGCGCCCTGATTGGTCTCGAATGCATCGGTCCGGCCCAGGCGTCGGTCGACGAAGCCTGGCAATACAGCACCGGCCGCATCGCCTTCGACCGGCCGATCGCTCAATATCAGGGCGTGAGCTTTCCGCTGGCGGAAGCCGAAACGCAGCTCACCATGATGCGGCAGCTCTGCCTTTACACGCTATCGCTGCGTGACCGGCGGCTCGCCCACACCGCGGAAGCCGCGATGTGCAAATGGTACGTGCCGAAAGTCGCCTGCGAGATCATTCACCAGTGCCTGCTCACGCATGGCCACTACGGCTACACCACGGATTTGCCGTTCCATCAACGCTACATCGATGTCATGGGCCTTCAGATCGGCGACGGCACCGCGCAGATCCAGAAACTCGTCATCGCCCGGGAGAGAGTTGGCCGGGTTGCGGTTCAATACGCCCGCCAACCGGAGGGGGCCGGGACGACTTCGAAATAGACCTCACCACGACCCTATCGCCCGCCATCGAAGGCCGCGTCGCGGACCGGCAGCCGATCGATACTGGACTGCCATAATTTCGGATAGGCGGCGCGAAAATCCTCGAGCAATTGCCCGATCGGCGGATCGAGAAACCAGCCGCGATCGTTCACGTATTCCATATGCCGCTGGCTCTTGCTGTCGAATTCGTGAAACAGCGCATCGCTCTTTCCGTCGAAGATCAGTTGCCTGACGCCGAACCGCGCGCACATCTCGGTATTGAAAGCAGGCGTCACCTTGAATTGCCGGCCATCGAGCCACACCGCGACGTAACCATGATAGATGAAGAGGTCGGTCCCCATCAGCTCCGCAAGCTTCGACGAATTCAGATGATTGCGGACGTCCGCAAATCCGACGGCGGCAGGAATGCCGGCGGCGCGCAAAGCTGCGGTCAGCAGAATTGCCTTCGGCACGCAATAATTCGTCGGCTTTCCGGCGATCCGGCTGGCGCGGTATTCGTCCGCGGTGGTGCCGATATCGAAGGGATTGTATCTGATCTGATCGCGGACCGCGTCGAACAGGCGAATCGCCTTCCCGGTTGGCGATAGATCACTCGCCCCTTTCAGGCCACGCGCAACGAATTCGCGAACCTCGGACGAGTCGCTGTCGACGAACCGCGTGGGAGCCAGAAACTCGGAAGCGCCGGAAATCATGTCCTCTCCTGACGGGAGCTTGCCGCGCAATGGAATTTCTAACAAATGTTAGAATCGAAAGATAGGGGCATTGACGCAAAATGCGCCGAAGCGTTAGCCTCCCCGCGACAAGGCAGGCCGCTGCGACGCGAAAACAAGATCGTTCATGAGCGACACCACGCAATATATCTGGACGCCCCCTTCCGAACTGGTGGCGCAAAGCAATCTCACAGCCTTTCTGCGTGCGACCGGCCATCGAGACTACGACGATCTCGCGTCGAAAGCCGAAGCCGAGCCTGCCTGGCTGATGCAGCAAGTCTTCGAGTTCTGCGACGTCAGGTTTTATCGCCGATACGACCAGATGCTCGATGTTTTACGCGGCCAGGCGTGGGCGCGGTGGTGCGTCGGCGGCACCACCAACATCGTATTGAATTGCCTCGACAAGCACCGCGGCACGCCGGTGTGGGACAAGACGTTCCTCGTGTGGGAAGGCGAAGAGAAGCGTGAGCGCCGCTCGCTGACCTACCGGGAATTCGACCGTGATGTCACACGGCTGGCGCAGGGGTTGCGCGACCTCGGGATTGGGCGGGGCGACGTCGTTGCCATCTACATGCCGAACCTGCCCGAGACTTTCGTCGCGTTCTTTGCGATCCTGAAGCTCGGCGCAATCGTGCTTCCGCTGTTTTCGGGGTTCGGCCCCGCCCCGATCCAATCCCGCCTGAACCATGGTGAAGCCAAGGCGGTGATCACCGCTGATGGTACATGGCGACGTGGCGTGCCGGCGCCGCTCAAATCCGTGCTCGACGCCGCGCTTGAATGCGCACCGAGCGTGCAACACGTCGTCGTCGTCCGCCGCGACGGTCTTGCGATCGATACACCGATGCGGAAGGAGCGCGACCTCTGGTGGGATGACGTCGTCGCCAGCAAGGACGGAGTCCTCGCTACCGTCGAGATGCAGGCGGAAGACCCCGCCATCCTGCTATATACATCTGGCACGACGGGCGAGCCGAAAGGCTGCGTCTGGACCCACATCGGGTTCATCGGCTCGATGGTGACCCGCGACATGATCATCTGCGGGGACTTCAAGTCGTCCGACCGCTTCTTCTTTTTCAGCGACATGGGCTGGATGGTCGGCGCGATGTGCGCCTGCATCCCAAGCTTCGCCGGCGGCAGCCTGCTGATCGCGGAAGGCACGCCGGACTATCCGGACACTGGACGGTTCTGGCGCCTGATCGCCAACTATCGGGTGACTTACCTCGGCGTGTCGCCGACGATCGTGCGCAGCCTGATGCGTTATGGACTGGAGGTCGACGACTACGATCTTTCCAGCCTGCGGATGACCGCCTCCGGCGGCGAAGCCTGGACCGCCGCGCCCTGGCTGTGGTTCTTCGAGCATGTCTGCAAGAAGGCGATCCCGATCATCAATATTTCGGGCGGAACGGAAGTCGGAGGCTGCATCTTCACCGGAACGCCCAACCACCCGATGAATCCCGGCTCCTTCTCCCGGCCGGCACTTGGCGTCGGCGCCGACATTGTCGACATGAGCGGGCAGCCCGTGCCCAATGGCACGGTCGGCGAACTCGTGCTGCGGCATTCGTCGATCGGCTTGACCAAGAGCCTGTGGAAGGCCGACGCACGCTATATCGAGAGCTACTGGAGTACGCTGCCCGGGCTGTGGGTGCACGGCGACTTCGCCATGCACGGCAAGGACGGGCTTTATTACATTCTCGGGCGCTCCGACGACACCATCAAGATTTCCGGCAAGCGCACGGGCCCGGCAGAGCTCGAGGGCATTTTGATCGCAACCGGCAAGCTCGCGGAAGCGGCCGTGTTCGGCATTCCCCATCCCGTCAAGGGCTCCGCGATCGTCTGCGCCTGCGTACCGATGCCGGGTGTCGACGGCGATCGCAACCTCGCGGCCCAACTGTCGTCGGCCATCGTCAGTGGAATGGGTACGTCGTACCGCCCCGAGACGATCCTGTTTGTCGACGATCTGCCACGTACCCGTAATCTGAAGATCATGCGCCGGGTGCTGCGCGCCATATTCGAAAACAAGGACCCCGGCGATCTTTCCGCTCTGGCCAATCCGGAAGCGGTCGACCTGTTGCGCGAGAAACTCGCCACGATGTGAACCGCTCGGAAGGGCAGCGCAAACCCGGCCCTTCCAGACGACGTGCCCGACTGCCGAACGTCAGATCGGGCAATCCTGCGGGAACACCGGCTTGCGCTTCTCGAGGTGCGACGCAAGCCCCTCCCGCGCTTCGGCGCCGGCAAAGCCGAGCATCTCCAGCGCGGTCGACGTGTCGAAGAGCGGTCCGTTGACGCGAAGCCAGTTGTTCAGAGCATATTTGGTCCAGCGGATCGCGCTTTGCGCGCCGCTCGCCAGATCCTCCGCGGTTTCCAGCGCGACCTTTTGCAGATCGGCGTCCTCGACACACAGCGAAACCAAGCCGATCCGCTCGGCTTCGGTTCCGGATAGCGGTTTGCAGGTCAGCAGATAGTATTTCGCCTTGGCGAGCCCGCACAGCAGCGGCCAGATGATGCAGGCCACATCGCCTGCCGCAACGCCTAGTCGGGTATGGCCGTCGACGATGCGCGCCGACTTCCCGCAGATCGAGATATCGGCAAGGATGCCGACGACGAGGCCCGCGCCCACTGCGACGCCATTGATGGCCGAGATGATCGGCTTGTTGCAGTTGATGACGTTGTAGACGAGGTCCTTGGCCTCCTTCCACGTGGCCATGCGCGCGCTCGGATTGTCGAGAATGCTTTTGATCAGCTCGAAATCGCCGCCGGCAGAAAATGCCTTGCCCGCACCGGTCACAATGACGGCGCTGATGTCGGGATCGTCGTTGATATCGCGCCAGATGTGCGTGAGTTGCGTATGGGTCTGCGCATCGACGGAATTGTAGGTTTCGGGCCGGTCGAATGTCAGCCTCAAGATGCGCTTGGACGGATAGTCGATTTTCAGGCTGGTATAGGCGGAATATCGGTCGGACATGGGCCTCCCCTTTTTGTTGGCGGGCCAACCTCGGGCCCTCGATCGCTTTGCGCGCAACCGGCTATGGTTTCGTTTCGAACAGATGTTAGAATTTAGGTTTGATCGGACACTGCCGCAAGCGTATAGTTTTGCGCAAATGAACGGGCGCGAAAACAAGAAAACGCCTTTGGGAGTGAAAGGACAATGACTGGCGAATCCGACAGCGCCGCCGCAGCCGGCTCAGGCCCCACGGTCGGCGAATTGTTCCGCAGTCGCGCAAAAGTTCAGCCGACCGACATTGCGATCGAATATCAGGGCCGACAGATCAGCTATGGTGAATTGCTCGGCCGTGTCGAGCGCGTGACGGCCATGCTGTCGGCGACCGGCCTGCGCCGCGGCGATCGTGTCGCCTTGCTGTCGCGCAACCGGCCCGAATACGTCGAGATCGAGCTGGCGGCGGCCAATTTGGGCGTTATCACGGCCTGCCTGAATTGGCGCTTGTCGCCGCGCGAGCTCACCTATTGTGTCGAACTGGTGTCGCCGAAGCTCGTGATCGTTGAACCGGACCTTGCCGGCAATCTCGCGACTTCTGGCTCCTGGGAAACGCTCGAGATCGGACCGCAATTTGAACGCCTGTTGCAGCAGCAGGCCGGTGGCGAGGCGCCGGTGGTTGCCGAGCCCGAAGACGGCCTGGTGATCCTCTATACCAGCGGCACCACGGGGCTGCCGAAGGGCGCCGTGATCTCCCATCGCGCGATGATCGCACGCTCGCTGGTGTTCAGCTCCGAGCTCGGCATTTCGCATCACGACAGCTTTGTCGCCTGGGCGCCGATGTTTCATATGGCCTCGACCGATCACAGCCTCTCGACCCTGCTTCGCGGCGGCACGGTCGTGATGATCGATGGCTTTCAGGTCGAACCGCTGCTTGCAGCCGTCGAACGTCACGATATCGGCTGGCTGGTTCTGATCCCCGGCATGGTCGAGGCGTTTGCCGCGGCGCTGAAGGCACAGGCGACCAAGGTAAGAGGCATTCGCGTGTGTGGCGCGATGGCCGATCTGGTGCCGCCGCATGCGATCGCCGAAGTGACGGAACTGCTGCAGGCGCCCTATCTCAACAGCTTCGGTTCGACCGAGACCGGCCTTCCTCCGGCCACGCGGGCCCTGATCGCACCGGGCCAGATACCCGAGCGGCTATCAAAGCAGCAAAGCGCATTTTGCCAGATCAAGCTCGTCGATCCGTCCGACCAGGAGGTTGCCCCGGGCATGCCCGGAGAACTCGCCATGCGCGGCACCACATTGTTTTCCGGCTACTGGCAGGCCCACGACACCAATGCGCATGACTTCCGTGGCGGCTGGTTTCACATGGGCGATGTATTCCGGCGCAACGAAGACGGCTCGCTGGATTTCGTCGATCGCGTCAAATACCTGATCAAATCCGGCGGCGAGAACGTCTATCCGGCCGAGATCGAGCGCGTTCTACTCAGCGACAGCCGCATCACCGAGGTTGCCGTCGTCAGGGCGACGGATCAAAGATGGGGCGAGGTTCCGGTCGCCTTTGTCGCCCGCCGCGATGACAGCGTGACCGAAGCGCATCTGCTTGAACTGTGCCGGCGCGATCTCGCGTCGTACAAGCGGCCCCGGCAATTCAACTTTATCGACTTCTCGGAATTTCCCCGCTCGACCAGCGGCAAGGTCCAGCGTCACGAATTGGAAGCGAGGCTCGCCAAGACATCCGGGACCCCGTCATGAGCGACAGCGCACTGCGCGGCAAGGTTGCGGTGGTCGGCATCGGAATGTCGCCCGTCGGCAAGGTACCCGGTAAAAGTCCTCTTTGGCTGGCGGCTTGCGCCGCGAAGAGAGCCTTGGCCGACGCCGGACTCGACAAGCGCGATCTGGACGGCGTGCTCTCATGCCACGCCTTTGCCTCGCCGTTTCATCGCTTCAGCGTGGCCTTCAGCGAATATTTCGGCATTCAGCCGACCTTTTCGAACACCCTGCAGGTGTCGGGCGCGACTGCAGCGACGATGTTCAATATTGCCGCCGCCGCCATTCACGGCGGCCTTGCGAAGGTCGTACTTGTGGTCGCCAGCGACAGCCTCATGACTGGCCTGACGCCGGATCTGGCGCTGCGCTCGCTGACCGAAAGCCGCGACCAGCAATATGAAATGCCGTTCGGCATTCCCGTCGCGAACACCTTTGCCATGACTGCGCACCGCCACATGAAGGAGTTCGGCACCACGGCCGAACAACTGGCCGAGGTCGCCGTGGTCCAGCGGCGTCACGCGGCGCGAACGCCCGGCGCGCAGCAAACGTCGCCGATCACCGTAGACGACGTCCTCAATTCCGATTGGGTGACGACCCCTTACCACAAGCTCGATTGCTCGCTGATCTCGGACGGCGGGGCAGCCTTCGTTTTGACCTCCGCAGAGCATGCCAGGGAACTCGGCGTCACAAAGCCGATCTACCTTCTGGGCGGCGGCGAGTGCTACACCCACGAGCACATTTTCCTGATGCCATCGCTGACCAGCACGGGCGCGGTCACCTCCAGCCGACGGGCCTATGAGATGGCGGGATATGGTCCGAAAGATATGCACGTCGCCGGCGTCTATGATTGCTTCACCGGCACCGTGATCATGATGCTGGAAGATCTCGGCTTCTGTCCCAAGGGCGAAGGCGGCCGCTTCGTCGCCGACGGACAGATGACCTATGGCGGCCGGATTCCGTCAAATACCCATGGCGGGCTGCTGTCGTTCGCGCATCCGGGAATGCCGGGATCTCTGTTCCATTTTCACGAAGTGATTGCGCAATTGCGCGGCCAGTGTGGCGAACGCCAGGTCCCCGGGGCGGAGCTTGGTCTGGTGCACAGCCTCGGCGCCGGCTTTGCAACCAACGCCACCACCATTCTCGGCACGGAGAAGACGCTGTGACCTCGATCGAAGATGCCAGGAGGAAGCCGGTCCCGACCCCCGACGCGGATTCCACCGCGCTATGGCGCGGTCTGCGCGACGGCGTGCTGCTGTTGCAGCACTGCGGCGATTGCCGGCACGTGCAATACTACCAGCAAGGCATGTGCCGGCAGTGCGGCGGCGAAAATCTCTCGCACCGCGCCGCGTCGGGACGCGGCCGGGTGCACTCGTTCAGTGTGGTCCATCGCGCGCCGGGACCAGCCTTCAAGGAGGATACTCCGTATGCAGTGCTGCTTGTGGACCTGGAAGAAGGTCCCCGGATGATCAGCACGTACACCGGCGGCAGCCCTGAAGATGTCACGTTCGACATGGACGTCATGCTCGTCTGCGAGCGGATCGACGAAACCACGACACTGCCGCGTTTCCGGCGAGCCTAGCTGACAGAGCGCTCCAACCCAACGATCTCCAATAGTTGCCCTGATCGCGCACGGCGATTGCATCAGACATTTTCTAACAAATGTTCGGTTTCTAACGATTGTTAGATTGAAATCCGGCAGCCTTTCTGCCTAAACAGGGTGATCCACCGCCAACCGGAGCCGGGCATGGACTTTGATCTTACGCACGAGCAGCGGCAGATCCTTGACTATGGTGACACCGTCGCCAGGAAGTTCGATCGCAAATACTGGATGGACTGCGCCGACAAGCACGTGTTTCCCGAAGCGCTCTATCAGCAGATCGCCGAGGACGGCTTCGTCGGGACCATGGTGCCGGAGCAGTATGGCGGCGCCGGCCAGGGCATGGTCGAAATGCATCTATTCCTTGAGGGACTGTCGAATAACGGCATTCCGCTACTGAACCTCGTCGTCGGCGCGGCGATGAGTCTCGGCTTCATCGCCAAATACGGCTCCGAAGCGCAGAAGAACCGCTATTTGCCCGACGCGTGCAGCGGCAAGACGCGCTTCTGCTTTGCGATCACCGAGCCCGACGCAGGCAGCAACACCATCCGCACGACCACGATGGCGACAAAGCGCGGCAACCGCTTCGCGCTCAACGGACAGAAGACGTTCATCACCGACGCAGATGGCGCCGATTACGCCCTGGTGGTGGCTCGCACCAGGCCCCACACCGAAGTTGCGCGAAAGACCGACGGCTTCACCTTGTTCGTCGTGGATCTGAAAGCGAAGGGACTGGAGAAGCAATACATCCCGGTCAGCATCCCAGCGCCGGAAACGCAGTGGCAGCTGTTCTTCGACGACGTCGATCTCGGGCCTGAGGATGTGGTGGGCGAGATCGACAAGGGCTTCAGCATCCTTTTCAAGAGTCTCAATCCGGAGCGGATCCTGGTTGGCTCGATCTGCTGCGGCCTGGGCCGCTATGCGCTGAACCGTGCCATCGACTACGTCAAGGAACGGAAGGTCTTCAACAACGTCCCGATCGGCGCCTATCAGGGCCTGCAGCATCCGCTGGCGAGCGCGCGGACCGATGTCGAGATGGCTTCGCTGATGACATTGAAGGCGGCCTGGACATTCGATCAGGACCGCGAGGCCGGCGAGTTCGCAAACATGGCCAAGCTCGCGGCCGCCGATGCCGGCATCAAGGCGGTGGATACGGCCGTGCAGTGCCACGGCGGCAACGGCTTCACCAAGGAGTACGGCATCTTCGACCTTTATCCGCTGGTTCGCCTGTTGAAGACCGCCCCGCTCAATCGCGAAATGATTCTCAATTACATCGGCGAGCACGTGATGGGCTTGCCGCGCAGCTATTAGGTTGTTCGCAATGGCGGTGATGAAGTCCGAGGTTTCAACGGCGAGTGCGGAATATCAGCGCAACCGCCAGGCCTACGAGGCACGGATCGCCGATCTGCACACGCGTCGCGCGGCGGCCGCCATCGGCGGACCTGAGCGAGCCCGGCGACTGCACAAGGAACGCAAGCAGCTGTTGCCGCGCGAGCGGATCGCCGCTCTGATCGACCCCGGCTCCCCCTTCCTGGAATTCTGTCAGCTTGCCGGCGAAGGCATGTATGATGGCGTGCCTCCCGGCGGGAGCATCATCACCGGTGTCGGCATGGTATCGGGCCGTGCCTGCATGATCATCGCCAACGATGCCACGGTGAAGGGCGGCACCTATTACGGCATCACCTGCAAGAAGCATGTCCGAGCCCAGCGGTTCGCATGGCAGCACCGGCTCCCCTGCGTCACCCTGGTGCAATCCGGCGGCGCCAACCTGCCCGATCAGCCCAATATCTTTCCCGACGAGGGCCAGTTCGGTTCGATCTTCTACAACCAGATTCGCATGTCCAGCGAAGGCATTCCGCAGATCGCCGTCGTGCACGGGCCATCGACCGCAGGCGGCGCCTATATGCCGGCGTTGTGCGACGAAACCGTCATCGTGCGCAATCAAGGCGCAATGTTTCTGGGCGGCCCGCAGCTGGTTTACGCCGCGACCAAGGAAGAGGTCGGTGTGGAAGCGCTCGGAGGCGGCGAGATGCATAGCCGCGTCAGTGGCGTGACCGACCATCTGGCCGAAAGCGACGGCCACGCCATTGCGATCACCCGCGACATCGTCGCGCATCTCGGCGAAACCCCACCGCAGCGATGGACGGTGACACCGCCACGCCCGCCGCGCGCCGATCCCAACGAGATCTACGGGTTGATCAGCGACGACCCGCGCGTGCCGACCAACAATCGCGACATCGTCGCCCGGCTCGTCGACGACAGCGAATTCCACGAATTCAAACCCCTCTATGGCGACACGCTGATCACCGGCTTTGCGCGCATGATGGGATTTGAGATCGGAATCCTGTGCAACAACGGCGTGCTTTTCTCCGAAAGCGCGCTGAAGGCGACGCACTTCATCGATCTCTGCTGCAAGCGCAATATTCCCCTGCTCTTTATGGCCGACGTGACCGGCTTCATGGTCGGCCGCGAGGCCGAAGAGGGCGGCATTTCCAAGCACGGCGCCAAGATGATCACCGCAATGGCCAGCGCCAACGTGCCGAAATACACATTGATCATCGGCAACGCCTATGGCGCTGGCTATCTCTCGATGTGCGGCCGCGCCTTCAGGCCGAACGCGATGATGATGTGGCCGAACGGACGCTCCGCGATCATGGGACCCGACCAGGCCGCCAACACGCTCGCCATGGTCAAGGATGAAGGCCACAAGCGCGACGGAACGACCTGGACCGAGGAGGAGCGCGAAGCCTATCGCGCCCCCGTGCGCAAGACCTTCGAAGATTTCGCCAACGCTTACAACTTCGCCCGCAACACCTGGTGCGACATGGTCATCGATCCGCTCGAAACGCGCAACGTGATGGCATTGTTGCTCGATCTGGCGGGCCGGTTGCCGCAGCGGGATACCGACTTCGGCGTGTTCCGGATGTGACGACAAAGGATTTCGCCCGGTGTTCAAGAAAATCCTGATTGCCAATCGCGGGGAGATCGCTTGCCGCATTGCCCGAACCTGCCGGAGGCTCGGCGCAGAGGTTGCCGGTATTCACTCCTCGGCCGACGCCGGCTCTCTGCACGTCAAGGCAATCGGTGAGTCCTACCAGATCGGCGGCGCCGCCGCGTCCGACAGCTATTTGCGAGCCGACGCCGTCATCGCTGCAGCAAAGACCGCCGGCGCCGAGGCCATTCATCCCGGATTTGGCTTTCTGGCGGAGAATGCCGCATTCGCGCAGGCCGTCGAGGCGGCGGGCCTGGCCTTCATCGGGCCGACCCCTGAGGTCATCGAACGGCTGGGTGACAAGGCATCCGCCAAGCGCGAGGCCGAAGCGGCCGGTGTGCCGACCGTGCCCGGCAGCCAGACGCCAAGTGAAGACGCCGCCACCGTTGCGCGGATCGTGCGTGAACTCGGCCTGCCGACGATGCTGAAGGCGGCGGCGGGTGGCGGCGGCAAAGGCATGCGTGCCGTCTTGAGCCTCGACGGTCTGACCGATGACATCGACGCCGCCATGCGCGAAGCCAAAAACTCCTTCGGCTATGCCGGGCTGATCGTCGAAAAGCTGATCGAGCGAGGACGCCATATCGAGGTGCAGATTGCCGGGGACGGCAAGGGCAACGTCATTCATCTGTTCGAGCGCGAATGTTCGCTGCAGCGCCGGCACCAGAAGCTGATCGAGGAAGCCCCGTCGGCAAATCTCCCTGCCAAGCTGCGCGAGCAGATGGTGGCCGACGCCACGCGGCTCGGCCAAAGCCTGAACTACCGTGGCGTGGGCACCGTCGAATTCATCGTAAGCGGAGACGCTTATTATTTTCTCGAAGTCAATCCCCGGCTCCAGGTCGAGCATCCCGTCACCGAAATGGTGACCGGCATCGATATCGTCGAGCTGATGCTGCGTATTGCCGCGGGAGAAGGCTTGCCCTTTACGCAAGATGACGTCTGGTGCACGGGACATGCGGTCGAGGCCCGCATCTGTGCGGAAGATCCTGCCGACAACTTCATGCCCTCTACGGGTGACCTGGCTTACGTCAAGTTCCCCGACAGCGATGTGCGGATCGAGAGCGGCGTCGAAAGCGGGTCGACTGTCTCGCCATATTACGACTCCATGCTGGCCAAGCTGATCACTTACGCCGAGACCCGTGACGAGGCACTCGATAGACTGAGCGGCGCGCTTGAGCGGACCTCCATCTTCGGTATCACGACCAATCAGAGCTTTCTTGCACGTCTGATCGCGCTGCCCGAGACGCGGAACGCAACGTTCCATACCAGGCTGATCGATGATCGGGTCCATCAGCTCATCGACGAGAAAAAAGGACCGGGTACGGAGGCGCTGGCACTGGGCGCCTATTTCTGGATGATGCGGCAACGCCCGCCGGCGGCGAATGCCCCTTCGCACAGCCCCTGGCAGTCTCGCGAAACCACGGCGTGGCAGATGTCCGCCGGCGACGACGGACTGTCGCCAATCCCGGTCCTGCATCTCGAGGCCGCCGGAGCGAGCGCTGAGATCAGGTTTGCGCCACAGCAGACCGATGGCAGCATGATGATCCGCGTCAATGACGACAAGGTGTCCGTCAGGCTGATTGCGTCCGGCGACGACAATTTTACCGCAGTCGTCGGAGATATCAGCGAAACCGTACGCATCCGGCAGCACGATCAAATATTGTTCGTGCACGATCGCCGCGGCGTGCACACGCTGACGGCCATTCCCTATCTGGCCTACATCAGCGCCGTCGCGGAGACGAGCGGCGAACTCCGCGCTCCGATGATGGGCATGATCCGCAAGGTCAACGTCGCCGTTGGCGACCGCGTCAAAGCCGGCGACGTCGCGGCCATTCTCGAATCGATGAAGATGGAACTGCGCATCAGCAGTCAGATCGACGGCGTGGTGGCGGCGGTGAATTGCCGCGCAGGTGAAACGGTGGAGCGCAATGCGGTCGTCGTGGTCGTGGAAGCGGATGGGCGCGCATAACCAACCGGGACAATCAACGGGAGTGCTGTCATGCGATTGGGAGCGGTCAATTACGAAACCAGAGGCAGGGTCGCGCTCCTCACGCTCGACGAACCCCACAAGCTCAATGCCCTGAGCGCCGGCATCCGTCAGGGAATCCTCGAAGGACTGAGGAAGGCCGACGCAGATGATACCGTCCGGGTTGCCGTCATCACGGGAAACGGCGACAAGGCGTTTTGCGCCGGCGCCGACATTGGTGAGTTCGATTTTGATCCGGAAAAGGCGCGCAGCTTCCTGATTGCCGCGATCGAGGTGCTGGCTGCGCCGGAAAATACCCGCAAGCCCGTCATATCCGCGGTCAACGGGATCGCTTATGGCGGCGGATTCGAACTCGCCATCGCGTCGGATTTCATCATCGCTTCCGACCGCGCCAGGTTTGCCGTTCCGGAAATCAAGCTCGGGCTGTTGCCGGGATTTGCGATCGTGCGGCTGCAAGATATCGTGGGCCGCGCCAAGGCGAAGGAGATGAGCATGCTCGGCGATCCCGTCTCGGCGCAGGAAGCCTGCCGGCTCGGTATCGCACTCCGCGTCGTGCCTCATGCCGATCTGCTGGCGGACGCTCTCGCCTTCGCCGAACAGATCGCCTCAAAGCCCCGGCTGGCCGTGCGCATGGCCAAGTCGTTCTACAATCGCGGGCTCGGCGGCGACGACATCCGTCATGCCATCGATGGCTTTCCCCTGCTCTTCATGCACGAGGATGCGCGCGAAGGCGTTGCTGCCTTCCGGGAAAAACGCCAACCGAGATTTAGCGACGAATAGCATCTACTGGAAGGCGACCTTCCGGCATCCTTCAACCCCCTGGCCTCGCCAGATCGACAAGCCGCCGCACCCTATCCAGCTTGCCAGGAAATCCAACGTTCGTTAGCTTTGCACGAAATCGACAAGAAAAATTGGCCGGCCTTCGAGCGCTAAGCCAAGATGATAAATGCGTGGAGGAGGCAATTTGCCCTTTGCTGGTGAGAGCGCCGGTCCGGTGTTGCAATGCCAGTCCGTCGAGCGACGCTTTGGCGGGATCGTGGCGCTCAACGGCATCGACATGCAGATCGAACGCGGCGAAATCTTCGGCCTTGTCGGCCCGAACGGATGTGGCAAGACCACCCTAACCAATGCCATTACCGGCTTCTATCCGCCGCAACGCGGGCGCATCCTGCTCAACGGGCGCGACATCACCGGACTGGCGCCGCACTACATCGCCACTCTGGGCGTGGCGCGCACCTTCCAGAATCTCGCGCTCTTCAACGGCATGAGCGTGCTCGACAACATTCTTCTCGGCCGTCACATTCACATGAAGCCCGGCGTGGCACGCACCGCGCTGTATTGGTGGCTCGCCCGCCGGGACGAAACGGTGAACCGGGCTGCGGTAGAGGACGTCATCGATTTCCTGCAGCTCGAGGGCGTGCGCGACGAGCTCGTCGACGGAATTCCGATCGGTCTCAAGAAGCGGGTCGAATTGGCGCGCGCATTGGCCGCCGAACCGAGCTTTCTGGTCCTCGATGAGCCGATGGCGGGGATGAACCAGGAAGAAAAGGAATATATGGCGCGTTTCATCCTGGATGCCCGCGACGAGCGCGGCGTCACGGTGCTGCTGATCGAGCATCACATGGACGTCATCACCGGTATCTGCGATCGCATGCTGGCGCTGAATTACGGCGCGATGATCGGCAGCGGAATTCCCGCCGACGTCGTGGCCGACCCGCGCGTCGTCGAAGCCTATATCGGGGGCGCGCATGCCACGCGCTGACGATATTTCGGCCTGGAATTTCGAAACGGATACAACGCTGATCCGCGTGTTGGCGCGCAACGCCGAAGCATTCCCCGAACGGGTCGCGATGCGCGAGAAAAGCAAAGGCATTTGGCAGGAAACGACATGGCGTGAGCTGCTGGACATCGTGCTCCGCTGCGCTGCCGGTCTCGAAGCGCTCGGCTTCAAGGCCGGCGAGGTCATGCTGGTGCTCGGCGATAACCGGCCTCGGCTCTATGCGGGGATGCTGGCCGCGGGCGCCCTCGGCGGCTACGCGATGCCGGCCTACCCGGATGCGACGCTCGACGAGATCAGGCATTTCGTCCACGAAGCAGGAGCACGGTTCGTGCTCGCCGAGGATCAGGAGCAGGTCGACAAGACACTGGAGCTTCGTGACGATGGCGCCACGATCGGCCACATCATCTATGACGACCCGCGCGGCCTGGCGTCTTACAACAATCCGGGCCTGACATCATGGGATGCGGTCCAGGACAAGGGTGCCGAACGCCTCGCGGCCGGCAACGACACACGATCGCTGCTCGTCGCCCGCGCCGGCCCCGATGACCCCGCCGTATTCGTGCATTCATCGGGGAGCACCGGGAAGCCGAAGGGAGTCGTGCTTTCCCATCGCAACCTGCTATCGGGCGTTCGAAATGCCTATCGGGGCAAGGCATTCGATTTCAACGAAAGCATTCTCGCTTATTTACCGATGGCGTGGATCGGCGATTTCGCAGTGACGATGGCCGCCGGTATCGCGCTGCATTTCACCATCAACGTCCCCGAACGCCAGGAAACCGTATTGCAGAACCTGCGCGAGATCGCGCCGACATTCTATCTCGCCGCGCCACGAAGCTGGGACAATCTGCTGACTGCCATCCAGGTTCGCGTCGAGGATTCCTCGTGGCTCAAGAAGCGGATTTACGAGTTCTTCATGGCGTCTGCCATTTCCGCCGAGAAGCGCAAGCTCGATGGCAAAGATCCAACCTTGACGCAACGGCTGCTGAGCCCGTTCTGCGAATTGCTGGTGTCCGGGCCGATCAAGGACCAGTTCGGCCTCACCCGGTTGCGCGGCGCTTTCACCGGCGGCGAGGCCATGGGCGAAGACACTTTCGTCTTTTACCGCGCGCTCGGAATCAAGCTGCGTCAACTCTACGGCCAGACCGAAAGCAGCGCCTATAACGCCATCCAGGGTTTGGACGAGGTCCGGCTGCACACCGTCGGACGTCCGCTGCCGGGCGTCGAGCTCAAAATCAGCGAGTCGGGAGAAATCCTGATCCGTTCGGGCAGCGTCTTCAGCGGCTACTTCAAGCAGGAAGCTGCCACGCGTGAAAGCCTCGAAGACGGCTGGCTGCATACCGGAGACGCCGGCTACGTCGAGCCGGACGGGCATCTCGTCGTGCTCGGACGCCTGTCCGACGTCGTGCACACGGCCAAGGGTGAGCGGTATATTCCCAACTATATCGAGAACCGCCTGAAGTTCAGTCCTTATATCAAGGACGCCGCGGTGCTCGGCCGCGGTCGCGACACGCTGGCAGCCTTGATCTGCATCGACAAGGACGCGGTCGGCCTCTGGGCCGAACTGCGCGGCATCTCCTACATCTCCTATGCCGATTTGTCGCAAAAGCCGCAGGTGATCGAGCTCATCGCTTCAGCGGTCAAGCACGTCAACAGTACGCTGATGGATGGGCTGCAACTGCGGCAATTCGTTTGCCTGCATAAGGAATTCGACCCTGACGACGGCGAGATCACGCGTACCCGCAAGATTCGCCGCAACGTCGTCGAGGAGCGCTACAAGCCGATCATTGACGCCATCTACGATCGAAAACGCACCGTCCTGATGAAGGCACAGGTGAGCTACGAGTCGGGCGAGGTCGGCGTTATCGAGCGGACACTTTCGGTGCAGGAGGCCTGACCATGGATTGGGCACTGCTGGCCGAATCGGCCACCAATGGCGCCCTCGTCGGCCTGATGTATTCACTGGTCGCGATGGGCATCGTGCTGATCTACAAATCGTCCTCGGTACCCAATCTGGCGCAGGGATCGATGACGATGCTGGGCGCCTATGTGGTGCTCGCCTTCGCCAACAATGCGGGCGCTCCGATCTGGCTTGCGATCCTGCTGGCGATCGTGACGATGTTCGGCGTGGGCATCGCGATCGAGCGGGTCGCGCTTCGCCGGCTGGCCGGCCGGCCCATCGTCATGATCCTGATGATGACCCTCGGGCTGGAAATCCTGCTGCGTGCGGGTTCAATGACGATCTGGGGCGGCACCGGGCGCCCGATGCCGCTTGGCATCAGCGATGATCCGCTTTTCCTGGGCCCGATGCTGATCAACCGGGCCTATGCCGTCGGGGCCGCCGTCGCCGTCGTGATGTTCGGCCTGTTCATGCTGTTCTTCCGCACCAGGATGGGCGTGGTGCTGCGCGCGATTTCGGATGATTACACGGCGGCATGGTCCGTAGGAATCTCTGTCGAGCGCGGTGTGGCGCTCTCCTGGGCAATGTCGGCGGTGGTGGCGACCGTCGCAGGCGTCCTTTGGGCATCGGTGCAAGGCGTCGACCAATCGCTGGCGCAATTACTGCTAAAGGGGGTGACGGTCGCCGTTCTGGGAGGGCTCGACAGCCTCGGCGGCGCGTTGCTTGCAGGCGTCCTGCTCGGCATCGTGGAGGGCGTGGCCGCGAGCTTTCTCGATCCCATGCTCGGCGCCGCCAGCCGCGACCTCGTCGATGCCGCGATGCTGATCCTGACCATCATGCTTCGACCGCATGGCCTGTATGGCCGCCACGATATCGAGAGGATCTGAGCGATGCTGTTCAGGCAGGCTGGCATTTTTCACACGGACTATGCCGCCGACCGGGCGCTGTTTCCGATCGCAGCCGACCGCTGGATGATCGGCATCCTGCTTGCGCTCGGCTTTGCAGCGCCGCTGTTTGCCAATTCGCTCTATCTCAGCAGCTACCTGCTCCCGTGGCTGGTTTGGACCGCAGGCGCGCTCGGCCTCAATCTCATTCTCGGGTGGGCTGGACAATTCCACCTCGGCTATGCCGCCGTGATGGGAATCGGCGCTTATGCGACGGTTCATGCCACCAGGGCCGGCATTCCCTGGGAAATCGCCATCATAATCGGGGGCGCGACCGCTGCGATCATCGGAATCGGCTTTGCTTTTGCCGCGTTGCGCGTCAAGGGACTGTACCTGGCGCTGAGCACGCTCGCCCTGCAATTCGTCATGGACTGGACGATCTCGCATGTCCCCGCGATCAGTGGCGGCACGCAGGCGACACTGCAGGCGCCGGACATCCGGTTGTTGGGCATGCCCGTTACGTCAGATGCCGGGCTATATTACGTGGCGCTGGTATGGTGCATCCTGGTGACGTCCTTCATGCTCAATTTGCGACGCACGGCGCTTGGCCGGGCCCTGATCGCCGTTCGGGAAAAGGACTTCGCGGCTGCGGTCATCGGGGTCAACAGCTTCTATTTCAAGCTGGTGGCTTTCTCGACTTCATCATTCATTGGTGGTGTCACCGGCGCCATCCTGATTGGCACATTCTACCACGCCGTCACGCCTGAACAGTTTTCCGTCGACGTTTCGATACAGGCGCTGGCGATGGTGATCGTCGGCGGCCTGGGCAGCATCGTAGGCAGCTATCTGGGTGCCGGCTTCATTCTGCTGATGCCGGGCGCCATGAACAGCCTGATCTCTTGGATGGCGACAAGCTTTGGATTTTCGCTGAGCATCGAGACATTGGCCCATCTTCCGCAGGCGCTCTACGGCGCACTGATCATCGGCTTTCTCCTGGTCGAACCGCTGGGGCTCGGAAAGATCTACAACAATGTCCGCGACTACCTCCTTGTCTGGCCGTTCGGCTACGTGAAGAAGTAGGACTCGCATGCAAACATCGAACGCCCCTACCGCAGCAAAGGTCCTCTCCGTCAACAACATCGAGGTCGTTTACGACTACGTTTCCCTTGCCATCAAGGGCGTATCGATCGAGGTACCCGAGGGCGGCATGGTCGCGCTTCTGGGCGCCAACGGTGCCGGCAAGAGCACCACACTGAAGTCGATCAGTGGACTGCTGGTCGCCGAGCGCGGCGAAGTCCGCCGCGGCGAATTGCAGTTTCTCGGCCGCAACATCGGCGCGCTGTCACCGCAGGAACGGGTGAAGCTCGGCATAGCCCATGTGCTCGAAGGCCGGCGGGTATTCGAGCATCTGACCCCCGACGAGAACCTGGTCGCGGCGTCCGCCGTACGCAGCCGTCACGACATGGATCGCAACAAGGAGCGGGTCTACAGTTATTTTCCCCGCCTGCATGAGCGCCGCACGGTCGCATCCGGCTATCTCTCGGGCGGCGAACAGCAGATGCTCGCAATCGGCCGCGCCCTGATGACGCAACCGAAACTGCTGATGCTTGACGAGCCGAGTCTGGGACTGGCTCCCTTCCTGGTGGCGGAGATCTTCCAGATCATCAGCCGGATCAACCGGGAGGAAGGGCTATCGGTTCTGCTCGTCGAACAGAACGCGGTGGCGGCGCTCGAGATCGTCTCGCACGGCTATCTCATCGAGAGCGGCCGCATCGTGATGCACGATACGGCGGACGCTCTGAAGAAGAATCCTGACATCCAGGAATTCTATCTCGGCGGCACGAAAGCCAAGAGCTTCCATGACATCAAGCATTACAGCCGAAGGAAACGCTGGCTGACGTAACTGCGTCCACTGCAAGCATAAGAAACGTAACAACCGAACACGGCAACAAACCAGTTTGATAAGGGAGGATCCAAAAATGAAATATTTATCCATCTTGGCCGGTCTCGCCTGGGGGGCCTTCACCGTCATGCCGGCGACAGCAGCCGACCCGATGCGTTTCGGGCTCTGCTACGATCTCACCAAGGTCTACACGTTTGTCACGCCCCAGGTGGCTCAGGCTGCCAAGGACTATGCCGACCTCCTCAACAGCAAAGGCGGGATTGAAGGCCATCCGGTCGAGATGATCGTGCAGGATCACGGCAACGAGCCGCAGCGCGGCATCGAATGCTACGAAAAGTTGAAGCGCGACGGCGTCATGGTGTTCGACATGCTGTCAACCCCGGTATCCCGGGCGGTCCTTCCCCGCATCATGAAGGACGGCAATATCCTGATCCAGTCGCTCGCCGGGCGCGGCGACGCCGTCGATGGCGACGTTTTCAAATGGGTATTCCCTGTCGGTCCGACCTATTGGGGTCAGGCCGCAAACGACATCGAATACATCAAGCAGAAATCGGGCGGAAAACTGAAGGGCGTCAAGATAGCGTTTCTTTACGTCGACTACCCGTTTGGACAGGAGCCGATCGGCATCCTGAAGACGCTGGCCGCCAAGGAAGGCTTCGATCTGCAGCTGTTTCCCTATCCGCTTCCGGGTAACGATCAGGCTTCGGCCTGGACCCAGATTCGCCGCTTTGCGCCGGACTGGATCGTCAGCTGGAGCCTCTCGAACATGCATGTGATCGCATCGCGCGAGATGAAGCGTAACGGTATCGCGCTCGACAAATACATCGCCGTCAACTGGATGAACGAGGTCGATATCAACAATATCGGCGCCGAGGCAGCCAAGGGCATCAAGCGCGGCACCAACGTCGCCGGCGGATCGAACCATCCGTTGATCCAGGAGATCATCAAGGAACTCTACGACAAGGGCAAAGGAAACGGCGACCGCAAAAACCTCCAGGACGTCTATTACAACACCGGTCTTGCGATCTGGTCGATCGCCGTCGAAGGTGCCCGCCTCGCAATCAAGAAAGACGGCTGGCCGTTGACGCCCGAGAAAATCAAGAATGGCCTTGAAAGCATCAAGGACTACAACGCCAACGACATGATGGCGCCGGTCACCGTAACCGCACAGGATCACGGCGGCGGTGGCAAGACCCGCATCGAGATGTGGGACGGCAGCAAGTGGGTACCGCAGACCGACTGGATCGCCGCATACACGGATGACGTCTGGAGTGTGGTGAAGGCCCAATCGGCCGAATACGCCAAATCAGAGAGCCAGAAATAACTCTCAAGTGTGCACCAGGCGCTGCGACGAGCCATTCGTTGCCGCGCCTGGGCGCAGCGCAAGTTGATCGCGGGGCGCGCGCTTCCCCCGACTTCGGCTCATCGCAAGATGCGCGATATGACGGCAGTAGCCGCTTCCCCCGAATCCGCAGAGGTCTACGACACGCGGTCGCCCTCAACGAGGGCATGCCTTCGCGCGAGCGCGAACAGGAGAACAGGAGAACAGCGGCCCTCATTTGACGAGTGGGCATCCGCCATCTGCCAGCGGACGAAACGCTTCGGCGGGAGGCACCGTCGAGATCAGCTCCAAATCATCCCAGCGCCCTTTCGAGGCATTGGGCGACTTGACGCGAAAAACGTTCATCGCATGGACGGCGCGCCCGTCGATCCGCACGGTGGTCGGCCCATACAGCGGATCATCGATCGTTGCGGAGCGCATTTCGGCGACGACCTTTTCACCATCGATTGTGCCGGCGCGCGCGACGGCATTCAGGTAGGCGAGCGTGGCGGAATAGACACCGGCCTGGTCGTCCGTCGGCATGCGACCGTTCATGCGCTCCGCAAAGCGTTTGCTCCATGCCCGCGTCGTATCGTTCAGATCCCAATAAAAGCCGTTGGCAATGGTCAAGCCTTGCGCGGCCGCAAGACCCAGTCCGTCGACATCAGACAATTCGAGAAAGAGCGAGGCGAGCTTTTGGCCCTGCGCCTGCAACCCGAATTCAGCCGCCTGTTTGATTGCGGTAATGGCATCGTTACCGGTATCGGCAAGAGCCACCACGTTGGCGCCCGATGCCTGCGCCTGCAGCAGATACGACGCGAAGTCGCTCTCGTTCACCGGATGATGGACGCTGCCAACGACCTTGCCGCCCGCTTTCGCGAGAGCCGCCGCGGCATCCGTCTCCAGCGCACGGCCGAGCGCGTAGTCGTAGGATATGAAGAACCACGATTTATCTCCGGTGGCGGTGAGCGCCCTGACCTGCGCATTGGCCAACGCCCAGGTATCGCGCACCCATTGCACGGTCGTCGGCTTGCAGAACTTGCCGGTCAGGTCCGATGTCGCGACACCGGATGCCAGAAAGGTAAGATGCTTGCCCGCGAGGTAATCGTTGATGGCCAAAGCTACGGCCGAATTCGGCACGTCGACCACGGCGTCGACGCCGTCTGCTTCCACCCATCGGCGAACGACCGCGGAGCCGACGTCAGGCTTGTTCTGGTGATCGCCAAAGACGATCTCCGCCTTGATCGAGGGGTTCTTGGCCATGAAGTCTTCGGCCGCCAACCGGGCGGCAACTTCCGAGCCATGTCCAGCCTGATCCGCGAAAGGCCCGCTCGCATCCGTGAGAACGCCGACCTTGACCACCGCAGGCAACTGCGCCGACGCGGGATAAACACCGATTGCGGCAAGGAGAAAGACAACCGACAAGCATTGTCGCATAGCGTGATCCCGATTGAGCTGAATTATGAATTATACATCTTTTTCTAAAATGTCAAAAATTTATAATTTTATTCGCTTCATCGAAAATGACGCGATCCATCTGCATGCAGGCCTCCTGCATCTTCGGTTCGCCCAGGAGGAGCACGGCTGAGCGACCCCGCCATCTCAACTCGTCAACGGCCTTCATGGACGGGACCGCCAAGTGATCGTCGGCGTCCAACTCGCGCCGAAAATCTCATCAGTCTCGGTAAGCGGCGAGGCATGATAGGGGCCACCAGAACACAGGCCGCCATACCGGCTGAGGACAACAGGCCGGTCGCAGGGCCGAGTGCCGCCGGAGCCGCCCGCGAAATCAGGCTATTCTGAAAACCTCGAAAATTTGGTGCGATGATTCGTGTTCCGATCATTCACCGTCTGTACGACCATGGAGAATGCTGTGACCACAACACGGACGCGCAGCCTGTTCGCAGCGCTTTTCATCACCCTCAGCGCGCAGTCTGCGCTGGCCGCCGATCCATACTGCAGGCCCAGGGCAGACGGGATCGATCGCTTCCCCAAGACGACCGCGACGTGTCCGGACGGCTACTTCGCGTCCGGCCGCTGCTGCGTGGCTCTCCACAAATACCCGCCCAGGCCCTTCCCCAGAATCAACGGAGCCGTCTGTCCGCCCGGCACGTTTGCCAGCGGGGGCAACTGCGTGAGACCGCACTGATGGCGAAGAGATGAAAGCGGCTGCCCCTGGTGCCGCGTCAGGAGAAGGGCAGCAGGTTTTCGTACGAGGAGGTTCAGACGATGCCGCTATTGGCGGCATCGTCTGCGGTCGCAGCGATCTGATCGATCGTCATCGCCGCTGCGCGGCGCCTCCATGAAATTGCATCAGCTCTGCCAGAACTTCCTCCGGCATTTCCTCCGGCACGAAATGCCCGCAAGCCAGTTCGCGCCCTGTCACGTCAAGGGCCTTGTCACGCCAGACTGCCAAAGGTTCGAAGAACCGCCCTGCTGGACTGTGCTTGCCCCATATCACCTGGGTCGGGCAGGCAATCCGCGACTCCCGGTCGGACGCATCGAGCGCAAGATCAGTGGTCGCACCCGCCCGATAATCTTCGCACATCGCGTGGATGGACGCATCGGTATAGCAGGCGCGGTATTCCGCCAGCGCCTGTTCGTTAAACGGATGGGCATGGCTGCTCAAACCGAACAGGATCGCGTCGAGATACACATCACGGCAACCGCCGATCAGCCGCTCCGGAAAGGGATAGGGCTGGATCGTGAGAAACCAGTGATACAGCGTCGTCGCGAACTCGCGCGTGACGTTGGCATACATCGTGGCTGTCGGAACGATGTCGATCAGGGTGAGACGCGTCAGGCGATCGGGCCAGTCGAGCGCCATCCGGTGTGCGACGCGTGCACCGCGATCATGCGAAACCACCCCGAAACGCGTGAAGCCCAGCCGCTCCATGACGGCGACTTGCTCCCTGGCACTTTCGCGCTTGGTGTAGGGCGTGTGATCGGCAGTCGACTCTGGCTTCCAGCTCTTGCCGTAGCCGCGCAGATCAGTGAGCACGAGCGTGAAGTGCTGCGCGAGGCCGCCGGCGATCTTGTGCCACATCGCCAGCGTCTGCGGATGGCCATGTAGCATCAGAAGCGGCGGCCCCTTGCCTCCGATCACCGCGCGAACGTCGCCGCCGCTGACATTGATCATCTCTTCCCGGAAGCCGGGAAACAGCGACAGCGTATTGGTCTTCTGATCAGCCATTGCGGGTCCCTTCAACGAAGGGGCAATGTCCTTCGGCCATCGGCTTGATCGCATCTTCCGGCGGGATGGTCGCGACGAGCTTGTAGTAGTCCCAGGGGTATTTGGATTCCTGGGGGCTCTTCACCTGAAACAGGTACATGTTCCTGAGAACACGGCCGTCCGGCCGGATCTTCGCCCCGTGCGTAAACATGTCCTCCACCGGGATTTCCTTCATCTTGGCGACGACGGTCGGTCCGTCATCCGTCCCCGCAGCATCGATCGCCTTCAGATAGTGGGTGACGGCTCCATAGACCGCCGCGTGGAGCGACGTCGGCGGCTTGCCGTGCCAGCGCTCCATGAACCGCTTGCCGAACGCGCGCGTCTTCTCGTCCATGTCCCAGTAGAATGTCTCGGTCACGAAGGTGCCCTGCGCCGCCGCGAGCCCCACGCTGTCGATATCGGTGATGAAGAGGGCGAGACCGGCGATCTTTGTCTTGTCGTTGGCGATACCGAATTCCTTGGCCTGCTTCAGGCACTGAATGGTATCGCCGCCCGCGTTCGCCAACCCGACGACTTGAGGCTGGGCCGCCTGGGCCTGGAGCAGAAAGGACGCGAAGTCCGCCGTGTTGAAGGGATGCTTGACTGAGCCCAGCACCGTTCCGCCATCGAGTTTCACCGCCGCAGCCGCCTCGGCCTCCGACGAGATTCCGAAAGCGAAATCGGCGGTGAGGAAGAACCAGGATTTGTAGCCCTGCTTCGTCAGCGCATGGACGGTGCCGCGCGCGAGCGCATAGGTGTCCGAATTCCAGTGAATGCTGGTCGGCGAACAGTCCTTGCCGAAAAATTCCGGCAATTGGCCGCCGGTGATGAGAAACACCTTCTTCTTCGACCGGGTCAGGTTCTGGACCGCCAATCCGACGGATGAATTGGGCACATCGACGATCGCATCGACGCCTTCGACGTCGAGCCATTGCCGCGTGATCGCCGAGCCGACATCGACCTTGTTCTGATGGTCGGCCGAAAGAATGGTGACCTTCCGCCCTGCAGCCTTGCCGCCAAAATCCTCAACCGCCATGTTGGCGGCGACCACCGAGCCCTGCCCGGTGATATCGGCAATCGGCCCCGACATGTCGTTCAGCACGCCGATCTTGATTTCGTTGGTCCCGGCAAAAGCGCGCCCGGGTCCGTAAGCCAGGGCGCCCGCCAACCCGGCACAGACCTGCCGTCGCGTCGGACCGAATATCGCTGTCATGAGCAAATTTCCTCGGTTGTTCTTGCCCCGCAAATTCCATATTATAGAACTCACGATGACGTTATGACCGGCGGAGAATGAGCAATTTCGGCTACAAGTCAATCAAACTCAGATTGCAAAAATTCTTACGTACTTCCACGATATGAAACTCGGATAAGCTCATGCACGGCGTACAGGCATTGTTGCGCGGACTTCACCTCCTGAGGATCGTGGCGGAATCGGAGCCCGAGGGCATCGCGCTTTCGGACGCAGCCGAACTCGCCAATGTCAGCCGGCCCACCGCGCACCGCCTGCTGGGTGCGCTGCTGCAGGAAGATTTCGTCGATCAGCCGGTGGCGAGAGGTCCCTACCGGCTCGGCAGACAGATGGCCGCGTTGGTCCAGCCGGCCCATCACCGCATCGATTGGCACGCGGTGACGGATGATGTGATGCAGCAACTCGCATCCGATATTCAGGACGTGGTTTTGTTCGCAATCAGGGCGGGAAGCCGCACGCTGGTCATCTCCAGGATCGAAGGCCAATTCCCGGTCCGCACGCATGTTGTGAATGCGGGGGACCGGCATCCGCCGGGCGTCGGAACCGCCTGGATCGCCATGATGGCGCGCATGCCGGACGATGAGATCGACAGCCTGCTTCGCGAGGACTCCCGCCGTCGCGTCGACTTCCCGCGTTTCAGCGACACGCTGGTCCGCCGACTGATTTCGGAGGCGCGCAGCCAGGGGTACGCGCTCAACCAGGGACTGATCTTCAAGGGAGCCTGGGCGATGGGTGTTCCCGTTCTCAATGGCCAAGGACAGCCGATTGCGGCGATCAGCATCGCGGCGATCGCGGAACGCCTGGCCGACAAGCGCCGCAGCCAGCTGCTGCCGCGCCTGATGGAAGCAGCCGAACGCGTCAGTGAGCGGATCGGGAAGACCACTTGAACGACGACAAGGCCGCGCCTTCAGACGCGATTTGAGGGCGCGCGTCCTTGCGCGAGCATACGCAGCCCATCGATCAGTACCTGTCCCATGCGCAGCCGCGCCTCGCGCGTCGAGCTGCCGATATGCGGAAGCATGAAGACATTGGGCAGATCGAAATAGCGCGGATCCAGATTGGGCTCGCGATTGAAGACATCGAGCCCGGCGGCGAGAAGCCGCCCGCTTTCCAGCGCAGCGATCAGGGCATCGTCATCCACGACATTTCCGCGAGAGATGTTGACGAGAATGGCGCCGGGCCGCAACAGGGCCAACCTCGATTGGTCGAACAGACCGACGGTTTCGGCCGTGGCCGGGGCGGCGAGCATCACGACATCAGACGTAGCAAGCAAGCCTTCAAGCGAATCGAAATAGACCGCCCGCTTCTCCTGATCCTGCGGTAGCCGCGACCGGTTGTGATAATGGATGGTCATGCCGAACGCCGACGCCCGCTCGGCGATGGCGCGGCCGATACGCCCCATGCCGAAGATGCCGAGCGTCTTGCCACAGAGTTCCATGCCGTTGAGCTGCACCGGCGACCAGCCGGGCCAGTTCCGGCTTCGGATCAGCGCGATGCTTTCGGTCGCACGGCGGGCCGCGCCGATCATGAGGAAGACCGCAACCTCCGCCACCGAGTCGGACAGCACGTCCGGCGTATTGAGCACCGCAATGCCGCGCTCGCGCGCAGCGGCAAGATCAATGTGCTCCGTGCCGACGGAATAGGTCGCAACCGCCTTGACCGACGGGCTGAGCGCAGCGAACCACGCCCGATCCATTCGTGTGTCGATGGTGGCAACGACCGCATCCTTCTGCGCCGACAACGTCGCCGCTTCATCGGATGACGACAGCGACCCGACAAAGCGCGCGGAGAACGCGCTATCGAACGCCGCCCGGACTTCGTCAGGCAGCGTGCCGACAACGAGGATCTGCCACGACGTCACGACGAAGCGGGCGTTTCGGCAGGCTTGCAGATCCGCTGAACGCTCTTGTGGATCTCCTTGATATCGAAGATGCGGTCGAGCCAGTTCTTCTGGAAAATGACCGGCTCCGCCTCGTCGATCGCCTGGAGCGCACCGTCGGAGAAGCGCGCATTCGGCAGCTCGCCGAACAAAATCGCAAGCTCGACCCTGATGTGGCCATGGATCAGATCGAGTGCGGCCTGACGCGGCACGCCCATGGCGATGGCGCGCTCGGTCGCGTCGCGGATCGCGGTACAAAGCGTTGCCGTGGTCGATTCCGACAGCGCGGGCTCGAGGATGGCCATGTGCTCGACGGTGCAGCGGTGCGAGCGGCCGACGGGCGCAAACATCTTCCGGGCGATATCCTCACAGCGAGCATAGTCCGATTCCGGACCCTGCATCAGGGCGCACACAATGTGTTGCTCGGCGACGCCGCCGATATAGTCGTGAAGCGCTTCCTTGCGCGTTTCATAGATGAAGAGCGGAGGATGGCAGGGATGCGTGACGAAATAGGTGATGTCCTTGCGCTCCGGCAGCACGCCGGCATAGGGAGCGGCCGCGTCAAGGATGATGATCGCTGTGCCCGGCTTGATCTCCTTGACGAAGGTGCTCACCACAGTAGCGATCTTGGAATCCGGCACAGCCATGATGATGACTTCGGCGTCGGCGAGCGCTTCGGCCTGCGAGACGGCCTGGATGCCAAGCTCGGACTTGAGCCAGTCCTTTCCGGCCTGGCTTACCTCGACATATTTGACCTTTTCGGTCGAGGCTTTCAGGCTTCGCGCGAGGCGAGCGCCCATCTTTCCACCGGCGCCGAGCAGGGCAATGTTCGTCATCTGATTTTCCTTTCGGAGGGTTCGAAGAGAGCTGTCCCTCTCGCTATTGGTTCTGACCCGATTTGTTTGCGATCAAGTCCCGGACGGTCTGGGCAATCCGCTCCGCCGAGATCGTAATCTCGGTTTCAATGGCCGGCGAGAACGGCACCGGCACGCGCGGAGCTCCGATCCGGCCGATGGCGCGAATATTTTGCGGACCCAGTTTCTCGGTCACATGAGCGACGACCTCGGCACCAAATCCGGCAACCGCCACGGCTTCGTGCACGACAAGCAGCCGGCCGGTGCGGCGCACCGACGCGCAGACGGCTTCCGAATCCCATGGCCAGATGCTGCGGAGAT
>Ga0153954_1000325_pt1 | contig 40766 bp, 39 predicted proteins | sample TSFL038MetaG_FD_102277 | JGI IMG/M metagenome (GOLD analysis project Ga0153954, IMG submission 102277) | Attine ant fungus gardens microbial communities from Florida, USA - TSFL038 MetaG | ecosystem: Host-associated > Fungi > Mycelium > Unclassified | place: USA: Florida, Wekiwa Springs State...
CACGGCATCGCCGCCGCCCTTCAGCTCGAAGGAGTCGAAGTAGGGCCGGTTCTCCATGTGATAGTCGGGATTGAGCACGCCGGTGACCAGGTCGCCCGGCTGGAACGACCTGAACTTGTAGGCGGCGGTGCCGACGGGCGCGAGATTGGCCGGCGCGTCGCGCGACTTGGCACCGCTATAGGGCCCGAAGACGTGCTTGGGGAGGATCATGCCGGTGTAGGACACGAAGGCATCGGCCCAGAACGGCGTCGGCTGCTTGAAGGTCACCTTCACCGTGTAGTCGTCGACCTTGTCGACGGTGACGTCCTTGTACGAGCCGCTGGTCACGGCAGCCGTCGCCGGATCGCGGGCATACTCCCAGGTGAAGACCACGTCGTCGGCGGTGAAGGGCTTGCCGTCGTGCCACTTCACGCCCTGCTTCAGCTTCCAGGTCACCGACAGGCCGTCGGGCGAGAGCGTGCCGTCCTCGCGGCCGGGAATGGAGGCGGCCAGAACGGGCCGCAAGTTCCCGCTATTGTCCCAGGCGGCGAGCGGTTCGTAGAACATCCGCGAGGCATCCTGGTCTTTGGTGCCCGTCGCGAAGTGGGGATTGAGCAGCGTCGGTCCCTGCCACCACAGCATTTTCAGGACGCCGCCCCCGCCGCGCTTGGTCGGCTTGTAGACCGGCGTCGACTGCGCCATCGCCACACCGGCCGACAGCAGAATTTGCGACGCCATGGGCGCGGTGAGACCCACCGCCGCCAGCTTCCGCACGAAACCGCGGCGCGACAGCCGCCCCGCCTTCACCCGGCCGATCAGTCCTCGCAGGTCTTGCTCGTTCATCGGACACCCCATTCCCATTGCCGAAGACGCGAACGCTACGCTTGCAAGAGGCGTGCAACTTCGGGCCGGTCGCTCGAGAAGGGGGGATTCTCGTTAAAGAATCGAAAGAATAACGGGACGCGTCGCCGGCTTCGTTTCTTGGATTGCATCATAAGCGCAATCGTCGCCGACGCCTACGGTGATCAACGGATGACCATGTCCGAGGCGCGTGGCGCCGTGTCAGATCTTGGCACCCATGGGCAGCGTGCAATGAAGGTCGGGATCGGTCTCGATCTGGATCGTGCAATGCTCGATCCCGAAGCGCGCCCGGATCTCACGGGCGATCTCGGCGACGAAAGAGTCGCCGGGGTGACCCGTCGGCACCACCAGATGCACGGTAAGCGCCGTCTCCACTGTGCTCATGGGCCAGATGTGCAGATCGTGAACGGTCGTCACGTTCGGCCATTTGCAGAGGAAGGTTTCCACGCTGCCGGGATCGATACCGGGAGGCGCCGCATGCAGGGACATGTTCACGGAGTCGCGCAGGAGCCCCCACGTCCCGACGGCGATCACCACCACGATCACGAGGCTGACCAGCGGATCGATCCAGGTATAGCCGGTCAGGTTGATCATGAGCCCGGCCACGACGACTCCCGCCGCGAGTCCGGCATCCGCCGCCATGTGCAGGAAGGCGGCCTTGATGTTCAGGTCGCCCTTGCGGCCGCTCATGAACATCAGCGCCGTCCCGCCGTTCACGACGATGCCGATCGCCGCCACGATCATGACGGTCGTTCCGTGCACGGGCTGGGGCGTGGCCAGCCGCTCGATGGCTTCGATCGCGATGATCGCCGTCGCGACCAGCAGCAGCAGGCCGTTCAGGAACGCGGCCAGGATCGACGAGCTGCGCAGCCCGTAAGTGTACCGTCCGCCCGGGCTGCGCCGGGACAGGATCATCGCGCCCCAGGCAATGGCGAGGCCCAGCACGTCGCTGAGATTGTGGCCCGCATCGGCCAGCAGCGCGACCGAGCCGGCGGCGATGCCGTAGCCCGCCTCGACGACCACGAAGATCAGGTTGAGCGCGGTGCCGATCGCGAATGCCGTTCCGAAGCTGGCGGGGGCGTGGCTGTGGCCATGACCGTGACCATGATCATGTCCGTGATCGTGGCCACTGCCATGGTCATGATCCCCGCCATGGTCATGGTCGCCGTGATCGTGATCCTTCTGCATCGTCGTCCCTACAGTGGCCCGCGGTTCAATGTAGGTGCGCCCTTTCGCGTAATACTATTGCGACGAGAGACCGACCCGTCGCGACTAGAGCCTGGTCCGAGGATAGAGGCTGAGACCACAGAACAGGCCCTCGGGCAGCGGCGAGTTGGGCGGATGGGCCCGCCGTCGTGCCACCAGCTTGGGCAGCAGATGCGTGTGCGGCCCATCGGGCGAGCGGCCGTCGGGCGGCGGGGTCGGCTGATGCACCTCGAGGCGCGCCAGAGCCGACACCAGGATGCGCGTGGGACTGGCCTTGGCGATCGCGGCGCCCGCGGGATTGTCGTGCGCGAAGATCGACTTGCCGAGTCCGGCCGCCAGCGCCGCCAACGTCGCGGCATCGTCCGGTGCGAGACGGACCATCATGTCGATCTGCGGCGCGCCCACGCCGATGTCGAAGGTGAGCGGCGCCACTTCGGTCACCTGCTCGCGACGGCCGCCGGGAAGCGGCGTGCAGAAGGCTATTTCCCGCAAACGGTCGTCGGCGTCGTGGATTGCGAAAGCCTGTGCCCGGTCGATATCGCCGATCTGCAGCGAGCCGCGCGGCGAGCGCGCGTGCAGCGCGTCGAGGTCGATCTCGAGGCCCGGCTCGCCCTCGTCGTACTGGAATTCGCCGATGGCACCATAGCAGCCGACGCTCCAGCCATTCGCCGCTTCGGCCAGCGCGCGCCGCACGATCGCGCGCGGCGCTTCGTCGAGCGGGCGGCAGATGCGGAACGGACGCCTCATGCCCGCAACTTCTGCTTGGCGCCGGTCGGCCCGTACACGAGGTCCGCGACCGGCTCGCCGTTCAGGAGGTGACTTTGCACGATGCGATCAATGCCAGTTTCGTCGACGCCGCCATAGAGCGTGCCTTCCGGCCAGACCTGCACGACCGGCGCCAGGCTGCAGGGACCGAGGCAGCTTGTCTTGGCCGACATCGCGCCCTCGCCCGCCGTGCGCAGCCCGAGACGCTTCTGCTCGTTGCGCAGATGGCCCCAGATCAACGCCGCGCCGACGGCGTTGCACGGCCCGCCCATGCAGACGAGCACGCGCCGCTTCTGCGCCGGCACGATCGAGCCTTCGGGCAAGGTCGCGTTCTCGATGTCGAGTGTCTTGATCCTGTCCGAGGTGAGCGCTTGGGCGAGCAGCGCGCCCATCGCCGGCTGATCGCCCGGCGGCGGCGCGAGCCGGATCTCGGGCCAGGGCCGCGCGCTCTTCGCCTGCAGACGCTTCAGGGTGCGTCTCAGCCAGCCTTCCAGGGTCGCCTCGGCCGGCAGCATGGCCGGGGCGATGAGGATGGGCGTGATGTCCTCGACCATCTCCAGCAGCACGTCGCGCAGCGACGGCGTGCCTTCCTCGATGAAGGCGTGCCGGGCGCTCACGATCCCAGGCAGCCGGGTCGCCTCCTCGCAAAGCCGCTCCAGCTCGCGGATCGGCGCCGCCGAGGTGCCGGTGCGCGCGAGCAGGAGCAGACGAACGCTGTCACTCATCAATGACGCGCGCCCGCGGTCGTGGCCTCGTGCCGGGCGAGCCCGATCATGACGGCAAGATAGAACAGGATGCCGAGGCCGAGCAGCGCCAGCACGTTCACCTTCAGGATGTCGCCCACGATGGCGAGCGTGAAGGCACCGGCATCGCCCAGCACGAAGGAGAAGCTGTAGAGCACCAGCTCGTAGACGACGAAGGAAGCGGTGAACGCCGCCACCGTTGCCGTCACCATGCTCCGGGCGAACGGCCGGCGGGCGGCGATGGCGGCTTCGGCCGCCGCCACGACGGCCACACCGATGGCGGCGCCCCATTCGAAGCTGTTCGCCGTCAGCGGATAGTGCAGCAGGCCGTAGCCCACGGCCTGGTTGGCGAGCCAGGTCGCGACGGCGAGCGCCAGCACATCGCCTCGCCGCATGTGTACGGCGGCGAGCGCCACGAAGGCCGCGAAGGGCGCGGCGCAGGCGAAGACGAGGCTCAGCGCCACGCTCGAGACCGTGAGCAGCGCGATCCACACGCCGCGCCGGGTCGTGTCGGGAAGAGATTCAATGAGGTTTGTCATGGTCCTTGCTCCTGGGTTGTGGGTCGATCAGAACCGCGCCTTCATGCCGAAGAAGAACTGCATGCTGGGCGCGTTGAAGCCTTCGGGCTCCTCGTAGATCACGTTCAGGAGGTTCTCGACACGGGCAAAGACCTGCAGGTCCTTCTGGATGTCGTAGGAGATCATACTCCTGATCAGTGTATAGGGCGACGGCTCGACCGGCTGGCCGGTGATCGCATCCGCGTCGTGCCGCCCGTTCACCGACAGGAGGTCCACGCCGATGCGCAGTCCCTCGATCGGGCGGACGGCGAGGCGGCCGGAGAAGGTCGACACCGGGCGGCGCAGCAGCGGCACATTGAGCGGCGGCACACCGGGATCGGTGTCGGTCGCATAGTCCTGGGTGTAGACCAGGCCGATGTCGAGCCAGGAAACGATGTTGGCGTCGAACGTCGCCTCGAAGCCCTCGGACCGTGCGTGCGCCACGTTCTGCAGGTTGACGTACGGCGCGGGGCACTGGATCAGGTTCTCGATGTAGGTGTTGAAGTAGGTGATGCCGACCCGCACCTTGCCGTTGAACAGGCCGTGGTCGACGCCGGCCTCCCAGCTCTGGCTGTGCTCGGGCTGCAGGTTGGGATTGCCGGCGCAGAAGAAGCCCGCGCCGAACAGCTCGAACAGCGCCGGCGCCTTGAAGGCGGTGCCGTAGGAGGCCTTGAAGTTGAAGTCGAGCGGCATGAGGTGATAGTTGCCGCCGACGCGCCAGGTGGGATTGTCGCCGTAGACGCTGTGATGGTCGTTGCGTCCGGCGATCGAGATCGTCAGCGCATCGAACAGCGTGGTGCGCAGCTGGCCGTAGATGCCGGTCTCCGAGTCGTTGCCCCAGCTCTGCAGGCCCTCGGCATTGATGTAGAGCCAGTTCTGGACGTAATCGACGCCGGCCACGAGATCGGCCTCGGCGTTCTTCACCGAGAAGACCTTGATCTGGTTCTTGAAATCCGCCTGCAGGCTGCGGCCGTTGTAGTACTCGTCGGGAGCGAACGGGAACGGGTTCTGGATGCTCGGGAAGTCCTGATCGTGCCGGTAGATGTTGATGTAATTGATGCCGATCGTCGGCTTCCAGCGGTCGTTGAAGTAGGAGCCGTCGAACTGCAGGCGGTTGTAAAGCTGCTGCGTGAACTCGACGGCGTTGGGATCCTCCAGCGCCACCTGGTCGAACTTGTACATCGTGTCGATGTAGCGGGTGAACCAGGTGAAGGAGGAGCTGTCGTTGATGTCGACGCCGAGCCGCGAGGCGAGGGTGATGTTGCGGTAGGGATCGTTGTCGACGAAGCCGCCGGGCGGCGTGAAGCGGCCGGGCACGATCGTGTCGCCCTGGGCATAGAGGCCGCTCGCCGTGATGTTGTAGTTGAAGCGGCCCTCGCTGCCGCGTACATAGCCGCCCGTCGTGCCCTGCAGGTGCGTGCCGAGTTCGCCATACACCGAGCCGTTGAAGGCGCCCTCGCCCTTCTTGGTGACCATGTTGACCACGCCACCGATGGCGCCCGAGCCGTAGAGCGTGCTCATGGGGCCGCGCACGACCTCGATGCGGTCGAGGTTCTCGGTTATGAAGTGGGCGAAGTCGACGGCGCCGTTGGGCGTCGAGGGATCGTTCACGTTCATGCCGTCGATCAGCACGACGGTGTGGTTGGAGTTGGCGCCGCGGATGAACACCGAGGTCTGGCCGCCCACGCCACCCGACTGCTGCACCGAGACGCCGGGCACGTAGCGCAGCACATCGTCGACGGTGCGCAGCTGCCGTTCCTCCATCTCCTTCTGGGTGATCACGGTGACGGAACCCGTCACCTGCTCGATCGGCACGGGCTCGCGATCGGCGGTGATCACGACCTGCGGCAGGATGGGATTGTTCTCGACCTGCGCCAGCGCAGGCGCGGCAATGCCGAACCCGACAAGGGCGCACAAGAGTCCACGAAGCGACGTCATCTGACGGTCCCCCAAAGCAGTTCACGCACAAGGCGCGTCACCGCTCGGTTGACCGTCCCAATGGATATGCCCGTCCATCGGAAGAGCGACGCTATCGCCGGCAGGTCTTCTGGCTTGCGGGTCGGTGCTTGCGCCTGTCTTCCCGGACACCCCTTCAAGATGGGCAATCCAGTGACTTAGCTGGCGTTCGCTCGCCGCTTACAGCTGCGGGTACAGCCGCCGATTGACCCTCGCGGGTTGCACGGCGTTCCCTATTACCCTCCGGTTAAGGAGGACCGTCGATGTGCAGACGGTACGCAGGAAAGTTTTGGACGTCAAGAATGGGCGCACGCGCTGTGCCAGTCTTGGCACCGGCGGGAACTGTCGGCGTCGTCACGCGTTTGAGGACATCGCCCGCCACCGTCCCTTCGGCGGGCTGTCGTCGCACGACGCGCGAAGTCGTCCCTGGAGTCTTCATGAGTCCGAGCGCTTCCCCCGTGCTCGCCCCCCTTCCCTTCCACCCCGCTTCTTGCCCGTGACCGTCGCGACAAGCGCAGCCGTCATCGGTTGCCCGGAATGCGGGACATGCCAGGAACTGGCCCCGCTCGCCTTCGGCGACACGCTCTACTGCGTGACGTGCCAATCGCCGCTCGAACGACGCACCGGACAAAGCCTGACCGTGGCACTCTGCTGCGCGTCGGCCACTTTGCTGTTGCTGGTGCCGGCGAATACCGAGACCTTCCTGACCACAGAGGCTTTCGGGATTTCCCGTCACAGCTATCTGTCCTCGACCGCCAGCTCGATCCTGGACGGCGGATGGCCCTGGCTGGCGCTGGCGATCTTCCTGTTCGTCGTCGTCTTCCCGATCGTGCGCTTTGCGCTGCTCACCATGGTGCTCGGCCATCTCCATCTGCAGCGACACCGGCGCTGGCTGGGGCGCGCCTTCCGCTGGGCCAACAATCTCGAGACCTGGGCGATGCCCGACGTCTTCCTGCTGGCGCTCGCCGTCACCTACGTGCGCATCAAGGCGGTCATCTCCGTTCATGTCGGCGACGGCGCGATCTATCTGATGATCGCCGGGGTCCTGGCGCTCCTCACGCGCGCGGTCCTCGACAAGGCCGCCGTCTGGCAAGCCATCGCGCCCGATCGCTCGCCGGCGGATCCGCGCACGGCGATCGCCTGCACCGCCTGCGATCTGCTCGTGGACGCCGCTCGCGAGGACACGCACTGTCCGCGGTGCGCCGCTGTGCTGCGCCGCCGCCAGGTCGAGAGCCTTCCGATCACGTTCGCGCTCACCGTCGCCGCGCTTTTGCTCTACATCCCGGCCAACCTCTATCCGATCGCGACCTTGCCGATCCACTATCGGCCGACGAGCTACACAGTGCTGGGCGGCGTCCTGGATCTGGCGGATGCCGGCTTCTATGGCCTCGCCCTCCTGGTGTTCACCGCGAGCTTCACCATTCCCGTCCTCAAGCTGGTGGGCCTGGGATGGTGCGCGCTCTCGGTGCTGACGCGTTCGCGCCGCCACCTCGTCGCCAAGACGCGGGTCTACAGGATCGTCGAGGAGATCGGCCGCTGGTCCATGGTCGATCCCTTCGTCATCGGCTGCCTCGCCCCGGTGTTGAACTACAACACGCTGATCCATGGCGGCGCCGGGCCGGCGGCGCTGCCTTTCACGGCCGTCGTCGTCCTCACCATCTTCAGCGCCAAGACCTTTGACCCCCGTTTGATGTGGGATGCCGCGAGGAGCAGGTCGTGACCGATCCCCAGGAAGGCAGCACCGCCGCCCTGCCCAAGGCGCGCAGCATCCATCGCCGATGGCCCGGCCTGATCTGGGCGGTGCCGCTCGCCGCGCTGATCGTGGTCGGCTATCTCGGCCTCAGCGCCATCACCGAGCACGGCATCGACGTCGTGGTGACCTTCGAATCGGCGCCCGGCGTGACGCCGGGCGACACCAAGGTGATGGTGCAGGGCGTGCAGGCGGGCCACGTCACGCATGTACGCGTCGCGGAAGACGGACAGCATGTCGACGTGACCTTGCGGCTCGATCCGCATGAAAGCGGCGCGCTCAACTCGGCCACGCAGTTCTGGCTGATCGGCGCGAAGCCGAGCTTCACCGATCTCTCGTCGCTCCGGGCGGCCGTGGCCGGCCTGTCGATCGGTATGGCGCCACAGACGGGTGGCACGCCAACGACGCATTTCGTCGGCCTGCAGGAACCGCCCGCCGTCCTGCCGGGCACCAAGGGCACGCACTATTTCCTGAAGACGCCGACCCTGGGCTCGGTGCAGCAGGGCGCCTCGATCCTCTATCGCGGCCAGGAGATCGGCAAGGTCGTCGCGACCAAGCTGGTAGCGCTGAATTCCTTCCAGCTGGAAATCTTCATCAACGATCCGTACGACCAGTTCGTGCGCCAGGGCTCGGAATTCTGGACCGGCAGCCCGTTCGCGCTGACCCTGGGCGACAACGGCCTGCAGGCGACTCTGGCGCCGGCCAACAACGTTCTCCAGGGAATCGTGCAGTTCGATCTTCCCGACGCCGCTCACGACGCGCCACGCAGCCCGAAGGGTTCCACGTTCACTTTGTTCGCCAACCAGGCCGCCGCGGTGCAGGGCGATCTCGGTCCGCCGATCTTCTACCAGATCAGGTTCAAGGGATCGGCCGGAGATCTCGCCGACGGCGCGAAGGTCACGTTGCTCGGCGTCAAGATCGGCGAAGTGCGCGACGTGAAGCTGATCCTGCCGGACGACGACGTGCCGTCCACCCTGGTGACGATCGTGATCTTCCCGGCAGAGCTCAATGTCGACCGCTCTGAGTCGAAGGAACAGGATGCCTGGCGCAAGGCGTCCGACGAAGCGATCTCCAGGCTGCTGGCCGAAGGCTACCGCGCCCGGCTCGCGCAGAGCCCGCCGCTGATCGGCAGCCGCTCGATCGCGCTCAGCCCCGACACCGAAGCGCATGGCGGCGCCCTGAACACGGACGGCCGGTTCCCGCGCATTCCAAGCGCCGTGGCGACGGGCGACGCCGACCAGCTGCTGAGCCAGGCCAACGACGTCCTGGCCAAGATCAACCAGATCCCGTTCGGCGACATCGGCCAGCAGCTGAGCGGCCTCACGGCCCATCTCAACGAGGTGACGGGCTCGCCGGAGGTCAAGGACAGCATCGTGCATCTCGACAACACGCTGCGTCAGCTCGACAAGAATGTCGGGCCCCTGATCGCGCGGCTCGACAAATCGGTCGATCAACTGGGCAGCGCCGCGACGGCCGCCCGCAGTGTCCTCAACGGCGCGGGGGCCAACCAGGATCAGAGCCTCGCCGAAGTCCTCCGGCAGATCGATGAGGCCGCGCGTTCCATTCGCGCGCTCACCGACTATCTCGGTCGCCACCCCGAAGCGCTGCTCGGCGGCAAGTCCAGGTAAGGAAGCAGGATGAGTTCGCGCAGGACCATGGCTCTCGCGGCGCTGCTGGCGCCCCTCGCCTTCCTTTCCGCTTGCGGCCACAGCCCGCAGACGCAGTTCCTGACGCTCGATCCCTCACCTGGCGCGCCGTCCGCTGCCGCGAGCTATCTCGGAGCCCCGGTCCGCATCCCGTCGATCGAGATCCCCCCGGCGCTCGATCGTGTGGAGTTCACGCGACAGACCGGGCCGGGCGAAATGAAGGTCGACGATCTGGTGCACTGGTCGGCGCCGCTCGGCATGCTGGCGCGCAACACGCTGATCCTCGATCTTGCCCAGCGCCTGCCGAGCGGCGCCGTATCGCCGCCGGACGCCGCCGCGCAGCCGGGCGGCCGGCGGGCCAGCGTGTCGATCCTGTCGTTCGGCATCACCGGCACCGAAGCGACGATGGTCGCTTCTTATGCCTTCAGCCCGGAGGATGGTCCGCCCGGCACCCCGCACTGGACTCATCTCAGCGCCACCAGCGCCGGAGACAATCCCCAGCAAACCGCGCACGCGTTCAGCACCTTGCTGGGTCTCCTGGCCGACCGCATGGCCGCCGACATGATGGCGATGCCTGGTCGTTAGCGAGACTCCGACTTTACTTTTTCCCGTACTTTCTTCCCGAGCCATGTCACCGTCGCGGTCGAGGGATCCTTTAGGAAGGCCCAGAATGATCGCCCGCTTACGTCTCATCCTGGTCGCCACCCTGTTTTCTGGCTTTGCCACTGCATCGCTGGCGAACGATCCGTCCATTCAAGATTGCAGTAAAGTGCCTGACTATCGCGCAATGATCGCGTGCTACGAGCAGCTATCCGTCGACACCAACGCGAAGGTGACACAAGCCTACGAACTGATGATGAAAAGACTGGGCTCCTCGCCTGCCGCTGACCTGTTGAGCCGCTCGCAAAAGGCGTGGCTCGACTATCAGTCGACCTACTGCGACTACGTCGCGTCTGCGAACGAGGGTGGAAGCATTATCCGGATGACCGTGCCTTCGTGTCGTGCGGAGATCGCGGAGTCCCGCCTGCGCGAGCTCGAAGGTCAGGTCAACTGCCAGGAAGGTACGTTCGGCTGCTTTCCGCAGCACTGAGCGCCTTGATTCGGCCGGCAAGCTGCGCGATACCCGCCCGCCCTCGCCTTCCATCGGCAGGGTGCGCGGAGGTCCAAAGCCCGCGCTTCGTCACAGTGAGCGGAGTCCACATCCATGCCTGACGCGACAACGACCGCGGCCGCGCCCAATCTCCATCTGGCGCCCTATGCCGCGAAGGGCCTCAAGGGCCGCATCCTCTCGGGCGTCCAGCCCACCGGCAATCTCCATCTCGGCAACTATCTCGGCGCGATCCGCAACTTCGCGCGCCTGCAGGGCGACTACGAGTGCCTCTACTGCGTGGTCGACATGCACGCGATCACCGTGTGGCAGGACCCGGCGCTGCTCTCCAGCCAGACGCGCGAGATCGCTTCGGCCTTCCTCGCCGCCGGCGTCGACGGCGGGAAGAACGCCATCTTCAACCAGTCGATGGTGCCCGAGCATGCGCAGCTCGCCTGGATCTTCAACTGCGTTGCCCGCCTCGGCTGGATGAACCGCATGACGCAGTTCAAGGAGAAGGCCGGCAAGGACCGCGAGAACGCCTCGCTTGGCCTCTACGCCTATCCGGCGCTGATGGCAGCCGACATCCTGATCTACAAGGCCACGCACGTGCCCGTGGGCGAGGACCAGAAGCAGCACCTCGAGCTGACGCGCGACATCGCCATCAAGTTCAACAACGACTTCCATGCGCCGGACTTCTTCCCGATCACCGAGCCGCTGATCTTCGGCGCGGCGACGCGCGTCATGAGTCTCCGCGACGGCACCAAGAAGATGAGCAAGTCCGATCCGTCGGACTACAGCCGTATCAACCTCACCGACGACGCCGACGCGATCGCCCAGAAGATCCGCCGCGCCAAGACCGATCCGCATCCGATGCCGGACACCGCGGCCGACGCCGAGAAGCGGCCCGACGCCGACAACCTGCTCGGCATCTACGCCGCGCTCGCCGACAAGGACAAGGACGCGGTGATCGCCGAGTTCGCCGGCAAGCAGTTCTCCGAGTTCAAATCGGCGCTGACCGACATCGCCGTCACCAAGCTCGGCCCGGTGGGCGCCGAGATGCAGCGGCTGATGAAGGACCCGGGCCACGTCGACAAGGTGCTGCATGCGGGTGCCGAGAAAGCCCGCACTATCGCCGCGCCGATCCTGGCGGAGACCTACAAGATCGTCGGCTTCCTGAAGCCCTAGATCACAGGACGGTTTCGACCAACAGCACGTCGGTGTTGCCGGTGCCGGTCTGGCAGGAGATCGCCTCGGCATCCCAGATACCCTTGCTGTCGTGGTGACCGAGCAGCGTGCCGTCGCACAGGATCTCGCCCTCGAGCACGAAGGCGTAGACGCCGTGCTGCCGCGAGCGCGGCTTGTAGGTGAAGCTGCCGACGCGATCGGTCATCAGGCGCGAGACGGTCGCATCCTGCGGCACGGACAAGGCGCCCGGCGCATGGCCGATCAGTGGCACGATGCGGTTCATGCTGGCCACCGCATCGAAGTGGCTGCGGGCGTAGGACGGCGGCAGCAGCAAATGATCCGGCAGCATCCAGAGATAGATCACCTGCATCGGCTCGGGATGGAGATTCATCTCCGAATGCAGACCGCCCGAGCCGGCCGAGAAGGCGTAGAAGTCGCCGGGCGACAATTCGTCGATATCGCCCATGGTGTTGACGTGCAGCAGGCGTCCCTTGAGCACGAAGGCGCAGATGATGAAGTTGTGGTGCGGATGCATGCTGTAGCCACACCCGGGATTGTGGAACGCCTCCTCGCCGAACACGCGGATGCGTCCGAAGCCCGCACGGCCGCTTTGATAGTCGGCGAAGTTGAAGCTCGAGGCGCGCGTGACGAAGGCGTCAGGATGACCGCCGACATAGGCGGCGCTCGGGCCGGTGGAGAGGATCTTCTCGAAGCCGCGCTCGTCCGCGCGCAGGGTGAATGACTGGGTCATGGGAAGTCTCCTTCGCGATCAAGCGGCGATGGGTTGGGGCAGGTCGTCGGCGTAGCCGATCTCGACCATCTCGAAGCGGGCTTTGGATGTGCCGCAGTCGGGGCAGCACCAATCCTCAGGCACGTCCGCCCAGCGCGTGCCTGCAACCAGCCCATGCTCCGGCAGACCGATCGCCTCGTCGTAGGAAAAGCCACAGCCCAGACAGAGCCAACGTTTGTAGGGATTCCTACTCATTTCCAATTCCTTCCCGTGTAGTAGCGCGTGACACGTCACTGTGTAGTGTGTGACGCGTTACTTGTAAAGTGTCACGCGCTACTCTATTTTCCGGTCGACATGGCAACCGTCGCCAAGGCTCTTTAGGCTAATGATTCCAGATAGTTAGGAGGCACCAATGGACGCGCAGAAGGATTCCAGCCTCCGCAACATGGTCCTGACCCGGGTCCGGGCCGATATCATTTCCGGCCACAGCGCGCCTGGGACGATGTACTCGGTTCCAAGCCTTGCAAGCGAACTGGGGGTGTCGACGACACCTGTCCGCGAGGCCCTGCTCGCCCTCGCCGGCGACGGGCTGATCACGCCGATGCGCAATCGCGGCTTTCGTGTCGAGGCAACATCTCTCAAGGAACTCAAGGATCTGTTCGCCTTGCGTGTGCTCGTCGAGTGCTATGCGATGGAGATGCTCGCCGATAGCGGCCTCACGGAGACCGACGAGTTGCGCCGACTGGCCGATCAGGTCGGCCGCGCCGTCGAGACCAAGAACGGGATCGGCTACATCGAGACCGATCGCTCCTTTCACCTCGCGCTCGTGGCGCGCGTCGGTAACCCGCGCCTGACCAAGCTGGTGAAGGAGCTGCGCGACGGCATGCGCCTGCACGGCCTGGAGTCACCGGCAGGCCGTGAACGCCAGATTGCCTCGGTGGCAGAGCATCATGAGTTGATCGATCTCGCTGTCGCGCGCGACCGGCACGGCATCGTCGAGCTGATGAAGCAGCACATCGTGTCCTGGGAGCCGGTCTTCACCGAAGCCCTCAAGGCGCGCGGTGAGACCTGAACAAAATCAGGCTTCCCCGTTCAGGGAAGCGCATCGCTGGAGCGACAGGCTACAACGATCAGCCTTCCATCCGCGTCAGCGCCCATTTCACGACGGCGCCTTCGGTCGGGATCTGGCCCACGAGCACGATCTGCTCGGTGCGGCGCTGGCGGCCTTCCTCGCCGAGATAGATGCTTTCAGCGAGGCCGATGCCGGCACCCGAAGCGCGCAGCCGCCAGCCGCGGCCACTGGGCAGCCGCATCAGCACGGCCTGGCCGCTCTGCGCGAGCGTCGCCTTCACGGCGGGATGCAGGTGGAAGCGCAGGATGAAGCGGCGGTCGGGCACCTTCACCGGCTGGTTCTCGGGGCCGGTGAACACGTCCTCGCCACGCAGATCGCCGCCATCGGCGGAGAGCCACAGGCGGCGGCGATGGATGATGCCGAACAGTGAGCGGTAGCCGTCGTGGCTCATGTCGAGCCACTGCGAACCCTGCTCCTCGGCGCGATCGACCAGCACGTTGCCGGCGCGATATTCCAGCGCGCCGTGATCGGTGATCTCGCTCGAGTTGGTGTCGTCGATCACCGCCGTCGAGTGCGCGGCGGTGAAGCGCATGAAGTGACGCCATTCGCGCGGCGCGCCGGGATAGATGCCGCAATTCACGACCAGCCGCTCGTGCGCGGCGCTCATCTCGAAGCTGAGCGTGCCGGCATGAGCCTGATGGTCGAGACCGCGGCCGGGCGGCGAACCCGCATCGGCGATCACCAGCGACGTGCCGGCGGCCAGTCGCTGGAAGCCGCTCTGCAGCGCCATCGCGGGCGCGCCCTCGCCCGAGCCCGAGCGCGACAGCACCAGATCGACCAGGGTGCGGTCGCTTTCCCACGAGCCGTTGAACAGCGCGAGCCCGCCATCGCCGTGGCGGAAGAAGCGCAGCATGGGCGCGAGGCGATCGATCGCGGCCACGATCTCGGCCGGCGCGCGGCGATCGGCGGAAGCAAGCGCCGCCCGCACGTCGAGGAGATGGCGCAGCACGGCGATCTGCACGTGCGGCGCGCGCTCGGCGACCACGCCGTCATGCGCCACATAGCGCTTCACGAAGCGCGCCAGCCGCGTCAGCGTCTGGTCGAGGCTCTTCTCGTAGCGCGGACCATCGTGGAGAAACGCCAAGTCGGCGTAGATCAGCGCCTTCAGGGCGGCGACCGCTTCCTCGCCGGCAAGGCTCTTGCGCGAGAGACGCCTGAGATGCTGGCGCTGGCGGCCGAGCGAATAGACGAAGCGCGTGGGAAAACCGGAATCGGCGGCGGAGGACAGCCAATCGTAGTGGCGGATCCACTCGACGATGCGGCTTGCCAGCACGTCGCGCGCCCAGGTGACGGGCGACCAGCTGAACTCGTGATCCATCCAGTCGTCGACGAGCGCCGCGGCGAGTTGGGGCGCCACCGGATCGCCGGTATCGCGCAGGTCGCGCAGCCAGGCAAAGCCGTTCAGCGCCTCCAGCCAGGCCGGGTTGCTGCCGGGACGCCGCCAGGGCGGATCGTCGGAGCCGGGGGCAACGGGGCCGGCCATGCCCTGCGCCGCGAACTCGCCCGCCAGCAGGCGCTGGCCGGCCGCCGGATTGCCGGGCCAGGAGTCGGGCGCCACGGCAAAGAAACTGCGCGGCGTGCGGTGACCGAGGCTCAGGAGATGGAAGGGCGACGCCATCAGCCAGCGCCGGATCTTCATCGCACCCTGGCCGAGGCCGATCAGGCGACTCACCATCGACGGGCCGTCCATCGCGCGGCCCGGCGTCGAGTGGTCCATCCTGGAGTGGCCCATTCTGGAGTGGATCGGGCGGTCCCCGGCCGTCAAAGGGCTATCAGGCGCTCGGGTGTCTGAGGCAACCAGCGTCATTGGCTTCTGTTCTGTTTCGTTGGTCCGGCGAATTGGGCCGAACGTAGAGGGTTTCGGGGCCTATTTTAGCCCAGCCAGCCTGCAATAGCGATGGGCCTTGAATGAAGGCCCTTGAACGGAGGGCGGGAGACCCCAGATTCACCATGCGGGAATGCCTCTTATAGGGTTCCCGGCCACTCGCTCCTCGGAGGAGGGTTAGATATGAGCCGTGTACCGATGTTCAACTCGCCCCTGCTGCTGGGTTTCGACCAATTCGAGCGTACCCTCGATCGGTTGGCCAAAAGCGCGGAGGGCTATCCCCCCTACAATATCGAGAAGATCGGCGATAACGGGCTGCGCATCACGCTTGCCCTGGCTGGCTTCACGACGGATGACCTCGTCATCGAGCTGGTCGAGAACCAGCTGACGGTGCGGGGCCGGCAAAGCGACGACACGGATCGCGTCTATCTCCACCGCGGCATCGCCGCCCGCCAGTTCCAGCGCACGTTCATGCTGGCCGACGGGATCGAGGTGACGGGTGCGAGACTGGACAATGGATTGCTCGCTGTCGACCTCGTGCGGCCACGCGCCGAACCGAGAGTGCGGACCATCCGCATCGACTCGGCCAAGGACGAAGGGCGGCCGAGCAACACGATCGATATCAATGCGCGCCGGATAGGACCGCGCTGAAGGAGGACGTCATGGAAAACAATGCAGCCACCAAGGCCACCACGCTTTTCACCCCGCTCGCGGACGATGCGTTCCTGAGCCTGGGCGCCCAGCAGATCGCCTACATCAAGTCGGTCGACCTGCCCGATGGAGCCCATGCGGTCGGCATCTTCTCCGCCGACGGCAAGCCGATGGCCGCCGCACCCAGCATCGAGGTGGCGCAGGCGCTGATCCGCCAGCACGAACTCGAGCCGGCACTGGTGCACTAGGACTCTTTCGAAGCGCGGGCCTCTCGCCCACGCTCTGAACGACGAAGATTACGCCGCGCTCTGCGCCTGCACCGTTTCGACGAGCAGCGCGTAGAGCGCGTCGGCGTTTTCGGTGGCCCGCAGCTTCTGGACGAGATCGCGATCACGCAACAGGCGCGATACGCGAGCCAGCGCCTTGAGGTGATCGGCGCCGGCGCCTTCGGGCGCGACCAGCAGGAAAGCGATATCGACCGGCCGCTCGTCGATTGAATCGAAATCGACGGCGTGGCCGAGGCGTGCGAACAGGCCGACGGGCCGCGCGAGGCCAGCCATGCGGCCGTGCGGTATGGCGACGCCGCCGCCGACGCCGGTCGAGCCGAGACGCTCTCGCTCGAGCAGCCGATCGAACAGCCGACGCTCGTCGAATTTGTGGAGGGAAGCGATGCGACTCGCCAACTCCGCAAGCAGCGCCTTCTTGCTGGACGCCTTCACCGAGGCCAGGACAGCGTCCGGGCCGGGCAGCAAATCGGCGATTTCCACAATGTCACCAATAGGTTAGCCACCGGAAACCAAAACACCCGGCATGCGAGGTGCGCCCCTATAGGCGCGCCGCCCGGGCGGGTCAAGTCGGCCTCAGTCCGCCTGTCCGGCCAAGGCCTGGGCGGCGAGGGCCGCCGGCGGCAGCGGCTGAGGCAGTCCGCGCACCATGCCGAGGCGGCCCAGACGCCGGCGCTCGGCGGACGAGGGAATGCGCATGGCCTCGCGATACTTGGCGACCGTGCGGCGCGCGATCTCGATGCCCTCGCCCTTCAGGAGATCGACGATGCGATCGTCGCTGAGCGGCTGACGTGCATTCTCGCCACTCACCAGATGGCGGATGCGCGAGCGCACCGACTCCGAGGAAACGACGACGCCCGGCGTGCGCGCGGGCAGCGCCGAGGTGAAGAAGTACTTCAGCTCGAAGATGCCACGCGGCGTGGCGATGTATTTGTTCGAGGTGACGCGGCTCACCGTGCTCTCGTGCAGGTCGGTGGCGAGCGCGATGTCGCGCAGCACGAGCGGCCGCAGCGCACTGACGCCGTGACGGAAGAAGCCGTCCTGCTGACGCACGATCTCGCGCGCGACGCGGAGGATGGTGGTGGCGCGCTGCTCGAGCGTCTTCACCAGCCAGTTGGCCGACTGGAAACGCTCGGCGACGAAGTCGCGATCGGGCTTGGCGCGCACGCCCTTCATCAGGGTCGCGTGATAGTGGCGATCGACCAGCACCTTGGGCAGCGCATCGGTATTGAGCTCGATGTGCCAGCCCTCCTCGCCGGTCTCGGCATCCTTGGCCGGCGTCAGGAAAAGATCGGGCGCGACGGGCTGGATCGGCTCGAAGTCGAACTTCTGGCCCGGCCGCGGATCGAGCGTGCGCAGCTCGGCCAGCATGTCGCGCAGATCCTCCTCGTCGACGCCGCAGCGGCGGCGGAGCTGGCCGAGCTCGCCGCTCGCCACCAGGTCGAGATTGTCGAGGAAGGCCTTCATCGCCGGATCGAGACGATTGCGTTCGGCGAGCTGCGCGCCCAGGCACTCCGCGACGGTGCGGGCAAAGAGACCGGCGGGCTCGACGGTACGCAGGCGTGCCCACACGCGCTCGACGTCGGCGAGCTCGACCGAGAGCGCTTCGGCGATGGCCGGCGCTTCGAGACGGCAGTAGCCGGCCTCGTCGAGTCCTTCGGCAAGCTTCAACGCGATGCGTTTGTCGGCGGCTTCGGCGAACAGGAGATCGATCTGCTCGAGCACGTGAGTGGCGAGCGACTTCGGGCGATCGGCGGTGAAGTCGAGCGCATCGGGTGCGTCTTCACGCTGGCCCTTGCTGCTGGGCAGCGGCTCGCCACCGCGATCGGCGAATTCGCGCGTCCAGCGCTCGTCGGCATCGGCCAGCGCCGGCGCCGCGGCGGCGAGCGCCTCGGCCGTATCGCGCGGTGTGTCGATCGGCGGCGCCTCGCTTTCGCCCGGGCCGTCGTCGGAGGCGCCTTCGGACAGAAGAGGGTTCTTCTCGAGTTCCTGCTGGATGTAGGCGGCGAGTTCGAGATGCGAGAATTGCAGCAGCTTGATCGCCTGCTGGAGCTGCGGTGTCATCGCCAGCGTTTGCCGCGATGCCAGGACGAGACTCGGACCGATACGCATGTGCCCCTACCCCGAGGGCCCAAAGAGGCCCTCCGGTTTGCTTATAGCAAGAGGCGTGCCAAACTCTTAAGTTTCAGTGTGCGAAAATATCGACATCCGGCCAGCCGGCGATGTCGAGCCGGGCCCGGCTGGGCAGGAACTTGAAGCAGGCCTCGGCCAGCGCCGTCCGGCCCTCGCGCTGCAGGAGCGCATCGAGCTTGGCCTTGAGAGCGTGCAGATGCAGCACGTCCGAGGCGGCGTAGGCCATCTGCTCGTCGGTGAGCGTCTCGGCGCCCCAGTCCGAGGTCTGCTGCTGCTTGGAAAGATCCACGCCCAGCAGCTCTTTACAGAGGTCTTTCAGCCCGTAGCGGTCGGTGAAGGTACGCACGAGCTTGGCCGCGATCTTGGTGCACCAGACCGGCTCGCAACGCACGCCGAGCGCATGCTCGAGGACGGCGATATCGAAGCGGCCGAAATGGAAGAGTTTCAGCACCTTGGGATCGGCCAGCAGGGCGGCCAGCCGGGGCGCGTTGTAAGGCCCCTTCGGCATCTGCACGAGGTGGGCATTGCCATCGCCTGCCGAAAGCTGGACCAGGCACAGCCGGTCGCGATGGGGGTTCAACCCCATGGTCTCGGTGTCGATCGCGACCACCGACCCGAAGGAAACTTCGGAGGGCAGGTCGCCACGATGGAGCTTGATGGCCATTACGATAAGCCCTCCAGCATGGTGCCCAGGAGAAGACTCGAACTTCCACGCCTTTCAGCGCTAGTACCTGAAACTAGTGCGTCTACCAATTCCGCCACCTGGGCACGGCATGCGGGGCCTGTAAGGGGCGCTGAGTTAGAACTGCCCCGGGCCGATGTCAACCGCGTATGGTCTTGCACTGTAACGACGTTGGGCTATAGGCCATGGCCATGAGCATCAAGCAGGTCACGATCTTCGGGGGCTCGGGCTTCATCGGCCGGGCGATCGTCCACGCGCTGGCGGCGGAAGGCTATCTGATCAAGGTAGCGCAACGCCATATCGAACTCGGCGAGACACTGAAGACGGCGGGCGATGTCGGCCAGATCGAAGTGGTACGCGCCAATCTGCGCATGCCGCAATCGGTCGCCGCCGCCATCGCCGGCAGCCAGGCCGTGATCAACGCAGCGGGCGTCCACTTCGAGCGCGGCCGGCAGAGCTTCACCGCGGTCCATGCCACCGGCGCCAAGACCCTTGCCGAGGCGGCCACCGCAGCCGGCGTCACGCGGCTGATCCATATTTCCGGCATCGGTGCCGACAATCGCGCCACCCGCAGCCGCTACGTGCAGTCCAAGGTCGCGAGCGAGGACGCCATCATCAAGGGCTTCGAAAAGGCCACGATCCTGCGGCCGAGCGCGGTGTTCGGCACCAACGACCAGTTCTTCAACGCCCTGGCGCGCGCCGCCTGCAACAGCCCCTTCATGCCGCTCGTCGGCAACGGCAAGGCCCGCGTGCAGCCGGTCTTCGTGGGCGATGTCGGCAATGCCGTCGCCACCGTGCTGCGCCGGCCCGAGACGGCCAAGAGCGTGTTCGAGCTGGGCGGCCCGCGGATCTACACCTATCGCGAGCTGGCCGAACTCACCCTGCGCGAGATCGACCGCCAGCGGCGGATCGTGGCGATGCCCGTCGGCATCATGAAGATCGTGGGCGTGCTTGCGCAGCAGGTCGCCCTCTTCGGCCTGCGCCCGCAACTGACGCTCGCGCAGGTCCAGCTGATGACCGAGGACAATGTCGTGCGTCCCGGCGCATCGGGTTTCGCCGAGCTCGGCATCGTGCCGACGGCGCCCGAGGCCGTCCTGCCGAGCTACCTCGACCGCTACCGCATCGGCGGCCGCTACAACCAGCACGCTCCGGCCTGACCCGGCTGGTTTTGCCTCGTCTGCACGTTCATCTGTGCGCCATGACAAGATAGTACCGTAATAGGACTTATTTATCACCGTCACCAAGCTGAAGCGAAAGACTTCTAGAATTCTAAGGGCAAGGACGGGAAAAGTAGGTCAATATAGTTGACTATCCTTCCGAAACCGGTAAAAGCAGAATCATTCGCGCCCACATCGCGAAATAAAATTACACAATTTGAATCGAGGGCCCCCATGGCCGAGAGGATGCTGAAGTTCGTTGGGACGCCCCAGGCGCTTCCGCCCAAGCGCCCGGCCGCTGAACGGCGCCGGGACTTCCAGGAGATTTATGCCCTCTACGCCCGCGAGAAGGCGGCGGAGCAGGCGGCGCGCTGCTCGCAATGCGGCGTGCCCTTCTGTCAGATCCATTGTCCGCTGCACAACAACATCCCCGACTGGCTGAAGCTCACCGCCGAGGGCCGGATCGACGAGGCCTACGAGCTCTCCTCGGCGACCAACAACTTCCCCGAGATCTGCGGCCGCATCTGTCCGCAGGACCGCCTCTGCGAAGGCAACTGCGTGATCGAGAAGGGCTTCGAATCGGTCACCATCGGTTCGGTCGAGAAGTTCATCACCGACACGGCCTGGGAAAAGGGCTGGGTGAAGCCGATCCAGCCGAGGCGCGAGCGCCGCGAAAGCGTCGGCATCGTCGGCGCCGGCCCGGCCGGCCTCGCCGCGGCCGAGCAGCTCCGCCGCAAGGGCTATCAGGTCGCGGTCTACGATCGCTACGATCGCGTCGGCGGCCTGCTGATCTACGGCATCCCGAACTTCAAGCTCGAGAAGGACGTCGTGCAGCGCCGCGAGACGTTGCTGCGCGATTCGAAGGTCACGTTCCATCTCAACTGCGAAGTCGGCCGCGACGTCACGCTCGCTCAACTGCGCGAGCGGCACGACGCCGTGCTGATCGCGACAGGCGTCTACAAGGCGCGCGACATCGCCGCCCCCGGCGTCGGCCTGCCCAACATCGCGGCGGCCCTCGACTATCTCACCGCCTCCAATCGCCATGGGCTCGGAGATAAAGTTGCGGCGTTCGAGTCCGGCGCGCTGAACGCCAAGGGCAAGCATGTCGTGGTGATCGGCGGCGGCGACACGGCGATGGATTGCGTGCGCACCGCCGTGCGCCAGGGTGCGAAGTCCGTGAAGTGCCTGTATCGCCGCGACCGGACCAACATGCCGGGCTCGCAGCGCGAGGTGAAGCACGCGGAAGAGGAGGGCGTCGAGTTCGTGTGGCTCTCCGCGCCGCAGGGCTTCCTCGGCAAGAAGAACGGGAAGAGCGAAAAGGTGAGCCACGTGCGCGCCGTGCGCATCCACCTCGGCATGCCCGACGCCTCGGGCCGCCAGACGCCGCAGGAAATTCCCAACAGCCACGTCAACATCGAGGCCGACCTGGTGCTGAAGGCGCTGGGCTTCGATCCCGAGGACCTGCCGGCGATGATGGGCGCGCCCGATCTCGGCGTCAGCGACTGGGGTACGGTCAGGATCGACTGGCGCAGCATGATGACCAATCTCGACGGCGTGTTCGCCGCCGGCGACATCGTGCGCGGCGCCTCGCTGGTCGTGTGGGCGGTGCGCGACGGCCGCGACGCCGCCGAGCGCATCCATGCGTATCTCACCACGAAGACGCAGGCCGCTCTGCCTGTGGCGGCGGAGTAGCCCGTGCTGACGCTTCACGACTTCATGGGCTCGGGCAACGGCTACAAGGTGCGCCTTGTGCTGGCGCAGCTCGGCCTGCCGTTCAAGCTGGTCGAACACGACATCCTGAAGGGCGAGACCCGCACGCCCGGGTTCCTGAAGAAGAACCCCAACGGCCGCATCCCGACGATCGAGCTGGAGGACGGCACGTTCCTGTTCGAATCGGATGCGATCCTCTGGTACTTCGCCGAAGGCACGCCGCTCGCGCCGCGCACGCGGCTGGAGCGGGCCGAGACACTGCAATGGATGTTCTTCGAGCAGTACAGCCACGAGCCCTACATCGCCGTGGCGCGCTTCTGGAAGCATTTCCTCACCGAGCTCTCGCCGCTGCAGGAAATGGACCTGCCCAACCGCATGAAGGGCGGCTATGCCGCGCTCGACGTGATGGAAGGCCACCTGGCGAAGAACGATTTCTTCGTCGGCGGCCGCTACGGCATCGCCGACATCGCGCTCTACGCCTACACGCATGTGGCGCACGAAGGCGCGTTCGACCTCGCGCGCTACCCGCACATCAACGACTGGCTGGCGCGTGTGGCCGCCCAGCCCGGCCACGTGCCGATGGACCACAAGAACTGAGGAGGAGGAGAGAACCATGCCGATGATCAACGTGCAGATGTTCGAGGGCCGCACCCTGGAGCAGCGCCGCAAACTGGCGAAAGAGCTGACCGACGCCACCTGCAAGGCGCTCGGCGTCACGCCCGAGTCGGTCCAGGTCGTCCTGACCGACGTGAAGAAAGAGAACTGGGCCGAAGCCGGGAAGCTGTTTTCCGACACGTAGTCTTTGAGGCTTTCCCCCTCCTGTATCCTCCCCCGTATGACGGGGGAGGAAAATGAATTCACCTCCCCGTCGCACGGGGGAGGCCGGGAGGGGGAGAGCCGCACCAAGGAAGTTCGCCAATGTCCGCACAAGATTTCGTCCGCCAATACCTCGAAGGCACGCAGCGCCTGACCGACGCCTATGGCTACAACCCTGCCGAAGGATTGGACTCCTGCGGCGTGGGCCTGGTCGTGGCGCTCGACGGCAAGCGGCGACGCGACGTCGTCGTGGCCGGCATCGATGCGTTGAAGGCGGTGTGGCATCGCGGTGCCGTCGACGCTGACGGCAAGACCGGCGACGGCGCGGGCATCCATGTCGAGATCCCACAGGACTTCTTCCGCGAGCATGTGCGCGAGATCTCCGGCGGCGACCCGCAGGTCGCGGGCCGCATCGCCGTCGGCACGGTGTTCCTGCCGCGCACCGATCTCGGGGCCCAGGAACGCTGCCGCATCATCGTCGAGACCGAGATCCTGCGCGCCGGCCACACCATCCTCGGCTGGCGTCAGGTGCCGGTCGACATCTCCGTGATCGGCGAGAAGGCCAACGCGACGCGGCCCGAAATCGAGCAGATCCTGATCGGCCGCGGCGATGCCCGGCTCGACAACCGCGAATTCGAGAAGCAGCTCTACATCCTGCGCCGGCGCATGGAGAAGGCGGCGATCGCCGAGAACATCGCCGAGTTCTACGTCTGCTCGCTGTCGTGTCGGTCGCTCATCTACAAGGGCATGTTCCTGGCCGAACATCTCTCGGCCTTCTATCCCGACCTGCTCGACGAGCGCTTCACCTCGCGCTTCGCGATCTTCCACCAGCGCTACTCGACCAACACCTTCCCGCAATGGAAGCTCGCCCAGCCGTTCCGCGTGCTGGCGCACAACGGCGAGATCAACACGCTGCTGGGCAACGTCAACTGGATGAAGAGCCACGAGGCGCGGCTCGCGCATGACGGCTTCGGCCGCGCGATCGAGGACCTGAAGCCCATCATCCAGCCCGGCGCGTCGGACTCCTCGGCCCTCGACAACGTCTTCGAGCTGCTGGTGCGCGGCCATCGCAACCTGCCGATGGTCAAGACGATGATGATTCCCGAGGCCTCGTCGGCCAACCCGAACGTGCCGCCGAAGCACCGCGCCCTGTACAACTACGTGAACGGCGTGATGGAGCCGTGGGACGGCCCCGCCGCGATCGCCGCCGTCGCCGGCAAGTGGGCGCTGGTCGGGCTCGACCGCAATGGGCTGCGTCCGATGCGCTACGTCCGCACCTCGACCGAGCTGCTGATCGCGGGCTCCGAGGCCGGCATGGTGCCGCAGGACGAGATGGCGATCGTCGAGAAGGGCCGGCTGGGCCCGGGCGAGATGCTCGCCGTCGACATGGAGCAGCCCAGGCTGTTCAAGGACCGCGAGCTGAAGGACATGCTCGCCGACACGCACGACTACGCGAAGTGGACCGAGCGCACGGTCGAGCTCGATTCGCTGATCAAGCAGGACACCCCGCACGAGCAGCGCTTCGCCGCGGACGAGCTGCGCCGGCGCCAGTACGCGGTCGGCTGGTCGATCGAGGATCTCGAGATGATCCTCCATCCGATGTGCGAGGACGGCAAGGAAGCCATCGGCTCGATGGGCGACGACGCGCCGCTCGCGGTGCTGTCGGACACCTATCGCGGCATGCACCACTATTTCCGCCAGAACTTCAGCCAGGTCACCAACCCGCCGATCGACAGCTTGCGCGAGCGCAACGTGATGACGATCCGCACGCGGCTCGGCAATCTCGGCAACATCCTCGACGAGACCCCCGAGCAGAGCGAGATGCTGTCGCTGCAGTCGCCGATCGTGCTCAACGCCGAGTTCGAGGCGATGCGCCGGTTCATGGGCGACACGGCCTGCCGCATCGACTGCACCTTCGAGGTGAAGGGCGGGCTCGATGCCATGCGCCAGGCCTTCGACCGCATCGCCAAGGAAGCCGAGGATGGCGTACGCTCCGGCTGCTCGCACGTCGTGCTGACCGACGCCAATGTCGACCCGGAGCGCGCCGCGCTTCCGATGATCCTGGCGGCGGGCTGCGTGCATTCCTACCTGGTGCGCCAGTCGCTGCGCACATTTACATCGCTCAATGTCAGGTCCGCCGAGTGCCTGGACGTGCACTATGCCGCCGTCATCATCGGCGTCGGCGCCACGACGGTGAACCCTTACCTCGCCGAGGAGACCATCGCCGCCCGCCATGCGCGCGGCCTGTTCGGCAAGCTCACGCTCGCCCAATGCCTGGCCAACTACAAGAAGGCGCTGGACGACGGCCTGCTCAAGACCATGAGCAAGATGGGCATCTCTGTGCTGTCGTCCTACAGAGGCGGCTGCAACTTCGAGGCGGTCGGTCTCTCGCGCTCGCTGGTGCAGGAATTCTTCCCCGGCATGCCGTCGCGCATCTCGGGCATCGGACTGCGCGGCGTGCAGGAGGAGATCGCGCTCCAGCACGCGCGCGCCTTCGATGAAGAAGTGATCGCGCTGCCCATCGGCGGCTTCTACAAGTACCGCCGCGGCGGCGATCACCACAATTTCGAGGGCAACCTGATCCACATGCTGCAGGACGCGGTGAACACCGAGTCCTACGGCAAGTTCAGGAAGTACAGCGAGGCGGTGCGCCGCCTGCCGCCGATCAACCTGCGCGACCTGCTGGACTTCAAGGCCGACCGCAAGCCGATCTCGACCGACGAGGTCGAGTCGATCACCGAGCTGCGCAAGCGCCTGGTGGCGCCCGGCATCTCGCTGGGCGCGCTCGGCCCCGAGGCGCATGAAACGCTCTCGATCGCCATGAACCGCATCGGCGCCAAGTCCGACAGCGGCGAGGGCGGCGAGGATCCGGCGCGCTACACGCCGCGCGGCAACGGCGACAATGCCTCGTCGGCCATCAAGCAGGTGGCGTCGGGCCGCTTTGGCGTCACGGCGGAATATCTCAACAACTGCCGCGAGATCGAGATCAAGGTGGCGCAGGGCGCCAAGCCGGGCGAGGGCGGCCAGCTGCCCGGCCTCAAGGTCAGCGAGATGATCGCGCGGCTGCGCCATTCGACGCCCGGCGTGACGCTGATCAGCCCGCCGCCGCATCACGACATCTACTCGATCGAGGATCTGGCGCAGCTCATCTACGACCTGAAGCAGATCAACCCCGAGGCGCGCGTCACCGTGAAGCTGGTCGCGCGTTCGGGCATCGGCACGATCGCGGCCGGCGTCGCCAAGGCCAAGGCCGATGTGATCCTGGTGTCGGGCCACAGTGGCGGCACCGGCGCCTCGCCCCAGACCTCGATCAAGTACGCCGGCATCCCGTGGGAAATGGGTCTCTCTGAGACCCATCAGGTGCTGACGCTCAATCGCCTGCGCGAGAAGGTGCTGCTGCGCACCGACGGCGGCCTCAAGACCGGCCGCGACGTGGTCATCGCCGCCATGCTGGGCGCCGAGGAGCACGGCATCGGCACGGCCTCGCTGATCGCCATGGGCTGCATCATGGTCCGGCAGTGCCATTCCAACACCTGCCCGGTCGGCGTCTGCACGCAGGACCCGAAGCTGCGCGCCAAGTTCGAGGGCACGCCGGAAAAGGTCGTGAACCTCTTCAGCTTCGTCGCCGAGGAAGTGCGCGAGATCCTGGCTCAACTTGGATACCGCTCGCTCAGTGAGATCGTCGGCCGCTCCGATCTGCTGAAGCAGGTGAGCCGCGGCGCGCGCTATCTCGACGACCTCGACCTGAGCCCGCTGCTCACCCGGGCCGATGGCGGCTCGGGCGCGGTCCACAGCACGCTCAAGGGCCGCAACGAGGTGCCCGACACGCTCGATGCGCAGATGATCCGCGACGCCCAGCCGCTCTTCACGCACCGCGAGAAGATGCAGCTCCAGTACAGCGTGCGGAACACGCACCGCGCCGTCGGCACGCGCCTCGCCGCCATGATCACGCGCAAGTACGGCATGGCGGGGCTGCAGCCCGACACCGTGACCGTACGGCTGCGCGGCACGGCCGGCCAGTCGCTCGGCGCCTTCGCCGTGCGCGGCATGAAGCTCGAAGTGTTCGGCGACGCCAACGACTATGTCGGCAAGGGCCTGTCGGGCGGCACGATCGTCGTGAAGCCCACCGTCTCGAGCCCGCTGGTGCCCGAGCACAACGCCATCATCGGAAATACAGTTCTCTATGGCGCGACAGCGGGCAAGCTCTTCGCCAGCGGCAAGGCCGGCGAGCGCTTCGCCGTGCGCAACTCGGGCGCCGACAGCGTGGTCGAGGGTACGGGCTCCAACGGCTGCGAGTACATGACCGGCGGCACGGCCGTCGTGCTGGGCGAGGTCGGGGTGAACTTCGGCGCCGGCATGACCGGCGGCATGGCCTTCGTCTACGATCCCGAGGATGTCTTCGCGCTCAAGGTCAATGCCGAGACGGTGACCTGGCAGCGGATCGACCATCCGCACTGGGACGCCGCGCTCAAGGCGATGATCGAGGAGCATGTCGCCGAGACCAAGTCGCCGCTCGGCGCGCGCCTCCTGAACGACTGGAACCGCGAGGTCGAGAAGTTCTGGCAGGTCGTGCCGAAGGAGATGCTGGCCCGGCTGCCGGTGCCGCTCTCGGATGTGAAGGTGAAGACGGCCTAGAGGCGCCGCGATCGTGCTCCAGGTGATCGCCCGGTTATGAGCAATGGATCGAACCGCTTTCCTCCCCATTCAAATGGGGAGGAAAGTTAGGGCGCGGGATGACAACGTCCACGCCCCGCGCCGCCTACATCCAGCTCGGCCTGAACATCGTCCTGTTCGGCCTGAGCTGGCCGATGGTGAAGATCGGCCTGCAAGGCGGTTCGCCGCTGTGGTTCGCGGCGGCGCGCGCCACCTTGTCGGCGACGGTGGCGTTCGCCCTGCTGGCCGTCCTCGGCCGCGTGAGGCGGCCGCCACGCGCCGACTGGCCGATCATCCTGTCGGTCGGCGTCCTGCAACTCGCCTGCTTCTTCGCCTTCTCGAACCTCGGCATGCAGAGCCTGCCCGCCGGCCGTTCGAGCGTGCTCGCCTACACCGCCTCGCTCTGGGTCGTGCCGTTGTCGCTGCTGGTCGGCGAGAGGGTCGGCTGGCGCGCCTTCTTGGGCGTCCTGCTGGGCGTGGCCGGCATCGTCGTCCTGGCCGATCCGCCGCGCTTCGACTGGCATGACACGCGTGTGATCTGGGGCCACATCTGGCTGCTGCTGGCGGGCTTCGCCTGGGCGATCGCCATCGTCCATATCCGCCACCACCGCTGGCGCACCGCGCCGCTCGATGCCCTGCCCTGGCAGATGTCCGTGGCTGCCGTGCTGCTCTGGATCGTCGCGCCTCTGCTCGAGCCCGCCGGCCATCTCGATGTCCATTCCAGCGCGCTGTGGATCGGCCTGATCTACATCGGCGCTTTCGCCGGGCCGATCGCGACCTGGGCCGCCGTCTCCGTCAACCGCGCCCTGCCGCCCGTTGTCGGTGCCATGGCCATGCTCGGCGTGCCGCTGCTCAGCATCGCCTCGTCGATCGTGTTGGTGAACGAACCGATCACTTGGCCGCTGGCGATCGGTACAGCGCTGGTGATCGCGGGCATCGCCGTCGTCATCCTCGACCGCTCGCGCGGCTGAAAGAACGTTCATGACTGCATGAAGGCCGCGCGCCCGGCTCTCCGGCCAGATGCCGCCAAGGCATCCGGACACCGGGCGGACCGTCGCCGACCGGCTGGATCGATACCCGGACCCTTTGCGGGACCGCAATCGGGTTGTATAACCTTCGGGTTCTTCGTGCAGCCGAGGTCCGCATGCCATCCCGCAGGCTTCTTCTGATTGGCGCCGTAACATCCATCGTAAGCGCCCCCGCCTGGGCCGACGAAAAGCCGACTGTGCTCATGGTTGGCTTCGACGGTTGACCCAGCTGCGTGACCTGGCGTCGCCAGGTAGAACCGGAATGGAAGGCAACCCCGCAATTCTCCCGGGTCAATTTTCGTATCTGGGATGCCACCCGCGCCCGGCTGATTGGACGTGAATCCGAGTGGCCGGCAGACCTGCGCTATGTGTATCGCGAATTCATGCAGCGCCAGGCAGAGCTGGAGCCCGTGGCCTACAGGAACGCGGGCGGAAACCTGATTCTTTATTCGCCCCGTTTCTATGCTCTTCGGGGTGGCAAGATTCTGCTGACCTCCGGGGCCTCCAACTGGCAGAGCAAGATGGTGCCGTTTCTGACGCAGCTCGTCGGCGCGTAAAGGCTTACGCGCTCCTCGTCACCGCGCGGCGGAGATCGAGGCGCGCCACCTGGCGTGTGCACTCGATGAAGCGCTCCGCGAGCGGGGTCAGGGTGCGATCCTTCACGGTGACGAACCCGACCGGTGCGGGAGGGGGCAGGGTTTTGACTGGCAGTGCCTTGATGCGCATTTCCCTGCCGCCGAAGCGCATGGCGGAGCCCGGCACGAGGCCGAGCCAGCGCCCGGTTTCGATCAGCCGCATGTAAAGGTGAAGCGACACCGTCATGACTGTCGCGGCGGGCGGCTCGAGCCTGCTGTTGCGGAACACCTGATCCTGGAGCGATCGCGCGAGGCTGCCCGGCTGCGCCAGCACCCAAGGCTCTTCCATCAGATTCTCGAGCGTCAGGTTGCGTCGCCGGGCCCAACGGCTGTCAGTGCCGGCGGCCACGACATTGGGTTCGTGGAACAGGGTTTCCGTCGCCAGGTCCGGCTCGTTCATCGTGACCGGCAACCGTCCCAGCACCAGCTCAACGTTCCGGTTGCGCAGGTTGTCGTATTGCTGGGTGGCGATGTTTTCGGGCAGGACGTGAAGCACGGCCTTCGGAAACTCTGTCGAAAACCGTTCGATGACGACAGGCAACAAGCCTGCATCGACCACGATCGACGAGCCGATCCGCAACTCTCCCGAATCGGGCTGCTTGATGGATTCGATCTGCTGCAGGCCCTTGCGCATCTCGTCGAACACCGCGACGCCAGATCGGAGCAGCGCGCGGCCGTAGTGCGTCGGCTCGACGCCCGAGAGGCTGCGGTCGAATAACTTGACGCCGAGCGTCTGCTCCAGATCGGAAATCGTTTTCGACACGACGGGATAGGACACGGCGAGCTGTTCCGCCGCCTTCGTCATGCTGCCGGCGTCGGCGACGGCAAGGGCGATGTGAAGGTCCCGCAATTTGACCCTGCGGCCAATGCGATCGGTCCACTTCATGAAATACCACCTCCCCATTTGAATGAGGAGGGAAGCGATCCAGCGTACATCGAACCAACTATAGCTAATTAACTAGGGATATGGTCAGTATTTAGAACTAATTAGCTATGGTCAAATCCGGCGATCCTCGGCCCGCGGAGTTGAGTACGAATGGTTCGGACCTCAAACGACCAGGGAGAAATGCTATGACCGAAGCTTCAGCCACCATCGTCCTCGTCCACGGCGGTTTCGTCGACGGCGCCGGTTGGGAGAGTGTCTACAACCTGCTCAAGAAGGACGGCTTCAACGTCTCCATCGTGCAGAACCCCACGACATCGCTGGCCGACGACGTGGCCGCGACCCGGCAGGTCATCGCGCAGGCGAAGGGGCCAGTGGTCCTGGTGGGCCACTCCTACGGCGGCGCCGTCATCACCGAAGCCGGCAACGATCCGAAAGTCTCGAAGCTCGTCTACATCACGGCCTTTGCACCCGACAAAGGCGAGTCGGTCGGCTCGCTGATTGCGAACCCGCCTCCCGGCGCACCCGTGCCGCCGATCCTGCCGCCCCAGGATGGCTTCCTGTTCCTCGACCGCGCGAAGTTCGCGGCTGCCTTTGCCGGCGATGTCGAGCCCGCCAAGGCGGCGTTCATGGCCGACTCGCAAGTGCCGTGGGGCGTGAAGGCGCTCGAAGGCGCGGTGACCGAGCCCTCGTGGCGCAAGAAGCCCAGCTGGTACCTGGTGGCGATGGACGACCACATGATCCCGCCGCCCGCCCAGCAAATGATGGCCAAGCGCGCCAGCGCGACCATCGTGGAAAGCAAGGGCAGCCACGCGATCTACGTCTCGCGGCCGGACGCCGTCGCGTCGATCATCAAGAGCGCCGCGCGCGCCTGACACGGATGTCACACATGCGGACGCCGCTGGTGAAAGCCGGCGGCGCCGACTCTTCAAGAGACGCCGCGGGTGCCTTCCGCTAGAAGACATCCATGTATTACGAAGTCGTCTCGCAGTGCCTCCACACGCTGAAGACCATCGAGACCTGGCTCGACAAGGCCGAGCAGCATGCGGCGGCGAAGAAGTTCGACGTCAACGTCCTGCTGACCAGCCGCCTTGCGCCGGACATGCAGGACTTCACCTATCAAGTCCAAAGCGCCTGCGACTACGTGAAGGCCGCCGCGGCCTGGCTCTCCGGCCAGACCCCGCCCAAACACGCGGACACCGAGAAGACCGTCGCCGAGCTGCGCGCCCGCCTCGCCAAGACCATCGCCTTCGTCGAGAGCGTGAAGGAGCCGCACTATGCCAGCGCCGCCGAGCGCAAGGTGAGCCTCTCCTGGTCGGGCGGAAAGCTGATCGGCGGCGAGGACTACCTGCTGCAGGTCGTCGTCCCCAACGCCTATTTCCACCTCTCGATGGCCTACGCCATCCTCCGCCACAACGGCGTCGACGTCGGCAAGCGCGACTTCCTGGGGCCGATCAACTGGGTCGAGGCCTGACTCAGGCTTGCCTGATGTCGGTCTTGGCAAAATCTCGGCCGACGAACAGCAAAGGCAGATGTCGTTCGGCGGCCAAGGCGTAGGAGAAGCAATCTCCGAAATTCAAACCGGCCGTGCCTTGACCTCTGCCCCACTCCGCGAAGGCGTCGATGGCTTTGGTCGCAATGGCGGAATCCACGAGAAGTTCCACGACACCCAACGATTGCCAGGCCTGGTCGAACTGCGATCTTGTCCAGCCAAAGCGTCCCATCATCACGAACGCTGCTTCAACGCGCGTAACCGAGCTGACGAAAGCGACATCCGAGGCCGCCATTCCACTGCGTATCGCCGCAGCGTGAGGGCCTTCTATGAACAGCTCGACGAGCGCCGACGTGTCGACGGCGATGCTGCTCACTTCGGAAGGCCGTACTCGTCGTAGAGATAGCTATGGTCCGCCAATTTGGCCCGCTCCTCGGGCGTTCCCGTCAGAGGGTGGGTCTTGCGGATCTCGGCCAGCACGCGATCAAGGTTCGCCCGGCGGCGCTTGGCGCTGGCCGCCGCTTTCTTCTCATCGAGCAGCTTTTCGCACGCAACCGCCACCGCCTCGGAAATGGTGGTATCGAGGCGCTTGGCCAGTTTGCGGGCGGCTTTTTCCGCCCGGGGATTGGCGATGCTGATCATATATATAGGATATATATCGGTCGGAGACCGGGTCAAGAGATCGGGCGCCCCACGAACTTGGGCGGGCACGGACGAGGACCTCGCTCCGTATAGCCAATACCGCTCTCACAGGGTCTCGTGCAGGGGTGTGAATTGGCCTATCTCGGAAGCATCATCTCTGCTGCGGTCTCCGTCGTCCTGTTGACGATGACAATATCGACCGCAAACGCCCAGACACCGTCGACACCGCAACCCTCGCCGCTCACCAAATTCGCCACGCCGGCAGCGCCGAAAATGCCGACCTTCCCGGACAAGGCTTCGCGCAATCGCCCAGTGAAGCAAGGCGGCCGCCACAAACAAGGCAATCCATCCGGCGACGCGTCCTCGGGCTCGCAGGGCAACTAGCCTGCAGGAAACCCTTCGCATCGCAGGAACTTGCTCTTAGTCTGCATGCCCATGAAAAACTGGGGCACCCTGAGCCGCGACGAGCGGGACGCGGCGAGCGCAAAGTGAGCCTCTCTCGGCCGAACGTAAAGCTGATCGGCGGCGAAGACCACCTGTTGTAGGTCGTCGTCCCTAACGCCTACTTCCATCTCTCCATGGCCTACGCCATCTTGCCCAAAACAGAGTCGACGTCGGCAAGCGCAACTTCCTCGGACCGATCAACTGGATCGACGGGTGATAGCGAGACCACTATTGTCAGAGAGCCCACCGCCCGAGCGGAACAGCCTACTTAATGTTCTCGCGGCCAGACGCCGACGCCAAGATCATCGAGAGCGGCGCACGGCTGAGAGAGGGCATCATGAATGCAGCAGCCGCCAGCGAAAGCCGGCAGTTCGTCATGTATGATTAGTGTCCACTTTCCGTACTGGGGAAAGTACGAGGCTGAGGACGCCAATGGAAGCTGCCGTTCTAACCGCTGCGATCAACAGGGCCATCCAAGGCGGCGCAATTTCTGCTCCTCCAGTTCATGAAGATGGACACGACCTCAATTTCGTACGTGCTCAGACTGATGTAGGCATTGATCCCAAGATTTTGGAGACGTACCTATCGGACTTGAGAGCTGATGGCGATTTGGCCGCCTTGGAACGCCGCTTCATTCGATCCGCGTTCGGCGGGGGCGTCAGTGTAAATTTTTCGAGCATTGCGCGTCAGTTACTTGCTCAGGCCATCGTAACGAACGATATCCCGGGCACTGTCGCTCGTTTCATCTCGAACATGGACCTCAACGCGGCTGAAATGACCGCCGTCTTGGCCATATCGGGCGTAGTCACCTTCGAGCCAATCAACCTTAGTCCGGAAGTTGCCCTTGTTCCTTTGGACTCGCTACCACCGTCCTTGCAGCGGGGCATTGCACTCGGGCAAAGCACGGTGTGGACGTCCTTTGGAGGTCCGCGAGCCGCTATCCCGAGCGCGTTGATTACTAAATTCCGCTTTTCGCCGGTCCTTTACGCACCACAAAATCCTCAGCCCCAGATGGATTTCCAAGGCATCGAGCAAACGCGGCGCGCTCAAGCTACCCTTGAGGAAGCCTGCAACCTCCTCAGCCTTGCCGATCTGCACCCGATAGTCGGCATGTTTTGGGTGCAACCTAATGATTGGCTAATGGCCGGAGTAGGATCGGGCTGGCAGTTTTCTCCGAACCTTGACCTGCGAGTCGGCGATACCATCGTGACCGACGTTCTTCGTAGGCAGCTTGAGGGGATTGGAAGCGACTATTTTTCGATCGAAACCAAGAAGCGAAAAATCTTACGCATTCCGCTTGATCGACTGTCTCGCGTTGGACTTGAGCGCGACATGGCAGACCAAGCGATTGATGTTGGCATCGCTCTCGAGGCATTGCTCCTACACGATCGCGGGGACCGCAGCGAGCTCACATTCACCCTCAGCTACCGAGGTGCATGGCTACTAGGAGCCAATGTCGATCAGCGGCTAGAAATCCAGAGATCGCTACGGAAACTGTACGCTCTTCGATCGAACGCTGTACATAGGGGCGAAGTCACTGTCACGGAACCGAACATCCACACCATTGGTCACGCGGTGACGATTTGCAAAGACCTTGTCCGGCGACTGATCGCGCTTCGATGCAACGCGATCGATTGGGATAGCGTCGTAGTCGGCGGCCAGCCGGGGAATATGTCAGGCGACCAACCGTAGTAGCTAGATTCCGGCACCTTTGTTGTGAACAACGGCGCTCTCTAATGAAGGTCGGCAGGAAGCCCTTCGCATCGCGGGAATTTCCTCTTACTCTGCATGCCCATGAAGAACTGGGGCACCCTGAGCCGCGACGAGCGGGACGCGGCGTACAACAACACCGAGGCGGTCAAGAACAGCGCCGAGCTGAACACGATGCGCACCGAGCGGTCGGCGGCCTTCCGCGCGGCCCATCCCGAGCATCTCGACCTCGCCTACGGGCCGAAGGAGCGCAACACCTGGGACTTGTTCCCGGCGCGCGATCCGAACGCGCCCTGCATCGTCTTCATCCATGGCGGCTACTGGCAGCGCAACGCCAAGGACGGGTTTACCAACCTGATCGAGGGGCCTTACGCGCGCGGCTGGGCGGCGGCGCTGCCGGGCTACACCTTGGCACCCGATGCCACGCTCACCGAGATCGTCGCCGAGATCAACGCGTCGCTCGACTGGCTCGCGGCCAACGGGCCGGCACACGGCATCAACGGTCCCGTCGTGCTGTCCGGCTGGTCGGCGGGCGGCCATCTCACGGCGCAGTGCTTCGGCCATCCCCGGGTCAGCGCCGGCCTCGCCATTTCCGGCGTCTTCGAGCTGGGGCCGATCCGCGACACCTATCTCAACGAGAAGCTTCGGCTCAGCGACGAGGAGATCGTCGAGCTCTCGCCGCTGCGCCAACCCATGATCGAGAAGCCACTCGCCATCGCCTACGGCACGGCCGAGCTGCCGCCGCTCGTCGGCGACAGCCGCGCGCTGCACGCGCAGCGCTCGGCCGAGCATCTGCCGGGCGCGCTGATCCCAGTGGCGGGGGCGGATCATTTCACCATCACGCACGAGCTGCGCGATGCCGACGGCGAGCTGACGCGGCAATTGATGCTGCTGGCTTAGAATCTTTCCTCGCTCGCGAGAACGGGCGCCAGACCGCGAGATCAAAACACGCCGTCAAGGAGAGTTTGCCCGCTTTTTCGCGGAGACCATGCGTTAAGTGTAAATATGTCCTTGCGACAAACTCTTAAAGGATTATGATGAAAAGTGCGTTCCAGGCAATATGAAGAAGGGCTTGCCGTGAAAGACCTCAATAAGGCCAAAGTGCTGGAAATGCTGGTGGATCAGTCGCCCCGCAACTTCTGGAGCGAATTCGGCACACTGTTGCGGCAAACCTACATGGACACATTTGAGCAAGTCGCACACGAGGCGATGATTCTGCCAGAGCAGAAGATTGATTACCTCCTCCAGCTTCGTCATTTTCGCGTTGAAAGCCTGCTGCACACGGTAGCCCAACGGCATGGGCTGCCCTCCACGGCTACTCTGTTGGTCGCAAACCACCGCAGCTACGTGATGGCGGGTGCCGGATCGATTGCCTTCACCCAAGCTTACATCCCCACGATTAGCGAGATGCCAAAGCCCGCTCGTTTTCGCGAGAAACATTCGTCGATGAACGAGATTTCTCGCGGCGGCCGCCTCGCGCTTGGCGATCAGCCCGTGGAGTTGTTGGACGGCAAGGCGTTTTACGGGATCATCTGCCACAACCCCGTTGGGCGGCGATTCGAAAAGGAAATGCAGACCCTTGGCATGCTGCAGTTCTGCGTGCCCGAGGACGGGTGCAAGGACTGGCTCGCTGAAGCCACCTTCCAGGAGATCGTCGCGGCTTACGGTGCCGAGAGGCGCGAGGAACAGCGCAAGGCCCGTGGCCTGCCTTGGAAAGACGAGAAGAAGAAGCAAGACAAACGCGGGTGAATATCATGAGTGCAATTGCGACTGGCTTCGTTGGCGAGCGGCTGACTGAGGCGCGAATGGCGCGTGGACTCAGTGGCGTGGATCTCGCCGGCATGCTGGGTGTAAGCCCAACGTCCATTTCCAAATATGAAAATGGACGGCAGTCGCCAAAGCTTGATGCGCTGCATCAAATGGCAACAGTCTTGCGTTTCCCGCCGCCCTATTTCCTTCGGCCGATCGAAGCCAATGAGGAAAGACCAATCTTTTGGCGCGCCAAGCTCTCGGCGCCTCCTGTAGCGCGAGACAGAGCTTATCCGCGCCTGTCATGGATGAAGGAGATCGTCGAGTATGTGGCGAGCTACTTCGAGTTACATCCCCTCAATGTGCCAGACTTCAAGGTGAAAGATGTTGAGGCGCTAACTGATGATGATCTTCAGCATTTTGCCTCGGAAATCCGAGCGCATTGGGAGGTTCGTTCTGGCCCGATGCCGGATGTAATCGAGAAGCTTGAGCTGAACGGGATTCTGGTTTCCCGAATTCACATCAACGCAGACAAGCTCGACGCCTTCTCGCAGTGGTCGGATCGTTACAATCTGCCCTTTATTGTGCTGTCCCGCGACAAAGCCAGCGCGGTGCGGCAGCGTTACGACGCGCTACACGAGCTGGCCCATATTGCCATTCATCGGCGTGTTTCGGCAAAGCGACTCAATGATAAAGCCTTCTACAAATTCGTGGAGAAGCAAGCCGACACGCTTGCAGCGCATCTGCTTATGCCTGAAGCCGATTTTGCGAGTGAAGTATTTTCGCCATCTCTCGATGCTTTGCTTACACTCAAAGAGCGTTGGGGAGCTTCGGTGGGCGCGATGATTATGCGCTGCAAATCGCTTGGCATTCTCGATGAGGATGCGGCGCGCGTTATGTGGATCAACTACAATCGGCGCGGCTGGCGAAAGAATGAACCCCTCGATGGGCGTATGGAGAAGGAGCGGCCCGAGGTTATTCGTGGCTGCTTTGAAAAGTTAATTGAGAGCGGGAGACAGACGCCTTCTGACATCCTGACCGCGCTGCCGTTCCCGGCCAGCGACATAGAGGAGTTGGCCGACTTGGAACCCGGCACGCTTACGGGCGGTGTTCCCTCGCGTCGCGATCTGCCCTTTAAGGAAGGGACGGATGCAGGCTCTAACGTCATTTCAATTTTTCAGAATAAGGACCGACGCTAGCGTTTCTTCTGCTAGCGCTTCTGAGCGGCCCCTTAGCGTTTCTCCGCGCTTCTCAGGCGACACTTGGCAGCTCGGGCCGTGCCAGTCTTGCTCTCAAGCTCGGCCGAGCATCTGCCGGGCGCGCTGATCCCGTGGCGGGAGCGGATCATTTCACCATCACGCACAAGCTGCGCGATGCCGACGGCGAGCTGACGCGGCAGTTGATGCTGCTGGCCTGACCTCTTCCCTCCCCATTCAAATGGGGAGGTGCCCCGAAGGGGCGGAGGGGTTCAGGACTGCGGGCCTTCGGCCCGCGATATGACCCCATCGCCCTCGTAAGACGAGGGCACTTCCCCATGTGAATGGGGAAGAGAAGAGTTCTTTTTCATCCCTCCGCCAGCTCGCGGGCAAACGCGACGAGGATCCGCACCGCCGCCTTCTTCTCGTTGAGGATGCGGTGCAGGGCCGGAAGGTCGACGACTTCCGGCTCCGCAGTCGTCGGCTCGCCCGCGATTGTCTGCCGCGCCGTCGTCTCGGCCTTGTGCTTCACGCGAATTGCGCGGTGGTGCCGACTGTGCCCGCTCACCGATCAACCCGCCGGCTTGAGGCCGGTCTTCTCCTCGAGCGCGGTGAGGCGATCCTCGAGGTTGGTGGACTCGATGGCGAGGCGTTGGCCCTCCAGCATCCTGGTCAGCTTGGCGCCCTGCTCGGGCGAGAGCTCGCCGGCAGCGATCGCGGCGATCAGCGCCGCGTAGGCGGTGACAAGATCGGCCGGTTTCTCGAGCGGCGGCAGGTCGATTTCGACCGCCCGGCCCGGGGCGCGCGGCCAGATGCGGGCGAACAGGAGACGCGCGGCGTCGGTCTCGCCGTCCTCGGCCTTCTGGCCGATCGCCTTCACCGCCTTCTCCACGCTCCGCCGCGCCAGGGCGTCGAACTCGGCATAGGCCTTGTTGCGGCCGCGCAGGCTGCCGGGATGTTCCTTCTCATAGTGCGACATGGGACGAATTTCCTGTTGCTGGTATAGTGATAATTACTATATAGTTAATTGTTAATATCCATTCAAGCTCCGCTTCCGGACACAAGAGGCCCATTATTTTCCGGACGTTTGATCGCCGTGCGGCGATGTCCCCACTACATCTTGTGGTCGCGCTCGATGGCCGTTGGCACGCGAGTTGCGTGCGAGGTCCCTTGGGAGAGAGGGACCTCAACATGCTTCAACGCCGCCGCTTCCTGGTCGGCACGGGCCTGGCCGCCGCCGGCACCGTGGCTGCGCCCGCCATCGTCCGCGCCGAAACCGTCGTGAAGATGGGTACGCTGCGGCTGGTCCACTCCATGCCGCCGTTCTTCTACGAGAAGTTCGCAGCCCCCGGGACCAGGATCGAGATCGTGGTGTTCGACAGCCCGACCGACGGCAAGAACGCCGTGGTCACCAAGTCGGTCGATTTCGGCACCTTCGGCATCGCCGCCGGCATCCTGGGCGCGGCAGTCGGCGAGCCGGTCGTGGTCGTGGGCTCGCTCTGCAACAAGGGCATGGGCGTGATCGCCAAGGCCGGCTCGGACATGCACACGATCAAGGATCTCAAGGGCAAGAAGGTCGGCATCTGGCCGGGCTCGACGCAGGAGGTCTTCATTCTCGAGCGGCTGAAGATGGAAGGCATGAGCGTGAAGGACATCACGCCCGTGCGCGTGCCCTTCGGCGAGATGCCGGCGATGCTGCAGCGGGGCGATATCGACGCCTATGTCGGCGCCGAGCCGGGACCGGGCCTCTCGATCTCGACCGGCCAGGGCCAGCTCGTCGAATATCCCTACGGCACGGCGATGGGCGGCCTGAACATGATCTTCGCCACCCATGCCGAGACCACGACCAAGAATCCCGACCTCGTGCGCGCCATGCTGAAGACGCACCGTCAGGCGGTCGAGTTCATGTCCGCCAACACGCCGGCCGTCGTCGAGATGAGCGTGCAGAAGCTCGGCGCCAACAAGGCTGCCGTCGAGCAGGCGCTGGGCGCGCACAATGTCGAATACATCTGGAAGCTCGATGCGACGGTCGAGGGCCAGGCCAAGACCTACGCCCAGCACATGCTGAACCTGAAGCAGATCCGCCAGCTCCCGGACTTCGCGACGTTCCTCAATCCGAAGTTCTCGAACGAGCTGGCGAACAGCTAATCCCTTCCTGTCATCCTGAGCGTAGCGAAGGATCTCATGGCGATCACAGACGGCACACCGCTTGAACGGCCATTAGGTCCTTCGCTTCGCTCAGGACGACAGATGTTGCGGATCGCGAAGCCCATCGTGCTCGCCCTGATCGTGCCGGCGCTGCTCCTCGCCTTCTGGCAGGTCGCGACGACGCACCGCTGGACGCTCCTGATCCCGACGCCGTACCAGGTCGGCGAGTACATGGTCGATTTCGCCGTGGGCGGCATCTACGACGATGCCTACTCGGCGACCCTGCTCACGCACCTGCTGGCCTCGATGAGCCGCGTCTATGGCGGCTTCGCGCTGGCCGCGCTGTTCGCCCTGCCGCTCGGCATCCTGATCGGCCGCGTGCCGACGGCGCGCCAGCTGCTCGATCCCTTCTTCCAGCTCATGCGGCCTATTCCGGTGACGGCGTGGCTGCCGCTGTCGATGATCCTGTTCGGTCTGGGCGCGACGTCGGCCTTCGCCCTGGTCTGCCTCGGCGCCTTCTATCCGATCCTGCTCAACACGATTTTCGGCGTGCGCTCGGTCGACCCCAAGCTGTTCGAGGCGGCGTCGATGCTGGGCTGCCGCGGCAACGCGCAGTTCTACAAGGTCGTGCTGCCGGCCGCGACGCCGTCGATCTTCACCGGCCTGAGGCTCGGCCTCGGCCTCGCCTGGTTCGTGATCGTGGTCGGCGAGATGACCGGCGTTCCGCAAGGGCTGGGCGCAGTGATCATGGACGGCCGCACCTTGTCGCGCACCGAGCTTGTGATCTGCGGCATGATCGTCATTGGCGTCGCGGGCTACATCTCCGACCGCATCGTGGTCGCAATCGGCAACCGCCTGCTGCGCTGGAGCCCCACTCATCATGCATAGGGGCCATCATGGCTAGCGCGACCTCCCCCATCATCGAGATGAAGAACGTCTCGAAGGTCTTCAAGCTCAGGGACCAGACGATCAACGCCTTGTCGGGCGCGAACCTCACCATCGCCAAGGGCGAGTTCATCTGCCTGATCGGCGCCTCGGGCTGCGGCAAGTCGACGTTGCTGCGCATCATCGCGGGCTTCGAGACGCCGTCCTCCGGCGAGGCGCTGATGTGGGGCAAGCCCATCGCCGCGCCCGAGCCCAGCCGCGGCATGGTGTTCCAGGACTACGCGCTCTTTCCCTGGCTGTCGGTGCGCGACAACATCGGCTTCGGTCCGGCCTCGCGCGGCCTCTCGCGCGGCGAGGTCGAGGACACGGCCGACAAGTTCGTCGAACTGGTGGGCCTGCAGAAATTCGCGTCGGCCTATCCGCACCAGCTCTCGGGCGGCATG
>Ga0153954_1000326_pt1 | contig 40760 bp, 33 predicted proteins | sample TSFL038MetaG_FD_102277 | JGI IMG/M metagenome (GOLD analysis project Ga0153954, IMG submission 102277) | Attine ant fungus gardens microbial communities from Florida, USA - TSFL038 MetaG | ecosystem: Host-associated > Fungi > Mycelium > Unclassified | place: USA: Florida, Wekiwa Springs State...
TATAAGCCGTACACCATCGCGCAGGGAAGGCCGGGTCGCTCCGGTTGAACCTGTGGTTTCTAACTCGTGTGCTTTTTTCACTGCACACGAGGCCGCGGGTGCAACCAGCATCCGGTCTTCCCTGCGCCCTCTGTCTTGGAGGGATTTGATGATGCAGAGCTCGGGCACTTCGTGCCGCGAGGACGCGAAGTCGTATTTCTCCGTCATTGCGAGCCAACGGGTCGGCGCAGAGCGCCGCCCGATGATAAACTCCGCGACACAATCCATGCTTCCTTCGCGGAGGTATGGATTGCTTCGCTTCCGCCTTCGCTCTTCGAGCTACGGCGGACAAGTCGCTCGCAATGACGAACGCGCTATCTATGCCCCGTCCCTCCATCGTTCCGCCATTCGCAGTGCTATTGTCGGCCCATGACTGTGACAGACAAAATCGCGCGCGCTCGCGCCGCGTCGGGTAACCATCTCGCGATCGAGCTTTCGGAGACGCTGAAGCTCGCGGCGCCGATGGCGGCGACGCAGCTTGGGCAGATCGCGATGATGACGACCGATCTCGCCTTCATCGGCCGGCTCGGCGATGCCGCGGTGGCCGCCGCAGCGCTCGCCGGCACGGTCTATTTCGTCGCCTTCACCGTCGGCATGGGGCTGATGTCGGCGGTGTCGCCGCTCGCCGCCCAGGCCTTTGGCGCGCGCGATCCGCGCGGGGTACGGCGCGCGCTGCGCGCAGGGCTGTGGACGGGGCTTTTGATCGCGCTGCCGATCACGATGTTTCCGCTGCGGGGCGAGCAGATCCTGCACATGCTCGGCCAGGCAAACGAGACCGCGCATCTCGCCCAGCAATATCTGTTCGGGCTGGCCTGGGGCATTGCCCCTGCGCTGTGGTTCATCGCGATCCGCGGCTTCATGGGCGCGGTCAACCGGCCGCAGCCGGCGTTGTGGATCACGCTGGCCGCGATCCCCCTCAATGCGTTCCTGGTCTATCTCCTGCTCTACGGCAAGCTCGGGCTGCCGCGGCTGGAATTGTTCGGCGCCGGGCTTGCGACCGCGATCGTCAATGGCTGCACCTTCGTCGCGGGCCTGTGGTTCGCCACCCGGCGCAAGCCATTCAAGGACTACCACGTCCTGGCGCGGCTCTGGCGCGCCGACTGGGCCTTGATGCGGCAGCTGGTCGAGATCGGCGCGCCGATCTCGGTCGCATTCCTGATGGAGTACGGCCTGTTCTCGGCCGCGGCGCTGTTGATGGGGCTGATCTCGACCACGGCGCTCGCCGCGCACCAGATCGCGCTGCAGGTCACCGCGGTTCTGTTCATGGTCCCCCTCGGCATCAGCATGGCGGCGACCGTGCGGGTTGGACACGCGGTGGGCAGCCAGGACGCGGCGGGAGTCCGTCGCGCCGGCTTCGTCGCCATGGCGCTCGGCGTCGCAATCGGCCTCGTGCTGACGATGATCGTGATTGCGCTGCGCTTTGTCATCGCGCAGCTATTCCTGAACGCCGCCCTGGAGAACGGCGACGCCGCGATCACGCTCGCCGGACGGCTGCTTCTGATCGGCGGGACCTTCTTCATCACCGACGGGCTGCAAACCATCGGCGCCGGCGCGCTGCGCGGCATGAACGACACGCGCGTGCCGCTGCTGTTTGCCGCGGTCAGCTATTGGGGAATCGGTTTTGGCTCGGCCTATGCGCTCGCTTTCTTCACGCCGCTCGGCGCGCCCGGCGTCTGGATCGGGCTATCGCTCGCCACCCTCGTTTACGCGACACTGCTGATCCTGCGTTTCCGGCTGTTGTCCAGCCGATTATCCATGGCTGCCCCGCCGTGAGGGAGATTGACGACGTGGATCGTGAGTTTTACGAAATGACGAAAGAACACCCGAGGAAATGACGGGAAAAAACACGAGGCAACGCCATGGCGCATGAAACCGAAACGCTCGCAGGCTATGTCGCCGATCTGAAATTCGAGGACATCCCACCGGAGGTATTGGAGCGCGCCAAGATGCTGACGCTCGATTTCCTCGGCAGCGCGATCCGGGCCCGGCGCGATGCGGAATCGACGCCCTCGATGTTGAAGATGCTGGAGGCGCTGGCGCTCGACGGCAAGGGCGAAGCCACCGTATTCGGCGACAACAAGACCTGGACGCCGGCGGTCGCCGCACTGCTCAACGGGGCGCTCGGCCATTCCCTGGATTTCGACGACACCCATGCCGACTCCTCGCTGCACGCCAGTGCGCCGGTGGTGCCGGCGGCGTTCGCCGTCGGCGAGATGATGGATGCCTCCGGCCGCGACGTGCTGACCGCGATTGTCGCGGGCTATGAGGTGTGCTGCCGGCTCGGCAACGCGCTCGACCCCACCTCGCATTATGCGCGCGGCTTTCACCCGACCGCGACCGCGGGCACCTATGGCGCCGCGGCGGCGGCCGCAAAGCTCTTCGGCCTGTCGCAACAACAGATCATCGCTGCCTTCGGCGTTTCCGGCAGCCAAGCTGCAGGCTCCCTACAATTTCTGGTCAATGGCGCCTGGAACAAGCGCTACCAGGTCGGCGCCGCCGCCATGAATGGCGTGATCGCGGCCACCCTCGCACGCAACGATTTCGTCGGCTCGGCCGAGTCGGTCGAGGGCAAGCACGGCCTGCTGGTCGGCTACAGCGACAACGCCCATCCGGACAAGGCCGTCGCTGGCTTGGGGTCGACCTATGAGACCATGAAGATCGGCGTCAAACCCTATCCGAGCTGCCGCTACACCCATGCCGCGCTCGATGCGATCATCGCCATGCGGCGCGAGCACAATCTCACCCCCGACCAGGTCAAGCGCGTTGAGATCGGACTGCACCGCAACGGCATCACGCTGACCGGCGACGCCCCGACCAAGCGGCATCCGACCTCGATCGTCGGCGGACAGTTCTCGATGTTCTTCACCGGCGCGGTCGCGCTCGACCAGGGCAGCTTGGCTGGGACGATTACGACCGGCTCGGCGATGCGGCGGTCGATGCGCTCGCCGACAAGTTCGACGTGGTGCAGGACGACCGGCTCGAGGTCGGCCGCAGTCATCCCTTCGGCGCGCGCGTCTCGATCACCAGCGATGACGGCGTGCATGAGCGGCTGTTCGCCAATCCCTCGGGCGAGCCCAGTTCGTTCCCGGATACGGCGGCGATGCAGCAGAAGTTCCTGACCCTGGCGCGGCCGGTGCTGAAGAACCGCGCCGATCAGTTCGCGGACGCGATCCTCACGCTCGAGCAGTTCGACCGCATCGAGAAGGCGACGCAATTGGGGAGGCAATGACGTCGGCTTGTTCCTAGTTGGTATTTGCCAGTGCGGTCTTGCCTCCGGTCGCGGCGATCACGTCGCTGACCAGTTGCGACACGCCGTCGGCCGCGAGTGGCCAGTTCACGGTGCGGCCGAAGCGGACGATGACGAGGTGCTGCGAGGGGATCACGATCACATATTGGCCGATCGATCCCTTGGCAAAGAAGGCATCGCGCGGCCAGCCATGATCGATGCGGTAGTGGGCGCCCATGCTGTCGCCGAGATTGGTCCAGAAGCCCGCGCCGTAGCCGATATAGGCGTTTGGCGTAGGTTGGGCAGAATAGTTCACCCAGCCCTCGGGCAGGATGCGTTTGCCGCCGGCAATGCCGTCATTGAGATAGAGCATGCCGAAACGCGCCCAGTCGCGCGCCGAGGCCAGCATCTGGGTCGACCCTTCCGGCGTGCCGGCGCCGTCGAACTCGAGCGTCACATGGCGCATGCCGAGCGGCGCGAACAGTTCCGCGCGCGCAAAGCGCAGCACGTCGGCAGGCCTGCCGCCGGTGGCGTCACGGATCAGCTTCGACAGGATGAGATAATTGCCGTCGTGATAATTCCAGGCACTGCCCGGCGGCGTTTCGAGCGGCGCCGCTTCTGCAAACCCAGCCATGTCGGTTTCCATGAACTTCATCCGGTTGACCGGCTCGAGCGCCGCGCCGAGCGAAGCCTGCAGGGAACTGCCGAGCGCAAGGCCTGCGGTGTGGCGCAGAAGCTGATCGACGGTGATGGCGTGGCGCGGATCATTGGGGTCCTGCCACGCAGCGACCGGTGCCGGCTGATCGAGCGTAAGCTTGCCCTGCCGCATCAGAATGCCGGTCAACGCCGAGATCACCGACTTGGTCGCGGAGAAGCCGAGCAGCGGCGTGTCGAGGCCGATGCCGTCGGCATAGCGTTCGGCGATGATGCGGCCGTCCTTCACCACGACGATCGCGCGGGTGCGCCTGAACAGCGGCGCGGCGGGTTCAGCGAAGGCGCGATCGAGCGCGGCGGCGAGCGCCACGCTCTGCGGCGCGACGAGCGAGGGGCCGGCGATCTCGGGCAACAGCGGCGCTTGCGGCGCGTCGTTCGCCGGCGGCGCCGCGATGTCGGCCACGGCATCGCCATGGTCGAGAACGCAGCCGAGTTCGCCGCGATAGACCGCGCGGCTGCGGCCAAGGCCGAACAGGCTGACGGTGACGTCCTTCTGCACATGGTCGACGCGATAGTCCAGCGCCCAGCTGATCAGGCCCACACCCGGCATCGCCGCCGCGGTTTCGGCGAAATCCTTGTCGGGATCGAGACCGGAGACGAAAGTCTCCGAGCAAAGCACGCTGGCGACAAAACCGGTCGCGACCTTCGGCAGGTCACGGGCACGAACAGTCGTGACCGCCAGCGCGACCAGCGCGGTCGTGGCGGCAAGAACGAGGATCATCCTTTTTCTGGTCATGGCTGGCTCCGGCCGGGTGTTCGCCGCTCAGACACCACAAGCCGCACCAGAGCGCTCGCCGGATTCGAAAATCGGCCTCGCCGAAAACGGCAATCGGCTCGCCGATTCCGAAATTATGACGATACTACAATAACTTGCGGATTAGGCCGCGAAAGCCTTGAGTTTGCGGTATTCGCTCGGCGTCAGCCCGGTGGTGGCCTTGAAGGCACGGTTGAACGGGCCGAGCGACTGGAAGCCGGCATCCATCGCGATGGTGATGACGGGCACCTCGGCCTGCGTGGGATCGGCCAGCGCGGCCTTGGCCTCCGCAATGCGGTGCTCGTTGAGGAAGACATTGAAATTGCGGTAGCCGAGCCGCTGGTTGATCAGCCGTCGCAATTTGTATTCGGGGATCGAGAGCCTCGTCGCCAGCGAGCCAATGGTGACGTTGTCGTGGCGATAGATTCGTTCGTCCGCCATCAGGCGCATCAGGGCATCGATCAGCTTCCGGTCGGCGGCGTCGGCCACGGCAGCCGGTGTCGGCTCAACCGCAGGCGCCCGGCTTGCGACGGGAAACAGCTCTCTCGCGGTGACCCGCATCATGGCGCAGGAGATCGCGGCGACGATGCCGGCAAGCAGTGCTGCATTCGCCACGTCGGCGATCCCGGCCGGTTCCCCGCGCAGCGCCAGCAACTGCAGGATCGCATTGAGCCCGCCATAAAGCGCAGCGGCGGTCACGATGAAGATGCGCAAGTTACGGCGGCCTTCAACGAGATCGGCGGACCACGACGCGATCGTCTGCGCGACCGCCAGAACGATGAAGCCGAGCGCGATCAGGTTGACCACGGTGACGGCAAGGCGGGCATTGCCGCCCGGTGCGATCCACATGCAATTGACGAAGCTGAAGCCGGCAACCGCAAGCCAGATCAGCCCATGCCACCAGCGCAAGATGAACGCGTCGTCGAACAGCGCGCGGCAAAACAGCCAGAACACCACGACATTGCCGGTCGAGAGCGCGATCAGCGGCGCGTGCCAGGCCGAACCGGCCAATGGCACGCCGATGGTGCTGACAGCGGCATGCGCGGCGGAACCGAGCGCAAAAGCGATCGCAAGCTGTCCCGTGACCGCCTCCCTGAAATCGCGAAACAGCGAAGCGGCGAGCACCAGCAGCATCGCGACGGTCGCCGCACGCAACGCAAGATCGACAAGGGCAAGCGACATCCGGATCGGCTCGATCGTTATCGGCGGCCGATTTTAATTGAGATTGCCAGCCGGTTCAAATTTGATCGACTACCCCGCCCAGCGGCTGCGATGGGTGACCCAGACGTCGGCGGCGTGGCCGAGCAGGACCGTTTCACCTTCGATAACGGCCCCGAGTTTTCGCGCCACCGCTTGCGACGGCGCATTCTCGCGATCGATGCAGTGCAGGATTTGCTCAAGCTCGAAGGTCGCAAACGACCAGTCGATCGAGGCCCGCGCGGCCTCGACCGCGTAGCCCCTGCGGCGAAATTCCCTGGCGATGCCCCAGCCGACTTCAAAGCCGGGCCAGGTCGGCGGAAACCAGGGGCCGACACGTCCCACATATTTGCCGGAGGATTTCTCCTCGACCGCGAACATGCCAAACCCGTTCAGCACCCAATGTCCCGCGATGATCGCCGCATTGCGCCAGCCGTTGATGATTTCGGTGATCGGTCTGCCGTCGGCGGTGATGTAGCGCGCCGTGCCCGGGTCGGACAGCATCGCCATGTTCGGCGCGACGTCGGAGGCGCGCCATTGTCGCAAGATCAGACGTTCGGTCTCGATGCCCGTCCAATTGGGTTGCGGCAGCGTGGCGCCTGGCTTCAGCGGTGGCATCATTGTTCCGTCATCCTAACCCGTCGGCGTCGCCTCGATGAATGCCATGACGACGTACCCCACATTTCCTGTTAAGCTCGCGTCAAAACAACGGAGGCTCACATGAGCTGGATGCCAACCGATGATCCCGTACTCGGCGATCCCAAAACCTGCGACGCACTCGAACTCATCATCGTGCCGCGCACCCGCGACCTCGGCGACGGCTTTGCCGTGCGCCGCGCGCTGCCGCATGGCAAGCGGCAGATGGTCGGGCCCTTCATCTTCTTCGATCATTTCGGCCCGGTGCAGTTCGTGTCCGGCAAGGGCATGGATGTGCGGCCGCATCCGCATATCGGGCTCGCCACCGTCACCTATCTGTTCGACGGCAGCATCATGCATCGCGACAGCGAGGGCAACATCCAGGAGATCACGCCCGGCGCGATGAATCTGATGACCGCGGGAAAAGGCATCGCGCATTCCGAGCGGACGCCGGATCTGCAACGCCAGACCGGACAGAAGATGCTGGGCCTGCAGAGCTGGATCGCGCTGCCGGCGGGAAAAGAGGAGATCGCGCCGTCGTTCCAGCATTACGCGGCGGGCGACCTGCCGATGATATCAGAGCGCGGCTTCACGGCACGCGTGATCGCGGGGTCTTCGTTCGGGATTTCGTCGCCGGTCGCGATGGTCTCGCCCTGGTTCTACACCGAGGTGACGGCCGAAGCCGGCGTCAGCGTGCCGCTCGACCCCGACCATGAGGAGCGCGCGATCTATCTGGTCGATGGCGAGGTCGAGATCGCGCATGAGCGCTACGAAGGCCCGAAACTCCTGATCTTCCGGCCCGGCGACCGCATCACCGTGAAGACCCAAAAGCCCACGCGGATGATGTTCCTCGGCGGGGATGCGCTGGAAGGTCCGCGCCATATCTGGTGGAATTTCGTCTCCTCCAGCAGGGAGCGGATCGAGCAGGCGAAACAGGACTGGAAAACCGGCCGGTTTGCGCCCGTTCCGCAGGAGCATGAGTTCATTCCGCTGCCGGAGTAGGCTATTTCCGCTGCTTCCCTCCTTGCCGCCCGGCCGCGCCGCGCGGCGCCTTTTCGAAAGTGTTGCCGATGACCACGATGCGCGCCAGCGACCTCCCCTTGCCGAAGATCGGGCGCGGCAAGGTGCGCGACATCTATGCCGTCGGCGAGGATCGCGTGCTGCTGCTCACCACCGACCGCATCAGCGCGTTCGACGTGGTCATGGCCGAGACCATTCCGATGAAGGGCGCGGTGCTGACCCAGATCAGCGCGTTCTGGTTCAAGGAGCTCGAAGGCGTGGTGCCGCACCACATGATTTCGGCCGACGCGGACGAGATCATCCGCGAGGTGCCTGACCTGAAAAGCCACCGCGCCGACATTGTGGGGCGCGCGATGCTGTGCCGGCGCACCACGGTGTTTCCGATCGAATGCGTGATCCGCGGCTATATTTCCGGCTCGGCGTGGAAAGAATATGCGGCGAGCGGCACGCTCGCAGGCGAGAAGCTCGCGGCGGGTTTGGTCGAAAGCGCCAAGCTCGAGCCCGCAATCTTCAGCCCGGCGACCAAGGCCGAGACCGGCCATGACGAGAACATCACGATCGCACGGATGCGCGAAGTGGTCGGACGCGAGGTCGCAAATCAGCTGGAGGAAATGACGCGCGCGGTCTACACGCGCGGCGAAAGGAAGACGCGCGAGCAGGGCATCATCATTGCCGACACCAAGTTCGAATTCGGCCGCGACAAGGACGGGCGCATCATCCTGATCGACGAGGTGATGACGCCGGACTCCTCGCGCTTCTGGGCGGTCGATGCCTACAAGCCCGGCCAGCCGCAACCGAGCTTCGACAAGCAGCCCCTGCGCGACCATCTCGAGGCCGAGCGCCGCGCCGGGCGCTGGAACGGCGACGCCCCCGCACCACCGCTGCCGGCCAGCGTGGTGGACGCGACCAGCAAGCGTTATCTCGAGGCGTATCGGCGCGTGACGGGGCGGGACTTGAAGATTTGATCGCCATCATTGCAAAATGGCCCCAACGGGTCCGCGCGAAGCGCGGCCCGATGACAGGCTCCGGCCCGGACCCGACTCGTGCCGGAGAATTGCTGATGTGACCGATTTATCCATTCATTCCAGTTCGACATTTCGAACCGCACTGAACGACATCCTTGGCGGCACAGCCGCAAGCGTGCTGACCGCGACGTTCGGCCTGTCCTATTCGCTCTTGATCTTCGCGGGCCCGCTGGCGCCGTTTTTGTCCTACGGCGTTGCGACGACCTTTATCGCGTCGGCCATCCTTGGCGCCGTGATCGCGCTCAGAAGCACGTTTCCTTTCGCGATCGCCGGCCCCGAAAACTCCACCGCGGCGATGACCGGAATCCTCGCCTCATCGCTGGTCGAGCGCATGGCCGCGACCGACCCCTCCGCGCCGGTGCTTGGGCCCGTGCTGATCACGTTTGGCTTGTCGAGCATCCTGACCGGCCTCGTACTCTACGGCTTCGGCATGACGCGGATGGGCCGGGCGATCCGCTATGTGCCGTATCCGGTGGTCGGCGGCTTTCTTGGCGCCACGGCCTGCCTGATCCTGCTTGGCGCCATCCGCGTCATCACCGGGCTGCGACTACAGCTTTCGACGCTAGACCAGTTCGCCACCGTGATGACGGGCTACGAACTCGCGGCCGCCTGCGGGATGGCGCTGGTGCTGTACCTCACCTGGCACCGTTCGCGCACGCCGTTCGGATTGCCGGCGATCCTGATCATCGGCACGCTGGCCGCGCATGTGCTGTTTCACCTCGCCGGTGTCTCGCTGACGGAGGCCCAGGCGCTGGGCTGGACCTTCCAGCCGCCGCCAAACGTCACGTTGCTGCTGCCCTGGAGCATGACGGCGCTGGAGCATTATCCCTGGGCCGAACTGCCTGATCTCGCCGGCGATCTGATCGCGGTGATCTTTGTCACCGCGTTCTCCACGCTGTTCAACACCACCGGCATCGAAGCCGCCGTGAGCCGCGAGGCCAATCTCGAACGCGAGCTGAGTACCACGGGCGTTGCCAACATGCTGTCGGGCCTGTTCGGCGGCTACCCCGGCTGCGTCTCGGTCAGCCGCAGCGTGCTCAATTTCAATGCCGGCGGCAGCCGACGCCTCTCCGGCCTGACCGCGGCGGCGATCTCGGCCTCGATGCTGCTGTTCGCGCCGACGCTGCTCGGCTACATGCCGAAATTCGTGCTCGGCGGGCTCCTGATCTATCTCGGCGCGGACACGGCGTACCGCTGGATCGTGCAATCGCGCCGGCGACTTTCCCTGCTCGAATATCTGTCGCTGCTCGCGATCATCATCATCATCCTGCAATGGGGCTTTGTGGCCGGCATCCTGATCGGCGTCGTGATCGGCTGCGCGACCTTTGCGTTCAGTGCTGCGCGCATCAACTCCATCAAATTCAGCTTTGACGGCTCGGAATATCGCAGCTCGCTCGATCGCTCTCGCGACGATCAGGCCGTGCTTTCGGCCCATGGCGGCAAGATCCAGGGCCTGAACCTGCAGAGCTATCTGTTCTTCGGATCGGCCAACCGGCTCTACCAGCATGTCAAGGCGATGCTGGCCGATCATCCGGAATGCCGCTTCCTGCTGTTCGACTTCAAGCTCGTCACCGGGATCGATTCCTCGGCCGCCTACAGCTTTGCCCAGATCAAACGCGTCGCGGCCGAGCGCGGCATCAAGCTCGTGCTCGTGAACCTGCCGGCAGCGACTGAGAAGACGCTGCGGTCGAGCGAGTTCATCTCGCCCGAAGTCTCGATCGTCCCCGAGCTCGATCATGCGCTGGAATGGTGCGAGAACGAGATCATCGCCCAGCACCAGGACCGCCGTCAGGAAGAAGCGGATCTGCGCGGCTGGTTCGCGCAGATCCTCGGCAGCGAGGAAGATGCGGCCGAATTGATCGGCCGCTGCCAGCGGCTCGAGGTCGAAGCCGGCGAGATCATCGTCCGCACCGGCGAGCCCGCGGACTCCATGCATTTCATCCTCGACGGCCGGGTCGGGGTGATGATCGCCCATGACCACGGCGGAACTTCGAGGGTGCGCAGCCTTGGCCGCTACACCACGATCGGCGAGATGGGCCTGGTGTTGCAGGCGCCGCGCATCGCCACGATTCAGGCCGAACTCGAAAGCATCCTCTATGTGCTGCGCGCCGAGGAATTCGAGGCGCTCAAGCGCGAGAAGCCGGTGCTGGGCCAGAGGCTCCTCACCTATTTCGTGTCGGTCATGGCCGAGCGCCTGACCTTTGCCAACCGCATGATCGGCGTGCTGAGGAGATAGATCCGAGATGACTGATGCTCAGAAGACCTTCACCACCCGCGATTTTCGCCTCCGCAGCGGCGTCGTGATGCCGGAGGTGACCATCGCCTACCAGGCGCTGGGAACGCTCTCGCCAGGCCGCGACAATGTCGTGCTGATCACGCACGGTTTCACCAGCGGACCTGACATGATCAACCCGGGTGGCACGACCGGCGAAGGCGCCTGGAGCCAGCTGGTCGGGCCCGGCAAGCCGGTCGACACCAACCGCTATTTTGCCGTCTGTCCCAACATGCTCGGCTCATCCTACGGATCGACCAATGCGGCGAGCATCGATTCCACCACAGGCAAGCCTTATGGTCCGCGTTTTCCCGACATTACGGTGGGCGACATCGTCGCCACCCAGCGCCTGCTGCTCGACAATCTGGGCATCGACACATTCGTCGCCGTGGTCGGCCCCTCTTACGGTGGCTACCAGGCCTTTCAATGGGCGGTCGACTATCCCTATGCCATGAAGGGGGTGGCAGCTGTCGTCACCGCGCCCAGCGTGTCGCGCGAGCGATCGGAAGGACGCGTTGCCGATTTCCGCGAAACCCTGTCGAAGAATCCGAACTGGAACGGCGGCGACTATTACGAGACTGGCGGCGTTCTCGATACGATGATCGACATCCGCGTGGCGACGCTGAAGAGCTACGGCATCGAGGAACGCCTGAAGAAGAGCATGTCCGATCCAAAGCAGATCGAGGCGGCGATCCGCAAGGAAGCCACACAATGGGCCGAGGGCTTCGATGCCAATTCGCTGGTGATCCTGGCGAAGGCAATGCGCGGCTTCGACGTGACTCCGAAGTTTTCGGAGATCAAGGCGAAAGTACTTTATGTGCTGTCGCGCACCGACAAGCTTTTTCCGCCGGAGATCGCGCCCGGCGTGATGAAGGGATTGAAAGATGCAGGCGTCGATGCCGACTATTTCCTGCTCGACAGCGATTATGGCCACTCGGCCTCAGGCGCCGACGCCCAAAAATGGGCGCCGCGGCTGAAGGAGTTCATGGAAAATCTCCAATGAGCTGTCATCCCGGTGACCCGCTGATTCACGAACGCCTGCCGTTTCCGCGCCTCGCAAGTTCTTCATCGACGACAGTCTGGATTCGCTGCCATCGCGCAGCAAGGTCTCGAACATCGATTTTATGAATTGTATCGATCTCTGCTTCGACCCGGCCTTCGGGTGCGGCCCATGGGTCGGCTCGCGTGACGGCTACTTTTTCCGGATTCAGCTCGAACTTTTTATGTATGGGAAAGCCCATGACCTCGTAGCACAATTCCACATCCCGTATCTGTCCGTCCATGTACGATCGTAGCGCGTCGCTGACGATCAACTCCAGCACGGCGCGCCATTCCAGCTTGAGCCCGGCTCCCCTCGGGGGATCGATGCGGTCAAGGCGCGTGTCCAACGACAGCGTCACCTCGATCTCAACCTCCTTAGCTTCGTTCTGATGTAGCGCAAATGATTGTTCCCCATTCGCCGGACCGATAGTCACCGAGAGGGACCGGACGGCGATGTTCGGATCGAAGGAGTTTTCCGGTATCCGGTCCCGTACGAGTTGCTCCCATGCCGGATCAGAGACGAGCAGATTGCCTTCTTTTCGCACGCGAACGATCAGCGCCGACACACCCTCGTTCAAAAACATCACGCGCCCCCGGTAGCGGACGGACGCGAGCCCCATCGAAATTTCGTGAAAATTTTCGGTGTCCAACCAGTATTCGTCCCGCGGAATCGGGATGATTTGGTCGACAGCCTTGATGTCGGCCTCGAGTTCGGGTTTGCGCCGAGCAATCTCGGTGCGGACGCGCCTTGCGTACTGCGCGTGTCCCTCAACTCCACCTTGTGGAAAATCTCCCCAGAACCCTTCGATCAGTAATTTCCGTCGGAGCGCGATGAGGCTATGTATCTGGACATTCAGCGATGGCGGCAACAACACGAGATCACTTTGCCACCACGTCCTACTGCGAGGCCGTCCAGCCGCACTGGCGTTTCCGGGCAGAAGACGCTCCACCAACTCTGGATATTTCGCAATCCGCAACTGTATCTCGTGCCATGACAACACATCGACGGAGAACAGTCCGATAGCCGCATGTTTAGCGCTGACCTCCCGAGCGAATTTCTGGATTTTTTTGTCTGAGGGTGCGGTGGTCGCGATTATCAACTGGGCGAGTGGAGGCTCGAATTTCTTGGCCTCCTCGATCTCTGCCTCGATTTCGCGGCGCGTCAACTTGGGAAGCTTCGTACCTTGCCGAGACTTCACCTTGCATTGAATACCGTGGTAGCGGCGATCGCCGGCAGGCTTGCCATAGATGTCTACGCCCGATTGATTGTCGCCGGAGCGACCGTGCTTCTGAATGGTCGGACAGCTCCATTCCAGTTCCCAAAGGGCGTGACAAAGGTCCTCGAAATCCTGCCAATTTTTTGGAGGAGCAAGATCGAGCTGTTGCGGCTCCATAATTTCCTTGTCGTCCTCACTGATCTTGAGATGCCCCCTGACGCAGAACTACCGGCAGCATCTACCTCTATGGCGCCAGCTAAGAGCCAGTGTCTTTCGGCTTCATTGCGAGCCAACGGGGCGCGCGAATGCGCGCCCGATAACAGGCTCCGCGAAGCAATTCAGCGTCTCTCCGCGGAACTAGTCTGAATTGCTTCGTCGCTTCCGCCTTCGCTCTTTGAGCTATGGCGGACAAGTCGCTCCTCGCAATAACGAATCATACCCCCGCCATCATCACGTATTTGATCTCGACATATTCTTCCATGCCGTGATGCGAGCCTTCGCGGCCGAGGCCCGATTCCTTCACGCCGCCGAAAGGCGCGACCTCCGTGGTGATGAGGCCGGTGTTGACGCCGACCATGCCGGACTCCAGCGCTTCCGCGACGCGCCAGACGCGGCCGAGATCGCGCGCGTAGAAATAGGACGCGAGACCGAACGGCGAGCTGTTGCACATCGCGATCACCTCGGCCTCGTCCTTGAAGCGGAACACGGGCGCGAGCGGACCGAACGTCTCTTCATGCGCGACCAGCGCGTCCGGCTTCACATTGGCGAGCACGGTCGGCTCGAAGAAGGAGCCCCCGAGCGCATGGCGCTTGCCGCCGGTGACGATCTTGGCGCCGCCCTTCACGGCGTCCTCGATATGCTTTTCAACCTTGAGCACGGCGTCCATGTTGATCAGCGGCCCCTGCACCACGCCCTGCTCGGTGCCGTCGCCGATCTTCATCGCCGCGACCTTCTTGGAGAGCTTCTCCACGAACTCGTCGTAGATCTTGTCCTGGGCATAGAGGCGATTGGCGCAGACGCAGGTCTGGCCCATGTTGCGATATTTCGAGACGATCGCGCCCTCCACGGCGGCGTCGATGTCGGCGTCGTCGAACACCACGAACGGCGCATTGCCGCCGAGTTCGAGCCCGAGCTTCTTCACACCAACGGAAGCCTGCTGATAGAGGATCTTTCCGACCTCGGTCGAGCCGGTGAAACCGACGAAACGCACCGCCGGGTGTTCGCACAGCACCTTGCCGATCGCCGACGAATTGCCGGTGAGAATATTGAACACGCCCTTCGGCACGCCGGCCTTCTCGGCGAGCGCGACCAGCGCGAGCGCGGTCAGCGGCGTCTCATTGGCGGGTTTCAGCACCACGGTGCAGCCGGCCGCGAGCGCCGGCGAGACCTTGCGGGTGATCATCGAGCAGGGGAAATTCCACGGGGTGATCGCGCCGCAGACGCCGATCGGCTGCTTGATCGCGAGCAGCCGCGCGTCGGCGCGCTGCGTCGGAATGGTCTCGCCGTAGACGCGCCGCGCCTCCTCGGCAAAGAACTCGACATAGGCGCCGCCAATATCAATTTCGCCAAGCGCCTCAGTGAGCGGCTTGCCCTGCTCGGAGGTCAGGATCAGCGCCAGATCCTCGCGGTTGGCGATGATCAGATCGAACCATTTGCGAAGAATGTTGGAGCGCTGCTTGGCGGTAAGCTTCGCCCATGCAGGGAACGCGCGTTCGGCGGCTTCGACCGCCTGCGTCGTCTCCGCCGTGCTCATGACCGGCACCTTGGCAAGCTCGACGCCGTTGACCGGATTGGTCACCGGCCGCGACGGCGTGCCAACCCAGGCGCCGTCGATATAGCAGCGGTCGCGGAGCAGCGAGGCGTCCTTCAGGCGGTCGTGAAGCGAGGGGCCGGGCTTTGATGCGCGTGCGGCAGCGGTCGGGGTCATGGCGTTGCTCCCAAGGTTTTATGGATGCCGGAACCGAATATAGGCTCAAACCAACCGCAATACAGCGGGCGCTAACGCGCCGCTGCTTCAAACATGTCGATGGGTCCTCACCGTCATTCCGGGTTCGATGCTTGGCATCGCCCCGGAATGACAATCTCACAATCAGGCCGCGCCGTTCATATAGGTTTCACGCCGGCCGATCATGCGTTCGGCGGCGGCCTTGGCATCCGCCTTGGTCGACGTGGCGCAAGTGCGGTATTCGAGATCGGGAGCGGCGGCTGCATCGCGGCGGCCGAACCACGATTTGGAACCGACCGGCAGCAGCGACAACGCCTGCGCCACATTGTCGACCGCGCCGAACGAGTGCAGCGCACCCGTGGCTGCGATACGAACTTCGTAGATTCCAGGCGAGATTGGCGCTTCGATATTCTCGCCGCGCCCAGCGCGCGGGTAGCGCTTCCATTCACTCCAGGTCGAAATCATTTTGGTGTCCTCGCGGCTTTGCGGCCGCCAATATTTGAATCAAAAGCTTAATGAGGCACTGCCGATTCTGCAGTGCTTTTAACGCCTTACACCTTAATTCGTCTCACGCGACAACCGCCAGTGGAGCATATCGCCGATGCGCTCGGGGGTCATTGGGCAAGCCGGGCAAATCCCCCGCAAAATACGGCAAGCGCGGCCGCGGGATCAGTTTTGCGACATCCAACCAGGCTGGCAAGCGCCGTCCATGGACGCATCACGAGATCGCGACCGCGACAAGTGGACAAGCTGCCGCTCCTTGCGGGATCACCCAACCGGGAGGAAGATCGCTTCATTCATAAAAATACAATCGGGAGGAGACCCCATGCAAAGCAAGGCCCAGATTGATCAGGTTCTGCGTCAAAAAAGCGACGCACAGGAAGTTCCCGGCGCGGTTGCGATCGCCGCCAACGGCAAGGAAGCAATCTACCAGGGTGCGTTCGGCAAGCGCGACCTGTCAAAGGACGATCCCATGACCGTCGATAGCGTGTTCTGGATCGCCTCGATGACCAAGGCGGTGACGGCCGCCGGCGCGATGCAGCTGGTCGAGCAGGGGAAGCTCTCGCTGGACGACCCGATCGGCAAGCTTCTGCCCGATCTCGCCTCACCGCAGGTGCTTGAGGGCTTTGATGCCAACGGCGAGCCGAAACTGCGGCCGGCCTCGCGGCCGATCACGCTGCGCCAGCTCATGACCCACACCGCGGGCTTCTGCTACAACATGTGGAATGGCGACATGGGAACCTATCTGGAGAAGAAGGCCATCCCGGCGATCACCACCTGTCAGAATGCCGCGCTGAAAACGCCGATCGCGAGCGATCCCGGCACGCGCTGGGAATATGGCACCAACATCGATTTTGTCGGCAAGGCGGTCGAGGCCGTGAGCGGCAAGCGGCTTGACGCTTACCTGCGCGACCATCTGTTCGTGCCGCTTGGCATGGACGACACCGGCTTCAAGATCACGGACAACATGCGCAAGCGACTGGTCGGGATGCATGCGCGCGGCGAGGACGGAAAGCTGGCGGCGATCCCGTTCGAGCTGGAGCAGGAGCCCGAATTCCACATGGGCGGCGGCGGCCTCTATTCGACCGCGGGCGATTACATCAAGTTCTGCCAGATGATCCTCAACAAGGGCAATGGCAACGGCAACCAGGTGCTGAAAGCCGAGACCGTCGCGACCATGGGCCAGAACCACATCGGCGAGCTCAACGTCACCAAGATGACGACGGCGGCGCCGATCTACACCAACGACGTCGACCTCTATCCGGATCAGGTGAAGAAATGGGGGCTCAGCTTCCTGATCAACACCGCGAAGACGCCGGAAGGCCGCAGCCCGGGCAGTCTCGCCTGGGCGGGACTGGCCAACACCTATTACTGGATCGATCCATCGCGCGACGTCTGCGGCGTGATCCTGATGCAGGTATTGCCGTTCGCGGACGGGAAGTGCCTGGAAGCCTTCGCGGGCTTCGAGCGTGGCGTCTACGACGGGCTCGATGCCGGCAGCGGCCAGAAGGCGGCGTAACCGACTTCATCCCAATGCGACGCGGATCCTCCCCTGCCGGGGAGGGTTCGCGGGCGACGTTTCCCCGCCATAAGTCGGGCCTGTTCGGCCAGCGCCAACCAACTAAGATGGCAGTGGCGCGGGAGACGGCGCTGATGCCGGCGGGAGGAGCAGCCATGGCCGATAAAACAGACAGCTATGTTTCCGGCATTTCCGATGCCCCACTGCTCGGCGAAACCATCGGTCGCGCTCTCGACAAGGCGGTGCTGCGCTGGGGGACACGCGAGGCGCTGGTTTCGCCCAGCCATGATGTACGCTGGACCTGGAAGGAATTTGCCGAGCGCGTCGACGCGCTCGCCGCCGGCTTTCTCTCGCTCGGGCTGCAGCGCGGCGAACGGATCGGCATCTGGTCGCTGAACCGGCCGGAATGGACGCTGACGCAATTCGCTGCCGCCAAGGCCGGGCTGATCCTGGTCACCATCAACCCCGCATATCGCCTGAGCGAACTGGAATTTGCGCTGTCGAAGGTCGGCTGCGCGGCGATCGTCACCGCGACCGCGTTCAAGACCAGCAACTACATGGAGATGCTGAACACGCTGATGCCGGAGCTCGCCACTTCGGAGCCTGGCCGCTTGCATGCGGCGAAGCTGCCGCAATTGCGCGCGGTGATCCAGATCGGTGGCCCGGCCGCTCCGGGCACGATTCCGTTCGAGGAGGTCGCGCGCATGGGCGGGGCGCGCCACCGCGAACAGCTTGCGGCTCTCACCGAGAGCCTGCAATTCGACGATGCCGTGAATATCCAGTTCACCAGCGGTACCACCGGCTCGCCGAAGGGCGTGACCCTCACCCATCACAACATCCTCAACAACGGCTATTTCGTCGGCCGCGCGATGCGGCTGACCGAACAGGATCGCATCTGCATCCCGGTGCCGCTCTATCACTGCTTCGGCATGGTGATGGGCAATCTTGCCTCCGTCACGCTCGGCGCGGCCATGGTCTATCCCGGCGAAGGTTTTGATCCGCTGGCGACGCTGAAGACCATCGAGCAGGAGAAGTGCACCACGCTCTACGGCGTGCCGACCATGTTCATCGCCGAGCTCGATCATCCCGAATTCGCGCGCTTCGACCTGAAATCGCTGCGCACCGGCATCATGGCCGGCGCGCCCTGCCCGATCGAGGTGATGAAGCGCGTCAACAGCGAGATGAACATGCGCGAGGTGACGATCGCCTATGGCATGACCGAGACCAGCCCGGTCAGCTTCCAGAGCGCGACCGACGACCCGCTGGAGCGGCGCGTGTCGACGGTCGGGCGCATCCATCCCCATGTCGAGGTCAAGATCGTCGATCTCGAGGGCAGGATCGTGCCGCGCGGCGAACGCGGCGAGCTTTGCACCCGCGGCTACAGCATCATGCTCGGCTATTGGGACGAGCGCGAAAAGACCGCCGATGTGCTTGATCAGGCGGGCTGGATGCATACCGGCGACCTCGCCGTGATCGACGACGAGGGCTATTGCAACATCGTCGGCCGCATCAAGGACATGGTGATCCGCGGCGGCGAGAACCTCTACCCGCGCGAGATCGAGGAGTTCCTGTATCGCCACCCGAAGATCCAGGACGTGCAGGTGTTCGGCGTGGCCGACGACCGCTATGGCGAGGAACTCTGCGCCTGGGTCCGGATTCGCACGGGCGAGGCGCTCACCGCGGACGAGATTCGCGCATTCTGCCAGGGGCAGATCGCGCACAACAAGATCCCGCGCTATGTGGAGTTCGTCGACGAATTTCCGATGACGGTCACCGGCAAGATCCAGAAATTCCTGATGCGCGAGGCCGTCGAGACAAGGCTGGGATTGAAGGCGGCGAAGACGGCGTGAAGGGTGTCTGTCACATCGTCATTCCGGGATGGTCCGAAGGACCAGACCCGGAATCTCGAGATTCCGGGTTCGGCTCTGCGAGCCGCCCCGGAATGACGAACAACACCTACACCGGCAATCCCGCCTTCGTCGCCAGTTCCTTCAACGACACCAGCGGCCGCGCGCCGATATGCTGGATCACTTCGGCAGCAGCGAGCGCGCCCAGCCTGCCGGCATTTTCGTAACCGGCATTACGAACCAGGCCGAACAGGAAACCGGCGGCGAAGAGGTCACCGGCGCCGGTCGTATCGACCAATTCCTTGATCGGCGAGGCCGGCACGGCTGCGACGCCGTCCTTTGAGACCACCACGCAGCCCTTCTCGCTGCGGGTGACGACGCCGAGCTTGGAATCCTTGCGCAGCTCCTTTAGCGCACTCTCGAAATCCGAGGTCTGGTAGAGCGAATGCAACTCGGCCTCGTTGGCGAAGACGATGTCGACCGTGCCCTTGCGCATCAGTTCGACAAATTCGTCGCGATAGCGATCGACGCAGAACGCATCCGACAGCGTCAGCGCGACCTGGCGGCCGGCGCCATGCGCGATAGTCGCCGCCTTCACAAAGGCATCCTTGGCGTCCTTGGGGTCCCAGAGATAGCCCTCGAGATAAACGATTTTCGCCGCAGCGATCTCGGCGGGGTCAATATCGCCGGAAGACAGCGCCTGCGCCGCGCCGAGATAGGTGTTCATGGTGCGCTCGCCATCGCCCGTCACCAGGATGTAGGAGCAGCCGGTCGCCGGGCCGTCCGCGGCAGGCCTGGTGTCGAAGGCGACGCCGGCGGCGCGGATATCGTGGGCGTAGAGCTTTCCGACCTCGTCCTGCTTGACCTTGCCGACATAGGCCGCGCGGGCACCGAAACTTGCGATCCCGACGATGGTGTTGGCGGCGGAGCCTCCGGACATGGTGGTGGCCGGCCCCATGTCGCGGTAAATCGAGGCGGCGCGGCCTTCGTCGATCAGGGCCATGCTGCCCTTGGTCATGCCGTGGTCGGCAAGAAACTTTTCGTCCGTCTTAACCAGTACGTCGAAAATCGCGTTACCGATGCCGAGAACGTCGTATTTTGCGTCAGCCATTTCAAAACCCTGTTGGGACCATCGCCGGGCGCGGCCTAACACAGGCAACGCTGCTATAGAAGCCCAATGATCCGCTCTTTCCTCACGGTCTCCTCGGGCACGCTGGCCTCGCGGCTATTGGGCTTCCTGCGGGATTCCATGATCGCGGCCCTGCTCGGCACCGGCGCCGTCGCGGACGCCTTCCTGGTCGCGTTCCAGCTTGTCAATGTCGCGCGGCGACTATTGTCGGAGGGCGCGCTGAACGCCGCCCTGGTGCCAGCCTGGCTGCGCCTGCGCGATACAGAGGGTGCGGCCGCCGCGGCGTCCTTTGCCGGTCGCGTGCTCGGCACCATCAGCGCCGCGCTGATCGCACTCACCGTGCTGATCGGCCTGTTGATGCCACTGTTCATTACGCTGCTGGCGCCGGGATTTGCCGGACGCGAGAGCCTGCCGCTCGCCGCGAGCTACGCGCGGCTGATGCTGCCCTATCTTGCCTTTGCCGGTCCCGCCACCGTGCTGCTGGCGCTGGCGAGCGCGCAGGGACGGTTTTTTCTCGCCGCCTTCTCGCCGCTGTTGTTCAACATTGCACTGATCGCCGTGATGATTGCACTGGTGATCGTGCCGCAAGAGGCAGGCCTTGTTGCGCGAGTGTTGGCCGCGACTGTCGGCATCGCGGGTCTTTTGCAATTGTCAATCCTGGTCCTTCGCCGCGGCGAGCGCGTCGCGACGCCGCTACGTGTCAGCTTCGATGCCGAGATGCGAGGTTTTCTCGCTCGCGCCATCCCCGGCATGGTCGCAAGCTCCGCACCGCAGCTTCTGATCGTCGCGGGCGCGATCATCGCATCCTCGGCGCCGTCGGCGGTATCGTGGCTTTATTTCGCCAACCGGTTGATCGAGCTGCCGCTCGGCATAGTCGGCGTCGCCATGGGCATGGTGCTGATCCCGGAATTGACGCGTGCACTGCGCGGCGGCGACAAGAGCGTGATCGCAGCCGCGGAATCGCGGGCGCTGGAACTGGCGGTGGGACTGGCGCTGCCCGCGATGCTGGGGCTGATCGCGCTGAGCACGCCGATCGTGCGGCTATTGTTCGAGCACGGTGCCTTCACCGCCGCCGACACGCAATCGACCTCGCGCGCGCTGGTCTGGCTCGCACTCGGCCTGCCTGCCCATGTGCTGGTGAAGGCATTATCGCCCACTTTTTTTGCGCGCGAGGATACAACGGCCCCGCTGGTCGCGACGCTGAAAGCCCTCGTTGTCACCATCGTGCTCGCGGTGCTGCTCGGGCATTTCTTCGGGGCCAGCGGCATCGCCGCCGGCATCGCCTGCGGCGCCTGGACCAATGCGCTCTCGCTGATCCGGCGCGGCCGCACGACCTTCGGCTTTTCACCCGATGCGGCGACGCGGCGGCGCCTGCCGCGTATCGCCGCGGCCGCGTTTGTGATGGGCGGCCTATTATGGTTGGCCTCGCTTGCGCTCGGCGACGCGACCCACACGCTTGCTCAGGCTGTCATCCTGCTCGCTCTGATCGGCGCAGGGATCGCCGCCTACGGCCTGCTTCTTGCCGGATTTGGTGTCGCGGGCTGGCGCGAGCTGGTTGACGCGCTGCGCCGGCCTCATCAGGCGATTTGAGCACATAAGACTTGCTTTGTCGGGCGCGTGTTGGCAAACGACAGCGCCAACTCGAACTTAGCGGGAACGGACGATGGCATTCGTTGAACGGGTCTTTTCGGGCGTCCAGCCGACCGGCAATCTGCATCTCGGCAATTACCTCGGCGCGATCGTCAACTTCGTGAAGATGCAGGAGGCGTATAACTGCATCTATTGCGTGGTCGACATGCACGCGATCACCATGCCGGTCGACGTCTGGGGCGGCCCGGCCGAGCTCGCGCGCAACACCCGTGAGGTGACGGCGGCCTTCATTGCCAGCGGCATCGATCCGAAGAAGCACATCGTGTTCAACCAGAGCCAGGTTTCCGGGCATGCCGAGCTCGCCTGGATCTTCAATTGCGTAGCGCGGATCGGCTGGCTGAGCCGCATGACCCAGTTCAAGGAGAAGGCGGGCAAGGATCGCGAGAATGCGTCGGTCGGTCTCTACGACTATCCCGTGCTGATGGCGGCCGACATCCTGCTCTATCGCGCAACCCATGTGCCGGTCGGCGAGGACCAGAAGCAGCATCTGGAACTGTCACGCGACATCGCTCAGAAATTCAACAACGACTTCAGCGATTCCATCCGCAGCCATGGCGCCAATGACGGGCTGCTGTTTCCGCTCCCGGAGCCCTTGATTACGGGACCGGCGACGCGGGTGATGTCTTTGCGCGACGGCACCAAGAAGATGTCGAAATCGGATGCCTCGGACAATTCGCGCATCAACCTCACCGACGACGCCGACACCATCGCGCAGAAGATCCGCAAGGCGAAGACCGATCCGGAGCCGCTGCCGACGGAAGAGAAGGGACTGGACGCGCGTCCCGAGGCCGATAATCTCGTCGGCATCTATGCCGCGCTTGCCGGCAAGAGCAAAGCCGACGTGCTGCGCGATTTCGGCGGCGGGCAGTTTTCCAGCTTCAAGAATTCGCTGGTCGAACTCTGCGTCTTGAAGCTGTCGCCGATCGCGGCCGAGATGCGGCGGCTCACCGCCGATCCCGGCCACATCGATGCGATCCTGGTCGACGGCGCCGATCGCGCCCGCGCCATCGCGGACGAGACCATGAAGCTGACCAGGGACGTCGTCGGCTTCATCCGCAAGCGCTGATGGCCGGCCTGGTCTAGCCGCGGTTCTAAAGGCCCATGCGGCCCCGGAACCGCTGATTTGCGCCTTGATCGGTGCGCTTTGGGTCGCCATCTGATAGGGTGAAGCCAACGCGCCGGCCTTGAACCGGCGACGCCGGAGAAACCCATGTTTATTCAGACCGAAGCTACCCCCAATCCCGCCACCTTGAAATTCATTCCCGGCCGCGTTGTGCTCGACGGCGGCACCATGGAATTCGAGACCCGCGAATCCGCCGCACGCTCACCGCTCGCCGAAAAACTGTTCGGCGTGACCGGCGTCACCGGAGTTTTCTATGGCTCGGACTTCATCACCGTCACCAAGGACAGCGGCGACTGGCAACACCTGAAGCCCGCGATCCTCGGCGCCATCATGGAGCATTATATGTCCGGCGCGCCGCTGCTCGCCGATGGCACGGCGGCGAGCGACGAGCTTTCGGACGAGGCGGACGAGTTCTTCGACGAGGCCGATACGGAGACGGTTGAGCAGATCAAGGACCTGATCGAGACGCGGGTGCGCCCTGCGGTCGCCAATGACGGCGGCGACATCACCTTCCGCGGCTTCAAGGACGGGATCGTCTATCTCAACATGAAGGGCGCCTGCTCGGGCTGCCCGTCATCGACCGCAACGCTGCAGCACGGCATCCAGAACCTGCTGCGCCACTTCGTGCCCGACGTCGTCGAAGTCCGGCCGATGTGACGAACCCGCCGCCCACAATAAGCGACCGCAAACCCGGAATCCCCCGATTCCGGGTTTTTCGTTGCAATCCACCTGCAATTTCAATACTTTAGAGCTTTCACCATGACCCCGCATCCCGTGCGGGGCACAAATTCCTGGCCATTTCCGGAATTTCCGGAGTCGTGCGGGATAATGCTAGGTTCCACACGATGCTGATCCTCGCCATCGATACCACGCTCGATGCCTGTGCGGCCGCCGTGCTCGACACCGGCACGAGCCAGCTGATCGCGATCGAATCGCAGGCGATGAAGCGCGGCCATGCCGAGGCGCTGATGCCGCTGATCGCGCGTGTCATGAAGGAATCGGGAGTGCCCTTTGCCGCACTGGACCGCATCGCCGTCACCACCGGACCCGGCAGTTTCACCGGGCTGCGCGTCGGACTGTCGGCCGCGCGTGGTATCGGTCTAGCCGCCGGCAAGCCGGTGGTCGGGCTGACCACGCTGTCCGCCTATGCCGCGCCGATCGTGAGCGAAAGCGGCGAGCCGCCGGTGATCTCGGCGATCGATGCGCGGCATGATCACGTCTATCTGCAGGTCGTCAGCGGCAATGGCGGTTCGCTGATCCAGCCGAAGGTGGCGTCGATCGAGGAGGCGCTCTCCGCAGCGCGCTTCGGCGCGCCGTACCTGGTCGGCAACGCCGCCAGGATTCTCGCCGACCGCTGGCCATCGGATGCGCCGCCGCCCTTCAAGGTCGACGCGCAGCCCGCACCTGACATCACCTGGGTGGCGTGGCTGGGCGCGGCGGTCAATCCGGCCACCGCGCCGGCCAAACCCTATTATCTGCGAGCGCCCGACGCCAAACCGTCGCAGGACGTGATCCCTTCGCAGACCGCGGCCTCATGATGGCGAGGCTCTGATGGGTTGGCTCTCCGGCTGGCTGGGCGGCGGCACCCCTTCCATCGAGCCGGCCGCACTGCGCGATGCGCCGCGCCTGGCGCAGCTTCACGGCGCCTCGTTTCATCGCGGCTGGGGCGAAGCCGAATTCGAAAGCATGATCGCCGAGGGCAACACGCTGGTGCATCGCCTGAGACTTGGGCGCAAGACCATTGGATTTGCGGTTTCGCGGATGGGCGCGGACGAAGCCGAGATCCTGTCGATCGCGATCGATGCCGGCCATCGCGGCCGCGGCCTGTCCCACGACCTGCTGCTCACGCATCTTGGCCACCTCGCCGGCCGGGGCGTAAGGCGGATATTTCTGGAAGTCGAGGAGAATAATGCGCCGGCGCGGCGGTTGTATGAAAGGGCCGGATTCGCCGTGGTCGGACGCCGCGAGCGCTATTACAAGCAGGAGAACGGGGAACAGTTGAATGCGCTTCTGATGCGTCGTGACTTGTCGTAGAATGCGTGCGGTGGCAGAAGCCCGACCCCAAGGCAAAAAACTCCATGACCACTCTGAAATCCTCGCCGGCGCCGAAGGCTACCGGCATCGAAGCCCGCTGCGCCGCGACCGGCATGCGCATGACCGAGCAGCGCCGCGTGATCGCGCGCGTGCTGGCGGAGGCTTCGGATCATCCGGATGTGGAGGAATTGTATCGGCGTTGTGTCGCGGTCGACGACAAGATCTCGATCTCGACGGTATATCGCACCGTGAAGCTGTTCGAAGACGCCGGCATCATCGAGCGCCACGATTTCCGCGAAGGCCGCGCCCGCTACGAGCAGATGCGCGACAGCCATCACGACCATCTGATCAATCTGCGCGACGGCAAGGTGATCGAATTCACTTCCGAGGAGATCGAGAAGCTGCAAGCCGAGATCGCGCGCAAGCTCGGCTACAAGCTGGTCGATCACCGGCTCGAGCTTTATTGCGTCCCGCTCGACGACGACAATTCTTCGAAATGACCACAGGCCCGGCCCCGGAATCTCGAGATTTGGGGGGCGATGATGGTCCGTCACCCCGGAATGACGGCTTCCTCGGCTGGATTTTCGACCCCCGAGCCTATATCTGAGCCTTGAATTCTAGCCCCGCGCCGCATTGGCGCCGCCACCAGTTTCTCACGGGTCCATGAAGCCGCCGCGCAAGCTGCATATCAAGTCCTATGGCTGCCAGATGAACGTCTACGATGCGCAACGCATGGTGGACACGCTCGGGGCGGAAGGCTTTGTCGAGACGGCAAACGCCGAGGACGCCGATCTCGTCATCCTCAACACTTGCCACATCCGCGAGAAGGCTTCGGAGAAAGTCTATTCGGAACTCGGCCGGCTGCGCCTGGCAAAGGACGAGGCGGCGCGCAGCGGCCGCGACATGCGCATCGCCGTCGCAGGCTGTGTCGCGCAGGCCGAAGGCGACGAGATCATCCGACGCGCGCCGGTCGTCGACGTCGTGGTCGGCCCGCAAAGCTATCACCATCTGCCCGAATTGCTTGCGCGCGCCGGCCGTGACGGCAAGGCGATCGAGACCGAATTTCCAACTGAAGACAAATTCGCGTTCCTGCCGCAACCGAAGTCCAATGCGATCCGCGCCCGCGGCATCTCGGCCTTCGTCACGGTGCAGGAAGGTTGCGACAAGTTCTGCACTTTCTGCGTGGTGCCTTACACGCGCGGCGCGGAAGTGTCGCGTCCGGTCGAAAAAATCGTCGAGGATGTGAAGCGGCTCGCGGACAACGGCGTACGCGAGCTCACGCTGATCGGACAGAACGTCAACGCCTATCATGGCGAGGGACCGGACGGCCGGCCCTGGCCGCTCGGCAAATTGCTGCACCGGCTCGCCGAAATCTCCGGCATCGCGCGGCTGCGCTATTCCACCAGCCACCCCAGGGACGTCGAGGACAGCCTGATCGAGGCGCATCGCGATCTGCCGGCGCTGATGCCGTTCGTGCACCTGCCCGTGCAATCCGGTTCCGACCGCATCCTTTCGGCCATGAACCGAAAGCATACCATCCGCGATTACCGCGAGGTCGTCGACCGTTTTCGTCAAGTTCGCCAAGATATTGCATTTTCATCGGATTTTATCGTCGGTTTCCCGGGCGAAACCGAGCAGGATTTTTCCGCCACACTCGCGCTTGTCACGCAAATCGGCTACGCTGCCGCTTATTCGTTCAAATATTCGCCGCGGCCCGGAACGCCGGCGGCGGAGATGCGGGAGACGGTGTCAGCAGCGGACATGGACGAGCGATTGGTGCGGCTCCAGGAATTGATCGACCGCCAGCAATCGGCCTTCAACAAGGCCGCGATTGGCACCACGGTCGATGTGCTGTTCGAACGCGCGGCCCGCAATCCCGGTCAGATCGTCGGGCGCACCGCCTATCTGCAGCCCGCCCATGTGATGGCGTCGCCTGAGATCATCGGTCAGGTGCTGCCGGTCCGGGTCGACAGCCTCGAGCGTTACAGCCTGCTCGGCGAACTTGCGCCGCCACGCCCCTTGCATGGGCCGCACGCAGCCTCTTCCCAACCGACCATTGGAGCCTGAACCCTTGCCAAAAAGCGCATCGGATTCGTCTTCACTCGCTCCCAGCCGCAAATTTGACCGCGACATGCAAATTCCGCCCGAGACGCAAGTCGTCATCGATTTCGACGACAATCGCGCGGCGTCTGCCCTGGTCGGCCCCTATGGACAGAACCTGGCGCAGATCGAGCGCCGGCTCGGCATCGTCGTCGATTCCCGCGGCAACCACATCACCATCGCCGGCTCGCGTGACGGCTGCGACGCCGGACGGCGCGTGCTTGAAACGCTTTATGCGCAGGCGGCGAAGGGACAGGAGGTGGCGCAGGGCGATGTCGAGGGCGCGATCCGCGCCGTGATCGCACAAGGCTCCCTGTTCGAGTACGACGCCAAGGCGGTAAAGTCGGCGTTCGAGATCATCAATCTGCGCAAACGCCCGGTGCGGGCCCGCACCGCCGCTCAGGACTCCTATATTCGCGCGTTGAAGCGCCACGAGCTCGTGTTCGGCATCGGGCCCGCCGGCACTGGCAAGACCTGGCTTGCGGTGGCGCATGCCGCGCAATTGTTCGAGCGCAAGGAGGTCGACCGCATCATCCTGTCGCGGCCCGCGGTCGAGGCTGGCGAGCGGCTCGGTTTCTTGCCCGGCGACCTCCGCGAAAAGGTCGATCCCTATCTGCGGCCGATCTACGATGCGCTCTACGACGTGATGGATGCACGCATCGTCGAGCGCGCGCTGCAGACCGGCGAGATCGAGATCGCGCCGCTCGCCTTCATGCGTGGCCGCACGCTCACCAATGCCGCGATCATCCTGGACGAGGCGCAGAACACCACCTCGATGCAGATGAAGATGTTCCTGACCCGGCTCGGCGAGAACAGCCGCATGATCGTCACCGGCGATCCGTCGCAAGTCGACCTGCCGAACGGCCAGACCTCGGGTCTCGCCGAGGCCACAAAACTCCTCAACGGCGTCGAGGGTGTCGCACAGGTGAAGTTCACCGCCGAAGACGTGATCCGCCACGAGCTGGTGGCACGGATCGTCGCAGCCTATGAAGGAGCGCCGCAGAAAGTGACCGGCGCCAAGTGATGCAGATAGTGTCGCGCCCGATGGGCGCGCTGGAAGATTTTTCGTTTTCAACGATGTCGCAACTCACCCTACCCATGATCGAGGTCCTCGTCGTCGCCGACAGCTGGCTGAACGAGCCTGACGCCGAGGCCGTGATCCAGCGCGCGATCGAGGCGGCGGCAGCGGCCGTCGATGCCGATGTCGGCGAGGCCGAGCTCGCGGTCATGCTCACTGACGATGGAGGCATCCGCACGCTCAACAGCAACTGGCGCGGTATCGACAAGCCGACCAACGTGCTGTCATTCCCTGCGCTGCAAGGCGAAGGCGTACGCAAGCCCGGCGACGCGCCCCGGATGCTCGGCGATATCGCGATCGCCTACGAGACCATGCGGCGCGAGGCCGACGAGGAACAAAAGCCGTTCGACCATCATTTGAGCCACCTTGCGGTGCATGGTTTCCTGCATTTGATCGGCTACGATCACGAAGACGACGCCGACGCCGAGGAAATGGAATCTCTGGAAACCGAGATCCTGGCGCAGCTCGGGATTCCAGATCCCTATGCGGATCGGGAACGGATGGACTGAAATGGCCGACTCCGAACCGACCCACGACAATCCGCGCAACACCCGCAACCTGCCGGCCGTGGTGCCGCAGGGCGAAGTCTCGCGCCCGAGCGCGGAGAACTGGCTGCTGCGCGCCATCCGCACGCTGTTCGGCTGGAAGGCCGGATCGGTGCGCGACGATCTGCAAGTCGTGCTCGACGCCTCGCAGCCGGACGAGGTCGGCTTCACGGCCGTCGAGCGCACCATGCTGCGCAACATCCTCAGCCTGCACGAGCGACGCATCGCCGACGTGATGGTGCACCGGGCCGACATGATCGCAGTCAAGCGCGACATCCAGCTCGGCGAATTGATGGACTTGTTCGAGCGCGCCGCGCATTCGCGGCTCGTGGTGTACAATGAATCGCTCGACGATCCCGAAGGCATGGTGCACATCCGCGATCTGCTCGCCTTCATGACCGCGACTGCGCGCGTGTCGGACACCACCAAGACGCGGCGCAAGAAACCGCTGCCCGCAGGCCTCGACCTGCGCGCCGTCGATCTCGCGCTGCCGCTGTCGGAGGCCAACATCATCCGCAAGCTGCTCTATGTGCCGCCGTCGATGCGCGCGATCGATCTGCTCGCACAGATGCAGGCCTCGCGCATCCATCTTGCGCTGGTGGTCGACGAATATGGCGGCACCGACGGGCTGGTTTCGATCGAGGACATCGTCGAGCAGATCGTCGGCGAGATCGACGACGAGCATGATAGCGACGAGCCGCCCTCGATTGTGCGGCAGCCGGACAATTCCTTCATCGCCGATGCGCGCGCGAGCCTCGACGACGTCCGCGCCGTGATCGGCGAAGACTTCCTGACCGGCGAGGCCGGCGAAGAAGTCGAGACGCTGGGCGGCTATCTGGTGAGCCATGTCGGCCGCCTGCCGGTGCGCGGCGAGGTGATCTCCGGCCCCGGCAATTTCGAGGTCGAGGTGCTCGATGCCGACCCGCGTCGGGTGAAGCGGCTGCGCATCTCCACGCGGAAAGAGCGCCCGGCGCCGCGCACACAGCGCGAGAGAAGCCGCCGCGAGGCCACGTCGGAGACGAACCCGCCGCCACAGGCCAACGATAATACGGTGCCGCCGCCCGGCGACGGAGCCGGCTCGCAGTGAAGATCGCCGACAAACTTCGCAGCGTCGGACTTGCGATCATCCTGTCCTGGGGATGGAAGCGGGCAGCGATTGCGTTCGTCGCCGGTGCGCTCTCGACGCTGTCGATGGCGCCGTTCGATGCGTGGCCCGTGCTGTTCCTCACCTTTCCGGTGGCGGTCTGGCTGATCGACGGCGCGGGCGCCGGCCGCAGAGGCGGCGTGCCGGCCGCGGCCTGGACCGGCTGGTGGTTCGGGCTCGGCTATTTCGTGGTCGGGCTCTACTGGATCGGCTACGCCTTCCTGGTCGATGCGGACACTTTCGCGTGGCTGATGCCGTTTGCGGTGCTCGGCCTGCCGGCCTATCTCGCGATCTTCACCGCAATCGGCTTTGCGCTAGCGCGTCTGCTCTGGACTCGCGATGCCTCACGGATCCTGGCGCTCGCGATCAGCCTCACGGCGAGCGAATGGCTGCGCGCGCATGTGCTGACCGGCTTCCCCTGGAACACGTTTGGCTACGCACTCACCGAGCCTCTGGCGTTGGCACAGACCGCCTCGTTGATCGGCCTCTGGGGTCTGACGTTCCTCGCGGTCGCGATCTTCGCCTCGCCGGCCGTTCTGATCGACGGAACATCGCGCGGACGCAAACCATGGCTCGCGCCGGTGGCCGCACTTTGCGTGCTGGTCGCGATGGGCGCATTCGGCGCCGTGCGACTGTCGCACGAACCGACCCGCATGGTTCCCAAGGTCCGTTTGCGAATCATGCAGCCCAACCTACAGCAGGACGCCCGCTTCAATTACTCCGCCAAGGCGGCGGTGATGCAAAAATATCTCACGCTGTCGGATCGCTCGACAGGTCCGCAATCGACCGGCGTGCGCGATGCGACCGTGTTGATCTGGCCCGAATCGGCGTTTCCGTTCTTCCTCACGCGCGAAGCCGACGCCATGGCGCAGATCGCGTCACTGTTGCCGAAGGGCACGGTGCTGATCACAGGCTCGGTACGCGCGCCGGATCAACCGCCGGGCACGCGCATAACACGCGCTTATAATTCCATTTATGTTATTGATCACGATGGCAACGTGCTCTCGGTCTACGACAAGTTGCACCTGGTCCCGTTTGGCGAATACCTGCCATTCCAAGATTGGATGGAGATGCTGGGGTTCCAGCAACTCACCAAAGTTCAAGGCGGATTCATTCCGGGCACCGTGCGGCGTTCGATGGAGATTCCGAACGCGCCGCGCGTGCTTCCGCTGATCTGCTACGAAGCGGTCTTTCCCGATACGGTTGCCGGCGGCGACAATCGTCCGGGCTGGATCGTCAACCTGACCAATGATGGCTGGTTCGGAATCTCGACCGGCCCATATCAGCATCTGCAGCAGGCACGGCTGCGCGCGATTGAGCAGGGCCTGCCGCTGGTGCGTGCAGCAAACACAGGCATTTCCGCCGTCATCGACCCCATGGGACGTATTGTCGCACGGCTCGATCTCGGCACCGAAGGCGTGCTCGATTCAACGTTGCCATCGGCCAATCCACCAACGGTCTACGCGCGCGCCGGTGACGTTCCGATCGCTGTCATGATCGCGATTACAATGATCATCGTGATTCGCCGGCGCATGACCAAGCGCGCTCGATGACTCCTGAGTCGAGTCGCGCCGACATGCGATTCGATTTTTGATCCTGACTAAAAACATCCCACCTCCGCCCTTCCGCTAGTTGACAGACGGAGGCGGCGCTTCGCATTCTACCGCGACCAGTACGATCCGATCAGTTCACGCTCGATTGTCGACAATCGGCAAAATCCCCGAGCAAGATTGATGGTGTTGGCGCACGAGACGAACGCGTCTTTGTTGGTCTCTTCCCGCCAGTGCGTTGGTTTTGACATTCGCTTTGATACTTTCGTTGAGCGCAACGGCGAATGTCACATCCGGAGCGCACGCTGATCATATTTTGCGCGTGTTCCCTCGGCTTGGCATTCAATGAGGAGTGCTGAGTGCGAGGGACGCGAGTTTTAGGACCAAGACCTTCGCCTGGTCCCAAGGAGAGTTTGAAATGTCGACCAAAGCACCGAACCCCGTTGACAAATATGTCGGCAGCCGGGTGCGGATGCGCCGCATTATGCTGGGCATGAGCCAGGAAAAACTCGGCGAAGCATTGGGCCTCACCTTTCAGCAGATTCAAAAGTACGAAAAGGGTACCAACCGGGTGGGCGCCAGCCGCATCCAGCAAATCTCGGAAATCCTGCAGGTCCCCGTATCGTTTCTGTTCGAGGGTGGCCCGACCGGGACCGCCAGCGGTGATGGGTTCAGCGAAGGAACTTCACCCTCCTATATCTCCGATTTCCTCGCGACCTCCGAGGGACTGGCGCTGACCCGCGCATTCACGCGCATTCCAGACGCGAAACTCCGGCGCAGCATCGTCGACCTGGTCGAGCAGATCGCCGCGCGCGAGGCGGTCGAGAAACACTGACGCGCAGTCCGAAAAGGCGTGCAGCGGTTTTTCGAAAGGACCATGCACAAACAAGAACCTTGAGCGTGATGACGATCCATCCTGATCTCATCGCGCTTGAGACTCCCGCCTTCATCCGGCCGATGCGCCATTGACGCGCCAGGGAGGCGAGCGCATGACAGGGTGCCCGCTCCCCTCCATGGCCCACCGATGACTGCCCAGAACCCTTTCGATTCCTCGACCATTCTTGATGGCATCCGCCAGTGGGTCGAAATCGAGACGCCGACCGACACGCCGGCGCAGGTGAACAAGCTCGCAACGCTGGTCGCGGAACTTTATCGCGGACTGCCGGTGACGCTCGAACGCATTCCAGGCAAGGACGGTTGCGGCGACCATCTGGTGGCGCGATCGAATTGGGGACAGGGAGCGCCGGGCATCCTGATCCTGAGCCACCTCGACACTGTCCATCCGATGGGTTTCATCGAGCGACTGCCGTTCAAGGTCGAGGGCGACAGCGCCTTTGGGCCCGGCATCTACGACATGAAGGGCGGCGCCTATATCGCGCACCACGCCTTCCGCCAGCTTTGCGCGGCCGGCAGCCCCTCGCCGCTTGGAATCACCCATATTTTTACTTCGGATGAGGAGATCGGCAGCCCGACCTCGCGCACGTTGATCGAGGCCGAGGGGCAGAAGTCCAAATATGTGCTGGTGACGGAGCCGGCGCGCGACGGCGGCAAGATCGTCACCGGACGCAAAGGCGTCGGGCGCTTCGAAGTCTTCATCAAGGGTGCGCCGGCCCACGCCGGCACGCGGCCCGAAGACGGCCGCAGCGCGATTCGCGAGCTCGCCAACGTGATCCAGGCACTCGAGTCGCTGAACGATCCGAAGCGCGGCATCACCGTCAATGTCGGCGTCGTCAAGGGCGGTACGCGCCCGAACGTGGTTGCGGAAGAGGCCTACGCCGAGGTCGATCTGCGCGTGCCGACGGTCGCGGATGCCGACGAACTCGTGGAAAAAATCCTGAACGTAAAGTCGCGGAGCGATGGCGTCGGCGTCAATGTGATCGGCGAGCTGAACCGCCCGCCTTATGAAAAGGGCAATGCCGGCGCCGTATTGTACGAGCATGCCAGGGCGCTTGCTGCCGAGATCGGCTTCGATCTGGTCGACATGTTCACGGGCGGCGGCTCTGACGGCAACTTCACCGCGGCTCACACCGCGACGCTTGATGGTCTCGGCGTCGACGGCAAGGGCGCGCATACCCATTACGAGCAGCTCTATATTTCCTCGCTCGAACCACGGGCGCGGCTGCTCTATCGGCTGTACCAGACGCTACGATGACCGCACCATCAGGCGATCCCACCAGGCGCGGAGCTTCGTCCGATGACGGCTCCGCGGGAGCGGCGCACGGTTCGTTCTTCGGCCGTCGCAAGGGACACAAGCTTCGCGCGCATCAGGCCGATCTGATCGAGCATCTGCTGCCGCATTTGTCGCTCGACATCCAGACACAGCCGCCCTCGAAGCTCACGGAGCTGTTCGATCCGCCCGCCGAAGCGGTGCGGCTGGAAATCGGCTTCGGCGGCGGCGAGCATCTGGTTGCGGAAGCACAAAAGCTGTCGCGCACCAGCTTCATCGGCTGCGAGCCCTATGTCAACGGCATGGCCAAAATCCTCGCACAGATCGAGGCACACAATGTCCGCAACATCCGCCTGCTTGCCGGAGACGCCGCGGAACTCCTGGCGTGGCTGCCGCCGCAATCACTGATCCGCATCGATCTGATCCATCCCGATCCCTGGCCGAAACGGCGACATTGGAAGCGACGCTTCGTGCAGGATGCAACCGTCAAGGCGATGGCGCGCGTGCTGAAGCCAGCCGGTGAGTTCCGCTTTGTCAGCGATATCGACGATTACTGCGCCTGGACGCTGGCGCATCTGTTGCGTTCGCCGGATTTCCGCTGGATGGCCGAGCGCGCTGACGATTGGCGTCTGCCCTGGGACGGCTACACCATGACGCGCTACGGCCGCAAAGCCGAGCGCGAGGGACGCGTGGCGAACTATTTGCGCTTTCGACGAATATAGTTTTGCACCGTCGTTCCGGGGCGGCTCGGAGAGCCGAACCCGGAATCTCGAGATTCCGGGTTCGATGCTACCCGGAACGACGGCGGTTATAACACCGGCTGGCGCGCCTTCCAGAAGCCCACCACGCGCTCGGCGGTCGACGGCATCAGGCGGGCGAAATTCACCCGCGCGCTCTCGATATCGGCCGGCGACGGCACCCGGTTCGGCCCGAGGCGCAATAGGATCAGCGCACGCACCGTGGCCCATTCGAGACCAATGGTCTTGGCGATGATCAGGATCGGATCATAACGGTCGCCCGAGATCAGATTGTCCAGGGTCTGGATTTTCACGGCGGACATCGCCGAGAGCGCCGCGACCGTCTCTTCGTAACGATAGGTCTTGGCAAAATCGAGCAACGCGGCTTCGTTGAGGTTGCCGGCGGCATGCAGGGCGACGATAGTGCGCTGGGCCGGCGCGAAATCGCGCCTGCTTTCGAAACGCTCCGGCACGCCGGTGATTTCAGCGACCGCCAACCTGATCGCGTTCTGCCGCTCCGGCTTGACGACATCGAACAGCCGCCGGCGGACCACGTCGAGCGATCCCGCCAACAACTGCTTCAATCGCGCATCGGACAGATCCTCGCGCTGGCCGATCTTGAGCGTCAGCACGCCATCCTGGCTCGCGCGCTTGATCAGCTCGCCATAGCCGCTTTCGGAGAACAGCGCCCCGGCATTTCCGGCCGTGCGGCGGACCACCTCGCGGTCGCCGCGCTGCACGATCACGTCGGTAAGATCGGGCGACAGCGTCGTCCGCTCCGACATCGCCAGCAGATGCCCCTGCCCTTTCACGCGCGCGATCTCGATCAGGGCTTCCTCGTCAACCACGGGCGAACGGCGCAGGATCGGTCCAGCCACCAAGATCTCGTTCTCGCGCGCGAGCCGCCCGACCAGGACACGGGGCGCGTTGGCCACCAGCGACAGCCGCTCGGCGAGTTCGGCACGCGCTATCAATTCAGCATGCGGAACGAGGTCGATCAGGATATCGTCAAACAGTGCAACGTGATTGGGCCGCAGATGCGCGGCGTCCTGAAGGAACAGGTCGGCAATGCGCCGCGCAGCCTCGGCACGGAGCTTGGAATCGCCATTCCTGACGATTTCATCAAGCCCGGGGATCAAAGACGTAGCGACTGTCATCCGAACTGCTCAAATCGCGCTCGACCGCGCCTGAGCCTCACATTCCGTCCAGCGCCGGAAGCGGCGCCGGATTATCGGTTTCCGGCAATTTAGGTGCGCTTGGTGAAGGAAGGGTTAGGCTTGGGATCAGGCTTGGGATCAGGCTCGGGACCGCCATCCAACGCCGCAATTTAAATCGGGGCCGGCCTTGCCGGTTGGCAGCAAAAGCGCTATATCGGCGGCAACTTAGCTGCCTCATACGAACGCGTATTGAGAGTGGGCCCTCCGGGACCCGCTCTTTTTTATTACCCGAACCGGCCCGGCGCCGATGGCCGCCTGGACGGGTTTCGAAACGGCCGCCGGCACCACACTTAGGTCCGGCCAAGCCAAAGCGAGAAGCGAACAACCAAGAAGCGAATTTGACGCTGGATATGATCGATCCGACGACCGGTTCCATCGATGCCGACTTGTTGTCCGAACCGCGCCTGGTTGTGGAACCGGGGGCGGCGGCTCGCGTGTCGGCCGTCGCCGCACCGGTGCTGGAGCAGATGGGCTATCGGCTGGTGCGGATCCGGATCTCGGGCGAGGCCGGATGCACCGTCCAGATCATGGCGGAACGGCCGGACGGCTCGATGCAGATCGAGGATTGCGAGGCCGTGTCGCGGGCGCTGTCGCCGGTGCTCGATATCGCCGACCCTATCGACCGCGCCTATCGCCTTGAGATATCCTCGCCTGGGATCGACCGGCCGCTGGTGCGTCGCTCGGATTTCGAGCGCTATGCTGGCCACCTCGCCAAAATCGAGATGGCGGTTGCCCATCAGGGCCGCAAGCGTTTTCGAGGCATTCTGGCCGGCGTCGAGGGCGATGCGATCCGCCTGCGTCGTGACGATGTGCCGGCCGGCGAAGAGGCCGACGTATTGTTGACGATGGAAGACATCGCTGATGCGCGGCTCGTTCTGACCGACGAGCTGATCGCGGAGTCGATGCGGCGCGGCAAGGCTGCGGAACGCGAGCTCAAGCGTGAGCTGGGGCTCGAGCCGCCGCAACCCGAGCACGCCAAAACACAGAAATTCAAGGGTCAAATCAAGCCGCAGAAGAAGCAGGCTGCGAAGAACACCAAACAACATCGTCTCGCCGCTGAAAGGGCGCGCAGGGGCGACATCGATCCTACCGAAGGAGACTAACCATGGCCGTCAGTGCCAACAAACTCGAACTGCTGCAGATCGCTGACGCCGTCGCGCGCGAGAAATCGATCGACCGCGGCATCGTGATTGCGGCGATGGAGGATGCCATCGCCAAGGCGGCGCGGGCGCGGTACGGCAGCGAAACCGACGTGCACGCCGAGATCGACGCCAAGAAGGGCGAGCTTCGCCTGTCGCGTCACATGCTGGTGGTCGAGCACGTCGAAAATTCCGCCAATCAGATTTCGCTGGAGGACGCGCGCCGCGCCAATCCGGGCGCGCAGATCGGCGACACCATCGCCGATACGCTGCCGCCGCTGGAATATGGCCGCATCGCCGCGCAATCGGCCAAGCAAGTGATCGTGCAGAAGGTGCGCGAAGCCGAGCGCGACCGGCAGTATCAGGAGTTCAAGGACCGCATCGGCGACATCGTCAACGGCATCGTCAAGCGTGTCGAATATGGCAGTGTCATTGTCGACCTCGGGCGTGGCGAGGCCATCATCCGCCGCGACGAGATGCTGCCGCGCGAGGTGTTCCGCAACGGCGACCGCGTCCGCGCCTACATCTTCGACGTGCGCCGCGAGACTCGCGGTCCGCAGATCTTCCTCTCCCGCACCCATCCGCAGTTCATGGCAAAGCTGTTCGCGCAGGAAGTGCCGGAAATCTATGACGGTATTGTCGAGATCAAGGCAGTCGCTCGCGATCCTGGTTCTCGCGCCAAGATCGGCGTGATCTCGCGTGACTCCTCGGTCGATCCGGTTGGCGCCTGCGTCGGCATGCGCGGTTCCCGCGTGCAGGCCGTGGTCAACGAGCTGCAGGGCGAGAAGATCGACATCATCCCGTGGTCGCCCGACATTGCGACCTTCGTCGTCAACGCACTGGCACCGGCGGAAGTCGCCAAGGTCGTGATCGACGAGGACCGGGAGCGGATCGAGGTGGTCGTGCCCGATACCAACAACCAGTTGTCGCTTGCGATCGGCCGCCGCGGCCAGAATGTGCGTCTGGCCTCGCAGCTCACCGGCTGGGACATCGACATCCTGACCGAGCAGGAGGAATCGGAACGCCGCCAGGCCGACTTCGAGAACTCCACGCGCGTGTTCATGGAAGCGCTCAATGTCGATGAGGTCGTGGGTCAGCTGCTCGCGTCCGAGGGATTCACCTCGGTCGAGGAACTGGCGCTGGTCGACGTCAAGGAACTGGCCGGCATCGAAGGTTTCGACGAGGAGACCGCAGGCGAATTGCAGAACCGCGCCAAGGAATATCTCGATCAGCAGGAAGCCGAGCTCGAGGCCAAGCGCAAGGAACTCGGCGTCGAGGACGCCATGAAGGCGGTGCCCGGCGTGACCTCGAAGATGCTGGTGAAGTTCGGCGAGAACGAGATCAAGACGGTCGAGGATCTGGCGGGCTGCGCCACCGACGATCTGGTCGGCTGGACCGAGCGCAAGGAAGGCAGCGAGCCGACCAAGCATGCCGGCATTCTCGACGGCATCGAAATCTCCCGCGACGACGCCGAAGCGATGATCATGCAGGCCCGCGTCAAGGCGGGCTGGATCAGCGAGGCCGATCTTGCCAAGCAGACCGCGGAGGCTGACGCCCCCGAAGGCCAGCCGGCTTAAGGCTTGAAGGAGATGCCCCGCGCATGCTCGCTTTGGCTGACCCTGATCTCGACAACGGGCCCCGGACCGACAAGTCCGCGACAGTCCGCATGTGCGCGGTCAGCCGCGAGCAGCGTCCCGTTGACGAGCTGATCCGTTTTGTCGTCGGCCCCAACGGCGAGGTCGTTCCTGACCTGAAACGCAAGCTGCCCGGCCGGGGGCTTTGGATCTCGGCTTCGCGCCAGGCGGTTGCGGAAGCCGTCCGGCGTCACCAATTCTCCAGAGGTTTCAAGCGCGACGTCCGCGTGACGGCGACGCTTGCAGCCGATATCGAAAATCTCCTGTCCCAAAGTGCCGTCGAGGCACTGGCCATCGCCGCCAAGGCCGGCCAGGTCGTCTCGGGCTTTGCCAAGGTCGAGGCGGCGCTGACCGCACGGCAGGGCGCCACGGCGGTCCAGGCCCTGATCCACGCCTCCGACGGGGCAGAAGACGGAATCCGGAAATTGGACGCGCAGGCGCGGCAAAATGCAGGGAATAGGGCGGGAACACCGCAGATTCCGGCCGTGACCGCGCTCACTTCGGCAGAATTGGATTTGGCATTGGGGCGGTCAAATGTGGTACATGCAGCCCTGCTCGCAGGCCCGGCGAGCAAGACCTTCCTGTCGCGCAGCCAGATTCTGGTCCGATACCGGTTGGCCGACGCCGACAAGACAGCCGGAACCGCGGCCAGGAATTCGCTTTCGAAATAACAACGACACACGACGGTGCGTCCGCGCACCACAAGATTAGGACTACTGAATGGCCGACCAGAATACTCCCGGCGACAAGAAACTGAGTGTCCCCAGCAAGACCTTGACGCTCAAGCCACGCGTCGAGACGGGCACCGTGCGCCAGAGTTTTCCGCATGGCCGCACCAAGCAAGTCGTCGTCGAAAAACGCGGTAAGCGCCGTGTCGGCGGCGACGGACCTGGCGCCGACGCCCCGCACGTAGCGCCCGAGCCGGTCAAGGCCGCGCCCGTCACGGCGAAAGCGCCGATGGGCGGCGGCCGTCCGGGCGCGGGCCCGGCTTCGTCAGCGCCGTCGCGCAAGCCTTCCGGCGTCGTGCTGCAGACCCTGACCGAGGACGAACACGCCGCGCGCGTCAGCGCGCTGGCGGACGCTCGCGCGCGCGAGATCGAGGAACGCCGTCAGGCCGAAGAAGAGGCCAAGCGCCGCGCCAGCCGTGAAGGCATCGAAAGGGCCGAGCGCGAAGCCGCCGAAGCCCGCCGCAAGGCCGAGGAAGAGCGGCATCGCGTGGAAGAAGAGGCCAAACGCAAGGCCGAACTCGAAGCCAAGAAGCGCTTTGGCGAGGCGCAAGCCTCTGCTGCTGCTGCGGCGGCACCGGCCGCCGCCGCGACCACGACGACCGCCGCACGGCCAGCGCCGGCCGCGGCGCCTGCAACGGCGAAAGCCCCGACCCCAGCGGCCCGTCCGCCGGGTGCCCGTACGCCGGCGGCGGCACCAAGCGCCCGCCCCCCGGGCGTTGCCGCCGAGGCGGAGGAGGAAGAAAGTCCGCGCCAGGTGCGCCGTGGCCCCGGTGGCGCGATGCGTCCTGTGGCTGCGCCGAAGACCACGCACAAGCCGGGGCCACAGAAGCAGCGCGGCCGCCTGACCGTGACCACCGCGCTCAACGTCGACGACGTGCGCGAGCGCTCGATCGCCTCGTTCCGCCGCCGCACTCAGCGCCTCAAGGGTCACGCCAGCAACGAGCCGCGTGAGAAGCTCATTCGCGAAGTGACGATTCCCGAGGCGATCACGATCCAGGAACTCGCCAATCGCATGTCCGAGCGCTCGGTCGACGTCATCCGCATGCTGATGAAACAGGGCGTGATGCACAAGATCACCGACGTGATCGATGCCGACACCGCGCAGCTGATCGCGGAAGAGCTGGGACACACCGTGAAGCGTGTGGCCGCTTCGGACGTCGAGGAAGGCCTGTTCGATGTCGTCGACGACTCGACCGACACCGAGCCGCGCTCGCCGGTCGTGACCGTGATGGGCCATGTCGACCACGGCAAGACCTCGCTGCTCGACGCGCTGCGCCACGCCAATGTGGTTTCCGGCGAGGCCGGCGGCATCACCCAGCACATCGGCGCCTATCAGGTGGCCTCGCCCGAGAGCGGCAAGATGATCACCTTCATCGACACGCCCGGCCACGCCGCGTTCACCGCGATGCGCGCCCGCGGCGCCAAGGTCACCGACATCGTCGTGCTGGTGGTCGCGGCCGATGACGGCGTGATGCCGCAGACGGTCGAAGCCATCAACCACGCCAAGGCGGCGAAGGTGCCGATGATTGTCGCGATCAACAAGATCGACAAGCCCGACGCCAAGCCCGAACGCGTGCGCACCGAATTGCTGCAGCACGAGGTGCAGGTCGAATCGCTGGGCGGTGAGGTCGTCGACGTCGAGGTCTCCGCCAAGAACAAGACCAATCTCGACCGCCTGCTCGAAATGATCGCGCTGCAGGCCGAGTTGCTCGACCTCAAGACCAATTCCGACCGGCCGGCCGAAGGCACCGTGATCGAAGCCAAGCTCGACCGTGGCCGCGGTCCCGTCGCGACCGTGCTGGTCCAGCGCGGCACGCTGCAGGTCGGCGATA
>Ga0153954_1000327_pt1 | contig 40719 bp, 42 predicted proteins | sample TSFL038MetaG_FD_102277 | JGI IMG/M metagenome (GOLD analysis project Ga0153954, IMG submission 102277) | Attine ant fungus gardens microbial communities from Florida, USA - TSFL038 MetaG | ecosystem: Host-associated > Fungi > Mycelium > Unclassified | place: USA: Florida, Wekiwa Springs State...
AGACACGTGACTCATCCGAGTCGACCGTCCTGGGCTAGCGGTGTTGATGTCGCTGCGGGCGCCGTTGGTCAGCGGGTTCGGTCCGGTGGCGACCTCTATAAACGGAGCGTTGCTGACCTGCGATGCCAAACTGAGACCGAAGGGTTGGACGCCGCCCACCGTTCCAGCGTCGTCGCCAAACCAGAGCCGGTTGGTATCCGTCTCGCGGATGATCGAGTTTTTCGGGACTGGCTTTCCGGCCCGTTCAGCGGAGGTACGCTCGATCAACGGAGGAAGTGGGGGTGCGCCCATGTCATGTGCCTTTCAATGAGTTGCTCTGGATCGGATTGGGACGATCTGGCTTTGCCAGAGTTGCCAACGCCGATCGGCCTTGCGATCGGCGGAACTGCGATCAGGCCTGTCCCTCGGCGCGACCTGCTTGGTCAGCGCCGGGACGAGGAGTTTGCCGCGATATTACATAAACACATGCAATCAAAACGATCCAAAACCCGCGCTCGGAGATAGGGTTAACGGAAGAAGAGAACCTGTTGTGCGACCGACACGTCGTTCTTGAGGCTGGCTGGGCCGAAGTGCTGATCCTTGCCTCGAATCGAGACACCAGCGAGCGCTGCGGCCGTGGCCGTCACGAGTTGGCCCTTGATGAAACGGTAGCCCATTCCTAGTGAGTTGATCTTCTCGGCGGTGACACACACGGTCACCGTCTTGTTCGAGTCACCACCAGCCTCGGTCAACCGCGTGATCGCAGTACCAGTGATCGGCGTGTAGCTGCTACCCGAGGTCGCTGATCCGACGATTTGAAAATCGACAGTTCCACCGGTTGAGATCGCACCGACGTCGAGACGGAACTCGACCTGAGGCCAGTCGCCTAGGTCGACAGCCGACGTAGTGTAAGTCCCAGCCGCCTGGCTCGCCGGGGAAATACCCGCAGCCGGGATACCGATCGCTTGGGAGAGTAGCTCTGTGTACATTGAGTTATGCCTCAGAGAATCGTGGAGTCGCCTCCGTCACGGTGGCGGAGACATTAGCTGGTGGCGCTACTGAGCGAGACGAACGGGGAGATCTTGGTGACGCCATCCTGTTGGCAGAACGGCTCGTCGAGCTGGGGCTGGCCGTCGACGCGTTGGATGATCCGGAATGTGATCTGGTTTGTGTTGAAGGCGTACTGGTCGGACGCCGCGATCTCGAGCGTGCCGGTGTCGGCGACGATGTACTTCGAGAAGTCCGCCAGCAACACGTCGCCGAACGACCCGAGCGTGTTCAAACGCTCGGTGAAGAGCACAGGCCGGCCGAACAAGAGAAGCTGCCCCGTGAGCTTGGCCTCGTTGTAGCCGGTACCGACGTTGGGAAGGTACGTGACCCGGCCCGAACCGTCCTGCAACTGCACCAGGTTCGAGAAGAGATTGTTGACCAGGACCCAGACCGACTTCGGCCGGCTCTGGGGCATCATGGCCCCCATCATGTTGGCCGCGTCGGCCAGCTTGAACGAGTTGGCCGCGGAACGGGTCGCGTAGGTGATCAGCGCGGGGGATTGCAGGACCCCCTTGGGCTTGGCGTTGCCGTCGCCGTTGAGGAACGCGATGTCCTCGGCGTAGGCAATCGCTCCCGCGAACAAGCTCTTGAGTTCCGCCTCCATGGCGATCATCGAGTCCGACATGAGCGTTCGGCTGATCTTGCAGAGTCCTGCCAGCTCGTGCGTGACGACGTGAACCTGCTTGAAGTTCGGCTCCGTCGCTGGGCGGGGCTGAGCCTCACCCGTCCACTGCATGTTCACGCCGCCGTAGTAGGCCGAAGCCCCACCGCTCGGTGTGAACGTCTGGTTGAGCATCGGATAGTACGCCTCACGCGCCGGCAATTTCTTGACGTTCGCGTAAGGACGGACGATCGACTCTTCAGAGGCCAGCTTGAGCAATTCGCCGGCGTACGTCGGCGCGACGGTGTAACCACCGGTCGTTCCCGAGCCTTCGGCGAGGTCCTTGCGCTCCCAGTTATTCCGATTTGATTTATAAACGCGCGTCAACCGCTCGCTCGCCTCGGCTTGCTGGCCCGGGCAGATATTGGGACAGCCAACCATGATGATCTGCTTGACGAAGTCGGCAAAGCTCCTGGTCCTGTCCGCTTCCTGCTCGCCGGGATCAATCCGAAACTTCCCACTGGCCCCCTTCGATTCCACCTGGCTCACCCCGGTTGCAAACCCTTGGGCCACGGCCGTCTTGATCGTATCCGCCAGGCTGTGGATCGCATCCCCTCCCTCCTCGGCGGCACTCTCAGCAAGGCCAGCACTGACGTAGCGGCTCCCGACCCGATCATCGACCGTCAGGACAGAGCCCTTGGCATGTTCATCAACAGACTTCAGCAATTTGATACGCATCTGATAAGGATCCTTCAGGGTTGCTGGAGACGGACAACCGCGAAGGCGGAACGCTCCGACCGCGCAGCCCTCCGCATCGAGTGCGGCTCGGCCTGCGGGCCTCTCGTCTCTGGTTCGCGACTGGTTCAAGGGACCCAACAAAAAAGGGACGAGCACCTCATGACCTTGGCGCCGGTCCCTTTCGCGTCAGGCATTGTCGAGAAAATCGAGGGGCCTACACATACCCCATCCGATGGTCGAGCTCGTCGGCGACCATTCGCTGGATCGAGTCGCTCGTGAGAAGCCGGTTCAACTTCGTGATCGCCTCCTCCACGAGTTCGGCGTCCGTTTTGCCGACGAGTGGTGGCAGAAGCTCATGATGTGAAAGAATGCGACTTTTGTTCTTGCTGGGAGGCTTCAGCGGAGCGCATTTCGTCAAGTGTTTGCATTTGCACCCAAGATGCTCGTCGGTCGGTGCATGACCGTCTCCCATCGTTTTGAAGCACTTGACTCGGGCCGCCGGTTCTTTGCGAGTGCCTCGAACGTCCTCGTCCACGTCCGGGACGAAGCCGTCCTGGTGAATGCTCTTGACCTGGCCATACCCTTTGTGATGAGGGGCGCTGATCTTGACGAAGTCGTTGGGCTGAATGGACGCTTCTACGACGTCATCCTCTTCAGCTTTATCGTGCGGAGCCGTCGTGTATCCGCCCGAAGTCGCAGACTCTTCCGCAGCGCATTTCTCCGTTACGGGTCCGTGAAGTCGCCTCAGGTCCTGGCACTTGAGGTGGCATTTCCGCTCGGTCTCCGCATGGTCATCGTCGTGAACGGCGACCAATGCCACCGGTGCTTCCTTGCTGGCCTCCACGACTCCCGTATCGTCGTTATGGCTATCCTCGGGAAACGAGCCCGAGCGTTGAATCGATTTGACCGTACCGCACCCGCCGCCATGTTTGGTGAAGAGGCAGTGATCGCCGGCCTTGATCGCATCATCCGGCCTGCGCTCATCAACACTCGCCATGTCATCCCCTTTGATCTTGAGCCACCCCGGAATCGACCGGCCCTTGGACTTGTAAGCAACTCTCAACGCGTTTTCATTGCTCGGGATCGGCGCGACGGAAAGTTCCAACAACAGCCATTTCCGATGCACGAGAATTCGACCAGCGGCGCGCTCGTAGGCAGCCCTCCAATCTGGGCGAGAATAAGCCTCGTTCCGCGTCATCGGCGAGGATTCCAACGAACGGAACCCGATCGAGAAAGATCGGAGCATATCCTCGTCAAAAAGCGCCTTGACCTCACGGCCGAGTTGCGAATTACGGGCGAACGCAATCCCGGCCATCACGCCGTTGGGCCGGCGCTTGGTCCAGATCACCTTGCCGACCGGCAGTGGATAATACGACCCTGGCTGCCCATGAGCATGACACAACATGAGCACAGGATTCTTCTCGAACCGAGACAGGTCGGCCCCCGAAGGAAGCACAACCTCGTCGTCGGCATCGACTGTATCCGTGGTCATGAAGCAGGCCACGTCGACGTCGACACTCGGGTCGATCGACGGTGCCACCCGGGCCTCGAGCGATTTGTACGTACGGGCAGGACCGTCGGCGACGACGTCCGCCGCGAAGTCGGGTTCCAGATCAATCATTTCTAAATAATCCGCCGTGAGTCGCGGAGTCGCGAAGTGAGAACACGCCGCGAAAGAATCGAGACGGAGAACGCTCGACTCGGCTGCTCAAGCAGCAATCGCTGGTCTCGAACACAGACCGTACCCAGCAAACCTCGCTCGATCCTTTGCCGAGGCGATTTGCCATCGCCGAGGCAGGCCAAGGCCTAGAGCGGTTTGCGATTGGATAGCCAACAAAATCCTGGAAGATCTTATTGAAATCACGATGATTTCTGTGTGGGACGCACCATCAACCGATGCCATGTCGATGGCCGTATGAGGTGGCCCTGGTGGCTTGTCCACCAGTGAGCCCACGCTGGCGCCACGGGTGTGCCACCCCACCGGCCTCTTGACTTCCTTCAAGCCCCAGGGTCACTCTCTGGCCTGAGTGTGGGCTATCCAAGCGATTACCGCTCTAGCCGCCGATCGAACCACCTTTGCGTCGGGCTAACCGAGAGCGCCGGGCTTGGCCACCACCAAACTTCCGGGTTCCCGCTACAGGCAATTTCAGAGGATGAATCGACGCGATCTTCCTACCAGAGGACTGAACCACTTGAGGAAGCGAGATCCCGCTATTCCCACCCCAAACGCGAGCGACCGCACCCATTGCAGGACGCAGAAACGGATGCGCAGAGCGGCGGCTGTTCCCCAGTTCCACAACCGAGGCGTAAGGTGCTCCGGCAGAGATCTGCAAAGTCTGGCTGTTCGAGTCATATGAATAGGTAATCGTCGATTCGAGAAATCCCGTGACCTTAGGGACCAGGGATCGAGCTTCGGCAACACCGGCTTCGCCGGCCTCGCGCATTTTCGCCTCAATCATCTTCTCGATCAAATCGCGGCAACGACCGCCGAACCATTCGATCATGGTTTAGAAGTCCACTTTATCGTGGCTAACGATGTCGTTAGTTATGACGCACAAGCAATGACTTCAGATCCTAAAAACGACCGTATATCTCGAGTGGATATCGCTTGGATAGCACTCACTCAGGCCTGAGAGTGCCCCTGGGGCTCGAAGGTAGTCAAGAGGCCGGTTGGATGGCCCTGGTGGCTTGTCCACCCGCGGGCCAAGGCTCGCGCCACGGGTGGACAAGCCACCAGGGCCACCCCATACACCCATCGACAGAGCACCGGTTGATGGTACGTCCCACACGGAACTCCCAGGGATTTCACTCCGATCTACCGGGATTTTGTAGGCTATCCAAGCGATAACCGCTCTAGCAACACCCCACACGAGAGCGAGAAAGAACGACTCACATCCCGTAACGCTTTTTTATCCTTTTCCTATTAACCAATGGAAAATTCTTGCTTTTACGATACTTGTTCCTGAAGGGCTTCAGCAAATCAAGCACGGTTTTCTTATAGTGTTTTTTCGTTTGTTCATTTTCATCCAATGGCCACTTCTTGATTTCACAATACTTGATCCTGAAGGTTTTCAGCAAATCAAATGCGGTTTGAGAGACGATCAGATCGCCTCGTCCGGCTATTCCGAAATCATCCTCTCCGGGCTTGCCAATGATGTAGAGCCAAACACACCTGGGAAGCTTTGTCCTCGGCTGGAGTTCCCGAAACTCACTTGAAGCCCGAACTTCAATTTCTTCTTCCCGGAATTCAACGCCGGTTAGCCCCGATTCCTTCAACGCGTCCGCCAGTCGCTTAGTAGCGACATGACATGGAAACGTTGTCATCAAATCATCACCAAGCCAACCGTAGAACAGGTAATCCAGGTGATAAATGGTTGGAATATAAGTGGTCGGGTCTATTTTTGTACGTGGACCCAACTGCGCCGCAACCTCGGGGTACAGAAAATAGTATTGCATAGCGTTTGGTTTTCAATGGAGGCTTGAACTTCTTTCCGTACTTCAGATCGATCTCAGTCGCTTTTCGAAGCAACTGTTCCTTGGTCACCGTGACCGGGTGTTTTTTGTAGAAGGCATCCCATTTTCGACGAATTGTCTGCAAATGCAAGGTCCGATTCAGCGCCTTGGGAATTCCTCGCAAATTTTCCAGCGAATGGATCTCGTATTCGTCGAGTACGCCGGGATAGAGCCTCAACACTTGCCGTTCAATTGCATGATGGACAATCACCTTTCCTTTCAGTTTCGGGAAGGCTGCAAAGAAGGTATCGCGATAACTCTTGATCGACGCTCTCCCTAGCCTGGCTTTATATGGCCGCTTTTTTTTGGGCTGAGCCGCTGACGAGCCGGCTTGCTGCGAACGAGCTGTCTGTTTTGGCTTTTCTTTCTTTTTTCTTTTGCCTTTACCCTGGCCTTTCCTTCCTCCATGTTCTGAGGCGCACCGATTTCCTGGCTGAAATCCCCCAGCTCCCGTGCCGCAATTTTTCTTCGCGTACTCCAAGGTCTCGACGTCATACGCGACAACACCACTCGTCCCAGACGCGTCGGCCTGGGACGAGCATGGTGATCGGTTGAGACCGCCGAATCGCCCCGGCTTCCGAAGTCCCGATGGCCGAAGCCCGCGACCCAACCGAAATCCATTCACATCGACTCGTCGCTTATTATTGAATTGTTTCTTATTTACTTGCTGTTCTTCGCCATGATTGTGGACCTCGGGACAGGCGCTGGATTTGTTCACGACCGAAGGGAGTGTGGTGAGGTTTTGCGGAACGAGCAGTTCGTCTCCGCCTTCGGCTCTTGCGTAACCCAATTCGAGCCTGACCTCGTTGCGGGTCAGAACGCCCATATCGAGATACGTCTTGTGAAGTCCGGCCTCGGCTTGCTTGTCTTCGCGAACAACCGGGTCGAAGGCCCAGAAGAGCCGGTCCCAACCGCGGCGGCCTTTGTGATCGAGAGACTGGGTCCAGCGGGTGAGGGTCGAGGCGATGAGACGGCAACGAGGTTCGACGGCGTTGCGGCTATGTTGCTCGAGGCCAGCTTCGGCGTTGGCTCGGTTGACGTCCTCGGTCTTGAGCATGGAGACGGGGACGTCGAAACAGTTGGCGATCCGCTCCATGTCGTAGGAGGAGATCTTTAGCGCCCCAAGGTCGGTCGGCGTGTACGAGATCGGGGTGACAGCGGCTGCGCCATCGACGACGAAGACGCCGCCGGAGCGCCCGCCTCGTCCCCGACGTTCCATGTCGGCCTCGAGGCGTTGGCGCTCGGCGGGACCGAAATTCCCTTTCGGATCCTTATGACTGACGATGAGCGATGGCCGAGGACCGTTGGACAGTAAGTTGTCCTGGATCGAGACGAAGGTGTCTTCGAGCCTTGCGTACTCGATGGCGGCCTGTTCAGGACCATAGCCCTGGCCGTACGGGTTCTTGGCCGAGAGCCGGCGGAAGCGGATGAGCTGATCCTTGGGATAGATTTCGCCGCCAAAGTTGTAGGCGTCCGGAACCATCGTCCCCGAGGTGAAAACCGGGAAGACGAGGTGAGGCGGCAGCGCCCACAACTCCTCCGGAACCCCAAGCCGACCCATGAAAGGCCACCAATAGGCCGATCCGACGATGTCGAGCGACATCACCGTGTAGGTGATGAGTTGGATGTGGTCGAGATCCTCGTTGACCCTCATCACTGCGTCGAGCAACGGGTGCTCGGTCACCTCCTCCACGTGCTCGGCCCCGGCGATCGTCTTCGACGCGTAGTCGAGTCCCTTGAGGCGATCCTTGGTTCTCCGAGACACCTCCTTGACGGCACACTTGGGCCGAAGTTGAGACGCCTTGGTGGTCGCGTAAAGCCGGAGTGGTGTCCTCGCGACGGCGTTGGCGTTCAGATTCACACAGGCGTAAACCAGCGACTTGTAACTGTCGACGAGTTCGGATGGGCTCGGGGCCCGGCGGAACCTGAAAGCGTCGGCCCAGCTCGATCCGCCGCCCCAGCCGTACGAGTAACTGCCGGCGGGAGGCGCGGACTTGCCCCGCAGGGCCAGCCAGGCCGACCCAAGTCGTTCAGCAAAGCGCATAGTTATGGCGATCCGACTCGAAGGTTGGTGCCGATCAACGTATAAGGCGAGATGGTGATCAAACAGGCTTTGACTTGACGAGCGTTGCGTCGTTCCCCAGGCCGTCCGAGACCAGCCCTACGGCAATGCATTTCTCGAGAGACAACTTCGTCGTGGCTCTCGGCTCATCGGTTCCACCAATGGTCGGCGTTGATGTCACGCCATTGACGCTCGAGATCCTCGGCTTGAGCTCGCTCGCGAGATTCCCTGATCTCAGGAGATTCGACCGCAGGAATCTTGTGGTCGACGGCCATCGTCGCATACCGCAGCGCATCTAACGCATGGTCGTTGAGTTTGACGGGTTCTTCTTTCACCGCCCTGCCATCAGCGCCTCGAGACCACGAGTAACCGTCGATCTCTTCCACAATCGAACATGGCTTTTTTGCTTCAACCAGTTCTTCGTCGCGGCCGAGTAGGGAATCGCGTAATACGAACAGCCGAGGCTTGCCGTCCCCTGCGACTTTGAGCCGCTCCTGGACGGCTTCGATCCCGGGGCCGACCGCCTTGTTGGCAGCGACAGTGGCGATCCCGTTTTCGAGCAGCGTGGCTCGATCCTCGGCATCATGGTCAGCGACGCTGAATTCGTACCGCTCATCGCCCGAAAGGCGATGAATCTCCGCAGCGTGTGCTTTGACCGTCCGCCGCGTACGATACAACTCACGGTAGACATACATCCGGCCGTCGTCGTCGATCGCGATCCAGAGGCAGACGAATGGGTTCGTGTAGCCGAAGTCGATCGCCCGGATCCGCCGCCAGCTCGCCGGGATGACGAAGCGATCGATCAGGTGCTTCTGACGGTCCCAGTCGTCATAGACGGCCCCTTCGGCCTGGATCCACTTGCCCGAGCGGAGTCGAGGCTTGCGGACTCCGGTCAATCCGTCCAACTTGGCGACATACTCGCGACCCACCGGCGTCCAATCGTTGGCGATCCGATCCCAAAGGACGGGGTTATCCTCGTGGCGAGATTCGAAGACGATCGTTCTCCCGGCCTGACAGCGCTGGTAGAGCCAATGTCTGGGACCATCGGGGTTCGTGTCGGCGATCAACTGCTGGAAGGGGACGACTCCGTTGCGAAGTCGCGTGGTCAGACTCTCCCAGTCGTTCTCAAAAAGTTCAATCGCCTCCTGAACATAGATTATGTCGTACTCGGTCGACATCACCTTGCTCGGCTTATCGAGTCCTCCGACGACGATCTGCGAGCCGTTAGGATAATGATACGCCTGACGCACACGACGCCTTGCGCCTTGTAGTAAGCCCCAGCCGCCAGGAATGACTTTCTCTTCGAAGGTCACCAGCCCCGATTCGGTCAAACTCTCGCGCGTCTTGCGAACGATCAAGGCTCGTGCGCCGGGCCACCGGATGCAGACCGCGTTGAGCTTCTCGAGGCAAGCTCGCGACTTCCCGGTCCCGGCAGGGCCCGAGAGCAAGACTTCGCCGCCCCGTTCCTTCCAAAGCGCCAGGGCTGCACCGAAGGGCTCGTAGGGCCGCTGCTCGCTCATAGGGAGGTGAATATAAGGATGAGGCACGGAGACTCGAATGAATTCATGGGGTACGCACCGCCCACCAGGATTGGGAGGATTACAGGATGTCCATGTCCTCCGCATCGCGGAGTCGTGGTGGGCGGTGCCCGCACTACACGGTTTGAAAGCGAATTAATCTCACAAATCGTCGGGACCGATCGTGACGTAGAGCTTTGTAATCGGTATATCCCCAGTCGACTCGGCCCATTGGCCGAGCTCCTGCGCTGCCTGTTTCTCGTGCTCGCGAAGCTCTTTGAGAAGCGCGATATCGAGTGTGTATTCACCGCCTCCCTTCGTAGCACTGACGGTCTTGGTCACCTTCATGAGCAGCCCTGTCTTACCTCCCGGAACCTCCGCCAGGTCGGCATCCTTGGCCCGCTCTTCGATGATCTTTTGCATCCGAGTCCAGCGATCGGTGAGTGCATCGACGCGTCGCTCGAGTACCGCAATGCCTCGGCGTCTGACTGCGGCCCGATAATCGGCGAGCAACTCGTCAACCCTCGCCATGAATTCCGGCCGACGTTTCCAGTTTCCGAGAGTGCTTGCCGTGATCCCGATGCGCTCGCTGATGGCCGCGTTCGTGAGCACGCCCTCGGCCACCAGACCCGCGGCAAGCTCGTGATTCTTAGTCCAGGACGGTTTGCGCCTTCGCTTGGGGGAAGAACCCGGCGGTGCCACATCAACATCAGAGGAGGGACTCGACTTGGCTTGCGCTGGCGTTCGCACGGTTCGACCTTTTCGTTCCGCCTGAGTTGTCTCGATCGTTCCTCGCGCACCCGGCCTCGATTCGGCAAGGCCGGTGCGCGGCGGATTCCGAGAGACGCGTATTCTCCTTGAGCATGTGCGTCCCCTCAAACGGGTTCGCCATCAAGGCCGTCGTGAGCGGTCTGCAACGTTCAGGAAGAAAGTAATCGGCCATCGTTCTGCTCGGATCCTCTCGCTTTCAACGAAGCCAGTGCTGCGCGATGTCGCTCTTCGGCATGCCGCCGGGCTTGGCAATCATTCTGATAACCTCGGATCGCACCGAGCAACGAAGCAACACCGATCAAGATCGGAGGCACCACCGACCAGGTGGGTCCATGCCGGTAGAGGACGTCGGCAACCCACCAGAGGGCTCCCACGGATGAGGTTGCAAAGAGACCGGTTTGATGGGGGACGTCTTGCATGGTGGATCATCGGCTCCGGCGTCTCAGATAGTCATCAACAACGCTGAAGGCAAACACGCAAAGAAGCCTTAACGCGAGAAAGGCGAATAACAGCACGGCCAGTGCGGCCGCGAGTTCGGTAACAATCATGGCGGGGGAATGGTGGAACTATCTTGCTTACGGTGGAGATAGGAAAGCACACACGTGGAAAGCCCCGTCACGCACGCGGAGACGATCGGATTGCCGGAGATCGCCTCGGGGCGGTCGCGAAGCTCCGTGGCGATCATCGTCACGAAGCTCACCACGGCCGCCGCGAATGACGCCTTGACAATGCGGCCCCACTCATGCCGATTGACTTCACCACTGCGAGAATTGGCGACAGGCGAGAAAAAGGCATCGATTGCAATTATGAATTTACCAAATTTTCTCATGGTCACGTCGTTCCTTGAGTGGTCGACGTCTGAAGGCCTGTCGCCGCCAGCGCCGCGACGATTTGGAGAATCACCTGGCGGTACTGCCCGGTGCCAATGTCGTAGGTCATCAACACCGCGAGCGCCGCGACGGCAACATGCGATTTACGGCTCAGCAAGTAATTGGCCGCCTTGGAGAGGATGGCTGAGAGCTCGGTGAAGTTCATGGCGCCCTTTCAGGAAGTCGCATTCGCAAAGACGCGAAGAGTGGCATGCGAGTCGCGACCTTTGCTTTGGTTGTGCTCGATGAGACACGTGGCGATCTGGGTGATGGTCATTCCCCCGAACAAGTCGAGTAATGCGTCGCATCCGGATTCGATTAACGGTGGCACCTCATTGACGAGGACCGGGAACCCGACGCTGATCGCCACGCGGACCGGGGCGGGGCTGGCGGACCGAATAATCTCTCGCCTGCTTGAGATAATGTGCTCCTGGATTGGCGGAGCGATCTTCGCGGCCAGCTCTTTGGCGACGGACGAAACAACCATCGGCATCCTCACTTCAACTTCAAAGGAAGGGCCGCGCGATATCCAGGGATCGGCTCGCGGCGGATGATATCCACCGCGTAGCCTCCTTCGATTCGCCCGAGAGCCCGGATCCCGGGTTCATTCGAGAGGTGGATCCAGTAACGGGGTCGACTCGGCTCCTCGGTCTTCTCCGCTTGCTTCTTGGCAGGCCCCAAGGAAGAGACTTCCTTGGGGCCTGCCACCGGCACTGCGGAGGGCTTCGGAGCAGGGGGAGATGGAATCACGGGCAACGGCATGGGGACGACAATGTCAGGGATCCGCGGCAGCGGTAGCGACGCGGGTGCAGGTAAGGGGTCGCCGATCGACACCGCGGCCCTCGGCTTTTGAGCCGGTTCGCCGATCCCAAGGCCCACCGTCAGCACAATAATGAACATCATCATCAAATGAACTCTTCGTAAGACCATTGGGGAGGGACAGGTCGTCGCTCGAAGCCAGGAAACTTCGAGAACGCCAGAAAGTCTTGCTGGGAAAGAATGCTGGCCATCGAATCCTCATCGATCCAGAACGACCATGACGGCTGGTCATCGGTCTGAGGGCCATCGGGGACGCCATCTCCCCAGCTTTGCACGAGCAGGTACTGTCGACGGTTGTTTTTGGTTCGCCGGCCTACGCATGCCTGCTCGTGTCCCCACCGCCCGCTCTGCCGGCAAACACCGTCGGCATCACGGTGCATCGTGAAGCCTTGGCTAAATCCGCCGGCACAGGGATAAAGGTTCGCGAGCGCGGCATCGAGCTCGTCGAGCGTGGTGACTAACGTGGCTGCGCCGAGTTTGTAAGAGGCAGCGGTGGTCTTGATGTCGGCGGGGACCCCTGTCCTCCCCCATTGCTTGGCGCGCTGGCCGCTATAAGTACCGACCAGTTCGCGCGGAACCGCTCCCCAATCCGTCAAGGCCTTGGCAACCGCAACGCCGTAACAACCATCAAAATTTCCAAGTGTTCCTGAGATTTCACGCCCCATGCCGTAGATGGCCTCGGTACAAGTCTCCTTGTAGGCGAGCGGTTGGTTGCCCAGGGCGATCTCGACGCATTGGAGCAAGTCGACGGCGTGTCCCGAGCCAAAACTCGTACAGTCGCCGATCTGCTGTGCCGGGTAATCCGGATACTGCCCAAGGACTTGCTTCCAGGCCTTGTAGAGAAAGACATCCTGGACCGCTCCCAGCAGGTGCGGAGCCGCCTGAGAAAACGTGGGATTCGGCAGTGTCGCGGCCAAGGCATGGCGGTTAGGGTCATCAATCCAACCGCAGAGGTGGAGTGGTGGTGTGCTCATTTCGCCTTTCTCAGTCCGCTGGCAAAATCACGAAAAAGTGTGATATAGGACTTCTTCGCGTTCTCATCTTTGGGTTCGCTGTTGGCCGGAACGATCGCGGCGAAAGCCGGACTGGCTTTCTCCTGGAAGGCTTTTTCGCGAGCGCTAAGGAACGTCGCCTTCAGGGTTTCATTAGCCTCCTGAACGGTCTTTCCTTGTTCGAGGAGGTCCGCGGCCTTCTCGAATCCATCGGCCAGCGACGAAGCAAGCACTGGGACGAATGCTCGTCCGAGCGCAACACCATTCGACGACGTGTCACTCGACCATGGGAATCCGTGTTGGGTGTAGTACAGAGCCCCCAAGCCAGAGGCTCCCCCCAGAACCAAGGCGATGAGCAACCCGCCGATACTGGTTGCGGACGGCTTGGACGGCGTTGCGGGAGGAACCTGTGTCCCCCCCACGGCGGAACCGGACCAGAGAATCGATTGATTCATACTTTCACCTCATACGGCAGCCCAAGGTAAGGAGGCGTTTCGGCCACGATCTGGTCGCCGACTCGCTTGATCAACATCGGCGGGTTCTCCACGGGCGAAAACAATACGCCCTCCGGCAACGAGGCAAGCAAGGCCTTGGCATTGGCCTCGTGCTTCTTCTGCGAAGCCGCTAACTCGTTTGCGCTCGTGATGAACGCCGTGTAGAAAGGCAAAATCGGTTCGCTCACGGCTTTTCCTCATCAAGAAATAACGACACCTTCGACGACAACACCAGACCCATCGCCTGGTGCTCGGTAGCAAGTCTCCAAACGCGTTGCGCCTCGATGCCTCGAGTTCGACGACAAGACGTCTCCCCCTTCAGAGGCGAAAGGAGAGTGAGGCCGGAACAGCTTGACGCTTCCAGAGTTTCGCGAATGTCGAAATGGAGATACGCGCGATCAAGAATCCGTATGAGCCGAGCCCCTCGAGCGAAGTTCGGGATCCGCTCCAAGGGCCGGCTCGCCGGACATGAAATCCGACCAAGGTCCGAAGCTAGGGGGTCGGCGTCAGGCTTTCCTCAGATTGAGGAGCCAGGTTGTTAGCGAGAGAGTTGACAACTCCAGGGCCGGGATCTTCGCTCGGGTCCACACTCTTCGGTTGGGGACGGTCGATGAGGAATCGCCAATCAGGATCGTCGAACCCCAATTGACATCGAGGTGCATCGCCCCTGGAGCGTCCCCGAACATGGAACAGGCGGATCCGCAAGGTGTCTCCGGAAGCATTGTGGACGACCGTAACCCATTGGCCCTCTCTTCTTCCCAAGATCAACACGAAGCCTCTCCTCCGGGATTGGACCGCCAGTTCACTGATCATCACGCTTGCGTTGTCGTGAAGGCTTCCGCTTCTTCGAAGAACTTCCGCGAGTTCCCTCCTCCGGCAATTGCCCGATGGACTTGAGCCAGAGAAAGCCTTGCGGCGTCCTGGCTAACTCAAGACGGTGCGCCGGGGTCAACCTGGGAGGTGACATCGGAGTATTGTCGGGTGAAGCGTCGGCTCGACCGCGCAGCTTGCTCTTCGCGGGAGGCGCGGGGGGCGGGATGCGTTGGATCGACTCACCCAACTCGCGTGCAAATCGACGGTCGTATCCCGTCGCTGCACATTTCGGGCAATAAACAGATTCACCTGGCTCAATACGTTTTTCACAATGGGTACAAGGCTCTCCTAAGCGCGGCAATTCTTCCTTGGCCTTGACCCACGGCTGACAACCAAAGAGAGGAATGACTTTAGGATCGACTTTAGCTTCAGTCGCATGGCTCCATTCGGTCCGGAGCCGCTTCGCCTTCGCGATCCCTTCTCGGATCGTTCTCTCATCGAGGTCGATCCCCGGCAGGGCCGCGATTTCGGCGCTACTTAACCCTCGTTCGGCGAGCACCAACAGCGCCGCATTCCGGGCCGCCAATTGGGCTTGAAAACCTTCGAGCTTGACACGTCGACGCGGTGTCGGCGTCACACGGACACCCCTGCCATCAGTACGCTCGAACAGCACGATTCCCGTCTCCCCTCGTCCCAGATCCATATCGTTGTTGCTCTCCACAATAACGTGCAAACACGGAGGACGGCCCGCCCTCTCAAGACACAAACCCTTACCCTAATCGGCATTACATTTTTTGATCTCGGCCGCAGTTTTTTCTTGACTTACAACACCCATCGTATCCCAATCGACTTACTGATGCAAACCAACCGACCCGCAAGCGGCCCCTCACGGGAGGTTCTCAGGTCGTTCGTGAAGCGCCGTGACCTTCGTGCCCCATTGACAACGATTAAGTTTGCGATCACCCTTTGGGGAGCGTTTGGTGCGACGACTAAGACAGCGCACGAGCGAACATCCGGCAGAGGGTCACTCGCGCATCTTGTCGAGGTTTGGAAGGGTGGACGTCAGAAGGAAACACTTCGAAATGGCTGATGCGAAATCCCTGATCCGATCGACCATCGAGATGAGCAGCAACGTCGTCAAAGCGTACATCAACGATTTATCAGACGAAGACATGAGATTTCAGCCGATTGACGGAATGAATTCGATCGCGAAGCAGATCGGCCACCTGATCGTTTCCGAGCGTCAATTCGTTGAGGCGGTCGCGCCCGGCTCCTCGCCGGCTCTACCCGACGGCTTCACCGAAGCGCATGATCTGAGGCAGGAAACCTCGGCCGCACTCCTCACCAAAGCCGAATACCTGGAACTCTGGGAAGCCCAGCGGAAGTCGACGCTGGCGGTTCTGGAAGCACTGCCGAACGATCAGCTCGATCGTTCGACCGGCTTCTCGTACGCTCCGACCGTCGCCGTAGCTCTCAACACGATCGGTGGACATGCCTTGATGCACTCCGGTCAGTTCGCCGCCGTACGCCGCGCGCTGAAAAAGCCCGTGGCGATCTGACCCAGGCCAGGCCTATCCCGGTCGTTTCCTCGCTTCAGCGACGGTGAACGGTTCAAGCGACGGGAGTTCCCAAGGCCGAAGTTCAAGATTTCCTCGTCGAGTTGTTCCTCGGTGGGTCGACCAGGCGCGTGGATCCCCCACAAAGAACAACTCGACGAATTTCACGCGGCCTGCCCCGCATCGGCCGTCCCCCAGCCCAAACCTGCGGGCTTGGCCCAGGCGGACGAAGTGGGTTCCCTACCCGACACGCCAAGGTTGGACCCCGTGACTCACCAAGGCGAGTCGGTGCCGCCAATCGGGGCAACATCGGAACCTATGGTGGTTGCGAAACGATCTGCGGTGAGAATGTCGAGGCGAGAGTGCCTCAAAGTGGAAAGGTATCGATCGGCAGGAGTTTTTGGGAAATTGCTGTAAGGCGGGAGCAGACGAAGAAAAAAGCCTGAGGCCTCGACCGATTTGGGGGCTCGAAGCGCCCTGAGCCTCAGGCTTGCAACAGGGGAACACGCAGAGGCCTTGTAAATATCATCGAATAGCGAGATTCAGACGGAATGAGGCCTCGCTTCAGGGGCCGCCTCAAGCAAGCCGAGGAAAGGTCTCGGCAGTGGCAGACGTGTCGGGTTCGGAATCGCCCGGCTCAATATCCAGCTTGCGTACCAGTTCTTCCATCTCCTTACCCGGCTTGAACGTGACGACGTTCTTGGCGGGAATATCGACTTTCTCACCGGTTCGAGGATTGCGAGCCTTGCGCGGCGCATGCCGCTTGATTTCGAACACGCCGAAATTCCGGAGCTCGATCCGGCCTTCAGCGACCAGAGTGCGAGTGATCTCGTCGAGTGTGCGCTGGACGATGTCCTTGGTCTGGAGTTGTGTCAGCCCCATTTCCTCGGAAATCATTCTGACGATTTCTTTCTTCGTCACGGTGAGGATTCCTTGGGGCAACCGCGATAGGACCTACGAGCCACTTGGCTCAACTGTAGTGCTGGCTTGGGGTAATGTCAAGGAGGAATGGAGGATCGCGCTTCGTTTTTTCGCGTAGGACCTGCCCGTCTCGTGGAGGCGCCGAGTCATAGAAACGCGCAAAAATAATCGATAAGAAAAAAAATTCACACCCATCGGATTCAAGGCCCTAGCCCAAGAAGTCGGACATATTTTGCCGCAGAGCGAAATCCTCAGGCGCACGCAGACAACGCTTCGCACCCCTAGAGATTCTAACGTCTCAAAGCCAACTCAAAATAACAAGCCCAAACACCAATTCGTGCACACATTTCACCAAACAGCTCGATTGCATGAATACCGCAAGAGGCACGACAAGGCTCGGGTTCCGGGCCTCATCGTGCCTCTCGCGGGGTTATTATCGGATCGGACGAAGTTTCCCCAGGCAACCGGAGAGAAGTGACGTGGAAGCCCGGGCAACGGAACCATGTGCCGAACTCTCCGGAGCCGACTGCCTCCTAGATGCTACTGGGTTCACTCGAACCGTGGGTTCCGAACGGATGGCTCACGCTGCGGCCTGATCGAGAACGCTCGTCTCCCCTCGGACCACTCGCTCGTCGATAATGTACACATGCCCTTCAGGACGTTCGGGAAGTTCGTACATAATGTCGAGCATCAGGTTTTCGAGGATCGACCGAAGCGCGCGAGCCCCGGTCCCCCTGGCCTTCGCCAGGCGGGCGATTTCCCGCACGGCTTCACTGGTGAATTCGAGCTTGGCTTTGTCGTGATAGAAGAGCAGTTGATACTGCTTCAAGAGAGCATCCTTCGGTTCCATGAGGATGCGTGAGAGATCGTCGACCGAAAGCTGGTTGAGCGTGCTGATCACGGGGAGCCGTCCCACGAGCTCCGGGATCATACCGAACCGTTCGAGGTCTTCGGGAGTCACCTGGGCGACCAGTTCGTTCCGCTCGAGTTCGCGGTTCTGAGTCTCGGAGTGGCCGAAGCCGATCATCTTCCGTCCCAGCCGCTTGCCGATGATCTCCTCAAGCCCGACGAATGTTCCTCCGCAAATAAAGAGGATATTCGAGGTATCCACCTGGAGGTACTGCTGCTCGGGATGCTTCCGCCCTCCCTGGGGTGGGACGTTGGCCACGGTCCCCTCCAGGAGTTTGAGAAGGGCCTGCTGCACCCCTTCGCCGGAGACGTCCCGCGTGATTGAGACGTTCTGCGACGTCTTACCGATCTTGTCGATCTCGTCGATATAAATGATCCCGCGCTCGGCGAGCGGAATGTCAAAATCGGCTTCGCGCACGAGCTTGAGAATCAGGTTCTCCACGTCCTCACCGACGTACCCGGCCTCGGTCAACGTCGTCGCATCACCGATCGCGAATGGGACTTGCAGCTTTCTGGCCAACGATTGTGCCAGCGCCGTCTTGCCGCAGCCCGTGGGGCCAATCAAAAGCACGTTGCTCTTGGCGACCTCAACGTGCCGAAGCGCCGGATCGTCAACATCGCGCGACTGAGCCATGAGTCGCTTGTAGTGGTTAACGACCGCGACGGCCAAGGTTTTTTTGACCCGTTCTTGGCCGATAATATACGAATCCAGATGGGCGACGAGCTGCCTCGGAGTCGGCAGGTCCCCCTCCAGGGCATGCTTCTGTTCATGCTTCTCGAAAATGCGATCGCACGCGGCCACGCACTGTGCGCAAATATGCGAGGTCTCATTGCGGGTTCCGGCGGTGAGGAGAGCGTTCCCCTCGACCATCGGCCCCACCTGATTCGTCGCACGGCCACAGAAATCACAGAAAGCCGAGGGCGGTGGCCCCTCGGCCCCTTGCCCATCCGAATGTTGCGTCATGAATACCCTTCCCGCGGGTCCGCGAAGGCCCGGAGGCGGAGTCCCCGCCCATCGCGGAGCCAACCCGACTTCTTCCAAGATAACAGGGGCTGCCCTCGAAATCCCAGATGTCCGTCCCCAAAAGATCTGACAACTGTCAGGATTTCATGCACATCATGGCGCTCGTGCCATGGTTTGGAAGACGGCCGAAAGTCGCAGAGTGACCTTCCAGGATCGTCCATTGGCGGAGAAAATCAAGGTCCATCGCGATCGTCCCGGATTTCGCCCAAACTCGCCTGACTTGGATTTTCATGACCGACCCCGTCCTCCGCCCTGCCCTTTGGATGCTCTTAAGCGCCTTTGCACTTGCCACGATGGGGGCCTTCACCTCCGCCCTGAGCTCACGTTGCGACTGGCTCTTGATCGCGCTGGTGCGAGTCCTTTTCATGCTGATCTCGACGGTGATCCTCGCACACTCGGCGGGAGTAAAGCTCGTCCTCTTCCGGCCACGAACGCTCTGGATTCGAAGCCTTGCGGGAAGTTTCAGCCTCGTCTGCAACTTCTTCGCGCTCACGCGCCTCCCCGTAGCAGACGTGCTGACGCTGACTAACGCCTATCCCCTCTGGATCGTGCTTCTCACAGCGCTCCTCTTACGTCAATCTCCCTCGACATCGGAGTATTTGAGCGTCGCCAGCGGGCTGCTCGGCGTGGTCTTGATCCAGCGACCGCACCTCTCCGGCGACAATCTCGCCGCCACGGTTGCCCTGGTAAGTTCGATCTCGACGGCTTGCGCCATGCTCGGTCTCCATCGGCTCAAGGCGATCGATCCCCGAGCCATCGTGGCTCACTTCGCGGGGGTTGCAAGCCTGATCGCGCTGGGCTGGCTCGTCATGCGCTGGGGTTCCATGACGCCGACCACGCTGAATGCGACCACGCTCCTGTTGCTTTTGGGAGTCGGTGTCAGCGGTACAGCGGGCCAATTCCTCCTGACAAAGGCCTACGCGACCGGCGTTCCTACACGCATCGCGGTTGTGAGCCTGACGCAAGTCATTTTCGCCATGATTTTTGACCTGGCCATTTGGCATCGGACGCTCTCGCCCCTGACCCTTCTCGGCTCCGCGCTCGTCCTGGCTCCAACGGCTTGGCTGACGAGTCGGGGTGCGCGCCCCCGAAGTCAGCCTCACGGACCCACACCGACGGCGGTCGACATCTCAGCTCCGCGCCAGCCGAGTCGCACGGCCTGACCTTGATCGTGTCACCAGAGTGTCGTGTCAGCCCCTCCGCGCCTCGGCCCATCGAGTGCTCTCTGTTTTGTGCATTTCATGAAATTCGCCCGGATGGCTCAAGTTTTTCTCACGTTTTGTCGATGAAAGAGACACGTTGCTTTGAGTTGCACCCGAGAAGCCCTCCGAGGCACGCTGTCGCATGAATCGCCACGCGGGAGCCAGCTTCACGCTCAGTGTCCTCATTGTCGCTTTCTTTGGGGTTGTTCTCTATCAACCCGAAACCCAAAGCGTACCGTCTCCTCGCAAAGCGACCGCCGCCAGGAAGCGATCGGCGACGGAGCCCCCAGCTCACCGCCCTCCTCCGCCTCCCCCTACACCAGGCGTCCCGCTGGCCGAAGCCGAAGCCGAAGCCGCCCCATCGCCCCCTAGCCCTCTCAGACCGACATCGTCTTCGGTCACCTCACACCGCCTCCAACCCCCACGGGCCTCGGTCGCGTCAGCGCCCGGTCTTGCCCGCATCTCATCCCGCCCAAAAACTCCTCGGAAGCCAGCCCTTGCCAACTCCACCGTTTCTCCCACAATCCGAGCGAGTGAACCACTCCGGACCGTCTCCCGACGACTTCCAGTCCCTTCCAAACCACGATCAGCCTTCACCGAGGCGGTTGACGGAGAATCGCTCAAAGACGTCGCCCTTCGCGTCTACGGCGACCCGAACTCGGTCCGCACTCTTTGGCTCGCGAACCGCGACATCCTCAACGATCAAAAATCTCCTCTTCGAGCCGGCACCCTCCTCCGCACCCCCGACAATTAAACCCCGCATGCCTTTTTCCATGACCGCACACGGCAATGTCCTTCACCGAACGATTTTCCCTGCAATCGTCCCCGAGTCGGTCTTGAACCAACGCCGAGGAATCGATATCTTAGATTTTCCTTAACGGGCGGCTAACTCAGCGGTTAGAGTGCCATCCTCACACGGTGGAAGTCGCTGGTTCGAATCCAGCGCCGCCCATTTTTAAGTCGCGACAGGACAGCGAGTTACGGAAGGCTCATCGCAAGACCGGCGAGCATACTCCTCAGCACGAGGTCCACGAAGAGGCATAAGCCGCAGCCTTCCGTTCAAATGAACATCGCCGTGAAAGAATCGGGATACGCGGATCATTGTCATCGGCGATCGAAATCAAAATAGGAGCGGCTGCCGCTCGCCGTTGATCGCCGTCCCCACCGGAAGCTCGATTCCCGCCTCCCATTTCCGTACTTCGTCAATCATATCCAACCTAATCGCCTGTGCCGGGACCCCGTGCGGCGAACGTTGCGGCATGGCATCGTAGGTCTGTCCTTCCAGCATTCGCCCGGTCTCGGATTTACGCACGCCGCCTCATTGCTTGAAGAAGAATGGCACCTCTTGTCCCCCTCAAAAGTCGTCCAGAGTGAGTGCCGTTTATGCGATCTTTTCCATCACTCACCACTGGCCGAGCTTACCATGAGGCTGTCCTGCTCTGATGAATTAGCCTGTCCAAGTATGGCGCATCTGCCCAGACCGTATGGCACATCTGCCCAGATCACCTGTTTTCATAGTCTCAGTGAGCCGCAACGCGGTATGACGACTTTCCGAGATTTCATTTACCTTCGGGGCTCTCAGAGACTATCCGGGAAGTTAGCATTGACGCGAAGATACGTTATTTGGGTGGCCGGGGACGAGTCTTCGAGGCCCCGGGGATCGGCTCGTCCCGAGGCGTCGCAGCGATCCTCCCCGGCCACCCGCCTTTCCTGTTTTCACATGGCTAAACCTTATCCGGATCGCCTATCACTTCGCCTCCGCACGAGATAGTATCAATCCTGCTATCTCGCCGTGGCCGACGTCGGCGAGCGGGCCGATCGCGTCGCCCGACGCCTCCGGTCCGAGGTAGTCCACCCGCTTCTCAAGGGCGCCACTCGGCTGACTCTCGCCCTCGACAATACTTCGAACAAGCGGTATGTGCCGCACGTCCAGGAGGCTGGCATCCATCACAACCCGACTCCAGGCCCGGCTGGGTCGCCCCACATGTACGACCACATCTTCGTCGCCCTTGGGCTCCTCGTCACCCACCCAGCGTGGTGCGCGATCGCGATTCGCATGCCAATTCGCCATACCCCGGAGATCAGTCGTTACGTTTGCGTGCCGACAATGGTCCCGTCGATATCGCTGGCCGGTGCGCTTGACTTGATCCGCAGTTTCCCTGAGCTATCCACCCAGAGATGGTACGAACCAAGTAGCACGTGCGGCCCGTGCCAGCTACCCGATCCGTAGCCCAGCGTCGCCAGATGTCCGATATTGGGCGGAGTCTCGGTCTCGATCACCGAATAATTGCCGCAAATGAACTTGTAGTTGGAAGCGGTGTAGCCCTCGGTGACGAGTGAGATGCGAAGCGCGCCGGCAACCTGCACCTGCACGGGCACGATCCAGTCGAGAAGCTGATCAGTCAGCTCAATCTGCTCCGACTTTTCAACTTGGCCAGACAAGACTCGATAGATCTTGAGGCGCACCGAATCGAGGGCATTGGCCGAAGATTTCTTCAGGCGTAGATGTACCCAGAAGGTGCGCCCGACGGTTGGTGTCACGCTGACGAGGGCTACCTCGCCATTGGTGGCCGATGATGTGACCTCAACCGCGTTGTTCTCGCCATAGTCCTCGGCGGCTGGCGTCGTCGTGATAGCCGTGCTCGAGGGGCCGACATAATCGATGCCGCGATCCTCCACCTTTAGTGTCGCCGAAGTCGATCGCCCCGCAGCGAGGTTATAGGTCCCTTGGCCCAGCATGGTCCGCGCCGGATCGATCGGTATCGCGAAGCCCGGCAGATTGCACATCCGCATGGCTGCAACGGCAAAGCCGTTCTCCTGAAGCGGCGGATAGAAGGTGTTGCGCTTCGCCGATGCCCCACCGAGCAGTGAGGGGATCGCACTGTCAAACTTCCACACATAGGGCCGCGTGCTGCCAGCAATGAGATTCGAGGGGCCGAAGAACATCCCGCCCACCCGACGGGTATAGCTGGTAATAAGCGCTTCTGTCTGACCGGTGCTACCGGCGAACAGATTTCCATCGATCGTCCAGCCCTGCCAATATTGGTCGGAAACGTCCGTCGAATGATACCGATCATAGAAGTTACTGTTGGTCACATCCTCCTGCGCAACAAGGATCGGCCGATCGGCGGTATTAATGGGATCATTCGTACCTTTCTCATTACCGAAATTGTTGTTGATGAGATGGCCCCCCTCGCCGAAATTGACCGTGGCCGTCGGCTCCAGCACCACCCAGACCCGCGCTCCATCGCTATGCTTGACGGTCGCGAAGAAGTTATCGTGGATGCGGATGTTGTTGCCGCCACGACCGACCTTGACGTGGTAGCGCATTCCGATGAACTCATTGAACGCGACATCGCACAAATCGGTCAGACCAGAGAGGGCCACCGCGGTCGCACCGTCCTCGCCCGCGAAGATGTTGCTGCGAATCTTCCAGTTCGGCATGTCGATCGAGTTGGATCCGATGGCGCAAACAGTGAATCCCTCGAACCGGCAGCCCGTAACCGAGTAATAATCTCGGGTGTTAACGTTCGGTGCTTGCTGAATGTAAATGCCCTTGCCGCCCGAGAAATGGATGTCGTGAATGTCGAGTTGCGAAGTGTCGCCCCATTTGAATAGGAAGACGTCGCTCTCGATACGAAGCATGGTCCGGCGGCAGCCCTGCCCGCGGATAGAAAGTGTCTTGGTGACACCACCAGTTGATGTGTCGATACCGTTACCGCTATATTTGTAGATCCCTGGTCCAAGGACGATCGGGAGGAATTCGACCTCTGCGGGTAGCGCATCGTTGTCGGTTTCGCGCCATATGAGATTGTACGCGAAGCGCACACACGCGTCGAAAGCATTATCGTTAGCCGTCGTTGCGCCATCCGCAGGAATGAACCCGAACATCTCGGGCGTGATGAAACGCGGGAAAACGCCGTCAATCTGACGCATCCACGCACCACTCGAACCGCTCGGAGCGGACGTGGGCGCGACAAAAACACCCTGGTTGGGGTCGGCTCCGACTTCTAACTTTAGATTCGCCGACGAGAAGATGAACTCCCCCATCCGTCCCTTGAGGGCTGGAATATCCTCATAAAGTGTCGCCCGATCTCCATCAGCGGGGGAGAGCGCTGCAAGCGCAGTACGATCAGCCACGGTGACGTACGACATGGACGTTTTCCTTTCCTGCTGCTCTTTGCAGGTTCGTTTGTGAGACGATCTCGGCTCGACTTTCGCGGGCTTTTCGAGCCTCGACCTACCACAAGGAGCTGAACCAGTTTTCAAAACTGCCGACCCCATGACGTGCAACCACGGCGGAAAAACGGAAGAGTTCGATTTTACATGCTGAATTGCCAAGAAGTTAGTTTTTTCAAATTCGGTAGTGATCGATGATTTCAGACACAGTTCACTTCACGCTTTTTGAACCTCATGTTCCATCGCAAAAGCCGCCTTGAAGCTGGCCACCAAATCATGGACCAATCGTTCGCGGTAATCTCCCGCTGATACCTATCTCTCTGCCTCCGCGACGACCGCATTCCGGCCTGGGACATTACCGCCAGCATCCTCAAGGGGGCGACCTTGACCATTGAGCGGGGGGAGACCCGAGTGCTCGACGCCTTCCGCCAGTCCTACCGCGAGGCCTTTGCCCGGCTCGAGGCCTATGCCACGACCCGGGTGCGGAGCGACGGTCCAAGATGGCCGCGAGTCGCGGCGAACCACTGGCACGGGTGGGTATCGGATGCGAGGATGAGCTAGCTGCCTCCGTCCAGGGTGGTTAGTAAGAGAAGGCCGCTTGCAGCACGAGGCCTTGGTCCCAGAGTTGGCCAAGTGAAGGGGGATTGTTGCCGGTCGGGGGAAGTCGGTCGAGGGCCCAGAAACGCTCGTATTGATAGCCCAGGAAGAATCGGCTGTGGCTGTAGCGCGGCGGTTGCCAGGTGAGGCCCAGCCGGAGGCTGAGGATCGGAGCCACCTGGGTGCCGGAATGGCGTGTCTCGCCGAAGAGAGGCTGGCCGTTCGGGCCGAGCGTCGTGGAACGAGTGAAAAAACTCACGTCGCTCCCCTCAAAGACGCTGGCAAAATCGGTCCGGAAATTGAATGACCACCCCGAATCTCCAATGCGGCGGGCCGTCTCCAACCCGATATGGGGACCGGCCCCAGCTAGGTTATTGGAATTTCGCGCCTGGAAGATACCGTTGCCAACAGCCGCTTGGCCGAATGACTGGTTAACCTGTGAGTCGAAGAACATGAAGAGGGAACGAATACCGAGCGTCCATTTCATGTCCCAATTGGGCCAGAGCGAGAGCTCACGGCTGTTATAGTCGAAATCGATGATGTTGAACGCGAGCCGGCTTCTCAGAGCGGTAGCCCCCCTTGCACCCGCGGCACTCCCGCTCCCGTCGGATTCCAGGTTGCGGTAGGCGACCATGAATTCGCCAAATCCGGAGGGCAGGCGATAACCGAGAAAAACGCGAGGGGATACGGTCCAATCAAGGGAGGCGGTCGGAAGTGATACGGTCGTAGAGATCCTGTTCGCCCTTTGCGCACGGTTCTGGACGACTCCACTCAACCCGCTCAGAAGGTGCGGCTTGACGACCTGAAGTTCGATCCCACCAAACCATCCCTGGGATTGCAGCTCAGGAATGTCGAGGAGCCGGTCGGGCGCAAAATAGGGAGCATCCACACGCAGAACATCCGGCGCTTGCGACGGGGAGGGCGAGAAGAGGGAGGCCGGCAGGTCACGAGGCTTCGGTAGCGCCTGGAGAACTCCGCCACCAACGCCCGCGTCCGACTCGCGAGGCAAGGGATCAGGAAGCGCGTATTGCGCGCCGGCCCCGTCGACGAGTGCTCCGAGCTGGGCGGTTGATCCGTCGGGCGGCTTCGAGGAAGGCTCCTGAGCGTCCCCCTCATCGGAGAGTGCGAAGCCGACCGCGACAGCCAAAAGCAGCTCTGTCATCTTGATCATGACAAACTCCTTGAGCTTGCCGCGCACAGTCGCTGCGAAACGTCCGGTGCGGTTGGTTCGTACGCTGGCTCGAACGACGAAGCCACCAAGGAACGCGGAGCACCAAAGCGCCGTCGAAGAACGGCCGGCGTTCGCTCCAACGTACCAGCCGATCGGCATGGATCAGTCGCATTGGCAAACGGGACGGCGGGCGACGTTGCCCTCGGATTGGCAAACCACTGCCCCACCTTCAAAGGCATCGTGGGCGCGGGAGGTGTCGCGACTCCCGCGTTCGGGACCGGGGTCGAGGTGGGCGGGGTCACGCCGGGGGGGCTCGCCAATTGCAATTGGGGGTGGGGACACGGCAGAGGGTGCAACGCGTCGAAGTCGGGCAGTTGAGGCAGTTCCAAGGGCTTGCCCAGTTGGTACAGGTCGTCTGTCTGGAGCAGGTTGGCAACGTTGACGACCGAAGTCCAGAGTGCCCCAAGAACTCCCAGGTAGGAGGTGATGTCCGCGACGAGAACTTGCTGAGCCTGCACCAGGTCTCCGAACGCCACGGTAGGGTCGATCTTCCGCCGTTCAAAGACGCCCCGATAGTAGCGAACCTGATCAGGCAGGATGTTACGCCGGTAATACTCCATGGCCGCCAGGTTGTTCTTGTAACTGCTATAAGCCGTGGCGAGCGATGACGTCAGTGACACCTCGACCTGGTGCGGGCCCTCGGCGGCGCGAACTAGGGCGGAGGCGGCGGTGCGGATGTTACCTTGGTTCCGGTCCCAGATCGGAAATGGGACACTGACGGTCAGTGTGTGGAAGTTCTGGAACGGGAAAACGGTGTTCTCCTTCCACACATCGCCGCGCACCTCGACGTCGGGCACTGGAATAACCTGGGCCAGCTTGAGACTGTAGCGTGCCCCTTGCAAGGTGTTGCGGGCGGTGAGGACGTCCGTGTGATTGCGGAGGACGTGAGCCAGAACGGCGTCATAATCATAGTACGGAATGAGTCGATCAACCTGCCCATCGACGGAGCTGAGCGGCAACTGCTTCAGGCCTATGTCCGCGACGAGTTGCTTCCAGGCATACACATAGCTGGCAATAGCTTGCTGATACCCGAGCCGAACGATGAAGGCCTGAGACCGCAGGGCCGACGGCTCGTGGCTCGCGGCGAATCCCCCCTTCAGCAGGTCGGCCTGGAGCCTGAAGATCTCGTCGGTGAAGTGGGCCAGGGCCTTGTTGACACGGACCGTTTCTCTTGCGACCAGCAGAGTGTAATAGTCCGACCGGATCGTGGTGGCCAGGTCAAAGCGAGCCCGCCGGAGCGCCAACTCCGCGTTCCGGTAATTCATCAACGCGGCTGCGGACTGAAGTTTCAGCTTGCCGGCGGTCTTGACCACCTGATCGATGTAGAAACCCTGCGTTCCAGTAGCGGTGTTGTTGGCGTTGGGTCCAGCCTCGTAGCCAATCGTCGGGTTGGGGTAGAGGCTAGCTTGTTGTAACTGTCCCCTGGCCGCCTCGACATCGGCTGCCGCCTGGCGCAAGACCGGGCTGTTGGCGGCCGCGAGTCGTTGGAGGTCTGCAAGCGCATAGGGGCGGCCGTTCGGGCCGGGCAGCGGCATGGGTTCCTCAGGGAGGGGGGGCAGTTGCGGAAAGAGCCGAGCGACGGCTTGCTCCCGTTCGAGGGGTTCGCGAGGGAGCTTGACAAGTGGTGTCTCGGCCCCCGGAACCCCCTTGGGGATCATCAACTCGAATTTATGGAGTGGTGACGCGACCGTGTCAGAGGGAGTCGTGCCGACCTGGTTGAAGGAGGTCCGGATGATGTGGTCGGGCCGCGATTCCGAGCCCGGCGCAGCTTGATTCGGACCCGCCGCACCCGGTGCCACGCCGCCTGAGGGCGGCGCCCCGTCGTCGGATCGCGGAGCAGCGCCCGGCGCCCCGTCGAACGGGCCGGATGTGCGGTCGGACGCAGGCGGGGGGCGGGATACCTCTTGGCTCGGAGCTCCCGCGGCCGGCGTTGCACTCTCCGACGGCCGATGGACGTCGGCCGAGATCGGGGAGGGAGCTGCCGTCACATCAAAAGGGTGAGCGGCAAGAGCAGCCACGGACTCGTCGATGCTCTGGAGGGGCGGTGTGTGGCAGCCGCTGATCAGCCAAATGACGCAGAGCATCGCGGGCTCACGTATAGACATCACAGGGTCTCCATACCCCAAGGCCGCTGCCTGGTCGTTTATGAACCCTCTGCTGGTCTGAAACGAGAACTCGTCCTGACGGTGATTGACCCGGCCGTCCTCTGCGAGCGACGATTCCTTTGCCTGGCTGCACACACCGGACGTGCTGTGAACCGGTCGGTGATGAGTGGTCTTTGCTCTCGCTGCTCCCTGGACGCAGGTCCCACTCCTGAAGAGGGAGCGGCCCCATCCGTCGCCACTCAACCCGTTTCGGGGCGATCTGCGTCCGCCATGTCGGGGAGCTGCCAGCGGCTCAGGTACGCCGCGAGGACGTCCTCGGCGATGGCCGACTGAGAAATGCGCCGCATCGCAGACTCGACGCCAAGCCGCTGAGCCGTCCCAACGGTGAGATGGAGAGTGACCTTGACTGTCGGCTGACTCGCGGGCGAGTTACCTTTCTCGTCCAACACATCGCCTTGTCGCCGTCCGATCGTGTTTCGTCCCATTCGACTTGCCTCCTTGCCGTTTTGCCAGCACCATCGCTATCGGCAAGCGGGCCGGGGCTCTTGAGGATTTCCAGCAATTTTTTTTTGCGACAATGGGCGGCCACGGCAAAACCATGGCCGTTAGAGCCAACCAAGGCTCGGGTATCCTGGCCACGGAGAGGATGAAATGGGGCTGGAGGACCTTGCCCCGAGTGAGGGCGGTGTCCGTCGACGACTCCCGCTAACGTCTTGCGTGACGGCATCCGGGAGCGCCCATCTTCGGTCGCTCATCCCTGGAGCAACCGGGGATCCTCGGATTGGGCATGATGGACGATAGGGTGCCGATCCCCGCACGACTAATGAGCCAACCCTCCGCCCCCTGCCGGCGGTTCGCGGTGACCGTAGAAACTGTAGAGAACCGGCATCAGGTAACGGTCGAGCAAGAGCGTCACCGCCATTCCGCCGACCACGACGATGGCCAACGGCCTGGCCGTCTGGGCGCCGATCTTCGTCGAAAGGGCCGCGGGCAGGAGGCCCAGGATGGCGGTCATCGCCGTAATCATCACGGGCCGTACGCGCTTGAGAGAGCCCTGGATGATGGCCTCCTGCACGGGGAGTCCCTGGGCACGGAGGGCGTTGAAATACGAGATCAACAAGAGGCCCTCCATGATGGCGATCCCGAAGAGCGAGACGAAGCCAACGGCCGCCGAGACACTAAAGTTGGTCCCGGTCAGGTACAAGGACCAGACGCCGCCCACCGCCACGTCGAAGACGTTGCTGAAGATCACGAACGTGTCCAGGATCGAGCGAAACGCCGCGTACAGCAGGATGAAGATCAGTCCAAGCGACAAGGGAATGATCCACAAGAGCCGGACGTTGGCTTCTTCCATCTGCTCGAACTCGCCGCTCCAGACCGCCTCGTAGGGGCTCTTGAAAAGATGGCTGGTCCGCGCTTTCGCCTCATCCACGGCGCCTCCCAGGTCGCGGCCGCGGACGCTGAATTTGATGGCGATCAGACGCTTGCCCTGCTCGCGGTAGATGGTCGAGGCGCCGGCGCGGTTGAACCGGCCGCTGGGGTCCGGCGCGTAGTCCGCGCCCACCGGCGTGATCAGGTCCCCAAGCCGAATCCTCGGGGTGCTGCTGATCGGGTTGGATGTGTCGGCCAGCGAACCGGCCACGGCGGGAGGTGGCAGTGCATTCCCGCTCGCGGCCGGCGTGAACCCCGAGCCCTGAGCCAGAACCACTTGATTGTTGATGATGTCCACCGGGATATCCAGGATCGACGTCTCGTCGGTCCGCCGCCATTCGGGCCAACGTGTGGAGATGTCGAACAGCTTCTCGCCTTCGACCATGTTGGACATCGCTTTCGCACCCACGGCGCTGCTGACGACGTTGTTGACGTCGGACGTCGTCACCCCCCATTTCTGGCACTTCACCGGATCGACGCGGAACTCCAGGTGGGATGCCCCACGGACGTGGAAGATGCCAACGTTTGCGACTCCATTGATGTCTTGCAGGATGTTCTTGGCTTTGGTGGCCAACAACTCCAACTGGTCGAAGTCCGGGCCGAAGATCTTGAGGGAATTGTCTCCCTTGATCCCTGACAGAGCCTCCAGCACGTTGTCGCGGATGTTCTGCGAAAAATTCCACACGATGCCGGGAAGGATGCGTTCCAGGTCGGCGTTCATCGCGGCGACGATTTCCAGTTTCGTCCGCGCGCGGGTGGGTCCCCAGATCCGCCGCCGCCAGCCGGTCTGCGGCACGAGCTTGGGCCAGTCTCTCCGCCGTCGCAGGGGGACGAAATACTCTCCGCTGTAATAGCCTTCCGTGTCCGTGCCGTCGTCGGGCCGACCGCTTTGGGTCACGATCGATTCGACCTCGGGAAAGCGGGCGAGGATGGCACGCGCCTGCTTGGCGATCGCGACCTGGTGATCCAGGTTCATGTTGAGCGGGCCGATGCCGCGGAGCCACAGGTTCCCCTCCTCTAGCTCAGGCATGAACTCGCGTCCGAGTTGCGGGATCAAACACGCGGTGCCGACGAAGAGGAATACCATCACGACGCAGGTTGTCTTTGGATACCGGAGGCAAAGATGAAGCTTCCACAGGTAGCGAAACTTCAAGGCACGGACGATCAGATTCTCTTCGGCCGGTTTGAAACGCTTGAAGAGCAGCATGCACAACACCGGCGTCAACGTCAGGGCGAGGACGAGAGCGCCGGCCAGGGAGAACGCGTACGTCTGCGCCATGGGTGCGAAGAGCTGTCCCTCCGGACCGGTCATGGCAAACAGGGGCACGAAGGCGCACACCATGATCAGCACGGAGTACAACAGGGCGTGGTCGATCTCCTGCACGAAGCGAAGGATCCGCTCCTTGATGGGCAGGTCGGGATAGTTGTGCGCGGCCAGGTTGCGATAGATGTTCTCGACCATCACAACGGACGAGTCGACGATGATGCCGAAATCGACCGCCCCAATCGAGAGGAGGTTCGCCGACTTGCCGCGTGCGTAGAGCATCGTGAAGGCGAACAACAACGCCAGCGGAATATTAATCGCGACAATAATTGCTGTTTTTATATTATTGACAAACATGAAGAGAATCGTGACAACGAGCACGACACCTGTCAGCAGGTTTTCCGTCACAGTGTCGGTGGTGATGTTGAGCAAGTCGGTGCGGTCGTAATAAGTCTCGATCTCGGTCCCGGGCAACATCCGCCCGGAGGCCGGATCGTTCATCTGCCGGACCTTGGCCCTGACATCTTTCAGAGCGGGCAACGTCTCCTCACCCTTGCGCAAGAGGACGATACACGTCACTCGGTCGTCCTCGTCATGTCCGACGTCCGCGAGGGAAAGGGGGGATCTCGACGGCCGCTCGCGGTCGGCCCTCCAATAACCGATTCGCCCCAGGCGCGTCTGGTGGCTGACGACCACGCCGTGCTCGCCGGGCAACTGCCCCGGGGCGAGCCGCCCCCCTTCGACCACGTCTTCGACGCGGATCGGCTGATTGTTGACCGAGGTGATCACCAAACCGCGGATCTCCTGGATTCGGCGCAACTCTTCCGCACGGAGGACGGAAGCCGCGACGGCCGGGCTCTTCAGCCCCAGCACCTTGTTCACCGGGTCCAAGCCGCCGCCGAAGAGGCCGACGCTTCTCACGGTCATGGCAACCTGGCCCGGGTTGATGTAGTCGCCCCCCACCGTGGCGTTGCTGTTCGCCAGCGTGGTCTGGAGTTGCCCCAGCGTGATGCCGTAGCGGCGGAGGCGGTCGGGGTCGGGTTGAACCTCGTAGCGCCTCACCGTGCCGCCGAAGCTGGTGACGTCGACGATGCGGGGCACCCTCCGAAATTCACGCTCCAGCACCCAGTCTTGCATGGCCTTGATGTCGTTCAACGTGTAGATTTCGCGGCCGGACGCGTTCTTGGGCACCTTCAGAACATAGCGGTAGATTTCCCCCGTAGGTGACTCCGGAGAGATGGCGGGCGTTACGCCACTCGGCAACGGCTGCGAGATCGTGGACATGCGGTTGATCACTTCCTGCCGAGCCGCCTTGTAGGTGTAATTGCTGCCGTAGTGCCAGGTCATCTTGAGGTCGCTCAGGCCAAACAACGACTTACTATTGATCTTTTTCAAGCCCGGCATGCCAGCAAACGTCACTTCCAGGGGAATGGTGACCTGCCGCTCGACCTCCTCCGCGGACGCGCCCGGGAACAGCGCAATCACTTCGACAATCGCCGGTGCCGGGTCGGGGTAGACTTCGACATTGACGTTCAAAAAAGAACTGACGCCGACCACCGCGAGGAACACCGCGAGCAGGATGACGACAAGCGGATTGTCGAGCGCCCATCCGATCAGCTTGCGAACCATGCGAACCCTCCGGAGGGTCCGGGAGCCCCCTCAACTTGTTAGCGACTACCTAGGAAGTGAACACTGACATAAAGACACATTGTTTTGACAACCGAGAACGTGTCTTCGAGGCCCGGGGATCGGCCGAGGCTTGTCCCGGGGCGTCGCTTCGCTCCTATCCGGCCACTCGCCTTTCCTGAGTTCACGTGGCTAACCCTCATCCGGATCGCCTCTGAGTGATTCGTTGCCGGCCGCGGCTCAAGGCCCGAGTTCGATCGTGCTCGCATCCTCGCGATGCGGTCGGTCTACTTCTTCTCCGCTCGCGACTCGAGATCGGAAAGGGCGGCCTTGAGTTCAATCGCCCCGGACAGGAGTACGCGCTCGTCGGGCCGAAGGGGTTCTTTCGGCAGGAGGCCTTCCTCGGCCTCCTGAGCTGTCAATTGCGCTTCCTTGGGGATCGGCGTGCTCCGCACGAACACCGTGTGTTCGAAACGTTGCGTCACCTGGATGCGCCGCATCGTGAAGCGATTCACGGCCGGATCGGGCTGCACGAACACCAAGCTCTGCAAGCCGTCGTCCACCACGGCGTCCGTTGGAATCTCGACCACGTCGTTGGGCGGCGGGATGTTCACAGTGGCGGTGACGTATTGCCCTGCCCGGATTCGCTGACCAGGATTATCCACATATCCCTTGATGACTGCTGTATGCTGATTGGGGTCGATGAGGTAGCCGATCTCGTCGATCATCCCGGGAAGCCCCGTGGCAGATAACGCGCCCACCGTTTGTACGGTCCACCGCCTGTCGGTACCGTGGAGGTCCTCCAGGACTGGCAAGGCATCCTCCGGACAATTGGCGACAACCAGAAGACGGTTCACATCGGCGATCTGAAACAGGTTGACCGTATTGTCGACCACCATCTCGTCCACGTGGACGTTGCGTTCGACGATGACACCGTCGAACGGCGAGCGTAAGGTCACCCGGCCCCAGGGGTTCTCAGACTCCTTGCCAGGATCGAAGTTCCCCCTCGTTGCGACTCTCTCCCCCTTCGCCCAACGGCCCTCGGGAGTGTTGAACCACGCGTTCTTGTTGGCACTGATCTTCTTGGCCACGGCATGAAGCGCGTCGATCTCGTCCTGGGGGATTTCCCACAGCTTGAGGTTGTTGAGGGCCCGGTTGATGGCGTTGCGGTCCCCCTGAACCGCGCGATAGTACGTGTTCAGGAAGACCTGGGGCACCGCTTCCGCGTGTTTCTCGGCCTGGTCGAGGATCTTCTGGTCCAGCTCCAGTTGCACCAGGCTATCCAAGAGATCATTCTTCTTGGATCCCACATCCACGCTGTAGAAGACTCCCAGGAGATCTCCTTTTGAGACGGTATCCCCCTGCCTGAGTTCGCGGAATTCCGTGGCCCCGGTCTTGGGGGAGTGATCCCACACCTGGCCTATCTGAACGACCCTGGCCGGAGCGAATCGAGCGCGGATGCGGGCCAAGCGGATGGGGTCGAGCGCCGTGGACCCGGGGAGAACCAGCGGCCGCGTCCGTGTCGGCGCCCGCGCGACCGCGATCGAATCCCGTTGGTGATGCCGGATTCCCAGGGCGACGGCGACCTCGTCGGGAACCTGGACCGTGTGAATTTGGCCCGGTACCAGCGAAACACTGGCGGGAGGCTTCGATGCCAATTTCTCGTCCGGCTTCTTTGTGGTCGCGAGCAAATGCAGCGGGATGCCCGAGAAGTAGCTGTAGAACCCCGCCGCCGGCGGGACCAGGACCACCGTCAAGAGGATTACGACGACGATTCTCTGCCCAACTCCCATCCTGCGCCGAGTCGTCGCCGCTTCCGAGAGCGGGTGCGAAGTGGGCGGCCCTGGGATGGGCTGACCTTCGCCTCGGTCATTGAGTGGCTCTCTGGATTCTTCATGGACATTCATTCGGATGTCCTCGGGATGGGATGACCTTCGCCTCGGTCATAGCTGCGAGCAACGTCCTCGGGCGGATTGCCTCCCGACAATACGGTGTATGTCCCAATCATTGGCTGAGCGGCCAGAAACCGCGGGGCTGGGCTTGTGCGCCTCGGTGAGGTGGCAAGTCCGCTCAAACAACCCTGCACGGGGAACCATGCAGGGGAACTTGGATACCCGCGACGCGCCCGACAACAGACCGCCCGGACATAACACACCCTGGAGACGCTTTGCCAGGACTCCCTTACAAGCCGGACGAGGGTCGGCGCGGGGTGGCTCCGCCAAGGCTAACAACGAAGCGGTGGACACATGAGAGAGGGTGAAGAGGGGGGAGACGTCCACGCCGATGTGGACTGAGCCTCAGGAGCCATCAGGTCGAGAGCGATTTCCGGGAGCCAGAGGGTGATTGAGGCATCCGTGTGATCGTCGTCGGCGCTGAGGTAGTTCCACGCATCGTCATCGTCGTTGGGATCGTCCGAGGTCCTGCCGCCGTTGAGGTGCGACGAATGATGGGTGCGACGAGACGGTCGGAACTTGACGTCCGAAGGTAGTGCGGAACCATTCTCCCACGGAGCGATGTGGGCATGGTCGTGGGACACGACCCGCACGGCCTTCGTGGCTTGGCTCGGCCCATCAGGAGAAGGGACTTTCTCCGGATTCGGAACGCTGCCGGCGAACGAGGCCTGCCCCAGAACGAGGGCCCAGAGGAGAGCAACGAGACAGACGACAGGGATCGAAACCCGATGCGGAAGTCGACAGAGGGCTACAAGGGCTCCAGACCTCGCGCCGGGGCCGCGCAGGCCTCCTGCCTCGGGGCCCGACGACGAAATCGCCGCGGCCGCCTCCCGTTCAAGATCCGCGAGGCTTTCGGCATGGTGGACGCCGAGAAAAACCTCTTTGCTTCGCGGCAAGAAACGGCTCACGAGTAGCCTCCCGTCACACGCGCTCATTGCATAGGAAAGCTAACACTCCGAAGTGCGGGGAGGGGTTGAACTATCGAGAGTCAGGAAAGTCCCGTACGCGCGATCGTATCGCATTTCGTAGGGTGGGCGGTGCTCACCCTAGGCGGATCGATAAGCTGTGCATCACTTTTGTGACTCTCGATAAATACCCAATTTCAGGATAGATGGCCAAGCTTAGAGGAGTCAACAGAGAACTCGACCGAAACACCAAAGGAAGAGGGCCGGCCCCACGGATCCCATGAAAACACAACAGTCATAATGCTTCTTTGACACATTCTGGCGAAGAGGGTGTCGCCCCCCTACCCAGGGAGACTCCCACACGGATCGGGGTCGGGGATGGAAATCGCGATGGCACCGGGCCCCGGTCACCCGGGGAGAAGCAGGGGACAACGCCATGTCCCTTCACCGCGATCTCGGCACGCTCCTCGTCCTGGCCACGCTGGCCCCACCGGCGTTGGCGGACAAACCGGACAAATCCGACAAGTATGACTGGCACGACTGAGGCAAAGAGCACGGCAAGTAGACAGACTGGAGCGATACGCGTAGTGGCTTCGATGAGGGCGGCAAGGAGAATCAATAGCCCCCGCCGCCGATCGGGGCGCCGGAGATCGACGCCGGTCCGCTCGTCGGGGCTTGCCCCTGCTCCAGCACCCCACGGCCGATTGGTGGGGAGAATGCATCGCTACGCTCAAATTCAGAGCGTTGGTCGGGCCGTGCCGCATTACGGTGTTGAGCCAGGTGAACAACTGGACTGACGGTAAGCCCAACGTACCCGGAAGGGTCGGCGTGCGATCACCGTATCTGTAGTGTCCCTCTCATCCGAGCGTTGGTCGCGTCACGACGTGGGAGAAGCTTCGGAGTCCTTTTGGCCGACCATCTGATAAAACCGACTGATCAACGTTCCGATCCGGTCCGCCTCGGCATAGAGATCTGCGTGGAGCAGGCACGATGCATGCTCAATAACAAAGTCGTGCCAGTTGTCGTTCAAGACGTGAACGCGATCCCAGAGTTCGTGCATTCCATGCGTGCCCGGGCCAAATCGTTGGGCAAGCGCTTCGTCGCTGGTAACGTTAAAGCACTCGCGGGTGACCGCCAGGTCGTGGAGACGCTGGGTTTCGACCCTTGAGGTCTCTGTGGATTTCATGTCTTGGTTCAGATCCATAAGACAGTCCTCATCAGCCACAGGGCCGTGCTTCCACGACCAGTCAGCCTGGCCGAACCCAAGCTGAACGATGATTCCTATAGGCAAAAACGAGTGATTTGATCGTCCACGAGCGACCCAAAGATATGAATAACCTAAATATTATTACAAATCAATCAATCACGTTGACCACGAGCGCATAGCTCCCAATCTCTTTGGCCGTCCGAAGAGTTCTCTGGAGCGCGTCGATCAGAAGGTAAGCCCCCATTGCCTGCCCTTGCAGGCTACGGTCGATCGCGAGTCTGCCGAGGAGGATGGCCGGGATCGGCTAGTATCTGGGAAGTTTCTTGGCCCACGTCCGCGGTAGCTCCTCGTGGCGAAGTTGGCAGCGAGAGAGGCTGTAGTAGGGTATAACCGACGATTAATGTTTCAATTGATCCTGCCGACGGTTAATTGGGGCAACTCCCGCTCGAGATTCGCCGCCGCTTCTTCCGTGACTCGCGTATCATATAAAAGGAGCGAATGGAGTTGTTTTAAGCCCTTAAGGTGGTTAAGGCCCACGTCAGTCACATTCGGGCCCTCCAGGCAAAGAGTGTGCAGATTAGGAAACCGCTCCATTCGCTCGGCGAGCCCGGCGAGTTCGAGGTCACCGACCTTGTCCCCCAGGCGAATGCTCGCTATGCCGTCTCTTCCTGCCCAGATACCCATGTCGCCGCCCCCGGCGGCTGTCACGATGCCACCCAACGCTTCGAAGGGGGCGACCTCGCTCTTCCATTCCCGCAGCCTCCCGATGAGCAGTACCAATTGGCTCCCGCAACTGCTCATCAGAAGGGCCACGAGGCACCAGATCGCGATATACCGGGCTTTCCTCATGGTCTTCCGTTGGGTTAAAATTACAGGGCGCTCGATGTCGGGATCGGACGTCATCGACCGCATGCCCCCAGGTCCGGACGGAGCAGCCTCGCGTCACGCGGCGACCGGGTACCCCAGCGGTCGACCTTCGACCAAAACTGACTCCGGCGTGTAGCTCAGCGTCCGCAGGCTCAACACGACCGCCGAGCCGCCCTCGGTCCACTTCATCCCCGAGCCGCAGAGCCGCTGCTTGACGATCACCTTGCATGCCGCCTCCGTCACGCCGCTGCCGATCGGCTCGTTCGCCGCCACCCGACCGGCGTAGTCCATCCGGCCCGCCCCCGACTCGTTCGCGAACGAACTGGCGCAGGCCCTCGGCCGTGGCCACGACGCCAGCGTCATTGAGCCGCTGCTGGAGGGTCTCCTCGAAGTCGAGCATGGAGTCGTTGTAGGGGACCTCGACCTGAACGGTGAACGAGGCCGGCGTTCGAGCGGTAATCGGCGCGTACATGGTTCCAGTTCCTCGGGTGAGGACTGGAAGTTAACCATAGGACGGAAGTTAAGTCTACATCATTCCTCGATCAGATCCATGTAGTAGCCATAGACTCGCCTCTCATTCGGCCGAGTAGCGACATAAGGTCGAGACGCTCGCATCAATACGTCATGAAACTATATCTATTTCCGTGAATACAAAAAGCGAATTACACGTGAAAAGTCAGCCAATCTCTTCGCCCTGCTCCTGGAACCACCGAGCGAGTCCCGCCTCCAAAGCCGTCATTGCTTCGGTCAGTGTTTCAGGCCTTTCATCCTCAAAATCGAGCCCGCCATAGCCGATCGCCCGCACCACGAATCCGCAACTCTCTTGGTCCCCGATCTCGATGTAGCCACAGCCCTCGACGTATCGGGAAATGGCCGGGAACATCATCGGGATCTTCGCCTGCTCATCGGACGGCTTGACCATCCCAGTCCGCTGCTCGTCTCTCCGTTGTCGGAGGTATGCCTGGTACACCTTTTTGATGTCGGGAAGCTTGCGCTCAACCGAGACCTCGATGCCAAGTTCCTTGAGAGCCGGGAATAGTTCCTGCCACTGGGGGTGTCCACGAAGACAGACTATCTTGGGCCGGCGGGCATCGCCATCCAGTGGTCTACGCATTGCGTGAGCCAGAAGCGTGGCAAGGTGGTTGACGGTAGGCCTGCCGTGGACGAGCAAGTCGGCGAGGAGAAAACCGGCCTTCTTTGTGACAACCATCCCAAGGTAGTGCGTCTCAGCCTGCATGATGGGCTTGGGCAACGCTGGAAAATCGGCCACCCACGTGTCACTACTCTGGGGGAGATACTTCAGGCGACTCTTTACGAAAGCAACGCCTTTGCCAAGTTTAAGCTTCTCTTCATTATCCACGGCCACTTACCTTTTGATATTCTTGCTCGTCCAGCAATGAAGCCGGAATCATCGCCGAGGTGAATGAAGATTGAGCCATGCAGCTCATCTCCCCGCAGGGTTGCCCATCCTCGACCGCTCAGTGACGTTCCATCAGCACCGTCGCCCTCTTCCCACGTGACTTCGATCGCCGGTTCCTCTCCTCGATTCATGATGAGGTAGTCGAGGTGCCCCTGAACGTAGCCAAACGGAAATGAGCCGCCACCGTCGTCATCGAAGTCGATAAACGCCTGCACCTCCTCATTGAAGTCGTCCTCGCCCCAAGTACTCATCGAGACGATGTGCCACAGATCGATGAAGGGCGACTTGGGCTTCGACGTCTTCTTTCCATCAGGCCCCCCTCGAATTCACCGCCAGTTGAAGTACCAGTAGCCGTAGTCCTGAAGCAACCTGCGGTTCCCCACGGCATCATCGAGGTCGAAGAGTGGGACGATAAATGGCCCTTCACGGTCTCGAGCTTCGCAGAGCAGCCCGTTCTCTTCATCCTGGTCGTACTCTTTGGGATCGAGAAGTCGGTGGACGGTCAGTGACATGCCGTCAGACTCCGACCTCGCTCGAAACGGGAACTTCAGTTTCGCTGCCAGGTAGCGGTGGTAGGCGAGAAGAGACTTCTGGTCCACCTCGGGAAGCGGATCGTCGTGGGTCAATCCTAAGGCCACGCGAATTCGATCGTCCTGATCCCTCTCCGATAGCGGTTTCGTAACGATCTTTGTCGGCTGTTCAACGGGAGTCGGGGTGCCATCGTCAGGTTCGAGGTCTTCGTCACCCAGCCACATCGCCTCCAGTTCCAAGTCGTCCCGTTCGCACCGCTTCTTGTAGATCGGGGGCATGGTTCGCAGTGTCGCCTGGTTCCAGTCGATGAGATACGTGGTCTGACCTTCGAACTGCTCAACCTTCCTAATTGTCCCAGACCAGCCGCCCAGAGGGATATCGGGGAAGTTCGGGTCTGGTATGCCATACAAAACTCGAACCCGATCCCCCGGCTGAAAACGTGGAGAAGTCGCCGAATTCTTGGGTTGGGTCATGATCCGCCCTCCAGAGGTTCAAAGGTGCACGGAGATCGGAATCAAAGGAACTGCCAAACCTGACCTTCGTGAATTGTTCCTGTGTCTGCCCTTAGTGTCAAACCACTGGAACATCCTCAACATCGGGCGAGACCAACCGATGCCCCAAGGCAGACTGCCATGTTCCGGCTCTTCTCCCTCGTTCCGCTCTCGCTTGAGTTGGCCCTTTACGAAAAGAGTGTTCTCTATACGAATTTTTTCTCGACCAATTTGTTAGTTGAAAATATTTTCATAATATCTGGTCTAACGGCAATTCCTTCGCCCATTCCAGCAGCATCAAGTAGCCTTCGTCATCCGCAGTTTTCAACGTGTCGCCTTGAATTTAGAATCGTCGCCCCTGTGGAAGACGATCTTCCCAAGGATTTGGTTGCCCTTGCGAATGGACCAGCCTCGCCCCGAGCATGGGTCCATTTCGTCGTTGCCCTCGAACGTGAACACGACGGCGGGCTTGTCGTCGTGCTCGCTCTCCTGATAGTTGAGGTTGCCGTGGACATACCCAAATTGGAACTCGCCTGAGCCGTCGTCGTCGAACCGGATGTACCCCTCGACCTCGGCGTCCACGAAACTTTGATCCCACATTTCCATCCAGGTGATCCGCCAGCGCCCTACCAGCGGTGACTGGGCATCCTCGGACGAACCAGCCTTCTTGCGGACTGCCTTCCTCTTGGGTTTGCTGCGTTCTTTCTTCGACGATCTCGTTGCCGATTTCGGAGTATTGGCTTTCGCCTTCCCTGGTTCCATGGGCAGGGACGTGACTACTCCGAACTGAGCCTTGGCTCGATCATAAGACTCCTTGAAGCTCCGGCGGTATCCACCTCCGAAGGCGATGTTGTAAAGGCTCATCATTCCATCGTAGACGATCCGCCCCTTGAAAGGCAGGAGGTCCGTCTCGCCCATGATGGGCAAATCCTGCGTGAGCGCTTCTTCGAACGGGTCGCTCAGTGCGACGACGCCATAGGCGACAGTCGGTTCCTCCATGGTCAGGAAGATCGTGTGCTTCTTCAGATAGCGAAATACGACGAACTTTCCCGCGACAAGGTGACGCCACGATCGGATGATTTC
>Ga0153954_1000328_pt1 | contig 40594 bp, 33 predicted proteins | sample TSFL038MetaG_FD_102277 | JGI IMG/M metagenome (GOLD analysis project Ga0153954, IMG submission 102277) | Attine ant fungus gardens microbial communities from Florida, USA - TSFL038 MetaG | ecosystem: Host-associated > Fungi > Mycelium > Unclassified | place: USA: Florida, Wekiwa Springs State...
CCGGTACCGAAGGTGATGGCGGTCTGCGTGCCACCGCCGGTTGCACCGATCGTCAGCGTCTGGCCGGCCAGACCGTCGCCAACCTGCGAGAGGCCGAGCTTGGCGAGGGCGGAACCGCCCAGCGTCACGCCGGCGTCGCCGCCGTCGATGGTGATCGCGCCGCTGGCCGACAGCGATGCGGTGACGCCGGCCGCGGAATTGATGGTCGACAGCAGATCGCCCACGTCGTCGGTGATGCCGATATTGGTGCCCGAACTGGTCGCGCCGCTGACGAAGTTGAAGGTGGTGCCGTTGACGATCAGCTTATCGCCGGTAACCATGCCGCTGGTGAGATCGTGGGACGTGCCGGACGCAGTGCCCGACAGCTTCGTCGTGGAGGTGATCGCGGTGGCGCTAGCGGTGGTATCTTCGCTGAGGTCGGAGCCGGTGACCGGCGACGACGAGGAGCCCAGGAGGTTCTGGGCCGTCGCGCCAGTGAGCGCAGCCGAGTTCACGTTCGACTTGGTCGAATAGCCGACCGGGCTCTGCAGCACCTGGTTGGCGATCGACTTGGCGCTGTCGACCAGGTCCTGCAGCGAGGTGATGCCGGTGTTGGCAGCCTGAAGCACCTGCACACCGTTGCCGATGCTGTCGAGCAGGTTGCCGATGTCGCTGGCGCGATTGTTCAGCGACTGTGCGGTGAAGAAGTTGGTGGGATTGTCGAGAGCAGAGTTGACCTTGTTGCCGGTGGAGAGGTCATTCTGGGTGGTGGCGAGCAGCGAGGCGGTCGATTGGAGCGAGAGGAGGTTCTGACGGACCGACGCAGAGAGAACGATTCCGGACATTTTTTCATACCTTTCTGGTGTGAAACACTGAGTACTTCGCGACCTTCTTGGTCGTGAGGCCGCGACCATCGTCCGAAGTGGCTAAGAAAGCATGAAGTCCGCCCCCTGCGTGATGCCGCGATTAAGCAAACCGCATCGCAGTCCTGACCAGACGCAGGAGGACACCGGCGGAGCTCATTGATCTCATTGAAGATTTTTTCGCCTCAGAGCGCGTTAACCAGGCATTAACCTTGATCGGAAAGGATTGCGGCGCGTTGGCGAAAGCCCCAAGGCGAGAATTTTCGCCCGGCGTTTACGCTTTCGAACTCGCTGTAATGGATCGCCGGCGTCTGAAGCGGCAACGGAGAGCAATATGGCCCTGAAAGTCGAGCTCAAGCCGCACGAACGGATCATCATCGGTTCCTGCGTCATCACCAACACCGATCAACGTGCCCGCCTCCTGATCGACGGCGAAAACATCCCGATTCTCCGCGAGAAGGACATCCTGACGCCGGAGACGGCCAACACGCCCGCCAAGCTCGTCTATCTGGCGGTGCAGTTGATGTACATCTCGCCAGACCCGCACGACAGTCACGGCACCTACTTCAACCTGCTGCGCGACATCGTCGTCACCATGCCGAGCGCCTGGCCGATCATCGAGGGCATCAACAACTACATCCTGACCGGCGATCTGTATCAGGCGCTCAAGGAAGCCAGGAAGCTGATCGCCTACGAAAAGAAGCTGCTCGATCAGCACGCCTCGGTCGAAGCGAGCCGTCAGGACGCCGCCGAGGAACGTCGCTCCGCCTGAGCGCCACGTCCTGCAAGCGCCGTGATCGGAACGGCAACGGTCCGGTCACATCGCCATCAGTGACGACGCTTCGCCTTGCCTGCCGCGCGCAGCCGAGCTCCGCCGCGCGCCAAACTCCAGCACCGCCGCAACCAGCCGATCTATGTCGGAGATATCGGTGCGGTGATTGACGATCGCAGCGCGGATCGCGAGTTCGCCGTTCAGAAGGGTCGTCGACGGCGCCGCGATGCCGGATTCCTGAAGGTTGATCACGATCTCGCCGTTGACCTTGTCGGCATCAGCGGCGCGATAGCGGAAACAGACGATGTTGAGGTTGACCGGCGCAAGCAGTTCGAGCCGCGGCTCGGCCAGCACGCGCGCCTGCAAATGCCGGGCGAGCGCACAGCAGCGCGTGATGACCGCCCCCAACTTGTCCGCGCCGTAAGTCTTCAGCGTGAACCAGGTCTTCAGTGCCCTGAAACCGCGCGACAGATCCGGACCGAGATCGCACGGCCAGGATGAACCGGCGGCAAGCCCCCTCGTCTCCCGCCGCAGATAGGCCGCAGGCGCCGCAAAGGCGTCGCGGTGCCGCTCGCCGTCGCGAACCATCAGGAAGCCAGCATCGTACGGCACCTGCCCCCATTTATGGAAATCCAGCGCGATCGAATCGGCCCTCTCGATGCCGGCGAGACGCGGTGCGAGCTCAGGCGACAGGATCGCGAGCGCGCCAAAGGCGCCATCGACGTGAAACCATAGTTTCTGCTCGCGACAGAGCGTTGCGATCGCGACGAGGTCGTCGATCGCGCCGATATCGACTGTGCCGGCCGACGCCACCACCAGGAAAGGCTGCAATCCGATTGCCCGGTCGCGCGCGATTTGTGCGCGCAACGCGGCAACGTCGATGCGATGTGATTCGTCGACGGCGATGCAGCGCAGGGCATCGCTGCCAAGGCCTGCAATATCCATCGCCTTGGTGATGCAGCCATGCGCCGCCTTCGAGGCGTACGCCGTGAGCTGGGCCCCGCTTTCACCAATGCCCGCCTGTCGCGTGGAAATTCCGAGCGCTGTGGTGCGCGCCACCAGCACGGCCATCAGGTTGGCCATTGACGTGCCCGTGACGAAGATTCCGCTTGCGCCGGCGGGGAAGCCGAACATCTGGCGCGTCCACTCGACGATCTGGCGCTCGACTTCGATCGGCATGTGGTCGCGGCCGCCAAGATTGGCATTCAGCCCCGCCGCCAGCATTTCCGCGAGCATGCCGACCGGAGAGCCGCCGCCATGCACCCAGCCCATGAAAGCGGGATGAACATTACCGGTCGTATAGGGCACGACGCAGTCGGTGAATTCTCGATAGACCTCCGCCAGATCGGAAGACGATCGCGGCAGCTCGTCACGAAAGCGGGCGCGGACAGCATCCGGAATCGGCTGCCAGACCGGACGTTCGCGAATGGTTGCGATGTAGTCGATCATGTCATCGAGCATGCGATGACCCTGCGCGCGGATGTCGTCCCAGCTTTCGGGATCGAGCGTCTCGCTCACTTCACCCGGTTGTGACGCGCGCTGGCGCGGCTCGCTCACGCCGCCTGCTCCTGCCTCGTTTGCGCGCAGCGCTCCAGCATTGCGGCAAAGGCGTCGAATATCCTGCGCATCTGCGGCGGCTTGTAGGGAAAGACATGCGCATGATCCATGTTGTGGACCACCGCGGTATTGTCCGCCTCGAAGATCAGGAGCGAACCGTCTTTGGTCTCCGCGCAGTCGACGGTGAAATATTCAAGACCAATGCGATCGGCCATCGCCGTCAGCGCGGTCCGATGCCGGCGGCCGAAACCGATGTCGAACGTGCGCATCCAGGTCTCTTCCTCGAGACGCTTCGCGGCGCTGTGTGACATGCCGGCGTTGAGATACCAGATATCCCAGCGGTCGGCGATCGCCATGTGACAGGCATAGGGCTGGCCGTCGACGAGGACGACGCGATATTTGCGGAACAGCGTATCTTCGCTCGAATAGTCGACGAAGCCCGAAATGAAAAACAGATCCTCCTGGCGACCGTCAAGATAGCTGGCGAGATCTGCCACATCGTCGATCTTCGCAAGTCCCGACCCTGCGTGCGAACCACGCGGCCGGACGATCACGGGGAAAGCGAGATCGGCCGCGATGTCGCTGATCTCGTCCGGCGACAGCACGACGTCGAGCAGGCGCTCGCGCGTAACCACAAGCGTCGCCGGAATCGTCAGGCCATCGATGCCATCGAGCAATCGATGCAGCTTGTCGCGATCGAGGCTGCCGATCAGGTGCGGCGGATTGAGCAGCGGCCGAGGCCAGCTCGGCGCAGCGGCGTCGATCTTGCGCAGCGCCTCGCGACAATCCTCGGAGTCGGAGGCGATCACGATCGCGATGTCGTGGTCGGGCAGCGGCATCGGCAATTCGGCTTCGCCGATCACGTAGAGCACCATCAGCTCGATGCCGGACTCTTCCAGCAGGAATTCGATTGGCGTATTGCTGCCCATGTCGGTCGCGGCCGCCAGGGCCAGCACACGCAACCTCGGCTGCCCCGTCGCGCAAGGCGAGCGGAACAGGCGATGCGAGCGCAGCACGTCGTTCTGGATGGCGAGACCAGCCTGTTTGTCGCCGAGCAGTTGCGCGATCAGCGAAAGATCGATGCCCTCGCCCGGATCCGCGGTGCCGTTGAGCAGCTTTGCGATCAGCTCCGCCCATGTCGGACGGAGGTCGTGGCCGTCGAAGGCCATCTTGGCCAGCCTCGCCATGCCGATGCGGTCTGCGCATTCGGCACGCGCGGTTTCCGACAGTTCGAGCGTCCTAAGCTCCATCCTAAGCTCCATGTGACAGCTCCATAAATCCGTGACTGGCCGTATAGGCGAGCAACAGTTCGATCTTCGCGATGGCTTCCGCGACGCGGTCGAGTTCGCGCTGCAGGTTCTGGTGGGCGACGTCGGCATTCGGCGACCAGGTCTCGATGATCTGGCGCGCGCCGATGCCAATTCGCAGCACCGCAGTCGGCTTCGCGTTCAGCCGCTCGATGCGGACCGGCTGCCCGATGAGGCAGCGCCGCGCGGCAAGGTCGCGGTCCGCGCGGCTGCCGCCGACGATATGGCTGACGTCCCGGCTGAGCGCCTCGTGGAGCGCGCGGCATTCATGTGACGAAAGCTCGCGGCGTTGCCGGCTGATCGTAAAGGGAAAGATCGTAGGTTCGGAAAATTCCTCGTCATCGACGTCGGTGGCATTCGCACCAGGGTCGACCAGGCGCAGCGACGGCGACAGCGCAATCAGGCTCTCGACGCCCGCACGAAATTCCCGCAACGCCGTCGCACGGAACGCCGACGGCACGCTGTAATAGGCGGCGATCTCCTCAAGTGCCGCCTCCCAGCGTAACCATTGACCGAGATTGGCGCGGCTCTCGAATTGCGAGCGCAGCGCGGTCCAGGCGATCGGCCAATCGCTGCGGCTGGCGTAGTCACGAAGCCCCGGCGCAATTCCCTCTGCCCGGTTGAGCACACCCGACAGCTCCGACGGAACCAGCAGCGCACCACTGAAGGCGGGTCCACCGAAGAATTTCGAGCCGGTGATCAGCACCGGATAACCGCGATCGAGATACGAGCGCAGCCGGCGGCGGCCGAGGCGCATCTGGCAGGCATCGACGACAACCAGCACGTCCTCGGGCCAACGCCGCGCAATCTCCGCGAGGCAGGCATCGCTCGGCGCGCGCCAGCCGAGTTTCGAGGCGTCCATGATCTGCAGCAATACGCTGGATCCGCGCGCAACCGCCGCTTCGACCGCGTCGAGCATCGCAAGGTCGGCATCGGCACGAGGCTTGAGACCAGTGGTATCGGCAAGCGGCAACGCGACGCAGTCGCCGGCAAGGCCGGTTATCGCCGTGTCCTTCCGGACCGTCACGCCGTGGGCCGTGAACCCAGCGAAATGGCGTCCCCGTGCCGTATGGGTCGTACCGCTTCCGGTCTGGTCGGCTCCGACCACGATGGTCGTGAGCGCCTCGCCGAACCGCGAGCGGGCGAGAAACAGCGCATGGAGCTGCGAGTCGGTGCCAGAGGATGAGAAGATGACATCGACACCCATGGGCGGCAGATCGAGATGGCTCTTCAACTCCTCACGCATGTCCTGGATGCGGCTCTCGAGCGCCTCTTCCAGGCCGACCGCGATCGCCGAGCGCATCAATTCCTCCCGCGCGAGCCCGGCGCGCTCATAGGCGCAATCGGAGATCGGCGACGCCGTCGTCGACGCAAAGCTCCACGTCTCCGGCAGCGGCGCCGGGCCGCAGCCATAGCGGTTGAGACGGCTGATGGGATCGAGCATCAGCCGATCATCGCCGCCGCAGCTCAGGAGGTCATCGAGGGTTGCAAACAGGTCGCGGAGCGACCCGTTGAAAGCCGGAAAGCGGGCACCGTCGAGAGCCTGCAGACGGGGAGCGGCGAACGTCATTCACCCCACCCTCACGCAGCATCCGCCGCGCTTGGCGCTGCCGCGAATTGCGAGGCGATATCGCCGTGGAACACCGATGGGCCGACATGGTCCAGACGGCTTTCGAGATCGGCCCAGATCTCGCCGCCGATGTCGGTCCAGCGCTTGCAGAACGCAAAATCCTCACTGAGATAGGTGCCGGTTGCCGGGTCAATCATGCATTCGAACAGCGCGAAACGGTTCGGACTGCCGGCGAGCGCATCCAGCGAATGCTCGCGGGAGAACTTCAGCGACGCATAGTCCGGATGCGCGCACATCCTCTCCAGCACATGGCGGCGAATCATCAGGAAGCCAGTGCCGGCATAACGGACACGGGTGAAGCCGTTGACGACCCTCACCTCGTCGGAATTGTCGAGCTCGAGCACATAGTCGAGCGAGGAGGATTGCAGGTTGGGCCGATTGGCAGCCATCGCCCGCTTCGCCTTGTCCCAGTTGACCCGCTTGATCGGATAGCAGCCGGCGACCACGTCGGCGCCGGACTCGATCAGGCGGAACGCCTGTTCCGGCGCGAAACCGATATCGGCGTCGATGAACAGAAGGTGGGTGGCGGCCGGATCGTCCAGGAACAGCGTCACCAGATTGGCCCGCGCGCGGGTGATCAGCGCGTCGCCATCGCGCAGATGCACCTTGAGACTGAGATTGGACATCTGGTGCACCGCGCGCTGCAGTGCAAAGATCGAACTGGCATAGATGCTGGAGACCTGCCCGCCGAAGCAGGGCGTGGCGACCACGAGATTGAAGCGCTCTGTCATGAATTGGCTCCGAAGTCGCGAGGCGACGCCCGCGCTTCTCACCAATTAGTAAATAGACGTGGTTAACGAAGACCTAACGCACCCTGCTCGGCTCCTCCCTCATGGCAAGAACGCACGCATGCGTCGTCGCCGGGCGATGCTTCGCATCGTCCGGCGAACCATGAGACCCGGCCGCGACCTCATCCTTCGACGCACGCGGCGCGCTCCACGGAGCGCCGCTGACGCCGCAGCGCCAGTTTAGGCCACCGGCAGGAACTTGGTCAGGCTGAGCTGCGAGAGCATGGCGGTGGTCTGGTAGGACGCCTGCAGGCTCGTCTGCAGCGCCAGGAGTTCGCTCACGACCTGGGTCTGGTTGATGCCCTCGGTCGAGTCGACCACGTTCTGCAGCGCCGTCTGGTTCTGGGTCTGCCGCGCCTGCGCGTCCTTCATGGTACTTTGCGCAGTGGCAAACTCGGTCTGCATGTCGGCGATCGTCTGCTGACCGGGCTGCGACGTCAGGTTGGCGGTGATGCGCTGGCTGAGCTCATTCAGTGCGCCGGGCGAGTTCGTGCCGGTCGGAGACACCGTCACCGCGGCATAGACCGCGACCGACTGGATCACCTGACGGATCGCCTGCTCGTTGGCCTGTGCACCGAACTGCACACTCTGCGAGGAATCGACGCGCACGCTCGCCGTCGAGCGCGCCGAACCGGGCCCCGAATTGCCTGTGTACCACTGCACCGTATTGGCGGAGCCATTGACCAGGCTTGTGGCGGAGGACAGCGGCGAACCCGAAACGCGCAGCGGCGGTTTGGCGGCGCTGACGGTGCCGCTGAAGCCGAGAGCTGCGAACGCCGTCGAATTCGAGCTCGTGATCGAGAGCGTCGAGGCGTCGTCGGTATGCAGCGTGATCGCGCCGCCATGGACCGTCGACGGCGTCGATGTGCCGGTGATCTGGTCGATCTTGGACAGCAGCGCCTGCACGCTGTCGGTGACGTTGAGCTCGTTGCCGGTCGCGCCCGAAGCGACGAACTTGATCTCGGTGCCGTTGACGGTGATGGTGTCGCCCGGCGCAAAGCCCGATGTCAGAGAATCCGTGCCCGACGCCCCCGAGAGCGTGGTGGCGCCGGTGACAGGTGCGGCGGGCGTCGCCTGGTTACTGACTGCGTTGCCGATCGCGGTGCCATCCGTATTGAAGAAATTGTCGCCGGCCTCGACCGCAGACGCCGCAACCAGCGACGTGCCGGTGACCGTCGAGATCGACGACGTCAGCGCGGCCTTGAAATTCGCCGCGGTATCGGCAGCCGTCGCGCCGATGGTAAAGCTGCCGGGCTGCGCCGGCGAGGTGGTGGTCGCCGTCAGCTCAATCGAAGCGGAGGTGCCGTCGGGTTCGTCGAAGGTGAAGCTGATGGTGTCGCCGGGGTTGGGATTGCCGCCCGAGAAGTCGACGGACACGCCGACCGGCGAACCCGAAGGTCCGGTCACCGTCGCATTGGTGAGCGAGGACGAAACCGAGTTGAGCTTCAGGCCGAACGGGGAGCCTGCGACGTCTTCTGCGACCTGAGCCGAGGTCGTGGTCGGCGCGGTGATGACGAGGCGGCCGAGCCCGTCGGCGCCCTGATCGGCCTGCAGCCGTTCCGAGATCACCTGCTTCAGGCCGGCCTGGGTCGGGGTGCCGTTCAGGATGTCGTCGGGCGAAGCCACGGCCGGCGTATTGATGGCGGTACCCGAGAAGATGTAGCGGTTGCCGACCTGGGTGTTGAGGATGCCGACGATCGCGGACAGCTCCGACTGCGCATTCTGCTGGCCGATGGACTGGCCGGTCGAAGTCAGGTTCTGCGGCGCGATCGACGCATTGTTCTGCACCTGTCCCGCGATCTGCGACAGCGACTGCAGCCCGGTATTGACCGCGGAAATCATCGTGTTGACGTTGCTCATGGTGGTGCTGAACGCGGCGATGTTGGCAAGCTGCGCGCGCGCCGCGATCGCGAATCCTTCGGCGGCCCCCATGCCAGCGTAATTGGTCGACTTCAGCTGGGTCGAAAGCTGCGTCGAGAGGTCCGAAAGCTGGTTACTGATGTTCTGCACGGACAGACCGAGCAGGGAAGCGCCGTAGTTGATGCTGCTTATCGACATGTCACACGTCCTATCCTTGGGCCTGCAGCAGGGTCTGCATCATGCTTTGCACGACCGACATGATGTGAGCATTGGCTGCATAGGTATTCTGTACTTGGATCAGGTTCGACAGTTCAGTGTCGATGTTGACACTGGAGGTCGAGTTGAATTTCTGCTGCAGCGTGTTGACGACGACGCTCTGCCCCTGCTGCAATTGCGTGGCGAGCGTCGAGGCGTTGCCCTGCTGGCTGATGAAGGACTGCAGGTAGTTCGAGATCGAGCCGGTAAAGGGTTGTCCGGCTGAGCCGAGCCCGGTCGAGGGCGAATAGGTGAACCTGGCGCTCGTGAGCTGCGAGAACATGAAATCCGAGCGCGTGGTGTCACCTGCCGCCGTCGGCGGCGAGGTCGAGTAGATGCTCAGCGCCGATGGATTGTTGATCAGGGCGGGGTTGATGGTGATGCGCCCGGCGAGACCCGTCATCTGCGAGCCGCCCTTGGTGTACCGGCCGGTGTAGAGCGAACCGCCGTCGGTGAACAGCGCCAGTTGCGGCACGCCGTTCGCGGTCCCCTGCACCGTGGTGGTGGTCGAGGCGGCGGTGACGGACGCACCCGACGATCCCTGGAGGGTCAGCGTCGAGCCGGAACCGCTGAAGCTCAACCCGCTCGGTCCCAATGCGGCGTTGAGCTGCGCCGCCACGGAGGCCATGCCGGACGAGAAATCGACGCCGACCAGGAGCGGATTGGCGTTGGCGCTGTTCTTGAGCGGCAGCGCCTGCGGATCGGTGACGTTGACGATCGAGATCTGGCGCTGCGTGTTGGTCGCCGCGTCCGTATAGGTCAGGTTGATGGTGTTGCCCGGCAGCACATTCGAGGTGTCGACACTGAAGCCGGCCGGCGGTCCGGCGACCGCCGTTCCCGCGGTGGTGACGTCCGACAGCGACGAGGACAGCGTCGCCGCCAACTGGTCGACCTGGGTCTGCGCCTGCACCAGCGTCTGGTCACGCAGCTTCAGGTCGGCTGCGATCTGGCCGGAGCCGAGCACGTTGTTGGCGACCACGTCGATGGCGGCGCCGTTCGGCAGCTTGATCGCAAGCGTGCCGACGCCACTCTGGGTGGGGTCGGCGCTGTACAGCGATGTCGCCGAGAGCGCGCCCGGCGAGGTGTAGGTGAAGCTCGAGGCCAGCCCCTGCCCGACCAGCTGGATGCCGGTGTTGGTGAAAATATTGGTCTGGTTGGAGGGATCGGTCACGACCCGGATGTCGACCAGTTTCGAAAGATCATTGATGGCGTTGTCGCGCTGATCCATCAGCGTGGAGGCCAGCGGATCGCTCGGGCTCAAGCCCTGAAGCTGGGTGTTGAGCGCCGCGATCCGGCTCATATCGGCGTTGGCCTGGTCGGCCGAAGTGCCGATATCCTGCTCGACATTGGAGCGCAGCGACTGGATGCCGGCCGTGGTCGAGTTGAGTTGCGCGGCGAGCGTCTGCGCCGCCGACAATGCGACGCTCTGTGCCGAGGAATCGCCGGGGCTGCTCGACAGCGACTGCAGCGCAGTGGTGAAGTTATTGAGCGCATTTTCCAGCGTGCCGTCGTTGCCGGGCGTGCCGTAGACGCTCTGCAGCTGACTGAGGATGTTCGCCATCTGGTTGGCGTAGGCCCCACCGGAGGTTTCGGTGCGCAGCTGGCTCTGCACGAACAGATCGATGTCGCGGTTGACGCCGGTCACCGTGACCGACGAACCGACACCGCCGCTTGCGGTCTCGACCTGGTTCGGATTCTGGGTGACGTAGCCGGGCGTGTTCGCGTTGGCGACGTTCGACGAAATGATCGACAGCGCCGCCTGGTTGGCGCGAAGGCCCGACATCGCCGTGGCGAGGGCCGAACTCAAACCCATTTCAATTGCTCCCGCTGGATGGGGTTACGGATGACGTTGCCGCCGCGCCGATCAGCGCAGCACGTTCAGAAGATCCTGAACCATGCTGTTGGCCGTGGTGATCACCTTGGTGTTCGCCGAATAGGCCTGCTGGGTCACGATCAGCTTGGTGAACTCGTCGGCGATATCGGTGTTGGAGCCTTCCAGCGACGAACCCGAGATGGTGCCGGACGCGCCGATAATCGCCGGCCCCGACTCGTCGGTCACCTGATAGGCGCCGCCATCGAGCGCCTTGAGGTAGTTGGTGCCGTTGAAGTGCGAGAGCGTCACCGCGGCGAGGTCGATGTTCTGCCCGTTGGAGAAGGTGCCGACCACAATGCCGTTGTTGTTGATGGCGACCGACTGCAACTGCCCGGCGGCAAAGCCGTTCTGCGTGATGCCGTTGATGGTCGCAGCGCCGCTCGAGCTTGCGAATTGCGTCAGCGCGCCACTGGTGATGTTGAAGCTCAGATTGCCGAGCGATTGCCCGTCCACCGACACGTTGGGAATAGCGAGCGTGGTGCCGGTCGGAGAGACCAGCGCGCCGTTGGCGTTGAACAGGAAGTTCGTGCCGACATTGACCCATTCGGTCTGGCCATTGGCCGCACTTGTGCTCGTTTGATAGAACAGGTTCCAGGTATCCTGGTGTCCGGCCCCGAGCGACGAGCTGTCGGTCTTGGCCCAGCGCAATTGCAGGTTCACCGGCGTACCGGCGTCGTTATAGGCCGTCACCGCGCCCCCGGAGATGGATTGGTTGGTGAAGGTCTGCACGTCGTTGGCGGTCACGACGCCCGCGCCGAAATTGGTGCCGGTCGCCATCGCCTGCGAGACCGTCCCTCCCGTGAAGCCGAGCGCGCCCAGCGCGTCCGCGGCATTGGTGCCGTTCGTACCGCCGGTCGTGATAGACAGATTCTGATTGTTGCCGGTGTGCAGGATGATCTGACCGGCTGCGACGGCCGGGGGACCCGTGAGGGGGCCGACGGAAGCCGTAGCACCGGTGATCGATGAGATCTTGTTGAGGAGCGCCCCCACATTGTCGGTGATGTTGAGCTCGTTTCCGGTAGCGCCGGAAGCGACGAAAGTGATGGTCGTGCCGTCAACCGTGATGGTGTCGCCGGCCATGAAGCCCGTGGTCAGCGAGTCGCTTCCGGCGGCGCCCGACAGTGCTGTGTTGGCAGTAATCGGAGCGGCCGCCGGTGTCTCCTGGTTGCTGACGGCAGTGCCGAGGGTGGTCGCGTCGACGGGCGGCGCCGGCGAACCGATCGGCAAGGGATTGGTAGCGAAGTCGGCGGGATTGATACAGCCGGCCGCAGCGAGCGAACCGGCAGGCCCCCCGGTGCTCGCCTGCGTCTTCGGCTGGGTCGGCAGGTTGGCAGCATAGGTGACGGCGGTCGTCGCCTGCGCCGGGATGAAGTTGTTCTGGAATTGCAGCACGTGCGGCACGTTGCCGGTCGGATTGCCGGTCTTGGGATCGACGTCGATGCCCATGAGGTAATAGCCGGCGCCGTTGACCAGGTTACCGTTGGCGTTGACCTGGAAGTCGCCGCGGCGCGTATAGTCGGTGACACCGTCAAATACGGGCACGTTGTCGGTGATCGACGTCGGCTTTTGCACCGAGAAGAAGCCGTCGCCATTGATTGCCATGTTGGTGGCGACTGTGGACGATGAGACCGTGCCCTGGGTGGTGATGGTGGCCTGGGAGAACGCCGTCACGCCGCCGGCGACCTGCTTGTTGGGCGTCGTCGCATCGGGAATGAGATCCTCGAAGCTGGTATCAATGCCCTTGTAGCCAACGGTCGAAGCGTTCGCGATGTTGCCGGAAATGTTCTGCAGCGCGAAGGATTGCGACTGCAAGCCGCCGACCGCAGTGTTCAGCGCGTCAAAGATACCCATACGATTTGTCTCCACATGGACCCGGCGGCAGTGCCGCAACTCGCCAGCGTTATCGCAAGCGTCGTGCCAACATGGAAAATCGTTTCAGATCAATCGCTTGAACAAAAAGCCCGGGCTTTCCGACCGGAGCAGAATTGCCGGGCGGGCAACAATTGCCGGGCGAAATCGTCAGCGTCGTTTCAGGGCAGTGTTTGAATCGATCCGTTCATGCTGACCGCCTTGACGGGCTGCCGACGAGCCGGCTGAACTCGCCCAAGCGATCACGGCTTGGACCGACCGAACCGGTCCTGAGCGCGACAAAGTACGCCGGCTGGCGCTGGGAGCTTTGAAGCTGATCGCTTTTCTGTTTGAGGCGCCAGCACAGCCCCTTTCCATGCCAGCCATGCGCCATCTCCAAAACTAATGTGCGGACAAACGCTTGCAGCCCGGACCAGGGCGAGCGGGCGGCGCCCGCTTCTATCTTGCCGTCCCAATTGACCGGTGTGTTTCCACGTTGCGAGCGTATTGGACAACCGTAAGCTGGGCTATATTGCCGCTCGGGTTTGGGAGGAATCGATGACGCGTTTCTGCGGTGACAGGTACTGGGGCGAAAGCCATGAACCCCAACAAGGACTTCGCGTATGAAAAGTTGATCGCGGCACTGGAAGCCCTTGCCAAGGGTGAGGGTCTTCATGAGAGTGTCGCGGTCGACTACGGTAGGCACTTCGAGATTATCGCGATCTTAAGGGGGGCAAGTGCTCTCAGCGGCGACTTCGCGGACGATCATATCGACCTCGTTGAGGCCGCGTTCGCGCGCATGGGAAAGCACTATCCTGGCAACAGCATTGCCGGTTGCGTGGCGGCCCTGCTGGAGGGATAGAACAAGCGCCGAAAAAAGGGGCGATAGCAGAGCTTGCCAACGGTTCGCGCGTGATAGCACCACGTAACGAGTCGCTGGAGCGGGGGCTTTATGGCCGATATCGATGTCAACTCGTATATTGACCAGCTTCGCCGGTCACTGCCTTACGTACCCCCGTTTCTTAATCATCAGATTAAGGCCCTGCACCGAAAACGTGAGTTCGGCGGCATTGTTCGGCTTGTCCGCAGCATGATGAATGTTGATGCACGAATTGCGCTTCACTGGACAAACGATCCCCCGTCAAACCGGGAAGCCAGGGCTTGGATCAGGCTGCCGAATGACATGCCGGAGTATGGCACCCAAGCATTCAAAAACCTTAAGCTTGATATGTTTATTCTTAAGTCGTTCGCGTATCAAAGCCGTTGCCACGAATTCCTAGTCGTGGTCGCGCATGAATTTTCACACGTCGTCCTCGAGTCGATCAGACATCCGTTGCGGACTGAGGAGAAGGCTGTCGATCTAACTGCAATGTTGCTTGGATTCAGCTATTCCTACCGGCTGGCCGCACACGCAGTCCGAACCTATCCTGGAAATATAATTGAAACCTCCCGCATCGGATATCTTACTGAGGATGAGTTGAATGCCGCCTGTCGAATTCTCCTCCCGCAAAACTTGCGGCTGAGGCATCTAACCATAAGCTTCCTTCGACGAGGCTGGGGATTGTTAATCCTGCTCGGTATGTGCATCGGCGCCTGGCTGTATGGAGCGCTAAAACACTAGAGTGGCACTCCGACGCTCCAGACCTGCACACGTCTGGTCCTCGCATAGCGAGATCCGGCAGGTCATCGTCCCCAGTATCGGAGGATGACGAATCCGCTTCGAAACCAGGAGGGCAGTTTGTCATCAGGCCGGAGCGCAAGATCGCAGCCCATCGCAGGTTTGCCGATTGAAACGAGTGGCCGACTGCTTCATCATAGTGCCACGGCGAAGCAGTAGCGCCCATCTTCATCGGCCATGGCGCGCCACTCTACGCTGCGGCGCGCGATCGCTGACCATAGGCTCCGATCGTGCGCGAGTATTGGCTGATACGCTACGCGGCCGACCTTCCACCGCGCGTTCTTGGCGGTGCGATCAAGGCTTCTGCCGGAATGTCCCACTCGCGGTAGAGCTTCCAGGCCATTCGCATCGTAAGAGGGCGCTTCCTCGTCAGGACGTCGGACGCGCGTTGGCGCGAGCCGAGCAGGCGGCCAAGATCGGCCTGGGTATAGCCCGCCGTCTCCATGCGGTAACGAATCGCATCGATCGTGTCGGGCGGCTTGATTGGCCAGCGCTTGCGCTCGTAGTCCTCGATGACCAGTGCGAGGAGATCGAAGCGGTCGGCTTCCGGCGTGCCCGGCTTGGGTTCGTTTTCGAAGTATTGTTCGATCTCCTTGAGCGCCGCGTCATACTCGGTTTCGGAGCGAATTGGACGGATCAAGTTTTTCGCCATGATACAGTCTCCGGATCAATGCGGTCGTATTCTGAATGAGTGCCGATGAACTTCACAAGCACGCGGCCGAAAGCATATGACACATGAACGATCAGCCGATATTTGTTCCCGCCGAGATCAAAAATCACCCGGTTGTCGCTGACGAAATCGACGGTGCCGCCGAACTGCCGCTTTATCTCGGCTGGATTGGCCCAATGCGCCTTCGCCACAACAGCGAACCACGCCCGGATCGGGCCCTCGGCATGCGGGTGTCGCGCCCAGAATTCTCTCAGAGTGCGAAGGGCGATCACCTGCATGGCGAAGTCGTATCATGTCACCAATCTGGTGACAATCCGGGCCTGCCGTGACGACGGCCTATCTTGCTCCGAAATCGCCGGGACGAAGCGGCCTTCATCGTGCGAACGCCATAGGAACGGGCGGAGCCCGCTTTATCTTGCCGTCCTAATCGGGCCGGCCAGACGGCCAGAGAGTGGGCTATGTGCATCCCCTTGCGGAGGCCATTGGGGTCAAGGCAACGTGCCTGTTCCGGAGGTGCGCATCATGAAAATCTACGGCGACGTTCGCTCAGGCAATTGCGACAAGGTTCGGTTTACCGTCGACTATCTTCGCTTGCCCTACGAGTGGGTAGAGATCGACAGTGTTGCAGGCGGAACCAGGACGCCAGAATTCCTTGCGATGAATCCACAGGGTCAGGTCCCCGTTGCGGAGCTTGCCGACGGGCAGTTCCTCGCTCAGTCAAACGCGATTATTCGCCATGTTGCAAACGGATCACGGCTGTTGCCCGGCGATGAGCGGAGCAGAGCCAAAATCGACGAATGGATGTTCTGGGAGTCCAACAATCATGAGTTTTTCGTCGCCGGGTGCATTTCGCACATGACCTACATGTCAAAGTCGAAAGATACTCGAGATCCCATGAGGGTGGACCGGGGCGATCGAGCACTGGACATCATGGAGCGGCATCTGCGAGCCAGCCAATGGCTCGTCGGCGAAAGCATCACTTTGGCAGACGTCGCTCTGCTTGCTTACACGCGCCGAGCTCACTTGGGTGGCTTCGACATGCTCCGCCGACCGAAGCTCAGAGAGTGAGTGCGTCGCTGTGAAGCGGAACTGGGCCTGGCCGCAGTTTGAGCAGGTGAGATTGATCAAAAGCTGCTTACGGGCTTTTAGCGTGCGGCTCGTATGGAAGGTCCGCTATGTGCCAGAGGCCGAGGCTCTTGTCGCGCCAGCCGCCGTCGCCTTCGTCGCATCGCTCGTTGATCAGCTCGGCCGGCGCGGGCCAACCAAAGGGTGGCCGTTGCATGTTTAAGGCTCGCCAGTCACCGTCCTCGCAATCCAAGTTGACCTCCCACTCTGGGAAGGTTGTCGTCAGAAGCCACCGCGCTCCGGTCGCGCGGAACCGAGCAAGGGCGCGGCGGATATTATCAAAGCTTAGATGTACGAGGCAGTCTCGACAAAGAATGAGATCGGCGCCAGGTAGTGCGTCACGCGTAATGTCGGCCGTGAGGAAACGTCCGGCGATTTCACTGCGCTGTGCGCGAAGGGTATTCGCGGTGGTCAACGACGACACGATATCCACGCCCGTGTAATCCAAATCTTGAATGCAGTCGTTAATCCAACCAGCGTCGCCACAGGGGGCGTCGAGCAAAGAGCGCACCCCCAGTCGCTGCAGCAAGTTCGGCAACGCCTCCCTGACCGCGGCCGTCGCGGCAGCCTCAGAGCCGAGGCCAGACGCGGACGTTGCGGCGCCCCAGAGGTGCGTACGCACGATACGCTCGAAACGCGCCGCGAGACCGAGGCCGGCAAAGTTGACGCGGTCGGCCACGAAGCGTTCATGTGCCAGAACCGGAGGCCGATTGGCGTTCATCTTTACACCATGCTGATGACGATAGGTGCCTGGATCGCAGGTCGAACTATTTTGAAATGCTGAGAGAATGCCGCTTTCAGGGCAGCGTACTTTGAGGCCGACGTGCCAGCAAGCGCTTCGCTTCGATGAGACTCAATACCTCAGCGTAGCGCAAAAGCGCCCCCGCCAGCGTTCCCGGAGATGCTGCAGAAGCTCTATTCGGTGCTCTCGTCGGGAGCAGATGGGACGTGGCGCCAAAGGTCCATTCTATCGTGGAGAATGCGCACGATTTCGATCGTGCTGTTCGGCGCAACCCGGTACATCAGGAAATGGCTTCCTCGACGGCCACGCCGCGCAACGTGGAGCGTACGAAGGCCTGCCATGATCTCGTCCCGGGCCCTGGAGCCCGCTACATTGGGACCGTCGGCAAGTTTGCCGATCGCCTGAACAAGGGTGTCCCGATAGACGCGAGATTGTCGCGCGCCAAAATTCTCCGTGGTCCATTTGAGGATGTTGGCAAAGTCGACTTCTGCGGCAGCGCCGAGACGAACGCGCCATCTCCGCTCGGCCATAACCGCTCTATTCGGCAGTTCGGGAGATGACCTTCTCCGAGAGGTCATTCAAATAGGCTTGCAGCTCCTCGATAGTCCCAAATTCTTTGAAGTCTCCCCGATCCAACGCCCCCACACCGGCGCGAGCTGCTGCCCGCAGCGCTTTCAGCTTGCCTACATCCTCCGCCTCGCGTTGCTCCACGAGCCGCAACCCATCACGCAGCACTTCGCTGGCATTCTGATAGCGGCCAGACTTGACGAGGGTTTCAAGGAGTTCTTCCTGACGCTCCGTCAGCACGACATTTCTGGTGGGCATTGGCATCCTCCCAGGTTATCCGAAAGCGTATGGCATATTATGCCATACGCGCCCGACGTCCTCAACCAAATGTTGGTGCGCCTTGGCAACCGCCGCGCGTGATCGTCCTGATCGCAGTTTCGACTGGCATCATAGCGCCTACCGCGAAGCAATAGTGCCCATCTTCATCGGCCGCGGCGCGCCAGTGCGCGCTTTTCCAGCGATGAAGGACGGCGGCATATTTCCCTCCGACGCCGATGCCCCCGCCCGCGCGTGATTGCCGGCAATCCAACGCGATCCCTGGGTAATGCGAAGACTGCTTACTGATGAGGCAGCATAGTCTTGGCCGCTCGGTGAAAGGTGCGGATGTTTCCGCCGTCATGAAAGAACGGCGGCGTCCAACCTTGCCGTCACCTTACGCCTTCAGCTTGCGGTCGGCGCTGCCGGGTGAAACACCAGCGCGTAGCCGTCCATGCAGTAGCGCAGGCCGGTCGCGCGGGACCGGATGCCGCCTGAACGGCAGAATCCGGCCCGCGCCGTTCGGCGTTTCTATTCGTGGTTTGTCAGGATGGCCGCGATCACCGGACGCAGTTCCGGCAAATGGGTTGATGTCCCAGATGATATCCGCATCGACGCGCTGATATTCGTGCCGCAGCTTGCGGCCGATAGCCATGATGTTACGCCACGGCACATCCGGGAACTTCGCCTTGTCATCGTCGGGTATGTGACGGACGGCCTCCGACACGATTTCGACGGCGCGTTCCACCGCGAGCCGCAGAATGGGGTCGGCCTGATACGATTCAAAATCCCGCCCGACGAAGGCTTTGCTTACAATGTCGATGTTCTGAAGAATATCGAGCAGCCGTGGCCGGACCGAGCGCAACGCCATCACAGAACCCGGACGGCGCTTTGCTCTATCTCCTTGCTTAAAGCCGGATGCAGGCCGGTGCGCGTGGACAGGTCCACATCGGTTCCGAGCAGGTCGCGCAGCAGGAATTCCAGTTCCGTCAGTTCGATGAAGCCGAAATGGCGCGCCGGATTGCGGTCCACGAAAATATCCACGTCCGAAACCGGACCGGCTTCGTCCCGCGCCGTCGAACCGTACAGGTAAACGCTCTCAGCGCCGAGCGCCCGGATGGCGTCAGCATTGGCCTGAATTCTGGAAATGACCTCTGCGCGGTTCATGCCCCATTATACGGCAAATCGCTGTCCGGCCTCAACTATCCTCTCCGGCCCGCAGCTTTCCTTGTCTCTTCGCCGATTGCCCCTCGTGAATGGTCGCGCGGCCCGTTCAAGGGCCCGCCCGCACCACCTGCGCCGTTGTGGCCTTGGCCCCTCGGCCAGGGCAGCGCAGCCGTGTCTTGGCCAATCGTCCAACCTTGCCGCCACCTTACGCCTTCAGCTTGCGGTCGGCGCTGCCGGGTGAAACACCAGCGCGTAGCCGTCCATGCAGTAGCGCAGGCCGGTCGGCTTCGGACCGTCGTCGAAGACGTGACCGAGATGGCCGCCACATCGTCGGCAATGCACTTCCGTGCGCAGCATCCCGAACGTACGATCGCTGGTCGTGCCGATGGCGTTTTCGAGCGGCTGATAGAAGCTCGGCCAGCCGGTGCCGCTTTCGAACTTGGTTTCGGATGAAAACAGCGACAGGTCGCAGCCGGCGCAGGCAAACACGCCCTTGCGATGTTCCTTCAGAAGCGGGCTCGAGCCCGGGCGCTCAGTGCCCTGGTTGCGCAGGATCTCATATTGCTGCGGCGTCAACTGCGCGCGCCATTCGGCATCGGTCTTCTCGATCTCGAATTTCTGGCCGGCGCGGGCCGGCGAAATCTTGAACCAGCGGAAGGTGGCAAGGCCAAGCAGGCCGGCGGCGGAGGCAAGCAGAATGCGGCGGTCGATCATGAGGGTCTCCATGACGGTTCGCCCTGAAATACGGGACTCCGCCCCGCGAAGTTACACCGTCTCGTGAGGATTTTGCTCACTTTCATGCGAGCACCCGGAGGACCCGCAAAGGACGCGCCGTCGCAGTCGTCAGCCGCCCTCGCCCTGGTGATGATCGGCCGGGACCGGAGGCTCCTGGTAGGTCCGCGGCGGCTCCTGTTGTGGCTGCGGCGGCTGCGGACGGACCGGCCGCCCGGGAGATGGCCGGCGTGCGACCGGACGCGAACTCGCCGCCTGGCGGTTGGCCTCGGCCAGCCGGGCCTCGCGGAGCCGGTCCTGGATCCGCACCCGCTCCCGATGCCGGGCGAGCGCGCCCGCCGACGCGGAGGCTCCCCGGCTCCAGAGGCCGACGACAAATCCGGCCGCCCGGCCGGTCGGACCGCCCGCCCAGACCAGCTCGAACGGCGAAAACAATCGCCAGCGGTCGTCGCCCCACAGGATGCTGCGGGCAATCAATTGTCCCGCCATCGCCGAGGTGTTCATGCCCTGCCGGCCAAAACCGCTCGCCACCCAAAGACCTTTGCGCAACTGGCCAATCTGCGGCATGCCGTGCACGGTCTGTCCGACTGCTCCGCCAAAGACATCCGCGATCTCGACCGGGCCGAGTTGCGGAAACATCGTCCGGATGCGGCGAGCGATGGCGCCGGCAAACCGCCTGGGATTGACCGACCAGGTCGTTTCCGGGCTCGCCCACATCAGCCGGTCGCCGTCGGCGATGCGGAAATGATCGATATTGTCGGTGTCGGTCACCGATCCCTGGAACGCGATCGCTTCCGCAAGCCGGTCGCCGAGCGGCGCGGTGACGCCGGCATAGCGCCACACCGGCAACAGCGTATCCGACAGGCGTCTGAGCGGCGCGCCGAGATGAATATTGCCGGCGAGCACGATATGGGAGGCGCGCAGCCGCGCCGACGGCGTAACGATGCGCTTGCGGATGCCGGAGAAGTCGATGCTGACCACCGGCGTGTCCTCGAAGATCCGCGCACCAGCCCGCCGCGCCAACGCGGCGAGGCCATGAACATATTTGCGGCCGTCGATCTGGAATGCCTTCGGATAATACATGCCGTGGAAATAGCGCTTGGTCTTCAGCTCGCTGCGCACGCGATCGACCTGCCAGCCCTCGACCTCCGTCTCAAAATCCTCCGACAACATTTGCAAACGGCTGATCAACTGATCGCCGACATCGACATTGGAAACTTCCAGTGCGCCTTCACTCAGGCCGATGCCCGGCATCGATTCTTCCGTGGCCCTGCTGCGGACACAATCGACGCCCTCTTTCGACAATGCCCAGAGCTCGCGCGCATCCTCGAAACCGACGCGCTCGATCAATTCGCCGAGCGGCAGCGCATAGCCGGGCATGACCGTGCCAAGTTGGTTGCCCGAGGCGTTCCAACCGACATGCCGGCCTTCCAGCACGGCGATACTGGCGCCCATCCGCGCCGCCTCCAGCGCGACTGTAAGCCCGGCCAATCCCGCTCCGACCACGCAAATATCGACGTCGAGGTCGAACGAAAGCCGGGCGCGCTCGTGCAGCGCACCATCCGCTCCGTCATTCATGCCTGTGGAAGTCTCGCTCATGCCGTTTTCTTGCGACCCCTTGCTTCTTACGAAGCCTTGGGCGAGTTGTCACCTTGTCTAAGGCATGGGCTTGTAAATCCAGCCGGTCCGGGCAGCCCGGGAATCCCTTCTCTTGAATTCGTAAACCGCAAGAACAAGAGACAGGCCGCTATTGTTGTGACAATCTGGCAAAATATTCCTGCCATGATTGCGGCCGCTGGCTGCGCCGATGCTCATCAGTTTTTCGCATGTCCCGGATATTTATCAGTCATTCCAGCCTCGACAACAACTTAGCCGAACGTACCCGTGACTGGTTGGTCGCAAACGGGTGGAACGACATCTTTCTTGATCTCGACCCGGTAAGGGGCCTTTCGCCGGGCGAGCGTTGGCAGAACGCCCTGAAGCACGCGGCAGACCGCTGCGAGGCGGTCTTGTTCCTGATCTCGCCGAACTGGCTGAGTTCACGATGGTGTCTGTCCGAGTTTCTGCTCGCCAAGCAGCTTGGCAAGCGGCTGTTCCCCATCGTCACCGGGGACGTTGCTATCTCGAGCCTGCCGCTGGAGATGAGCGCCGACCACCAGGTCGTTGATGTCGTCAACGATCCGCAGGGCTGGGAGAAGCTCAAGCATGGGCTGAAGAAGGCTGGCCTGGATGCGGATAGTTTCACCTTTCCTGCGGGCCGGCGAATCTACCCGGGATTCGAACCGCTGACGGAAGAAGACGCCGCCATCTTTTTTGGTCGAGATGCGCAGATCCTGCGCGGACTGGATCGGCTCCGCTTGATGCGCGATACCGGCGCCCAGCGGATGATGGTCATCCTCGGCGCATCCGGCGCCGGCAAATCATCCTTTCTGCGTGCGGGACTTTGGCCCCGGTTGCGGCGTGACGATCGCAACTTCTGGCCGTTGCCGGTCGTGCGTCCCGAGCGCGCTGCCTTGAGCGGTCGCTCCGGCTTGTTTGCCGCCTTCGAAGGCGCTGTCACCGACCCGCGCATCTCATCGAACCCCGTACTGGCCTCATTCCCGCGATCCCGCGCTGCCATTGGAGAAATTATCTCGCAGGAAGGACCATCGCGTTTGCTGGCCGCGATTCGGCTGGCGGCTGTTCCGCTCTCGGAGGGGGCATCGTCGCCGACGCTAGCGCTTTGTGTCGATCAGGCCGAAGAGCTGCTGAACGAGGAAGGAAGCGCCGAAGCGCGCCGTTTCCTTGAATTGCTGGCAGCGGCCGTCGAGAGCGAGGCGTCCCTCATAGTCGTCCTGGCGATTCGCTCGGACGCCTACCCCGCGCTGCAGACGGAGCCCGCGCTGGCGAAGATTGCCCGCGAGCCATTCGACCTACCTCCGATGCCTGAAGGCTCGCTGCGTTCGGTGATCGAAGGTCCCGCGCGGTTTGCGGTTCCTCCGCTGAAGCTCGAGGCATCGTTCGTCGATGCGCTGCTCGCCGACGCCAAGGGACAAGATGCACTGCCGTTGATGGCGTTCACCCTCCACCGTTTGGTGCGCGAATATGGCGCCGACAACTCCCTATCGCTGCAGAACTATACCTCGAGCGACGGGCTTCGAGGTGCGCTGACAGCGGCAGTCAACGAGGCACTCAGCCAAGCGCGCGGAATCGTTTCCCGCGACGAAAAGGAGCTCGAGAAGCTGCTGCACCAGGCCTTCGTGCCCCATCTGGCGCGGGTCAACGAGGCCGGGGAATTCGCCCGTCGCATCGCCGTTGCGGCCGAAATTCCGGCTCCATGCGGCCCCCTCATCGACGTGCTCGTCGAGGCCCGTTTGTTGATCCGCGATCAAAGCGCGCGCGGCGAGATTATCGAGGTGGCGCACGAAGCACTGTTGCGCGAATGGCCGCTGCTGCGTCGCTTTCTGGAAGCCGACCGCGATTTCCTTGTCGGCAAGCGGCAGTTGGCCGACGATCTCGCCATCTGGCGCGAGGCGCCTGCGGAGCGAAAGGCTGATGCATTGCTGTCCGGCCTCCGCCTGACCAGGGCCCAGCAATGGCTTCTGGAACGCGGGCCGCACGACCTGAACGACGCAGAGCGCGAGTTCATCAGGGAAAGCGCCAGGGCTGCGCAATCAAGGCAGCGCTGGCGCACCAGGGTTGCCATCGCAGCGATTCTGCTGCTCGCCGCGTTCTCGCTGTTGGCCGGATGGCAATGGACCGAGGCGCGGCACGAGGCGACCATCGCACAACAGAACGCTTCCGAAGCCAAGCGGGAAAAGGATCGGGCCGATCAGGGCGCCGCCGAAGCGCTCGCCCAGAAAAACATCGCCGAACAGCAAAAGCTCCTGGCGACGCAGCAAGCCCAGCGCTCCGATGCGCGCGCCGAATTGATCCAATCCCAGTTCATGCTGAAGGATGCGCCGCAGGAGGCGCTGCGCAAGGCCGGCAACGCGGCTCGGCAACTCGATGCGCTTGGCAGCAGCGACGACGCTCTCTCGCTGCTATGGCCTGTCATCAATTCGGCCAGAGAGCTGCCACCGTTCCGGCCGTACTCCCGTTTTTCCTTTACGGGCGCGACGCTGTTCGTGCATGAACCTCCGCCCGAACCTCGCGGTGATCAGGCGAGCGTCCAGCCAGCGTCGGCGAAGCCTCGCACCATCGTAGGAGGACAGGACCTGACGGGCGTGATCGACGACGATGGCAAAGCGATCGGCGCGCCGTTCGGCAGTGGCGAGGTCGACGACAGCTTCACCAATGACGCAATCTGGCTTGAGGACGGCTCGTTCGTCGTCGCGCAGGGCATTTGGGATTGGAACGCCGAGGCCGTGTTGCCGCGTAACGCTGGCTTGCGGCGCCGCACGGCCGACGGAAAGCAGACGCACGATTACCTGCCGGAATACAAAATTCCCGTTACCAGCGTCGCGATAGTGAAGCAGGACAACAAGAAGACCCTCGTCGCTGGCGATGGCCTCGGCAATTTCATCATCATTGGGCACGACGACAAGCCAAGTGTCATTCCAACGGGAATCGGCAGGCCGATCACGCGAATTATCCCTCTTTACCAGCGAGTCGTCCTGATCTTCGGCAAGCCGATGGCTGATGCCCCCAAGACCGAACCTCCGGCATTGGATATCGAGGGGCAGCGCAAGCAGATATCATCTGCCATCGGGCTGTCCATCGACGTCACCTATTTCGGCGACAAGGAATCCGACGAGATCGGCTGCGCGATGGGCGTCGATATGTTCGAGCTGTACCTTTGCGAACGCAATGCGGTATCCATCCTGAGCTTCAGCACAGGCGAGCCGCAAGGCAGGCTCAACCAGCGCTTCAACGCGCATACCGAATCCGTTTCGGCGATCGCGCGGTCGCCGGCTTCGCCGATCGTGGCGACCGGCTCGTCGAACGGCGAGCTGCGGTTGTGGCTGAAGAGCGGTGCGTTGCTGGCAGAACTGCCGACGGTCAACGGCACCGCAATCGCCGGGCTGGGATTCATCGATGGCGGCCGGCGGCTATTGGTGTCGCAAAACGGGTTGCGGCAGTGGGACATCTCGGATCTGGTTGCCGACATCAGCAATTGGCCGGACGAACCCGGGAACTGGGAAATCAACCACTGGAACCGCAAGGCTTGGGTGGAATTTTCCGACCAAGCGTTGGCCGACTCCCCCAAGATCGCCGCTCTACTTGAGGAGAACAAGCCAGACTGGTCCTATTCCTACCAGCCATATGGCTCGTACCTGATTTCGGGCCAACCACAGGGCGTTCGTCTGATCAATACGCAGACCGCGGAATTACGCGACATCGATCTTGTCGAGCCGGCGTCGGAAGCGGAAAAATATAATTTTGACGACACGATCGTTGCGGACAGATCGGGAAAAACCACCGTCGCCATCATTGGCGTTTTCGATCGCTTTGTCGGCCCGGCGCAAAAGCCGGACAAGCGGCACATTTATGCGATCGACAACGCGTCCGGCGCAGTCGCCGCGGACTGGGAACTGCCGGCGGAGCTGAAGGGCAAGCCGCTCGCGATGACAGCGAGCCGCACGGGTGGCCGCACGACCTGGTGGATCACTGCCGGCCGCGATATTTTCCTGCTTACCCCCGACGTCAAGCGCATGCGACATCTGCAATTGCCGGATGCCATGCACGGTGAGATCAAACTGGTGGCTCCCCGCGACAATTCTGTCGATTTCCTCGTCGTCACGGGTTCGCAGAACGTCAACGTCGCAGCGTCAACCGCCAGCCTGCAACAGCTTCCGCCGGAATCGAATCCGAACAGTTCCGCGTCGAGCGATCGCCCGCAACGCAGCTTGCTGATGACGTCGACATTGATCGGTTCCACAATCGAGAACGCGACCATGAGCGCGGACGGCTCGCGGATTGCGCTTGCCGTAAGCAACGGCGGCCTCACTTCGAGGACCATCGCCGAGGTCCGGATCTTCGACCGCAACTTCCGTGGACTTCTGAACCTTCCGGGCAACCCCGACAAATTCGAGTGGTTTCAACTCGGTCCCGACGGCACGGAACTGCGGGCCGCGAGCACAGACGACCGTTATCGATGGGATTTGCGGCTGGGTCCCATGATCGACAAGGCTGCCCAAAGGGCAGCGCGGTGGGTCGGCGAAGCGGAGCGGGCGAGAGCGTATAAGATCGGGACAGAGGATCGCGACATCGAAAAGGCAAAGGCCGCGCTCATCGAGGGTGTCGCGAAACATCCGGTAGATCCCGAGCTGATCCTGATACTCGCTAACAAGAGATTCTACTCGGCGAAAGACCAGAAGGATCAGAGCGAAGCGATGCAGCTCTACGATAAAAGCAATGCCATCGACCCATATGATCCCATCGCTCACTACATGCGCGGCAGGGCACGAGCGTCACTCGGCAATTACAATGGCGCCATCAGCGACTTTACCGATGCGATCGCGTTGCCGCACGTGATGCCGCGGGTCAAAGTGATCGCGGGCTTTCTTCATCTGAACCAAGGAATCGCCAAATTATCGTATCAGCTGAATCTGCAAAGCAGAGCCGAACTCTTTACCCGAAGGGCGATGGCTCGGGCGGCGAAGGGCGATTGGCAAGGACTCGAGGACGAGGATATCCATTGGCTGCACGCCAACAATTTGCACATTTCTGCGCTCGATTACGAAATCGAGGCGCTCGCCTTCGACAGCCTCGGCAAGGCAGGTGAAGCGATCGCAGATTTCGAGCAGGCGGCCAAGGCGCTGAACGACGACAAATCCTACGGATTGGACGACTTCAAGGACGCCAGTAATGATCCGGCCTGGCGGGCCTACAAGTTGGCGGTCTATCGCAAGAAGATTGGCGACATCTATTGGAAGACGGGGCGCATCGACGATGCGATGAATGCTTACCGGAAGGCGCACGAGATTATTGACGACGCCGCAGCGGCTCCAAATCTATCGGACGAGTCCCGGGCACTGCTTGCCCAATTTGCCACGGTACCGCCGGAGCAACGATGCGGCGCGGAAGAACAACTACGGTCGGTCCGCGCCAACCTCGGCACGCAGCTTCTGCTCTCGAACAAGCACCCGACGCCCGTGCGTCTCTATTGGCTCGATCAAGGCGGTCATCGAAAGCTCTATGCGACCGTCAAGCCAGGCGCGCAATTGACCCAGCAGACTTACGAAAATCATCCGTGGCTCCTGACCGACACGGATGACAAGTGCCTGGCGCTTCTCGTGCCGGATATCGGCCAGACGCGTTTCACGATCCATTGAAGGTGTCCGCAATCATCGCAGCGCAGGTTCCTGGATGCCCGCGTTTCCAACGAACGATGGATCGGGTCCCTGCGGCGTTTCGCATCGCGACAACCGGCACGCAGCGTGCAATGGCAGCAGGGATCGCGGGGAGTGCGCATTGAGCCACGCAGAGCCCGACGGTGAAGCGATCCTGATTCCAATCTGGACAGCTGAGCCGCCGCGCTTCAGGATAAATCCTACCCACGAGACTGATGCACTGTACACTTTGGTATCAAGACGAGAAACGAATCGAGACTGCGCATGCGCCGTTTGATGCTGTTGCGTCACGCCAAGACCGAGACCGACGCTCCTTCCGGCCGTGACCGGGACCGCCGCCTCGACGACCGGGGCCACAAGGACGCTGCGCGGATCGGTGACTGGCTCGGCCGGCATCCACCTTTTCCCGATCTGGTGCAGGTTTCGCCGGCCGTCCGCGCCAGGCAGACCTGGGAACTGGCCTGGGAGGCGATGAAGGAGCGGGCGCCGTCGCCGCAAGTGGAATTCCTGCCGGAACTCTATGGCGCGGATCCGGCGCAGATGCTGGAGACGATCCGCACCGCGTGCGTCGCCGATCCGAAACGTCTGATGGTGGTCGGCCACAATCCCGGCATGCATGAGCTCGCCCTGATGCTCGCAGGCAGCGGCGACAAAGCCGGCCGCCATGCGCTCGCCGACAACCTGCCGACCTCGGGGCTCGCGGTATTCGACTTCGCCACCGACGACTGGAACGAAGTGGCATTCCACCGCGGCAAACTCATACTTTTTGTCAGCCCGAAACTCCTGAAGCAGACCTCGGGCGAATGAGCGGGACTATTCGTTTGTGATAGGCTGAGCGACAGACAGGGAGGCGCAGATGTTCAAGTCCATTCTCGTGCCGATCGATCTTGCGGACACGGATCTGGCAAAGCCCGCGATAGCGACCGCAGCGACGCTGTCGCAGACCTGGAGCGGCGCGGTGCGTCTGTTGAATGTGCTCCCGATGACACCGGTGATGCTCGCCGAATACGTCCCGGCCGATTTCGACGAGCAACAGCGCCAGAGTTCCGAAGAGGCGCTCGCCATTGTCGCCCGCGAATCCGGCATCGAGCAGGGACGCATCTCCAGCGTGGTCCGCCAGGGCGGCATCTATCACGAGATCCTGGAAGAAGCCGCCGCGGTGAAAGCCGACCTGATCGTGATGACCTCGCACCGTCCGGCCATGCGCACCTATTTCCTCGGCTCCAATGCCGGCCATGTCGTGCGCTACGCCAAATGCTCGGTGCTGGTGGTGCGGCACTGATCGCGGACGAGCCGCCGCTTCAGGGCGTCCATTCCGCGATAAAGCCTTTCGCCTTGTAGGGTTCGATCTTGTCCCATTCGGCGAGCACGCGGCGGCGAAATTCCGGATCGGCGTGCCACTGCAGGCGCGGCGTCGTGAAGCGATCGACGGTGACCAGCATTTTCTCGACCTCGGGCCAGTGCCGGTGCAGCGTCATCGCATAGCGGCGCCCGGTCCAGGTATTTCCAAGACAGATCACGCTGCGGATATTGCACAGGCCGAGCGTGGCGTCGAGAATTGGCAGCGAAAAAATCACGTTTTCGCCGGTGTTGGTGGCATGGTGCTCTTCCAGGATACGATCGGCGGGAATCCCGCGCTCCACCATCAACGGCTTGATCACGGTGCATTCGGAAAGATGCGAGCCCGGCGTCACGCCGCCGCTCACGATCGCCGTGCGGAACAATCCTTCGCGCCAGAGCCGGCAGGCCGTCTCCGCGCGCAGCGTCTCGTCGATGCGCGTGCCGAACACAAACAGAAGATCGGCCGGCTTAAGCGGCGTTTCGATCAGATGTTTTGCGTTGATCTCGGCGATTTCCGCTGCGCTCGGCATTCGCTCGTGTCGATCAGTCACGACAGGTCCCCTCGCCCGCCGCACGATGCCCTGCGGCCAGAGCGAGACGAAGTCACGATTGATTGCGCAACGTTACGGCAGCAGCGCTTCGGGAACGTGATCGAAGCTGTAGGTCAGCGGCCGGTTGCGCCTGACAAAGCCGCCGACCTGCCAGGCGAACAGTGCGGCGAAGCCGACGAAGAACAGCGCGCCTGCGAATTGGCCGATCGCGAGCGAACGAATGAACAGCGCCAGCAGCATGATCCCGACGAGCGCCACCAGCGCGAGCGCGGCGGCATAGGTTTTCCGCCCCAGGCCGCCAGTGAGTTCGGCGCTGCTTCCCGCTTTCGCCATCCGCGCATGCAGTTCGGTGATGAAAGCGCGGTAGCCGTTGTCCTGCGGCGCCATCAGCGCCGCGGTCTGCCAGGAGGTCGAGAGCAGCAGCAGCCGTCCACCATCGGTGTGGCGGAGATCGGCGCGAAAGCGGTGCGCCTGCATCGACACCGGACGGTAGGACAGGCGAATCGCGGCAATGTCGGCATAGGCCCAGATGCCGGAACGGCCGGCCAGCCGCCACGACAGCCCGTGCGGCATCAGCTCGAATTGATGCGCGGAGCCGATCAGTGACGCCTTGTAGGCGTAGCTGATGTTGGGTGCATCCTGCACCAGGGTCGTCGCTGGTTCCTGCATTCACGTGTCCCGCATCGGCTTGCGATGCAAGCCGGCTTTATCCTACAAGTGACTCATGGCCGAGACGAACTTTTTTCCGCGCCGCCTGATCCTTGGCGGCGCCATGATCTGCGGCGTGCTGCTCGCGCTCGCGGTGCACATGCTGGGCGCGCGCTATGGGCTCGACCTCGGCGGGCTCTGGCGCGGCGATGCCAGGGATTTCATGCCGGTGGGAGCCGCGATCGCTTGGTGGCTGATCGCAACGGTGGCCTTTTCCGGCGGCTATTTCACCGCGAATTTGATGGACAGCGCGGTCTCCGGGCAGATCCCGGAGCGGATGCGGCAGTTCCTGATCGCAGTCGGCGTGCTCTTGCTTGCGGGCGCGGGCCAGACCGCGGCGGCTCCCAGTTCAGTCTCGACCATTTCGGGCGTGCTGGGCGGAATCACCGCCCTCTGCCTCGGGGCGGTGATGGCCTTCTGTGGCGCGAATTTCGCGCTCCGCAAGGGCTGAAGCCCCCGCTTCATCGCGCGACTTTCGTGCGGCCGCGCCAGATCGCGGCCGCCACCAGCAGCACGAAGGCTGAGATCAGAAGCGAGGTGTGCGCGCCGCGGACAAACGCGCCGCCCTCGCCCAACAGCGAGCCGAACAAGGCAACGCCCAGCACGCTGCCGGTCTGCCGGGTCGCATTCAGCACGCCCGCGGCGATGCCGGACCGCGACTTCTCCACGCTGCCGAGCAGCGTCGAGGTCAGCGGTGGCACCAGGAGGCCCAATCCGCCGCCGATGACGACGAGCTGCGGCCCGATCGCCCAATAGCTCGTGCCGGGCGCGATCATCAGCAACGCAACACTGCCGGCCGCTGCGATGACGGCGCCAAGCGCAATCGTCTGCGGCGCGCCGATGCGTTCGCCAACCCGTGCGGCGATGAGATTTGCGGGCAGCACCACGCCCATCATCGGCACAAAGGCGAGCCCCGTCGCGAACGGCGACCAGGCATTGACGTGCTGGAAGTACAGGCTGAAGACGAAGATCAGCCCGTAGAACGCGATATTCACGAGCAGGCCGACGAGCGCGCTCAGCGCGAACAGCCGATGGCCAAACAGCGACAGCGGCAGCATCGGCTGCGGGGCGCTGGCCTCGCGCCAGACGAACAGCCCGCCCATCACCGCCGCAGCCGCGAAGGCCGCGAGCACAAGCGCATGGGTCCAGCCCAGCGCGCCGCCCTCGATCAAGGCGCCCGCGAGCGCAGCAAGGGCTGCGATTGCCGTGACCTGGCCCGGCAGGTCGATCTCGCGCTGCCTCAGGGTCGGCGTCTCATCGGCATAGCGCCAGGCGAGCCAGAGGCCGACGAGCCCGATCGGCAGATTGACCAGGAAGATCGAGCGCCAGCCGACCAGCGTGATCAGCGCGCCGCCGACAAAGGGCCCTGCGGTGAGCGCCAGACTGGCGCCGGCGGCCCAGAAGCCGACCGCGCGCCCCCGCGCCGCCGGCTCGGCATAGGCGTGATTCAGCAACGCCAGCGAATTCGGCACCAGGATCGCCGCCGCCAGTCCCTGCACGCAGCGCGCCAGAATCAGGATCGTGGCGTTCGCCGCCAGCGCGCAGGCAAGCGAGGCGGCCGTGAACAGCGCGAAACCCGCCATGAACACGCGCTTCGCGCCGATGCGGTCGCCGAGCGCACCGGCGGTGAGAATGAAGGCGGCGAACGCGATGGTATAGGCGCTCACCACCCATTGCAGTTCGGCGACGCCGCCGCCGAGCGAGGTGCCGATGCTGTTCAGCGCGGTGTTGACGATGGTGACGTCGAGCTGCACCACGCCATAGCCGAGGCTCATGGCGGCCAGTGTCAGCGGCGTTGCGAAGCGAGAGCGCGCCGAAGTGGATCGTCCGGCTGCAGCCAGGCGCGGATGGAACTTCAGAGACGTCGTTGGCATGAGCGTGCCTCATTTTCCGAAGGAGGATGAGGCTCAGATAAGTCCGATTTTGCCGCGATCCTTCGATATCGATCGAATGATCGAAATGGGCTTTATGCTACAGCCCTCTCGCGCGGCCCTGACAGCAAGGTTTCGACCTCGGCGAGCGGGCACGGCTTGCTGATCAGATAGCCTTGCACCTGGGTGCAGCCTTCGCGGCTGAGCAGATCGAGCTGCGCGTCGGTTTCGACGCCTTCGGCGGTGGTCACGATGCCGAGGCTGTTGCCGAGCCCCGTCACCGCGCGAATGATCGCGAGCGAGTCCTTGCTGGTTGCGAGTTCGTTGACGAAGGAACGGTCGATCTTGATCTTGTCGAACGGGAAGCTGCGCAAGTAGCTGAGTGAGGAATAGCCGGTACCGAAATCGTCGAGCGAGATCTTGACTCCCAGCGCGCGCAGATCATGCAGAATCTGGCGCGTGGTCTCGCTGTTCTGCAGGAGCACCGACTCGGTGATCTCCAGCTCCAGCCGATGCGCCGAGAGGCCGGACTGTTCCAATGCCTCCTTGACCGACGACACCAGGTTCGGATTCTTGAACTGTACCGGCGAGAGATTGACGGCAACACAGGTCTTCGACCAGCGGACCGCGTCCTTGCAGGCCGTGCGCAGCACCCAGTCGCCGAGCTGAACGATCAGGCCGTTCTCTTCGGCGAGCGGGATGAAAAGATTGGGCGCCATCAGGCCGCGCTGCGGGTGGTTCCAGCGAACCAGCGCCTCGCAAACCACGATCTCGTCGCTGGCGAGGTCGCGGATCGGCTGATAATACACCTCGAACTCGCTGCGTTTCAGCGCCAGCCGGAGGTCCAATTCCAGGAGGCGACGGGCCTGGGCACGCGCATCCATTCCGGCTTCGAAGAAGCGGTAGGTGCCACGTCCGTCCGACTTGGCACGGTAAAGCGCAAGGTCGGCATTCTTCAAGAGTTCGTCGGGGTTTTGCCCGTCGTGAGGCGCGAGCGAAATGCCGATGCTGACGCCGGTCACGAGCTGGTGGCCGTCGATCTCGTAGGGCGCGGCAACGATCTCGACGATGCGGCCGGCAAGCGCCGGGACGGCCGACGGCTCGCCGCCGCTGCAGAACTGGACGACCGCGAACTCGTCGCCGCCGAGCCGAGCCACGGTATCATCCGGGCCGACGCATTCGCGCAAGCGGGAAGCCACCTTCCGCAACAATGCGTCGCCGATCGGATGGCCCAGCGAATCGTTGATCTTCTTGAAATGATCCAGATCGAGGCACAGCACGGCAAGCTGGTCGCCGCGCTTGGCAAGATGCAGCGCACGCTCGAGTTCTTCACGGAACAGCGTTCGGTTGGGCAAGCCGGTGAGCGCATCGTGACGCGCCATGTGCGAGATCTGGGCCTGGGCACGCTGCGATTCGGTGATGTCCTCGAAGGTCGAGACCCAGCCGCCGCCGTGCATCGGCTGGTCGACCATCCGGATCGAGCGTTCCTTCCAGTCGAAGATTCGGGTGACGGTGTTGCCCTCGCGCGCCTCGGCGAGCAGCCTTTCGAAGAACTCGTCCGGGTTGCCCTCCCAATTGCCGTTGGCTTTCATGTCCCGCAGCAGGTCGATCAACGGGCGATCCTTGAAGTTGACGATGGTCGGCCCCATCAACGTGACGGTGCGCTCGTTGAACAGGACGATGCGGCCGGTCGCATCGAACATGCACAGTCCCTGCGACATGTTCTCCAGCGCCGTGTCGAGCAGCATCTTCTGCTGATTTAACGCCCCCTCCGCCCGACGGTCCATCGCGGCGACCGAAAGCGCGATACCGAGAAGGACGACGGGGCGCCAGCGAGCAGAAACGACAGCATGGTCGGTGAAATGCCGAGGCCCTCGAACATCAGCGTGGGATCGGGGACCAGCGTCAGGGCCCCCATCGCCGTGAAGTGATGCGAGACGATGGCAAGCGTCAGCAGCGCCGTCGCGGTGGCCGAGCGGTTGACGCTGTCGTGGCTCGAGGCGACCAGCAGCGCGAGCGCGCCGAACACGATGCCGAACGTGATGGAGGCGATCACGATCGGCAGCGACCAGTCGACATGCGCCGGAAGCAGTATTGCCGTCATGCCGGTATAGTGCATCGCGGCCACGCCGATGCCGACGACCGCACCGCCGATGGCGGCAAACATGCGCCCTGGATTGGAAAGCGCGATGCCGAACCCCAGTCCGTTAATCAACACCGCCAGGATCAGCGACAGGACCGTGACGCGGATCGAGTATCCCGCACCGTTGCCGGGATCATAGGCAAGGACGGCGATGAAATGCGTCGCCCAGATGCCGCAACCGCTCACCGCGGCGTCGAGCGCGACCCAGACCGCCCGCGTCCACCCTTGCGATGCGCGTGCGCGGTTGAACAGGCTGATGGCCACCGCACTCGAAAGAAAGCAGACGACGGCGGCAAGCAATACCAGCCGCCAATCATGTTCCGTGCTCAAACAGGTTAATACTTGGTACATTGCAGGCCACGCCCCTCGTCTGGCCCGAACCATGCGCAGCTACCGGTTCATTTCGGTTAATCGTCGCCACATCGTTCCGCGGATAGTGAACAATTGCTTTGAAATGAGCGCGGAACGTCCCCAAAACCCCCTCGATTTCACGAAATATTGTTTCCGATCAATGGCGTTGCAGACGGTTGCTGCCGGCGCCGTCGTGATCACAAATCCGGTCGTTTTGTGACGGTATTTTTGGTGATGGTCGAGCCGTGAACGTAACGCGGCGTTTTGTCTCAATCGTTCGGCGGAGTGAAAATCGCCGGCCGGAAGTTGCCGAAGACGGGTAAAAACCCTTATTTGGCCGGGCCGTCAGTGAGAGGAGATCCACAAGGAACTGGCCAGATGACGCACCTCGCATCCTCGCCCTCGGCGCCTATCTATGGCGGGTTCGGGTTGGGGCGGCAGCGGATCGAGGGCCGGTGCCCCCGGTTGTCAAGACTGCACAACAGGGCCTTTTTGCCTTATGGAACTTCAGTTATGGAGCGATCGGCCGTGCGTTCGATCGATGGATGGATCGGACTGTTTGGGATCGTGTCGCCCTGCCGGGAGGATTAATGCAAGGACTGCTGACCGCGCTCAAGCGCGGCTTCACGAAATGGATCGGCTGGAAACGGCTGGGGTTCGCGGCGAGCCTGCTTATCATCACCCTGGCGATCAGGACCCTGATCCATACGCTGAAGGGCGTCGACACCGGCGTAATCCTGACCGCACTGACGGATATTCCGTCGGGCCATATCGTGATGGCCGCGCTCTGCGTGATCGGCGCGTTCTGCACGCTGACCTTCTATGATTTCTTCGCGCTGCGCACGATCGGCAAGAAGCACGTCCCCTATCGCATCGCGGCGTTGTCGAGCTTCACCAGCTATTCGATCGGCCACAATATCGGTGCCACGGTCTTCACGGGCGGCGCGATCCGCTTCCGGATCTATTCCGACTACCGGCTGAACGCCATCGATGTTGCGAAGATCTGCTTTATCTCCGGCCTGACCTTCTGGCTCGGAAATCTCGTCGTGCTCGGCATTGGCATGGCCTACCATCCGGCCGCGGCGTCGGACATGGACCTGCTGCCGCCGGAACTGAACCGCCTGATCGCGCTCGGCTGTCTCGCCGGGATCGCGATCTATTTCATCTGGCTGGTCACCGGCAAGGAACGGCGCCAGCTCGGACAGAACGGCTGGAAGGTGGTGCTGCCGTCGGCCAAGCTGACGCTCGTTCAGATCCTGATCGGCGTGGTCGATCTCGGCTTTTGCGCCACCGCGATGTATCTTCTGATGCCGATGCAGCCGCACATCGATTTCCTGTCGCTTGCGGTGGTGTTCATCCTGGCGACGCTGCTCGGCTTCGCGAGCCATGCGCCCGGCAGCCTCGGCGTGTTCGACGCGGCGATGCTGGTGGCGCTGCCGCAGTTCGGACGGGAACAGCTGGTCGCGACACTCCTGGTGTTCCGCGTGCTCTATTTCGTCATTCCCTTCACGATCGCGATCTCCATCATGGGCGCGCGCGAGCTGTGGCTCAATGTGGTGATGCCCTGGCGGGAGCGCCGCCGGACCAACGGCAACGGCAATGGCAGTGGCAATTGCACGCCGGCCAAGACGACCGCTTCACCCGCCTCCAGCCCGGTGCCTCCGGGCCAACCGCTGCCGGCGACCGCCAACGTGGTGCAGCCGATGAAACGGCGAAAATCGCAAGGCTGATCCGAGCCGCCAATTCACGTTATGCTGGCTAGAGCATGATCGGGACCCGAAGGGCCGCGCTGGCGCAAAGTGGGAACCGGCTTTTCGAGAAGGTCGTGCTCAAACAATATCCGGAGAGCGATCGCTTTGGTCACAAAGCGATCGCTCTCCGGCGGCTACTCTTATTTCCGCCCCAACTGTAACGTCAAACGCGCGGCATGATCGGATTTTGTCTTCGCTTGTTCCTCCACGGTGCGCTGCTGGTGGGCGCGCTGACCATGTGGCCCGCAGAGCACGCGTCCGCACAGACGGCCGACGCCCCCATGCAGATCACGTGGGAAGTCAAGAACCGCTTCCGGCTGTTCCGCGAAGAACGGGACTTCCAGCTTCATGCCGAAAGCCTGCGCGACCGCAGCATCCTCGCCTCCGAGGACGCGCTCGAGCTGCAAAGCGACGGCCGCGGCTGGGCACGCAACGTGGTCAACCGCCTCTGCATCGACCTGCAGGGGCGGGTTGCCGACCCCTGTATCCGCGACAACGTCAAGGAAAACTACCTGACGCCGATCGATCACCCGATTGTGGTGCGACTCACCGGCGAGGTCCCGGTCGGCGCCACCTGCGCCTGGTCGTTCGACGACGGCGACGGCCCGCAGAAATCGACCTTCGATTGCGACGAGCCGGTCAATCTGCGCGTCCGCTACGGACGCCAGACGGTCGCTACTGTCGACGTGTCCTCCGGGCCTGACCCGGCGCAGCGGATTTCGACCGAGATCAAAGTGCGCGATATCCTGATCGCCGGCCTCGGCGACAGCATCGCCTCCGGCGAAGGCAATCCGGATCGCGCGGTGGCGCTATCCGACGAAGGCTTCTGTTTCCGCTTTTATCTGGGCTCGGCCTCCGCGCAATATTACCGGCCGAGCCGCGCCGGCTACAAGGGCGGACGCGCCTGCGAGGCGCCGGACTTCCTGCAGCACTGGCAACGTTACGCCGCGCTCTGGTTCAACGCCGCCTGCCACCGCTCTCTCTACAGCTATCAGACCCGCACGGCGCTCGCGCTCGCGGTGGAATATCCGCACATCGCGGTGACCTATCTGCCGCTCGCCTGCACCGGCGCCACCATCGCCGACGGGCTCTTCGGCAGCCAGCGCGCCCGCGAATGTCCGCCGAACAAGTCGAGCACCACCTGCCAGACCGGGGTCAACGGTCAGTTGGCCGAATTGCGTGCGGCGCTTGCCGCGGCGAAGCGCCGCCAGCCCGACCGCACGCTCGATCTCGTCCTGCTCTCGATCGGCGCCAATGACGTTTATTTCTCCGGCCTGGTCGCCGATGTCATCGTCGACACACCGACCGAGCGGGAATTGTTCCGCCGCATCGGGGTGATGTCGTCGGTCGACGATTCCCGCTCGGCGCTGGCGCGCGATCTGCCGCAGGGATTCCTGAAGCTGCGCGAGGCGCTGAAGCCCCTGGTCGGCGGCGACCTCTCGCACGTCATCTACACGTCCTATGCCAACCCGGCGCTGTCGAATGGCGGCACGCCCTGCCCCGGCGGACGCGCCGGCTTCGACATCCATCCCTCCTTCAATGCCGATCCGCAGCGGCTCGCCAAGGTTTCCGCCTTCGTACAGAACGAATTCCTGCCGCAATTGAAGGGGCTCGCGCTGTGCCAGTCGGGTATCGTCTGCCGCGATCCCGCCGTCGATCGCATGACCTTTGTCGAGGCGCACCAGGCCGCGTTCGACGATCATGGCTTTTGCGCACGCGCCAACTCGGATCCGCAGTTCGACCGCGATTGCTTTTCGTCCAAGGGCGACAGCTTCGATCCCGACATTGTCAACTCCGCCAATCAGCCGCTTGTGTGCGGCCGCAGCGCCGGCGAATACCGCGCCTACCTGCCGCGTGCGCGCTGGATCCGCGACGCCAATGACAGCTATTTCGCCGCGATGACCTATCCGCAGGGCCTGCCGACTTCGATGCAGCCCTCGGATATCCATGACGCGACCTGGGGCGTGTTGTCCGCGGTCTATGGCGGCGCGGTGCATCCGACCGCCGAGGGCCATGCCGCGATGGCCGATGCCGTGCTGCCGGCAGCCGCCAGCGTCCTCAGCCTCGACGCCGCCGTGCCCGACGTGACGGCAGGCCCCGCCGAGCCGCTCGCGCCTGCGCAGGGCCAGCGCTAGAACTGGTCACGGCGCTACACATCGCCATGCGTTGTCACGGGCCTGGTGTTCCAGTGGCAGAACGGCAAGCAGGTCACCGTCTGGCCGCAGAAGATCGCCGAAGGAAAGCTGAAGTTTCCGGATTTCGTGAAACTGTCGCAGTGAGCGTGACACCAACGAACAAACTAGAGAGCGACCGGGTCTTTCAACCCGGCCGCTCTCGTTCGAGAGATTTAGTTTGGGTTAGTCGTCCCAGTCGTGACGACGGATCACGATGCCGCGGTCGCCATAGTCGCGGTGATACCAGCCGCGAAGTGTCGCAAATGTTTGTCCCTGAAAAACCAGGGCCGGCCGAGCCTGATGCAAAAATCAGGACATTACCAAGCCAAGCTTGTTGTAGACGAGCCGATCTTACCGTTGGGCTCCTGCTCAAGAGCAGGCGGAAAAGCCATCATAGGCAAGCCGCATATGCTCGATCATCTCCGGGCCGCCATGGCCCTCTGTCTCCACGATGTGAAGCCGGCTCGCTGGCCAGCGTTGGTGCAGGAGCCAAGGCGTCATCACCGGCCCGCTGATGTCGAGGCGGCCGTGCAGGAGCACAGCCGGGATATGGCCGATGCGATCCATACAGGCGATGATCCGGTCTGCGCCGCGCAGGAAGCCGTCGTGCGACCAGTAGTGCGTCACGAGCGTCGCGAAGGTGCGTTGCGCTCTGGCATCCGCGAAGACCATCGGTGCGTGATGGGGATCGAGGGAGACGTGAGCGTTTTCCCAGGAGCACCAGTCGTGCGCCGCGCGGGTCCGATCCGGATCGTCGGCTCCGGCGAGACGGCGCGCATAAGCCTCTACGATGCGCTCGCCCTCTCGACGCCCCGAGGCATCGGCAAATCGCTGCCACGCCTCCGGGAAGACTCGCCCGACCGCTTCGGTAAGCCAGTCCACCTCCGCGCGGCTCGTTGTCGTGACGGCAACGAGCACCATCGCGCTCACCCGATCTGGATGGGCTTGCGCGTAGGCCAATGCCAATGTTGTCCCCCAGGAAACGCCCGAAACGAGCCAGCGCGTGATGCCGAGATGCGTTCGAACCGCCTCGATGTCGGCGACGAGCGCCTGCGTTGTGTTCTCGGCAAGTCGCTCGAGTGCGTCGATGGCGAGGGGGCGGCTGCGCCCGCAGCCGCGTTGGTCGATACCGACGACGAGGTACGTCTCAGGGTCGAACCGGCGACGGTAGCCGCCCGAGCCGAGCCCGCTGCCGGGGCCGCCGTGAAGGAAGAGAGCCGGCTTGCCCTGCGGGTTGCCGGATGCCTCCCAGTAGATTTCCTGTCCGTCGCCGACGTGGAGAAGTCCGCGCTCGAAAGGCTCGGTCGGCACATTGGGCAAAGCGTATTCCCTTGACGCGGCTCACTAGGCCTGCCGGGACGCTCTCTTCGCGATCCGGCAGACTCTGCCTTGTCGCGAAATCCCAACGACACATGTTGCGATCATAACCTGGACCTAACAAGTTTCAGGAGTTGTGCAATAGGCAGCCCGCTTTTCGAGGCAAACTTGGCGGACTTACGGTGACAGTCCAGCACTGTCACCGTAAGTCCGCCCTGGGGCGCGTACTCATAAACTCGTCGACCGCGGTCCGTTAGATGCCCTCAGCCTCTATCTACCATCCAGCGGTTTACTGCTTGATGAAAATTAAGAGGCCCTGGAACGGTCATGTACGTCTTAACGTACTTGAAGCCTGCCTTTTGAAGAGCGCGGTTAGGAGCCACATTGAACGCATTTGGCTCACAGAAGAGTTGCTTCAGCTTTAGACTCTGAAAATAGAGTTCGACGGTCTGCCTGACACACTCTACGCCGATCCCCTGCTTACGTAGTGAGGGATCCGTGATGTGAAGGTGCATGTTTGCTTGCTGGCCAACGCGGATCTTGTCAGCAGTCGAGAACCCAACGAACTTATCATCGCTAAGCCAGCTCACCAAGAGGCTGCCTCGCTGCTCAACAGGATGGTCGAACATCTGCTCATAGAGTCGCCGCCATTGTGATGCCGGCGGCAGTCGCGTCGGATCGACCCCGAGGATTTCCAAGTGCTCTGGCGTCGCTGCGTGGAAGTACTCAATGATCAGTGTCGTTTCCTGCAAAGTCATTGGACGAACGGTGACGGCCATTGGGTGCCTTTGCGAGCGAACGGCGGTGCTTCACTAATCGCAACTCGAAAATATTGCAGCCGCTCAACCATTGGCAAGTGGTACGTTGCTGGATTGATCCGGGCGGAAGCGTTGTGTCCAGTCCGGTGCTTGTGATTCAAACGCCCAGGCTGGGGGCTTCGAATCATGCGTTACCAACTCACTGATGACGCAATACGCTTCCGCTATTGCTCCCTACTCCGCTGTCATTCCAGGGCGCGCGAATGCGCGAGCCCCGGAATGACAACGAGGCGGCCGACTGCCCGACAGGCAAATCACCGCTGAGCGATTTTCGCCAATTCGACGCTTCCGTGCGCTTCGGCAAACCGCAAAATCGCGTGCGCGCACAAGTCAATTTCGCGAGTGGCTTCAAACCGATCCGCTGGTTCAGCCCTGCTACCCCAAAAATTTCATTTCCGTTTTTCCGAAATATATGATTGTCTTGCCGCATCCCGCTTCCAACAGGAGGGGCGTATCGCGATCGTCACGGACGTGGGAAGCGGGATGCGATGGACGTGTAGGCTGCGCAAGACGAACGTGGCCGATGCGGATGGCAAAAACGTGTGGTCCTGACACCCCGACGCTGGTGTCAAGTTTGCGGGTGATGATCCCGCAAGCGATGGTGGCAACAAAGCCCGGCTCACCAGG
>Ga0153954_1000329_pt1 | contig 40531 bp, 40 predicted proteins | sample TSFL038MetaG_FD_102277 | JGI IMG/M metagenome (GOLD analysis project Ga0153954, IMG submission 102277) | Attine ant fungus gardens microbial communities from Florida, USA - TSFL038 MetaG | ecosystem: Host-associated > Fungi > Mycelium > Unclassified | place: USA: Florida, Wekiwa Springs State...
AGCTATCTGTTCAACGTGTACTTCCAGAAGGGTGCGCCCGGCAGCTTCGTGGCCACCTTCTCCTCGTTCGCCACCACCGGCGACATGGTCGTTGCCCTGATCAAGGCGGTGATCTTCGGCGCGATCGTCGCGGTGGTGTCCTGCCAGAAGGGCCTGTCCACCCGGGGCGGGCCGGCCGGCGTCGCCAACTCGGTGAACGCCTCGGTGGTCGAGTCGATCCTGGTGCTGATGATCGTCAATGTCGGCATCAGCGAGCTCTACAACGTGCTCTACCCGCGGACGGGGCTGTGACGTGACGGCTTCCTCCTATGTCCCGGCATTCGCGCGCCCGCTGCTGCGCGTCTACCGGATGGCCTCGGTGCCGACCATCCGGCTGGGGCACATGCTGGTGTTCTTCGGCCGCGCCCTGGCCGGCGTCCCGACAGTGCTGCGCCACTACCGCAAGGAATTCCTGCGGCTGCTCTCCGACATCGCCTGGGGCAACGGCTCCATCGTGGTGGGCGGCGGCACCGCCGGAGTAGCAGTGGTCCTCGGCTTCACCGCCGGTGCGCTGGTGGCGATCGAGGGCTACAACTTCCTGAATCTGCTGGGGCTGGGGCCGGCGACCGGCATCATCTCCTCGCTGGTCAACACCCGCGAGCTGGCACCGATCATGGCTTCGATGGCGTTCGCCATGCAGGCCGGTTGCCGCTTCACCGCGCAGCTCGGCGCGATGCGAATCGCCGAAGAGATCGACGCTCTCGATTCGATTGCGATCCGGCCTATTCCGTTCCTGGTCACCACCCGATTGATGGCCGCAACCATCGCGGTGATCCCGCTGTACGTGGCCTGCCTGGCGATCACCTACCTGACCTGCCAGCTGGTCACCGGCATCATCGGCGGCGGCTCGATCGGCCCGTACATGCACTACTTCACGATGATGCTGTCCGGCAAAGACATCGTTTATTCGGTGCTCAAGTGCGTGGTGTTCGTATGGCTGGCCTCCACCGTGCAGTGCTACTACGGGTTCTATGCCTCCGGCGGACCCGAGGGCGTCGGGGTGGCCGCCGGCCGCGCCATGCGAGCCAGCATCACGATCGTGATCATGGTCAACATGCTGATGACGATGGCGCTGTGGAGCATCGACGCCGGCGCAAGGTTCGGTGGCTGACATGAGCAATTCGCTGGACACCGACGGCCGCGGCCCCTCCGAACAGCAGCTGCTGGCCGCCGGTATCGCCGTGCTGGTGGTGATCGCGCTGACCACCGCGGGCCTGCTGGCCAAGTCGACCGGCATGCTCAACTCCTACGTTCGCGTGGTGGCCGACCTGACCAACGTCGGCGACGGGCTGCCGGCGCAGTCCGACGTCAAGTACCACGGCCTACTGGTCGGCAATGTGACCGACGTGATCCCCGCCGCCTACGGCAAACCCAATTTCGTCCACATCAACCTCAAACCCGACTACGCCAAAGACATCCCGCATTCGGTCACCGCACGCGTGGTGCCGTCCAACATCTTCGCGGTGTCCTCGATCCAACTGGTCGATTCGGGCAACGGTGGGCCCACCATCCGCAGCGGCTCGCACATCGCCGAAAACGGCGACCTGTCGACGGTGATCTTCCAAACCACCGTCTCCAAGCTCCGCGACATCCTGGCCGCCACCGGCCGCGGCAGCCAAGACCACAGCCTGGGCATCCTGGCTGCCGTCGGCGCGGCCACCGACAACCGGCGGGTCAAGCTGCTCAATACCGGTGCGCACATGTCCCGGGTGCTGGATCAACTCAATGCGATCGTCGCCACCGAGCCCGGACCCTCCACCGTCTCGGCACTGCTCGATGCCACCCACGGCCTACAGACCACCGCTCCCGACCTCGTCGACGCACTGCACCAAGCTGTCGAACCGATGCGGGCGTTCGCCCAGAAGCGCGCTGAACTGGCGACCCTGGTCGGCGGAGGTCAGCGCACCGTGGGCGTTGCTCGGGAAGCGTTAGACAACCACGCCGACCAGCTGATCCAGATCACCCACGACCTCACCCCCGTCGTCGGGGTGCTGGCCAACAACGCCGACAAGTTCGTCCCGATCTTCACCAGGGTCAACCGGCTCTCCGACAAGTTCTTCGACCAGCTTTACGATCCCCGATTGATCACCAAGAACATGCGGGCCAATCTGTCCTTCACCCCCATGCACACCTACACCCGGGCGGACTGTCCGCAGTACGGCGAGCTGAAGGGACCGAGCTGCTTCACCGCCCCGATGATCGAGGTGCGCTCCGAGCTGCCCGAGACCATGCTGCCGCAGAACTACCACTTCCCGGCCGGCCTTGAGCCACCGGCGGGCACCGAAATCGGCGCCGACGGAAATCTTCATGCCGTCGGCCCGCCACTGATCAACCCCAATCGCAGCCTTGAAGACACCAACCCGCCGCTGCCGTGGTGGACCGGTCCGGCACCCCGCATTCCCAGCACCGCAGACCCGCTGGACCCTGCTCCTCCGCCCCCGCCAAGCCCCCCGATCCCGGCCCAACCCCATGCTCCGGAGTGGCAGCCGGCGCCTCCGGTCGCCCCGGCGGCATTCGGCGGCAACGTGGGCCCGGTCGGCAGTCAGGCCGAACGCAATCAACTCGGGCTGATCACCGGGCAGCGCGAACCGGCCTCGGTGGCAACCCAATTGCTGCTCGGCCCGGTTGCACGAGGAACATCCGTATCGTGGTCCCCGACCGGCGCCGTCACGACCGGAGGTAGCCACAAGTGAAGTTTCGCGGACCTCTGATCGGCCTTTGCCTTTTCATGGGTGTCTCGACGGTGCTGACCTGGTTGGTCTACGCCACGCTGCGCCGCGATGTGGCCGGCGCGACGACTCCGTATGCGGCCGTGTTCACCGACGTCTTCGGCCTGCGCGAAGGTGACGATGTCCGCATGGCCGGGGTGCGGGTGGGCCGGGTCGAGAAGGTCGCACTGGACGGGAAGCTGGCCAAAGTCTCGTTCATCGTCCAAAGCGACCAGAAGCTGTACGGCAACACCGTGGCCGCGGTGACTTACCAGAACATCATCGGCCAGCGTTATCTCGGGCTTTCCCTCGGCCCACTCGGAAGCCCCGATCCGCTGCCACGCGGCAGCGTGATCGGTGTGGAACGCACCGAACCCTCCTTCGACGTCAGTGTCTTGCTCAACGGGTTCAAACCTCTGATGTCACTGCTGGACCCCAAGCAGGCCGACGACCTGACCCGGGGAGTTCTGCAGTCGTTGCAGGGAGACCAGGCCTCAATCGCGACCTTGGTGGACCAATCCTCGACCCTGACCGCCACTTTGGCCGGACGCGACGAGGTACTGGGCGGCCTGATCACCAGCCTGAACAGGATTACCGGCACCATCGCCGGACAGAACGACCAGATGGACCACGCCCTGACCCAGGCCCAGCGGGCAGTGGCCGACCTGGACTCACGCCGCCCAGCATTGCAGTCCTCGGTCGGGTCCCTAGCCCAGGTGACTCGACAACTCTCGCGAATCGCCGACGAGGTGTTCCCCTCCTTCGAGGAGATGATCAATCGGGAGCCCGGCTTCACCAAGCACATGGCCAGCATCGAACCGCAGCTCGCGTTCACCGGCGCCAATCTTCCCCTGATGCTCAAGGGCCTGAGCCGGACATTCGGGGACGGCGCCTACGGCACTGCCTACCTCTGCGACCTGAACGCCACCGGATTCTTCCCCGGCCTCAACGACGTCACGACGATGATCGTCAACGCCGCAACCCCGGGGAATGCTCGACCGATAACCCAGGAGAACCTGGCATGGCACACGCCCCGATGCAGGAATACCGTCGATGGCTAGCGCTCTGACAACGCGGACCCGCAAGCTCGTCGGCCAGTGGCGCGGGCGGCCGTTGGAGTCATACAACACGACCTGGCTGGGATTCGCGGCCCTGGCGGTGGTTGCCATCGTGGTGGCTGCGGCACTGTTTGTGAAGGTGCTCGGCTTCGGCTACACGCGCTACACCGCGGAGTTCGCCCAGGCCGCCGCGCTGGCCCCCGGGAATCCGATCATGGTCGCCGGTATCGAGATCGGCCGGGTGACGAGCATGCGGCTGGCAGGCGACCACGTCGAGGCCGGTCTGACGGTCCGCAACGACGTTCCGCTGGGTAAGGACACCCGCGCGAAGATCCAAGTGATGACGATCCTCGGATCGCGGTATCTGAGACTGGAGCCCGACGGCCCCGGTTCGCTGCCCGGCAAACGGATCCCCCTCTCCCACACCGAGGTTCCCTACGATCTGCAATCGCTGCTCGAGGACGCGACCACCACATTCGATCAGATCGACTCCGACCAGTTCGGTCAGTCGCTGGCCGTGCTCGGCCAACAACTGAGTGGACTTCCCCCGGTGATTCCCCAGGCCATGGCCAATCTGCACTCCCTGGCGAAGATCACCGCCGATAGGCGTGATCAGCTCGGCACGTTGCTGGCCAGCACCCAGCGCGTCGCCAACACGCTGCACAATCAGCAGACCAGTCTGGGAAACCTGATCGATCAGGGCCAGGATTTCCTGGGCGAACTAGTGGCACGGCAGAACACCTTCCACGCCATGTTGGCTGCGCTGACCGGCCTGACGGGTCAACTGAACAACGTCGTCGTCAAGGACCGAGCAATGCTCGACGATATGTTGGTCAACCTTCGGGCGCTGTCTGACATGCTCGGCCAGCACGATGATCTGCTGCGCAGCCTGATCCAGTCCGCTCCCCCGCCGTTGCGGGGTATGACGAACGCCACCGGCTACGGCCCCGCTGTCGAGTTCTTCTCCAGCAACGGGATCGCCATCGACTCGTGGATGTGCGCCATCAGTGGCCGCGCCAAACAGTTCGGCATGATCGAGTACTTCAAGGACTGCAAATGAGCGCGCCACCGACCGTCGCGGCCGACGATCCGATCGAGGAGCCCGACGACACCGGATCCTCGACACATCTGCCCGAGCCGGTGGATTCAGGCAGGAGCCGCCGCCGCGTCTCGCTGTTGGTGGCGGCGCTGATCGCCGGCGCAGTGCTCTTCATCGCCGTGGCAGGCCAGTACTTCAACCCGTTCGGCGGGAAACTCAACGTCACCGCCCAATTCGACAGCGCCGCAGGGCTGTACGAAGGCAACGTGGTGGCAGTGCTCGGGATGCCGGTGGGCAAGGTCAAGAAGGTCACCCCGAAGGGCGAGTACGTTGAGGCTGAGTTCACTGTCGACCGCGGCGTGAAGATTCCCGCCGACGTGCAGGCCGTGACCATCAACACGTCGATCCTCACCGCCCGACAGATCGAGCTGACTCCGGCCTATTCCGGCGGACCGGTACTAGCGGACCACACCACCATTGGCCTGCACCGCACCCGGACGCCGGTGGCTTTCGATCGCGTGTTGGACATGCTCGACAAGATCTCCAAGTCGCTCGGCGGCGACGGCAAGGGCAATGGCCCGCTGGCTGACGTGATCAACGCCGGGGCCGATATCGCCGACGGCAACGGCGAGAAGATCAAGTCCGCATTGGGTGAGTTGTCTCGGGCACTGCAGCTCAGTTCGGACCGTGGCGAGGTGACCGGCGACCAGTTGACCTCGATCATCACCAATCTGAGCTCGCTGATGGAAGCTACCGCTCGCAACGATGCGAAGCTGCGTCAATTCGGCTCCACCACACGTCAGTTGAGCCAGATGCTGGCTAATGAGGACTTCGGCACCGGCAGCACCGGGCGCAAGTTCAATGAGGTCGTGACGCAGGCGACCGCATTGCTGCAGGCGAATCGGGACAACCTCAAGCAGAGCGCGCTCAATGGCGACATCGCCGTGACGACGCTTGTCGAGAAGCAGCGCGACCTGGCCGAGCTCCTCGACCTGCTGCCGCTCACTTTGGAGAACTACTACAACGCAATCGACAGCAACAACGGGGCGTTCCGCCTTCATGTGTTGGTCGACAAGGTCCTCATCGACAGCCAGAGCACCAAGGAGCTGTGCAACATGATGCACCTTCGGCAATTAGGTTGCGGAACAGGAACTCTGGCGGACTACGGCCCCGACTTCGGCCTCACCTATGTGCTGGACGGCCTTTCGATGATGGGACAGTAGGCGTGACACCACGACGTAGACGGTCGCCGCAGATAGGTCGGGCAGCTCGGCCTGCCCTGGCGCTGCTGTGCAGTGCTGTCATCGCCTCATCGGCGGCGGGCTGCGGCACCAGCGGTCTGGACGCTCTGCCACTGCCGGCCCCGGGTGTCGGCAGTGGTGGATATCTGATCACAGCGGTGTTCGCCAACGCCCTGAACCTTCCCAGCCATGCCAAGGTGAAGCTCTCCGGCGCCGACGTCGGCCAGATGGAGTCGATGGTCGCCCGCAATTACACCGCGGTCACCACCCTGCGCATCATGGACGGCGTCCGGATCCCGGTGGGCAGCACCGCCGAACTGCGGTCCGCGACCCCGCTCGGCGACGTATTCGTGGCTATCAAGCCACCGAATGCGGCCGACCCGTCGGCACCGCTGCTCAAGGGCGGCGACTCGCTCGGGCTGGAGTCCACCGCGTCCGCCTCCACCGTCGAGTCGGTGCTGAGCTCGGCGGCACTGCTGGTCAACGGTGGCTCGGTACAGAACTTCACCAATCTGGTCAACGGGGCCGGCAAGGCGACCGGCGACCAAGGCAAGGCCTTTGGCAAGCTGATCAACCAGTCCAACGAGCTGCTGGGGAAGCTCAACGCCCGTTCCGTTGAGATCGAATCGGCGCTTCGGGAGACCAGCAAGCTCGCCGACGCGCTCGACTCCCGGAGCGCGGCACTGACCGACGTGCTCAATGCCGCTGGTCCCGCCACGGACACACTGGCGGACAACACGAGCCAGCTCTCCGACCTGGTTGAGCAACTGGGTGCAACCAGCCGTCAGCTGGCTCGGTTCCCGTCCATCGCCGGGACCGACGATTCCGGGCACAGTTTCATCAAGGACGCCAACGTGCTTGCCGGAGCATGGAACGACGTGGCGACCGACCCGAGCACCAGCCTGGCCTCCCTGAATCGACTGATGGCACCGTTCATCAAGATCATGCCCAACGGGGGCGCCTCAGTGCACGCCAGCATTGACCGCCTCGTCTGGGGTTCAATGCCCGACGCCGGGTTCAAGGGTGACCCGGTGTTCCACGGTCCGAAGCGCTACGACTGGGCCAAGATGGCCGGTTCGATCAAATTCACGTTGTGGCGCCTGCAGGAACGCGTGGTCGGCCGTGGACCCGATGCCGATATGGGGCAGGCACCATGGATGATGGTCGGTCCGCCACTGCCTCCGACTCCTGCTGAGGCCGAAGCGGCAGCCGAGCAACCCGGCACGCCCGGCCAAGGATCGGCACCATGATCGATGCACTGAGCAGGCGCATCGTGGCCCTGGTGCGGACCGGCTACCGGCGCAAGAACCTGCTGTCGGGACTCGCCTTGGCGACAACTCTGGTGGTCGCGGTTTCGTACCTTCTGGTGGGTGCCTTGCGCGTCAACCCCACCCGATCCACCTACCAGGTCACCATCGCGCTGCCCGACTCCGGCGGTCTGCTGCCCAACCAGGATGTGTCGGTGCGCGGAGTTCCGGTGGGCCGGATCGAGTCGCTGCGCATCACTCCCACCGGCGTCGATGCAGTCGCCAATATCTCGTCGACGGTGAAGATTCCCGCCGCCAGCGCGGTACGCGTCTCTGGCCTGTCGGCCGCTGGAGAGCAGTACATCGACTTCGAACCCCCGTCGAACTCCGGTCCGTTCCTGTCCGGCGGCAGTGTGGTCTCGCGGGAGCGGGCGACCACGCCCATTCCGATCTCGCAGTTGCTTGCCGACGCCGACGGCATGCTGGCACAGACCGACACGCGCAAGCTCGAGTTGGTCAAGAAGGAACTGAGCCTCACAGGCGAGGGACCGCAGAAGCTGACCGACATCGTCGACGGTGGCGCGTTTCTGCTGTCCACTCTGGACTCGGTTCTGCCGCAGACAGTGAGTCTGCTGAAATCAAGCCGGGTCGTGCTGACCATGCTCAACGACGTCAACAACGGCATGGCCGTGACGGCGGGCAATCTCGACAAGACGCTCAAGGGCGTGCGCCCGATGATCGGCGGCTACCAGCGACTGCTCGACCAGGCACCCGGGATGCTTTCTGCGGTCGACGGACTGTTCGACGACAACTCCGATGTCATGGTGGGCCTGCTGGGCAACCTGGTCACCGCAGCTCAGCTGCTCTACGTGCGGACACCGGCACTGAACGCGGTGTTCCCGACCTATCGCGGCTCGACGCTGGCAGCAGTCGACTCGGCCATCCACGAGAACGGTCTATGGGCCACGGTCGACATCTACCCACGCTACGCGTGCGAGTACGGGACTCCCCGACGTCCTCCGTCAGAGGCGGATTATCCCGAGCCATTCCTGTACGGCTACTGCCGAGACACCGATCAGTCCGTAATGGTCCGCGGTGCCCACAATGCCCCGCGCCCGCCGGGCGACGATACAGCCGGCCCCCCGCCCGGCGCCGACCTTGCGGCTACGACCGACCCGACACCTAAGGGCCGCTACACGATTCCCACCCCATATGGCGGTCCGCCACTACTGATCGAGCCGCCTCGCTGATGCTCAAGGAGATGCCGCGGTGAGCACCGCCGACGAACCCGCCGCCGAACCGGCCGATGAGGCCGCCAAGGACGAGGCATCCCTATCTGGTGAGCCGAAGTCGAAGGCCGTCGAGGAAGCGGCCGAAGCCGACCCGGAGGAGACGGCCACCGTTCCAGTGCGCAACCGTCGCGACCTGTTGCCGCTGACGGCGGCCGCGGCCAGCTATCTCATCGTATTCGGATTGGTCGTCGGCCTCGGATGGACGCTGTGGCAACAACATCGGATCTCCTCGGCGGAGGCGGCTGGGCGCCAGGCGGCGGTCGACTACGCCCAGGTGCTGACCAGCATCGACTCCAACAAGGTTGACGACGACTTCTCCGCGGTGCTCAACGGTGCCACCGGCGAGTTCAAGGACACCTACTCCAAGGCCAGTGTTTCGTTGCGGCAGCTGCTGATCGACAACAAGGCCACGGCGCAGGGCACCGTGGTGGAGTCGGCTGTGCAGTCCGGTTCCAAGGACACCGTTGTGGTGCTGTTGATGGTCAACCAGGCGATCACCAACACCACCCGTCCCGACCCGCGGGTGGACCGCACCCGAATGAAAATGACGATGCAGAATGTCGACGGCCGCTGGCTGGCGAGCAAAGTCGAATTGCCTTAGGAGGCAGGCTATGTGGGCGACCCGGCTAGCGACGGGCATGCTCGCCGCGGCACTTGCGGTGGCTACGGTGTCCGGGGCACCGGTCGCCGGCGCTTCGGCGCCGTCGTTCTGCGGCGGACTGGGCGGCAATTGGGACGGACGGTACTGCACCACAGAGGTGCACTCCGAGCGACTGGCTACCCGTTACATCCGGATGGCGGTTCCCGGCGACCTCGTCGACCACCCGGTCGCCGGACCCCCGATCCGCGACTACCTGTCCAAGTTGTTCGGGAATTGGCGCACCAAGGGTGTATCGATGGTCGTCGACAGCTGGGGCAACGAGAACTACGAGATCTTCCAGCACGGCAATGCGCTGACCACGGTCTTCCACGAGGACTACCACGCTGAAGGTCCCTACATCAATAACGCCTACCGGACCTTCACCTTCAACATGGGCTCTGGTGGCCGACAGCTGCAGCTGGCCGACATCACCAAGCCCGGGGTCGATCCCCTGGCCATGATCCCGCAGCTGGGCGAGCCCTACATCGTGGAGGCCCTGGATCGGGCGTTCTGGGAGCATCGGCCCGGCGACTACCCCTTTGTCGCAGAACGTTTCACCCCCGACAAGGTGTTCTCCGGCGGCTATCGGGCCTGGGCCCTGACCCCCGATGAACTGATTCTCTACATGCCCGACTACCCGGTGGGCCACGACAGTCCGATCCAGTACAACCAGATGCAGTGGAACATGGACGGCGGCAACGTGCAGGCACACATCCCGCTGTCGGCGCTCAGCTCGATCTTGCGCCCGGAGTACGGCGGCTCCTGATCGGCGCCCCCGCTAGCCGTATCGAAACAGCGCCAGGCTCGCCAGCACCACGATCCCTGCGATCGCGATGACCGGGGCCACCACGACATGGGTCAGGGTTGCGCCGATGACGGCTCCGAGGATCATCACGAAAACAACGCCGTAGCGTAGCTTTCCGCGTTCGCCGGTCCCTCCGGCCAACCGGCTGTCCACCCCGATACCGACGATCGTCGACGTGAGAACCGTGGTGTACAGCTCCTGGATACCGAACTGGCGGGCTGTCGAGTTCTGCACGCCGAACGCGACCGCGAGCCCGGCGATCAGGAGTTGCTTGCTGGCGTCGTAGTAGCCCAACACTCCCCATCCGGCCAGGGCGGCCAGCACCAGGAGCATCACCGCCTCCAGACCGAGTGCAATCGTGAGCCAGTCGCGGGGTCTCCGTTCGCCGAAGATCCGAAACAGTCGCCCGCCGATGACGGCGCCCAGCAGGAAGCCCGCTACCGCGACGATCGCGGCGGTCAGATCGAATCCGGTTCCGGGGACGAACAGGAATCCCAGGAAGATCGCGTTGCCGGTCATATTGGCCACGAACACGCGCCCCAGAATCAAGACGCTGATCGCATCGACGAGGCCGGTGGCGAAGGTCAGCAGCAGCAAGGCGACCACCGTGCGCCGCTGAGACAACGGCGACGTGATCGGCATGCCTCCCCGCTACCTTGACCCGGCCTGCGCTAGCCCTGAAGGCGCGGGGTGAGGTCGAGCGAGGTGATTGTGGGCATCCTGGTGACCACCCACCGGTTCTGGTCGCGCTTCATGAAGAGCCGGTAGGTCAGGTACTTGATCTGCGGGATCGACTTGCTCAGTTCAGTGGTTGCCGTGGTGTTGGTGTAGACGATCACGGTCGCCTCCGGACCATTGAGGCTCTCGACGGCCGCGCCGACGATCTCGGTGGTATCGGTGACCTTCGCCTGCTTGTTGCTGTCCGCGATGGCGTCAATGAACTTGCGGTACTGGGCTTCCAGGTCGCCGCTGAGATAGACCGCGGCGCGATCCGGAAGGGAGTCCATGTTTTCCGGGGTGTAGTTCCACAGCGTGTGGATCGCCCTGGCCGCAGTCCTGGCGATGTCGAGTTTGGTGGCCACCTCTGCCCGGTCGAGAAGATATGGATACGCTGCGGCGCCCGCGAACGCGGCCGCGCCCACGAAGGCCGCGGCTGAAACCGCGGCGACAAGCCGGCCAGCGACCTTGGGCCGCCCCGGGCGATTCTCCGCCACCTGATCGGCCTCGACCGTCTCCTCGGTCTCGGCTTCGGCCTCCGATTCCGCCTCGGTGGTGTCGTCCGTCGGTTCGAGGTCGTCCGTCGGTTCAGCGGTGGGATCGATCTCCGGATCGACCTCTGCCCCGGAGGGCACGCCGGTCACAGCACCTGGTTCAGATTGCTGATCTTCCACTGGTCCCCTTCCTTCTGCGCTGTTGCGAGCCAGCGGGTTGCCACCTTGACATCGTGCTTGCCGTCCGGTGACTTGCCGCTGTTCTCGACGGCCACCAGCATGCTGACGCTGCCATCGTCGTTCCACCGCTCGACACCGGCGGCCCTGACCACCCCGGTGGTCGGCTCACTCCGTGCCACCGCGACCAGGATCTGATTGGCCTTTTCCTGGTATTGCTTCGCGAAGTCACCGGTGGCGTGGTCGATGACGCTGGCGAGGTAGTCGTTGGCGTGGAACGGATCCGGCGAGGTGAACATGGTCATGAACGACCTGACCGCCACCAGCGCCTCGTTGTCCTTGCGCTCGGCGCGCAGGTGCTGCTCGTGGGTGAACAGCGTCCAGGAACAGACCGCGATGGCGGCAGCGGCCAGCGCCAGCGCACTCGCGATAACCCGCGGCAGCCGCCGGCGCCGGGAGACCGCCTGGTCGACGAAGAGCGGCGGCGCGTCGCTGGAAACGCGGCGGCGCGGACTCATTTGTCCCCCTCGGCGGGCAGCGGCTTACTGACGACATCAAGACCGTCGACGCGCCAGGTTCCCGACGTCTGCACGAACGCCACCTCAACCGTCGCGCTGATCAGCCGCTCCTTGCCGGGTGTGCCGCGCTGGCCCTGTAAGAACAGCAGCATGGTGGCGCGATGGGGGGCGGCGTTGACCACCGCGCCATCGGTCACCCGATAGAAGTTCGGAACCGGCTTGGCGTCGCGGATCGCGTCCTGCTGGGGAACCAGCTGCTGGCGATACTTCTCGGTGGCCAACGACTGCGCTCGATCGAAGTCCGCCTGCAAGGTCTCCGGGTCGTACGACAACATGTCCGCCACGATCTTCGGACCCTGTCGGGCGATCTCGGCCTTGGCCACGTCCGACTTGTGGTCGTTCTGGTAGACCGCGAAGTACGCCGTGGCAGCAGCGACCAGACTCACCGCGGCCGCAGCCACGAATGCCCCCACCGCCAGTACTCGGATGTTCGTCGGTGGCTGTCGCCGCCCCGGCGGGTTGGCCTCCGCGTCGTCACCGACGGCCTTGGCGGCGGTGAACGCACGTCCCAGGCTCCAGCCGGCAACTGCGGGCAGCAGGATCCGGTTGGCCGCGGCCGTCAGAAACACCAACCCGGCGATTCCCGTCGCGATCCACCGCCAAACGCTGCCCGACGGAAAGCACAGGGCGAGCATCCCGACGCTCGCCATGACTGCCAACCCGGGCAGCAGGTCGATTGCGAGCGCCGTTGCGCGGGTCCGCCACCTTGTCGGCTCAGGACTCGGCGCGTCGGCCACTGTCTTGGTCACCGGGCCACCTGGTCGAGCTTGGCGATCCGGAACTGGCCGTCGTCCCGAACCATCTGGGCCCGCAGCCGGTAGCCGACCTCTTTGCCCTTGGCCTCGACGTTGTCGGCCTTGACGCGGAACGCCACCAGGATGTCGATCGAACCGTCCGGGTTGTTCCGCTCCACGGCGGCGCCCATCTCGGTGAGCTCCACGTGCACCTTCGCCGCCTGGTAGGCGGGCGGAAGGATCTGGGCGTACAGCGTGGCCTGGGTACGGAACTCCCCGGCCGCGCAGTTGAGCATCTTCTGCTGGGACAGCGAGACATCGCCCGGGTCCGGGACCTGGGTCGCGAGGACGCAGGTTTTGGCAGCCTCAAGGGCTTCGGCGTTGTCCCGGGCCATGACCTGGCTCGCGGCGTGGTCGCGAAGGCCGACGAACCCGGCGGCCACCAAGCCGGCAGCCAACAGCAGTAACAGCACCCAGATACCCGCCTGCTGGCGACGGCCGAGACGCGACAGTGCCGGTGCGGCGGCTACCGCCACCGAGTCGGTCGACTCCTCCGGAATCTCCGGTTCGGTCTCCGTCACTACGTTCTCCGCGTCCAGCGCGTCCCGCGCCGAGAGCTCTGCGGTCTGCTGGTCCTCGTCCGTGCTCAGCGGAACGGCGCCAGCATCCCCTTCCATGCGTCGTCTCCTAAGTTCATCGAGTTCTCGACGGAGTATTCGACGCCGTCTGGCCCCACCGCCTGGCCACTCTGCGGATTGTAGATCGCGGCTGGTCCCCCACCGGGGGTGTAGATGCAGGGGTTCGGTTGTTGCCCGTTGCACTGCACGCTACCCGTCCCCGGCCGGGACAGCGGATCACTGGTCGGCGGGGGCGTCCCCGGCACCATATTCGCGGGTAGCGGGTTGAGGCCGGTGTTGACCGACGGTGCCGGAATCACGTGCCCCGGCTCGACCGGCTGGTCACAGCGTGCGCCCAAAGCCGGGCAGTTCCGGATCTGGTTCGGGTCGCCGTACCACGGGTTGGTACCCAGCGGAACGTACGGCTTGTCACTGCGGCATTCCTTGGGGGTGGGGGCCCGCTTACCGGGCACGTCCACACACGGGATGTTGCGCACGCCGCGAACGTTGTTCGCCGGGGTGTCCTGCGGAATCCGGCAGGAGACATCCGGGAGTTCTGCGGGGGTGGTGTCCGCGAACGCTCGCCACTCCGATGCCGGCAGATAGCCGGTAAGGCACGGCGGTGGTGAGTTCAGGCTCAGGCCCGGAACCGGAACCGGGAAGATCGGTCCTGGGAACGCGCCCAGCGCAACGCCCAGGGACGCCCGGCCCTGGTAGGTGGAGCTGACGGTCTGGATGATCGAGCCGGCCTGGGGAAGGAAGACCAACACCTGCTCGGTGTTCCGGTTGTAGCGCTTGGACATCTCGGTCAGGATCGCCATGTTGGCCATCAGTTGCGGCAGCGAGTCTTTCGTCTCGCTGAACACCGTGTGCACCTGGTCTACCAGCGGCGGCAGATCCGTGACGATGTGTTTCACCGTGTCTTCGCGGCTGGCCGCCTGGCTGGCCAGGATGTTCAGGTTGCGTGCCCATTGGTGAATGGAGTCGCTGGATTCCGTCTGACTCTCGATGATCGGCGCGGACTTCTCCACGATGTCGTCGACGTCGGCGAGGTTCGCCTTGAAGTCGCCCACGATCGCCTGGGTCGCATCGACGAGACGCTGCAATGACGGGCCCAAACCGCCGACCGCCGTCGCGGTCTCGTCGAGCAGGGCCGAGATCTTGCCGGTCGGCAACGCCGCCAATCCACGGTTTGCGGTGTCCAGCGCCGGGCCGATCGCCGCCGGGACCGTGCCCGTGGTGATCGTCTGGCCCTGCTTGAGGTACTGACCCGGGTTACCGCTCGACACCAGATCCAGGTACTGCTCACCGATCGCCGACACGGAGTGCACGTTGGCACTGGCATCGGCGGGGATCTTGTACTTGCTGGAGATCTGGAACGTGGCCTGTGCCCCGGTCTCGGTCGGTTCGACGCTGGTGACCCGACCGATGATGGTGCCGCGGTACGTGACGTTTGCGGTCTTGTACAGACCGCCCGCCTCGGGCAGGTCCGCCTTGAGCGAGTACTGGCCCAGGCCTGCCATGGTGGGCAACCGCAGGTAGTAGACACCCAACACCAACAGAGCTACAGCGGTCAGGACGCTGAAGATGACCAGTTGACGCTTGATCTGAGGTTTCAGCAATTCCGGTCAGCCCTTTCCACATATGGACCGCCGGGTGCGGTAGCCGGGTTCGGCGTGTACCGAACGTCCGGGATCATCTTCTCGGGGTCGTGGCCGAAGGACTGCTCCAACGCCCGCAGCATCCCGGAGAAACCGGTTCCGGTCAGGATCGCGTTGTCGATGGACGCGTAGCTGAGGTCAACCACCAGGGAAGTGTTGATGAAGTCGCCGCGGACGGCCTTGAAGGCACCGTCGACGTGATACGGCGCGGTGATCATCACCTGCAGCAGGTCGGGCAGATACGGCCCCGACTTGCGCAGTTCCCGTGCGGGGCACTGGAATGACGTCAGCACCTGGTGCAGGTCGGACCGCGCGGGTGCGATCTGCTGGTTGACCTGGGTGCCCATCGCGCCCAGGGCGTCGACGGCGTTGATGAAGACCGCCTGCTGCGCGTTGAAGTACTTGAACAGCGGCGGGAAGTCGGTCAGCGCCTTCTCGATGCTGTCGTTATGCGCACCGAAGTAGCTCAGCAACCGGTTGCCGGAGTCGATCGCGCGGGTGATGTCCTCACGCTGATCGTTCAGACTGCCGATGAACGTGTCCAGCTTGGTCAGGAACGCGCGGATCTGGTCGCCCCGTCCGTTGGACAGGGCGGCGAACTCCGTGGTGATGGTGTCCAAGTCCGACAACCCACCGCGCTGCAGCAGCAGCGCCAGCCCTGCCAGCGTCCGTTCGATCGTCGGGTAGGACGATGAACTGCTCAGGCCGATCGTGTCGCCGTTGCGGAGTTCACCCTCCGGGTTCTCCGGGGCCCGCAGCTCGATGTGCTGCGACCCCAACAGGCTGGTCTGGCCGATCTTCGCCGTGGCATTGCGCGGCAGGTGAACGTCCTTGTTCAGCCTCAGCTTGAGGGTGGCGACCCAGTTCTTGAGCTCGATCCGCTCCACGGCGCCGACGAACACGTCGGCGACCAGGACCCGGCTGTTGCCGTTGAGCGCCAAGGTGTCCGGCACCTGGACGTACACCGTGTAGGCACCGGGACCACTACCCGGGCCACCCGGCAACGACACGTTGGCGATACCGCGCCAGCTGCTGCAAGAACTCAGCGTCAGTGCGGCCATCAGCAGCACCAGCGCCTGCCAGCCGCGGCGGCTGACCGTGTTCATCGCTGTCCTCCGTCTCATCAGCCGTCACCTCGCGGCGGCAGCGGTACTGCCGGCCCCGGAATCACGTTCGGTCCCGGCGGAGGCGGCGCGATCGGCGCCACCCCGGGCGGCTGGCCGATGAACGGCAGCGGGCCGGCGGATTCGTCATACGAGTTGGGCGGGCCGGGCGGCGTCTGGAACTGCGAGTCGACCGGAGCAGGGTCGGGTCCACCCATCAACTGCGCCAACGATTCCGGGGTCAGCAGTCGCGCGGTGTCATGCCCAGGTTCCACACCCTGCATTCCGGGCGCGGTGATCCATCCCGGCTGGGTGTTGCGGTGCGACGTCGGGGTGTCCGGCACCCAGATGCCCGGGACCGTGGTGTCCTTGTACCCCGGCGGCGGCTGCAGCCGCGGCTCGGAGTAGGCGATCTCCTTGGGCGTGGTGTAGGCGCTGGTCCAGATGTTGATACCGAACGGCAAGTAGTTGAACTTGATCGCGTCGGCAACCGGTGCCAGGTATTCCGCGCACAGCTCAGCGGAATCCTGGTAGCCCAGGCGGCTGCCGGCCTGAATCGCGCTGCAGATGAACTCCATCGGGTTGGCGAAGTTCACGATGACCGGGGAGCCGAGGACCATGCCCTGCGCCGGGTGGTAGATCTCGTCCACGCCGGCCAGCACGTTCGGCAGGATGTGCAGGGCGGTCTCGAAGCCGTCCAGCGCATCCGGTTGCGTGATCGCCGTCGTCACCTCTGCCACGTTGTTGATGGTGTGCACCAACGGCTTTGCGTTCTGGTTCAAGAACGCCTTGATGATCGTCATGGTGGCGTAGAACTGGTCGGTAGCCGTTGCCAGTGCCTGGTCGGTGCTGTTCAGGTTGCTGGTGAACTTGGCCAGGTCATGATTCAGCGCGACGAACTGCTGGTCGTTGTGGTCAAGCGCCTTGACGAACAACGACAGGCTGCGGACCACCGCGAAGAAGTCACCGCGGCCCTTGTTCAGGGCGGTCAGGGCGTCCGAGAGGCTGTCGAACGCCGTGTTGATCTCCTGGCCCTTGCCAGAGAGTCCATCGGCGAACGATTCGATGGCGTCGCCGATCGGCCCCTTGGGCTGCTCGGGCGTCGGGCCCAACTTGTTGATGATATTGGTGACATCGTTACGCAACGTGTCCCATTCGACCGGCACCTCGGTGCGGTCCTCGGGGATCACCGCCTTGTTGGCCAGCACGGCCCCACCGCGGTACGGCGGCTCCAGCTGAATGGTCCGCGACGCGACCAGGGTGGGGTTCAAGATGATCGCCTTGGCGTCAGCGGGCACCTTGTACTTGCTGTTGTAGTGCAGCGTCACCTTCATCTTGTCGCCGGCAGGCTCGATCTTGTCGATCGCTCCCACCCGAACGCCCATGATCTGTACCGCGTCACCGGGGTACAACGCATCGGTCTGCGGGAAGTAGGCGACGACGGAGGTGCTGTTGAGCTTGCGGAAGAGCTGCACTCCCCCGAAGCCGGCCACCAGCGCCAGTGCCAGCAGCAGCGATCCGACGATCACCGTCGTCCGCGACCGCTCCGGCAGTCGCAGGTTGCGAACATCAAAGACGGTACTCACGGACGCTCACTCCCCCTTGCGCCACCGCCGCCACCGGGCTGGCTGTTGCCGCCTTCACCAGGCGTGATGAACGGTGCCGGTAGCTGGTTGCCGGGTCCGGGAGGCGCCGGCGGACCGGGCGCCCTGGGTGCCGGCGGCGGTGCCGCGCCCGGGTTGGCAGGAGCCGGACCGGCGACCGGACCAATGGGCTCGGTGCGACCGCCGGGGTTGGCGTCGGGCATCGGAACCGGGGTGCCCGGCACCAACGGCGGCGTCTCGCCCGGACGTCCGGCGATCGAGATGCCCGGCGACGACGGGATGCCATCCGGGTTTGCCGGCGAGACCAACACATCGGTCGGGCCCGGGTACGGTCCGCTCCGTCCGAACGGGCCGTCATTCGGGTCCAGGTTGGCACACGGCAGCGGGTTGCCTGGAGTCGGGAACATGCCGGCGGCAGGTGCGTACGAGCACGGCGATCCGGGCGCGACAGCCGGCCCCGGGTGCTCGGGCGTGCCTTCGATCACCTGCGGAGCGGGCGGCGGCGCACCATTGGCAAACCTGGTCCCGTTGGGGTCGGGGTAACGGAACTCCGGCAGGCCGGCGTTGCGCCAGAACTCCTCCGGCGAGATGCCGCGCTTCTTGAAGGCTGCGTCGACCCACGGCTGCAGGATCCAGTACGGGATCAGGTTCAGCGTCGAGACCTTGAAGTAGGGACCCGAGGCGATCGCGTCATTGACGATCGTCAGGTACCTGCCCAGGATCGTGAACATCTCCCGCAGGTCGTCTTGGCGCTTGACTAACATGTCGGTGATGTTGGAGGCCTCTTCGAACACGTGGTTCAGATCCAGGCCCGGATTGTCACGGACCAAGCCCTGAACCTGTTCGCCGAAGTAGGCGATGTTGCCCAGCAATGCCGAGATCGCCTGGCTACGCTGGTTGACCGCGGCCGAGAGCGTCTGGGTGTTGCGCAGCAGGGCGTCGATCTGGCTGCTGCGGTCGCCGATCACACTCGCGACCTGGTTGGTCTGCGCCAGCAGGTGGGTGATCTCGTCGTCACGCTTGCCGATGGTGTCGGAGAACTTCGCGACGCCGTCCAGCGCGGCGCTCAAGTCCGGATAGGTCTCATCGACCGTCTCCGACAGCACCTTCAGCGACTTCTTGACCGTGTCGATATCCCAGCCGGATGCGGCTTTGGTGGCGTCGAAGACCGCATCGTAGAGCTGGTAGGGCGTGGTGCTCTGGCCCAGCGGCAGGACTGCCTGCGGCGCGATGCGGCGCTCGCCCTTGGGCTCGATCGACAGAACCTTGCGGCCCAGGATGGTGTCGGTCTTGACACCGATCACGCTGTCGCTGCCGATCGGGTTGGCCCCGACCGAGAACTTCACCAGGACGTGGTCGCCGGCGATCGACAGGTCTTGGACCTTGCCGACGTCGACGCCCGAGATGCGCACCTTGTCGCCGGCGGTCAGGCCGCCGGTGTCCGAGAGCTCCCCGAAATAACTCGGCTCGGCGAAGAGCATCGGCACCGTGGTGAAGGTCTGACCCACCAGGGTTACCAACGCCAGCGTCGCGACGCCGATGATGCCGATCCGTGCCCGGTTGGGCGGTTCCAGAGTCCTCACTGGGGCGTGCACCTCCCCGTCGGCTGCTGCCACAACCGGACGTGTCGCACCGGTCCGCCAGGCTGCAAGCCGGGCAGCTTGATGGTCGCGTCGCAGATGTAGAAGTTGAAGAAGTCACCGTAGACACCGGTGCGTCCGATCAGCTTCAACGCCTTGGGGATCTTCTGCAGCAGTTCGTCGACATCGTTGAGTCGGTCTGGCGGCTCCGGACCGGCCACCGGGAAGATGCTGTGCAGCTGCTTGCGGTTGTCGGCCAGCAGATCCGCGAGGTTGCCGGCGGCGTTACCGAATTCGGCGGTGCCGTTCGCCAAGCCGGTGGCGTTGTTGTTCAACCCCTTGACCAGTTTGTCGAAGTTGTCGACCGTCTCGTCGAAGGTCTGGCGATGGCGAACCGCGGTGTCCAGCACCACGTTCAGGTTCTTGACGACCTCGCCGATGGCCGCATCCCGGTCGGCGATGTGGGCGGTCAGCTGAGCGGTCTGTTCCAGGATGTCGTTGATGGTGCCGCCCTGGCCCTGGAAAACCGTGACGATGGTCGACGCGATGGTGTTGATCTTCTCCGGGTCCAGCGCCCGGAACACCGGCTTGAAACCGCCGATCAGCGCGTCCAGGTCCAGCGCGGGCTCGGTGCGGGAAGCGGGGATGAAACCGCCCATGGGCAGGCGCTGGTCGGCGCCTTCGCCCTCGCCCCGCTTGAGCTCCAGGTAGCGATTGCCGATGAGGTCGGAGTAGCGGATCTGTGCGGTGGTCGACTGGAACAGCGGCAGGGAGCGGTCGACGTCGAAGTCCACCACTGCCCGACGACCGCCGTCGACCAGCCGGACCTTCTTGACCTTGCCGATTTCCACGCCGGAAGCGCGGACGAACTGTCCCTGCCGCAGGCCGCTGGCGTTGCTGAATTCTGCGGAGTACCGAGCCGTCCGGTCGAACCGGATCTGCCCGAAGACCACGACGAGGCCGACCGTGAAGAGCAGCAGCACCGAGCCGACGGCGCCGAGTTTGAGGGCGGTTCTGGTGATGTTCATGGGTTAATCGTGTAATCCCCGACTTGGCGACCCCAGACGTAATCAATGGCCAGGGGAGATCCGGTATCAAAGTGGTTGTACGGCGCTTGGCTTACTCCCGTGTCGGCCACCAGGTAAGGCGCCGGCCAGAAGTCGTGGGTGATCTCCTGCCAGCAGCCCGGCGCACCGCCTGGGCCACCGCGAGCGTTGTAACGCGGCAGGTTCTCGGGATAGACGTACGGGTTGGCCGGTCCGACGAGTTCACTGACGGTGTCGAGCGCGTAGCCGTCGCCGCCCAGGAACTCGTAGACCTTCGGGGCGCCTTCGGCGAGGTTGCGGATGGCGCAGAACAACTCCGGGCTGTACTCGTCCAGCAGTGCCGACACCGGGACCAGGTCGGAGAACTGCGCACGGAAGTACGGCCCGAACCGCTGGGTGACATCGGCCCCGAGGTTGCCCACCCCGGCGGCGCCCAGCAATGCGGCGTCCAGTTCCTTCTGCTGAGTGGTGATCGTCTTGACCGTCACGACCGAGGTGTCCAGGAAGCCGATCAGGTCCGGCGCACCGTCGGCGTAGACCTCGCCCAGGGTTGCGAAGCCCTTGAGGTCGCGGCGGAACGAAGGCATCCGCGCGTTGACGTCGTCGAGAATTGCGTTGCCGTTGACCAGCGATTCGCCGAGCTTGTCACCCAACCCGGTCAACGCCTCGGCTGCGGCGTGCAGCGTCAGGTTCAGTTTGATCGGGTCGACGTGCTCCGACAGGTTGTTGACGGTCTCGAACAGCGTGTTGAGCTCCGTCGTCACCGAGGTCGCGATGATGCTCTTGGTGGTGATGCGTTCCCGGGCGGGATGTTCCGGCGCGGTCAGCGACACGTACTTGTTGCCGAACAGCGTGGTGGCCAGAATGTCGGCCTTGACGTTGGACGGGATCAGCTTGATGTACTTGGGGTTCACGTCGAGGGTGAACTTGGCGGCCGGCTTGTTCTCGTACTCCGTCGGCGCAATCTCCGCGACGCGACCGATCTGGACGCCGTTGTAGGTCACCGGACCACCCGGATCCATCACCAGGCCGGCGCGCGGGGCCACCATCGTCAGCGACGTCGTCTTGGTGAAGGCACCGCGGAACTGGCCATAGACCAGCCCGCCGATCAGCGCGAGGACCGCGAAGGTCACCACGCCCGCGAGCCGGAACGGCGGGTTGTGCACGTTGTTCTGCTTACCGGTTGCCATGCGCGTCACATCGTTAGGTTGAAGTTGGGGTCGACGCCGTAGAGCGCCAACGCTGCGAGCAGCACGACTGTGGGCACCGTGATCAGGGACAGCCGCATCGACTGGCCCACCGCGGCGCCGACGCCGACCGGACCGCCGCTGGCGTTGAAGCCGTAATAACAGTGCGTGACCATGACCACCACCGCGATCAGGATGGTCTCGATGAACGACCAGAACACATCGTCTGGCCGCAAGAACGTTCGGAAGTAGTGGTCGTAGGTGCCCGACGACTGACCGAAGAACAGTGTGGTGACGATCTGCGGTGCGGCGAACGCCATGATCAGCGCGAGCGCGTACAGCGGGATGATCACGGTGAAGCCGGCAACCACACGGGTGGACACCAGGTAGGCGATCGAGTTGATACCCATCACTTCGAGGGCGTCGATCTCCTCACTGATGCGCATCGCGCCGAGTTCGGCGGTCGCGCCCGCTCCGACCGTCGCAGCCAATGCGATACCGGCGTTGACCGGTCCGACCACGCGGACGTTGACCAGGGCCGCGGCGAAACCGGTGTAGGTCTCCACACCGATGTTGCCCAGCGAGGTGAATCCCTGGATCGCGATCAGCGAGCCGCCGGCCAGCATCACGAAGCCCATGATGGCGACGGTGCCGCCGATCACGGCCATGGCGCCGGTGCCCATGCCCAATTCGGCGACCAGGCGCAGCGTCTCGGTGCGGTACCGGCGCAGCGACCAAGGGATCTGCCGAATGGCGGTCAGCGAGAACCAGCCGAGCCGGCCACTTCTTTCGAGCCCGCGGCCGGCCATCCCGACGTACCGCTGGTAGTTCGCAACCAGCCCGGGAAAGCGGCCCCGGACTACTGCCGATGTCGACATGTCAGGTCCCCGTTCCGAACTTCACGCCGATGGTGGTCAGCACCACGTTCACGGCGAACAACGCAAGCACGCACAGCACGACTGTTTCGTTCACGGCAGTGCCCAGGCCCTTGGAGCCGCCGCGGACGGTAAGTCCCCGGTAGCAACCGACCAGGCCGGCGATAAGTCCAAACACACTGGCTTTCACCGTCGAGATGATCACCTCGGGCAAACCGGTGAGCAGAGTCAACGTGGACAGGTAGGCACCGCCGGACACGTTCTGCAGGTAAACGCCGAACAGGAAGCCGCCGGTCAGGCCGATCACAATCACCAACGCGTTGAGGAGCAGCGCCACCATCGTCGCGGCGATCACCCGGGGCACCACCAGTCGATGGATCGGGTCGATGCCGAGCACCTCCATCGCGTCGATCTCTTCGCGGATGGTGCGGGCACCCAGGTCGGCACAGATCGCGGTGGACCCGGCGCCGGCGACCACCAGCACGGTGACCAGCGGACCCAGCTGGGTGACCGCGGCGATGCCCGCTCCGGCGCCCGAAACGTCGGCAGCACCGAACTGCGCCAACAGAATATTCAGCGTGAAGACCAGCAGCACGGTGAGCGGAATGGCGACCGCGATGGTCGGAATGATGGCGACGCTGGTGATGAACCAGCCCTGCTGCAGCGTCTCACGCCATTGGAATGGGCGTACGAAAAGCGCACGGGCGGCCAGAGCACACATTCTGAAGAATCCGCCGACCATGATCAGCGGCGGCAGCACTCGATCCCGGAGGAAGTCGGCGACGCGGGGACGCGCTGGAGCGGTCACACCACCCCCCTCACCAGAAATCCCGCCGCACGACTCAGCAAGGAACCGCGTGGCACAGTGTCTTCTCCCGTCCGTCGTTCAGCGAGACCCGCGTCACCTTATCGGCCCGAAGTGCCCTTGGCGACCATCGGACCATACCTGATGGCTGCGTGAGAGGGACATCGAACGAGAGGAACCTGCCCGGGTTTCCTACCGGAGAGTAACGTGCCGCGACCTCACTCATCGCTGTTTCGGGCGGCATCGCTTCGGGGGCTGGCCTACTCAGATCCCTGAGCCGTCCCATAGTTAATGCGGAGTTCGGTTTTGAGCACTTTCCCGGCCGGGTTGCGCGGCAGGGCGTCGACGATCTCGAGTGCCTTCGGGTGCTTGTAGCGAGCCAGCCGTTGAGTCAAGAAATCGTCTAGGTCGGCCAGGGTGAGGCCCGCCCGAGACAGCGCGGCGACCGCTATCGGTACCTCGCCCCATCTCTCGTGCGGGCGGCCGATAACGGCGACCTCGGCGATGTCGGGGTGATCGGCCAGCACGTTCTCGACTTCGGCGCAGTACACGTTCTCGCCGCCGGAGATGATCATGTCCTTCTTGCGGTCGACCACCCAGACGTAGCCCTCTTCGTCCATCCGGACCAGATCGCCGGAATGGAACCAGCCACCGGCAAAGGCTTCGGCGGTGGCTTCCGGATTGTTCCAATAGCCACTCATCAAGGTGGGCGCCCGGTAGACGATCTCGCCCACCTCGCCGACGGCGACGTCGTTCATCTGCTCGTCGACGACCCGGGCGGAGACGGTCGGGATGACGGTGCCGACGGAACCGAGCTTTCTGGTGGCGTCCTCGCCGAGCAGGATGCAGGTGACCGGCGACATCTCCGTCTGCCCGAAGGCCGCCAGGATCTTGGTGTCGGGGAAGGTCTCCGCCATCTGCCGCAGCAAGGCGTCGGAGGCCGGCGCCGCGCCCCACGACATGGTGCGCAACCGGATGTCGCGCGGGTTGGCCTGCTGCTGGGCGCAGACCGCCTGCCATTGGGCCGGCACTAAGAAGATGCCGGTGACCCGCTCGGCGGCCAATACGTCGAGCAGTTGGCCGGCGTCGAACGCACCCAGCGGGTTGATGACGGTCGGGATGCCCAGCCACATGCCGGGCAGCAGGTTGCCCACACCGGCGATATGGAAGAACGGCACTCCGATGAAGGCCACGTCCGCGGTACCGGTGCCGGCGGTGTGCAGCGCGGTCATCGTCTGACCGACCAGGTTGGTGTGGGTGAGGACCGCGCCCTTGGGCAGGCCGGTGGTCCCCGAGGTGTACATGATCAGGGCCGGCGAATCGTTGGGAATGTCCACCGGGGCGTGCGGTTCGCCGGTCTCGTTGATCAGGTCTTCGTAGCCGAGCAGGCCCGTCGCTTCGTCTGCCGGCGCTGCGGCCACCACTATGGTTTTCAGGGTCTCCCGCACCCCGGGCAGCTCTCGCACACCGGTGGCGACCGGCACCAGCGCCGGTTCGGTGATCAGTACCTTGGCCTCGCAGTCGGTGACCAGGTAGGCGATCTCCGGTGGGGTGAGCCGGAAGTTGACCGGAACGGCGATCCCACCCAGCATGTTCGCGGCCAGCACCGACTCGACGAATTCGGTGCGGTTGAGCATCAGGATCATCACTCGGTCACCGGCGCGGACCCCGCGACGGCTCAGGGCGTCGGCCAGCGCGCCCACCCGCTCACGCAGCTGCGACCAGGTGGTGGTCTGGCCCAGGTACCGCAGTGCCGGAGCCTCCGGTTTCATCAGCGCATGCCGGTCCAGCTGGTTGACCCAGTTCTGTCGACGAGCGCGGTAGGGCTGCTCGGCGGGATCGACGGTTGCGTGGCTCAATTCGGGTCTCCCGCTTCGTGCTAGCCCGAAGCCAGTTCTTCGGCGCGCAGTTTGAGATTGTCGGCCAGATAGTCCAGCGCGTTGCTGAAGGCCTTCTTGAGCATCGGCTTGGGTACCGACATCTGAGTCTCGACGTTCATGTCGACGGTGAGCAACGTGGTCGAGCCGATCTCGACCACCGAGAACAACTGCTCCTGCTTGCTGAACAGATCGCCCTGCTGCAACACGGTCTGGATCTGAGTGTCACTGGGGTAGTAGACGGCCTGGATGAAGGTCCCGTCGAAACCGGAGTAGGACGCGTCCAGCCGCAGCTGGCTGGGCCGGCCGTCGTCGTAACGGGCCAGCACCCAGATCCCTTTGACCTCTTCGTTCCACTGCGGGTACGCCTCGAAGTCGGCGACGATCCCCATGATCGTGGCGGCGTTGGCGGCGACTTCGACGGTCTTGCTCACGAGCGGCACCCGCCGAGCATAGCCACCGACGAAACGGCCGCCGAGCTAAACCTGGGCGGTGGCCAGCAGCGCGCGAATCCCGTCGGGGATCGGCACCGGCCGCCGGGTGGCGCGGTCGACATAGACGTGCACCCAGTGCCCGAGCGCGGCGAGCGGTTCGGCGCCGGTGCCAACTTCGCTCCCCGCGGCCCGGAACAGCGCGAGCCGATAGGTGACGCTGCTGCGGCCCAACCGCGTGACGGCCAGCCCCACCGCGAGCCGGTCCGGGAAGGCGAGTTCGCCCAGGAACCGGCAACCCGATTCGGCCACCACTCCCAGCTCGGGCATTGTGACCGGGTCGATGCCGGGGCCATGCGCGGCGATCCAGCCGTTGATCGCGGTGTCGAACAGCTGATAGTAGACCGCGTTGTTGAGGTGACCGAACATGTCGTTGTCGGCCCAGCGGGTCAGGACCGGCCAGTGCACCGGAAAGTCGCGGCTGGTCAACCCCTCCGGGGCGGGCGGGACCGCTGCGTCCGAACTCATGGTTGTATTCCAGCATGACCACCATCCGCGGGGCGGTGCTGGAGCGGATCGGGGCGCCGCGTCCCTATGCCGCCTCGCGCCCGCTGGCGGTGACAGAGCTGGAGCTGGCCCCGCCTGGCGAGGGTGAGCTGCTGGTGCGGGTCGAGGCCGCCGGGGTCTGTCACTCGGATCTGTCGGTGGTCGACGGCAACCGGGTGCGGCCGGTGCCGATGCTGCTCGGCCACGAAGCCGCCGGCATCGTCGAAGCGGTCGGCACCGGGGTCACCGAGGTGCGGCCGGGCCAGCGGGTGGTGCTGACCTTCCTGCCTCGCTGCGGCCACTGCGCGGCGTGCGCCACCGACGGCCTGGCGCCGTGTGAGCCCGGCAGCGCCGCCAACGGCGCGGGCACTCTGCTCGGCGGCGGTCAGCGGCTGCATCGCGCCGACCAGACGGTCTATCACCACCTCGGGGTCTCGGGGTTCGCCACGCACGCCGTGGTCAGCCAGACCAGTGCGGTGCCGGTACCCGACGACGTGCCACCGACGGTGGCCGCCCTGCTGGGCTGTGCGGTGCTGACCGGCGGCGGCGCCGTGCTCAACGTCGGCCGTCCGGCGCCGGGTGACACCGTGGCCGTGGTCGGGCTCGGCGGGGTGGGGATGGCCGCGGTACTGACCGCACTGGCCCACGACGGCGTACAGGTCATCGCGATCGACCGGCTGCCGGACAAGCTGGCCACCGCAACCGCGCTGGGCGCTCACCGCACCTACTCCCCGCAGCAGGCACTCGAGGCCGGCGTGCGCTCCCCGGTGGTGATCGAGGCGGCGGGTCATCCCGCTGCGCTGGAGACCGCGATCGGTCTGACCGCGCCGGGCGGGCGCACCATCACCGTCGGCCTGCCGCCTCCGGATGCCCGGATCAGCGTGTCCCCACTGGGTCTGGTTGCCGAAGGTCGCTCGCTGATCGGCAGCTATCTGGGCTCGGCGGTCCCCGCGCGCGACATCCCGCGCTTCGTGGAGTTGTGGCGGGCCGGCCGTCTTCCGGTTGAGCAGCTGGTGTCGGCGACCGTGCCGCTCGAGCAGATCAACGAGGCCATGGACCAGCTCGCAGACGGCGCCGCGGTACGTCAGATCATCACGTTCGATCCGCACTGACCGGTTCGTCCGGCGGTCCCAGCTTCGGCTCTCCTCCGTCGAGCCTCGCTGAACCGCCGGGATCGAAGCTGAAGTCGGCGGCCCGGAACCGGCGCGTCATTGCCCAGAAGGCACCGGCACTGCGCGGCCACTGGGTGACCACCCGGCCGTTGGCGGCACGAAAGTAGTTGCTGCAGCGGGTGGTCCACACGGTTCCGTGCATCCACCGGTCGATCTTGGTGACGAAGTCGGCCAGCGCAGCGGGCCGAACCGCAACGTAGGACTTGCGTGTGCGGCGCAGGTGTTTGAGCACCCGAACGACATAACGCGCTTGGGCTTCCAGTACGAAGATGACACTGTTGGAGCCGACGTTGGTGTTGGGCCCGTAGAGCATGAAGAAGTTGGGGAAGCCGGGCATCGCCATACCGAGGTAGGCACGCGGCCCGTCGCGCCAGGCCTGCTTGAGTGTGGTGGCACCCTCACCGGTCACCTCGATCTGACCGAGATAGTCCGCGGCGGCATATCCGGTGGCGCACACCACGACGTCGACCTCACACTCGGTGCCGTCCTCGGTGACCACCGATCGGGCGCGCAGGGCGCGGGCCGGGCTGGTCACCACTTCGACGTTGGGTCGAGCCAGCGCGGGCAGGTAGTCCGAGGAGAACACCAGCCGCTTGCAGCCCAGCGGGTGGTCGGGGGTGAGCGCTGCCCGCAACTTCTCGTCGGCGATTGAGTTGTCCAGGAGTTTTCGCGCGACATCGGTGAACTCTCGGGTCTTGTCGCTGCCGTTCTCGATCACCGAGATGTTCGACTCGCTGCGCAGCCACAGTCGCGTCCGGTACAGCCGCTTGGCCCACGGGATCCGGGCGAAGGCCCATCGCTCCCGCGGGGTGTAGTGCCGGTCCGGCTTCGGCAGGATCCAGGTCGGCGACCGCTGCAACGAATACACCTTCTCGGCGACCTCGGCCAACTCCGGCAGCAGTTGCGCCGCAGTCGAACCCGTCCCCAGCACGGCGACCTTCGCGCCGGCGATCGGCACCGAATGGTCCCACCGCGCCGAATGCATCACGGTGCCCGCGAAGGGCTGTTCTTCGATCAGATCGGGCAGCACCGGCTGGGTGAACAACCCCACGGCAGAGACCACCACGTCGAACCGATGCTGCGCGCCGTCGCCACTGCTGAGGCACCACTGCCGTCGATCGGACTCCCAGCGGGCGGCACGGATTTCGGTGCGCAGCCGCAGATGTACGTCCAGGCCGTGGTCGGCCGCGCAGCGCTCGAAGTAGGACAGGATCTCGGGCTGCTGCGACCACTGCCGCGACCACTGCGGATTCAGGTCGAAGGAATAGGAGTACAGGTGCGATTTGACGTCGCAGGCCAGCCCCGGATAGGTGTTGATCCGCCAGGTGCCGCCGACGCCGTCCTCCCGGTCGAAGATGGTGAAGTCGGAGAATCCGGCGCGGCGCAACAGGATTCCCAACGCCAGCCCACCCGGCCCGGCGCCGATGATGCCGATCTTCATCGGATCTGCAGGCACTGGCCGCCGTCCACGACGAGCTCGGCGCCGGTGATGAATGATGCCGCTTCGGATACCAGGAATGCCACCGCGTCGGCCACTTCGACCGGCTGGCCGAGCCGGCCACCCGGCGACACCGTCGCCAGGCGCTGCTGGGTGACGTCGTCGAGCATCGGGGTGGCGATCGGCCCGGGAAACACCGCGTTGACCCGGATGCCCGCCGAAAGGAGCTCCGCGGCAACGGTCTGGGTCAGGCCGCGCAGCGCCCACTTCGACGATCCGTAGGCGCTGTGCCGCGGAAAGGGCCGGATCGCCCCGGTGCTGCAGGTGTTGACGATGGCCGCGCCGGTGGCGCCGCGCAGCGGGTCAAGCGCCGCTTGAATCCCCAGGAATGCGCCCAGACAGTTGACCCGCCAGGCCTTTTCGAAGTCCTCGGGGGTCTCGTCGGCGATAGCCGCGCGGTGCAGGGTGCCGGCGTTGTTGATCAGCGCGGTGAGCGTGCCGAACCGTTGGACGGCCGAGGCCACCGCGGCTTCCCATTGCTCCGGGCAGGTGACGTCGAGCCGAACACCGATCAGCGCGTCGTCGGCCCGCGCGGTGACCGCGGCATTCAGCTCCACGTCGTTGACGTCGCAGGCGACCACGGCGAAGCCGTCGGCGCGCAGCCGTTCGGCGATCGCCCAGCCCTGCCCGCGGGCGGCCCCGGTGACCAGCGCTACGCGTGCTGGGCTCATCGGCCTCTCGCCTCGTCGAGATGCTCGAGCGCTCCGCGGCGCAGCGCTGCGGATTCGGCGACCAGGGTGATCATCTGGTAGCCCAACCCCGCCAGGGCCGCTCCCGCCGCTCCCGATCCACCGTGGATCGCCGCGATCACGCCCGCCTCCGCTGCCGCGTGCCGGATTCGTGTCATGGCGGCGAGCAGGTCGGGGTGCGTGGTGGATTGGGCGACGTCGACGCCCATCGAGATCGCCAGGTCAGCAGGTCCGACGTAGATGCCGGCCAGACCGGGAACCGCGCAGATCCGTTCCACGTCGGCCAGGGCAGCGGTGGTCTCGATCATCGCGAAGACGTCCGCTCGCGATTCCAGACCGGCCAGATCGCGGCCCAGGCCGGGGCGCAGCGGCCCGAAGCTGCGGATGCCCGCCGGGGGATAGCGGGTGGCGGCCACCGCGGCGGCCGCCTGCTCGGCGGTCTCGATCAGCGCGATGATGACCGCGTCGGCGCCGGCGTCGAGCACCCGGCCGATCGGCGCGGCATCGGCGTTGGGCAGTCGGACCGCGGTGGCGATCGGCAGGTGTTCGGTGTGCCGCAGCATGGCGGCGATGTCGGCGTCGTCGAGGTAACTGTGTTGGGCGTCGAAACCGACGTAGTCATACCCGGCGCGGGCGAATTCCTCCGGGCCCAGCACCGTAGGCCCGGTGACCCAGCCGCCCCAGAGCGGGGCACCGTCCGCCAGTGCGGCACGCAGCGCCGAGGTCATGCGACCATCGCGATCTTCACGCGGCCCGCCACCGGTCGGGTCGCCAACTCGAAGGCGGCCTGGGCTTCGTGGCAGCCGAAGACGTGAGTGACGTAGTGACCCAACAGTTCTGGATTCTCTGCCACGAATCGGCCTGCCGCCTCCAGCATTCGCCGCCGATCATGGGTGATTCCTGAGATCAACGTGAGGTTGTTGCGCAGCATGGTGCGCATACTGATCGGATAGCTGTCGTCGTCGGGGACACCGAAGTAGAACACCGTGCCGCCGGGTGCGACAGCCTCGATGGCGTGGCCCAAGGTAGCGACCTGGTGTCCGACCGCCTCGATCACGATCTCCGGGCGGTCTCCTGCGCCCAGATGGTGCACCCAGCGATCGCTCGTCGCCTGTACCAGGGTGTCAATCCCGAAGGCGGAAACCATTTCTCGGCGATCGACCGGGTCGACACCGGTGACGCGGCGCGCGCCCGCGGCTTTGGCGACTGCGCTGAACAGCAGACCGATCGACCCCTGACCGATCACCGCGACGTGGCGGCCGGCCAGATCGGGCAGTTGTTCTACTGCGTAGAGCACACACGCCAGCGGTTGCAGGCCCACGGCTTGGGCGGGCGCCAGCGCCGGGTCGTAGGCCACCAGGCCGTCGCCGTCGCTGATCACCTGTTCCATCAGTCCGTCGAAGCCCGAGGCCCAGCCGACAACCCGGTCTCCGGGTTGGTGCTGCGGGTGCCGGCTGGCGATGACATCACCGACGATCTCGTGGATCGGGAAGCCGAGCTTCTCCGCGGCCCCGGCGCCATCGTCGCCGGGCAACCTGCCCTGCGCACCGCGAAAGGCCGGCAGGTCGCTGCCGCATACCCCGGCGGCGACGAACTGCAGCAGCACCTGCCCCGGGCCGAGCTGCTGCTCAAGGGGATCGGGGGCTTCGATCTTCTCGAACTGATACGGCGCGATCAACCGGTATGCCCACATGTTTCAGACCTCCACCGGGATGGTGTTCCAGCCCCATTGGAAGCTGGACGGCAGCCGGGTCGCGCCGTCGTCGATGATCCGATAGTTCGGGACTCGTCGGAGCCATTCCTGCACCAAGACAGTCACTTCCAGCCGGGCCAGGTGGTAGCCGATGCAGAAGTGCTGGCCGCGTCCGAACGCCAGTGATCGTTTGATCGGCCGGTCCCACTGGAATTCGTCGGGGTCAGGGTATTGGCGCTCGTCGCGGTTTGCCGATGCCAGCAGGGTGATGATGCGTTGCCCCGGCTCGATAGTCGTCCCGTGCAGTGTGAACGGTTTGCGCGCGGTGCGGGCGAACCATTGCGCCGGTGCGCAATAGCGGATCATCTCTTCGCGTGCCAACTGCACCGTGTCGTGCGGATTGGCCCGCACCGCCGCCAGTTGGTCCGGTCGCCGAGCCAGTTCCCACAACCCGTGCGCGACGATCTTGGGCACCGTCTCGGTGCCACCGATAAAGATGCACAGCAGTTGCGTCGCCGCTTCGACGTCATCGAGGTCGCTGCCGTCCGGCAGTCGATAGGTCAGCAACCCGTCGACGATCGGCAGTTCGCCGGAGCCCTGCTCGGCGCGCCGGCGCTGCACCGCCGGGACCAGGTACTGCAGGTAGTTGGGCCGTGCCACAGCGGTGTCCACCCCGCTGCCGGCCTGCGCGAGACTTCCGGCGTTCACCGCTGCCAGTACCTCCGCGGCGCAATCGATCGGAATGCCCAGCAGTTCGCAGACCACCTGGGCCACCACGACTCCGCCGTAATCACAGGTCAGGTCGAACTGGCCCTGCCCAAGCAGCTCGTCGAGCCGCTGATTGGACAAGGTGCGGATCCGGTCTTCCCAGTCGGCGACCGATCGGGGTCGAAACGCCGGGGCCTGCAACCGGCGGATGTCGTCGTAGATCGGCTTGTCGAAGACGGCGTGGAACGGCAGCGGGTGCAGCGGCGGGTCCGGAACCGGGCCACTGTTGTGGTGCGCCAGCACAGTGGCCGCCGGCAGTGTTCCCTCCGAAGCCACGAAGGTTCCGTCACTGAGCGCCAACACATCCCAGATGTCGTCGAAGCGGGACAGGGCGTACAGATCCCACTGTGGTACGTAGTAAATCGGGTGCTGATCGCGCAGCACCCGGTAGTACGGGAGGGGGTCGGTCATCACCGCCGGGTCGAACGGATCGTAGGAGAACTCCGGCGCGGCAACGCTTGTCACAAGGCGTCTCGCTGCAGCGGGGAGGGGGGCAGGGCCTGCAGGATCGAGTCCTCCCAGCCGTCGCGTAATGCGGGCGCCACACTCATCCACGTCACGATCTCCGCCGGCGGATGGTCCTTCCACGACGGGTAATGCTCGGCGAAGCAGTCCCAGCCACCATCGAGCGCCCAGTAGTGGATGACCTCGTTGTAACGGAACGTGGTGGTGAACGAACCGAGCCAGCGCTTGCCGGTGCTCTCCGACCACGGCACATACAGCCGTTCCAGTTCCCGGATGTAGTCGTCCTGGCGGCCAGGTTTGGTCTGCATGATCTCCTGAATGACCACGGTCGCGTCGAAGTCGGCCGCGCGTAACGCAGCCAGGGTTTTGTTGTGCGGACCGGGGTACATGATGCGGCCCTCCCCCGATGCTCCGATTCCGGCGAGGTAGGCCGACCATTCGACCGCACGCTGGGCGTGGCTGCCGCCACGGCTCTGCGCCCGCCCGATTCGGGCGTAGTCGGCGAACGCGTCGATCTCCCAGATGATCGTGACTTGCGGCCAATGTCCGTTGTAGGCAGTGGATTCCCACAGCGCGAACAGGCGGGCTCCCAGCTCGGTCATCATCGGCTGGTAGATCTCGGTGAAGTTGTGCGTGAAGTCGTCGCTGAGGCCACGGCCCAGATCGATCGTCTCGTGCAGGTAGAGCAGGGTGTGGTCGTAGTGCTTGCGCATCAGCCGACCGGGACCAGGTCGGAATTGACCGGCAGGCAATGCCTCTGGTTGCTACGGAATATCTCCGGACCGTCGAACGGTGCTGCGTTCCTGACTTCGGCGGCCGCCAGCGCCTGCCGCTTGAATGCCCGGCCCGCCACGGTGGGCAGGTGCTGCACGACGCCGAGCCGATGGCTGACCTCCAGCGGCCACCGCTCACCCCACAACACGACCTGGGTCAGGCTGCTCCGCAGCGCGTGCTGAACCCGGTGGCCGATTCGGGGATCGGCGGCGAGCGCATCGGCGACCACCGCCAGGCTGTGTCCGGGTACGTCGCTCTGGGCGACAGACAGCTCCGTCTCGAGGTCCGCGGTATTCAGTCCCAGGATCTGCAGCGGTCGGAGATCCTGCTGCGGTGGCACCAGCACCCGCACGTCCCAGCCGGTCGCCGCGCGGTGATACAGCCACCCTCCGGCCGCGTGCACCAGACCGGCGACATCGGGGGCGATGACATCGAGGCGGTAGCGCAGGTAGTGGTCCTGCGCCGAGGAATCCAGGGCCGCAGCGGTACTCGTCATCGCATCATCCCAGCTCGTCGTGAGAATCTCAGACGGTGCCGCCGGCCGGACGAGCCTGTCCGGCCACGCAGCACAACTCCTCCGAAATATTACAGTTGAAGCTAAATTTGTAAAGGCGAATTCGACGAACACAACCGACGGCGAGAGGTGGCAGTGACGTGAGTCTGGTTGCCGGGCACGGCCCGCTGAGCACCGAGCGCGCCGGCTGGTTCGCTCCGGAGATCACCGGCGCTCTGGTGTACGTCGAACCGCATCCGCGCCGCGTGCGCGCGCTCCGCGGTGAGCGCACGGTGATCGACACCGAAAACGCGCTGCTGGTGCATCGCCAGGGTGAGCCGCTGAGCTACGCCTTCCCTGCGGACGCCATCGGTGATCTTCCGCATCGAGCGTTGCCGGAGGCAGCTGGATTCGCGCAGGTCCCGTGGGACGCCGTGGACGCCTGGTTCGAAGAGGGCCGGCGACTGGTGCACTATCCGCCGAACCCCTATCACCGGGTCGACTGTCGGCCCACCCGGCGCGCCTTGCGAGTCGAGCTCGACGAAGTGGTCCTGGTGGACACCGATGACACCGTGATCCTGTTCGAGACCGCCCTGGCGCCGCGGCTGTACGTCGCCCCGGACCACGTCCGCACGGATCTGTTGCAGGCTTCGACGACGTCGACCTACTGCAACTACAAGGGGTACGCCCGCTATTGGTCCGCGATCGTCGGTGACGCCGTGGTGCCAGACGTGGCCTGGAGCTACCCCGACCCGCTGCCCGAGAGTGCGCCCATCGCAGGTCTTTTCAGCTTTGACCTGTCGCGCGTTGACGGTTTCGCCGAATTGCCCACACCGGCCGGTCGCCCCCGGCTATAGCCGCGAGTGCTCGGCGATCTTGTTGTCGCTGGTGCGCAGCGGCCGAATCAGACCGTCCTGGGCGAACGAGGCGAGGAGTTCGCCGTCCTCGGTGTGCACGGTGCCGCGAACGTAGGACATCCCTGCGCCCACCTGGGTGCTCTCATGGCTGTACAGGATCCAGCCGTCCCAGCGCACCGGTTCGTGGAAACTCACCGTCACCGTCATGGGCGCGGTGGACACCGTCAGGTGCGACTGGCTGGTGCCGATTCCGGCGTGCGCCCGCATCGTCGTTGAGATGCCCAAATGTCCGGTGAAGTAGGCGATCAGCGCCTTGGCAAGGTCGTCGCGGGCGGGAATGGGCTCATAGTGCAGCCAGGCATGGAGCTCCGGCGGGCCCACCTCGTCGGGGCTGTTGACGTCGACGACGTCGACCAGGCGCACCTCGCGTCCGGTCATCGGCATGACGCAGGGGTTGGCCTGCGCGGGGGCCGCCACATCGGGCCGCGGTAGGTGGTGGGTGATCACGTCGTCCGACGGGACGTCGGCGAGCACCGTGATGGTCGCGCAGCGCTTCTGGTTCTGCAGCACCGAGATCACCGCAGTGGCCGTTGAGCGCCCCTCGCTGACCACGTCAATCAGGTATTCCGCCGCCGGTCCGACCAGCACGGCGCGGGCGAACACCGCGTGCACCGATCGGATGGACTTGTCGGCGAAGCGTTTCGCCGCCGCAACGATAGCCTGCGCCAGCAGTTGGGTGCCCTCCACGACTTGGCGCTCGTCGTCACCGGCCAGACCGGTGGCGCCGGTGAATCGGTCCGGGCCGTCGGCGGTCACCTCGAAAAGGTCCAGCAGGCCGCTTACCGACCATTGCGTCGCGGGGGAGGTCTCGGTGGCCGGAGATGCTTCAGACATTCCGCGAGCGTGACATTTGAGCCGCATTTTGTAAAGTAGGCTCGGACCGCACCCGCGGCCGCCGGATAGGAGGGCGACAGTGTTGGGTATCGCCGAAGCAAGCTCGCAATCGACACCAACACCGCTGGCCGGCGGCATCTGCTTCGGGGAGGGGCCGCGCTGGTTTGAGGGCCTGCTGTGGTTCTCGGACATGCTCGGCGAGGCGATCCACACGGTGAATCTGCGCGGCTCGATGACCACGGTGCCACTGCCGGGGCACACCCCCAGCGGGCTGGGTTTCCGGCCGGACGGATCGCTGCTGATCGCCTCGGCCTCCGACCGCCAGGTGCTCTGCTACGACGGTGACACCGTGACCACACTGGCCGATCTGAGCGACCAGGTGCCCGCCGACCTCGGCGACATGGTGGTGGACGCCGCCGGCCGCGCCTACATCGGGTCGCAGGCCTACTCCGGCGGTGTGCTGGTGCGCATCGATCCGGACGCCCCAAAAGGCGAAGTGCACGTCGTCGCCGAGGATCTCGACTTTCCCAACGGGATGGTGATCACCCCGGACGGCGGCACACTGATCGTCGCCGAGTCGATGGGCCGCCGGCTCACCCGGTTCACCATCGACGCTGACGGCGGGCTCCGTGATCGTCGGGTGTTCGCCGACGGGTTGGACGGGCCACCGGATGGCATTGCGCTGGACGCCGCCGGTGGGGTCTGGGCGGCGATGACACTGGCCAATCAGTTCGAGCGCATCACCGAGGGCGGAGCAGTGACCGACCGGGTCGCCACCGGCGAGCGGGCTGCGATCGCGTGCGCGCTGGGCGGCCCGATGCGCCGCACCCTGTTCCTGCTGTCCAGCCCCAATGCGTACCCCAAACGACTGATCGGCACCCGCGACTCGCGCGTGGACACGGTGACCGTGGAGATTCCCGGTGCCGGACTGCCGTGAAAGGGATTCGATGACCGACTCCTACTACGAACTGCTGGACGCCGCCGATCCGCGGGGAGAGAAGTTCGGGGCCACCGATCTGGTGCGCGGCACGTGGTCGGCCCAGATCCAGCACGCCGCACCGGTTTCGGCCCTGCTGGTGCGGGCGCTGGAACGCTTGGCGCCGCGCGACGACACCCGACTCAGCCGGGTCAGCATCGACCTGTTGGGGCCGGTGCCGGCCGAAGGCGCGCTGTGGGTGCGCGGCCAAGTCGACCGGGCCGGTAGGCAGATCGAACTGGTCAGCGCCGAGATGCTGGCACCAGGTCCTGACCAGCTGCCCCGGCCGGTCGCCCGTGCGTCCGGTTGGCGGTTGCAGACGTTGGACACCGGCGAGGTACAGCATGCCTCGGCTCCCCCGCTGCGGCCGGTCAGTGAGGCGCGCAGCAACAACATGCAGCAGAACTGGGACCGCAACTACGTGCACAGCCTGGACTGGCGGTGGCTGACCACTCCGTTGGCCCCCGGTGCCGGCGAATCCTGGATCTCACCGATCGTGGACCTGGTCAAGGGTGAATCGATGACTCCGCTGCAACGGCTGTTCGCGGTGGCCGACGACGCCAACGGGGTCGGCACCAAACTCGACATCAGAAAGTGGACGTTCCTCAACACCGACCTGGTGGTGCACGTGCACCGGGTTCCCGACGGGCAGTGGATCGGGATCCGGGCCGAGACCAACTACGGCCCCGACGGCATCGGGACGACCATCGGCACCCTGTTCGACCAGCAGGGCGCGGTGGCAGGCATTCAGCAGTCCGTCCTGGTGCGCCGCCGTTAGGAGGCCGCTCCCGCAGCCGGGAGCAGTTCGACGAGACGTAGCCGCGACTCAGGTTTGCGCCCCCACTCCGGCACTGTCCCCGCGGTCTCGAAGTTGCGCTACGAACCGTTCGGACTCCTCAATCTGTCGACCGCCTAGCAGCACCAGGTGTCCTTGTGCGGTCAACTGGGCCGCGGCCGCCTGGCCGATTCCGGCTGCTTCGATGACGATCATCACGGCTCGCGGCGGATGCGTGCGTTCCTCGCACGTGACTTGCGCCGCTTCGATCACAATAATTGCCCTACGGCCCGATTCCGGGGGCCCGCGACGGTGAGGAACGATGTCCAGGCACCGAACCAGCGTGACACTCTCGCTATTTTTTGTAAAGTCTCCGCTATGACCCGCAGCACGGTGGACGGCCCCGACAGCTCGACCCGGCAGCGGATCCTCGCGGCCACCGCGAAGGTGCTCGGGCGTAATGGGATGACCAAGCTCAGCCTGTCCGAGGTGGCCTCGCAGGCCGGGGTCTCCCGCCCCACCCTGTATCGATGGTTCCCGTCGAAGGAAGAGCTGATCTCGGCGTTCTCCCGCTACGAGCGGCACATCTTCGACAGCGGGATCGCCCGCGCCACCGAAGGACTGAAAGGCGCCGAAAAGCTCGACGCTGCACTGCGTTTCATCGTCGACTACCAGCACTCGTCCACGGGTGTGCGCATGATCGACATCGAGCCCAAGCACGTGCTCGCCGATTTCTCCCGCATCATCGTGCCGATGCGCGAGGGCCTGCAACGGATGCTGACCGGGCCGGATGCCCCGGTGAAGGCGGCCGCCGCGATCCGGATCGCCATCTCGCACTACATCATTCGCAGCGATGACTCCGAGCAGTTCCTCGCCCAGCTGCGTCAGGCCGTCGGCCTCAAGCACCGCGACTAATCGAAGAGCACCGCGGAATTGAGGTAGCCGGTCGGATCGAACGCGGCCTTGATCGTCCGCATCGCGGCGATGTCGTCCGGCCCGCGGGACATCGCCAGGTAGGCCCGTTTGCGACTGCCCACCCCGTGTTCGGAACTGACGTTGCCGCCGCAGTCGGCGATGAGCGTCATCATCGCCGCGTACAGGCCCGCCTCGGCCGATGCCGAGCAACGGAGCACGTTGAAGTGCAGGTTGCCCTCACCGATATGGCCGAACAGCACCGGAAGCGCCTCCGGCACATGCTGTTGCACCACCGTGCTCGCCGCCGCGGCGAATCCAGCGACCGCCGCCAGGGGCAGGGACACGTCGAATTTCACCGGCGGCCCGAAGGCACCCAACACATCGGCGATCGCCTCGCGTACCCGCCACAGCCGCAGCTGGGTCGCAGCGTCCACACCCACCGCCGGCTCGTCGCAGAGTCGCACCTGGGTCAGCAGCTCGGCAAGGCGGTCGGTCTGGTCGGTGTCGCCGGTCAGTTCCACCAGCAACAGCCAGTCACCGCGCACCGGGGCGACAATCCCGAGCCGCTCCCCGGTCAGCGCGGAGACCCGCGCATCGATCAACTCCAGCGTCGCGATGCCGTCGAGGTCGCGAAAGATTCGCGCCGCATCGACCAGATCCTTCAGCTCCGCGAAGCCGCAGACTGCCGTGACCCGGTGGACCGGGAGGGGATGCAACCGCAGATCCAGCTCGGTGATGACGCCCAAGGTTCCTTCGGCGCCGACGAACAGCGCCGGCAGGTCGTAGCCGGTGTTGTCGGAGCGCACCGCGCTATGCCGATGCACCAGCGCGCCGTCCGGCAGCGCCACCTGCAGACCGAGTAGCTGCTCGCCCATGTTGCCGTAGTGCACGGTGTACAGCCCACCGGCGTTGGTGGAGGCCATGCCGCCGACCGTGGCGGTATCCCGGGCGGTCAGGTCGACACCGAAGATCAGCCCGGCATCGGCCGCGGCGCGCCGCACCGCCGCGAGCGTGGCGCCCGCCCCCACACTCACCCGTCGTTCGACCACGTCGACCTCACCGACGGTGTTCAGCCGCTCGGTGGACAGCAGCACGTCGTCGTGTTCGGGGACGGTGCCGGCCACCAACGAGGTGCGCCCACCCTGGACGGTGACGTGTGCGCCGGCGCCGCGGCAGAGCCGCAGCACCTCGGCGACTTCCTCGGGAGATCCGGGCCGCACCAACGCACTCGCCCGGCCCCGGTAGCGGCCGGTGTAGTCAATGCTGCGCGCGGCCAGCACGTCGGGATCGTCGGTGACATAGGCGGGGCCCACCACCTCTGCCAGGCTCGGCAACAGGCTCCGAAACAGGCTTTGAGTCACCGCCCCGGTCACGAAGCCGGTTTACCACACCCGGGGCTACCTTTAGGCATGGCTACCCGCGAAGACGTCTCGTTTCGATCAGGCGCGGACCGTATCAGCGCCTGGCTGTACCGCCCCGACAACGCCGGGCGCGACGGCGCCCCGCTGCTGGTGATGGCGCATGGCCTGGGCGCGGTGCGCACCATGCGGCTCGACGCCTACGCCGAGCGGTTCGCCGCGGCCGGTTACGCCTGCCTGGTGTTCGATTACCGCAACTTCGGCGACAGCGATGGCGCTCCCCGCCAGGTGCTCGATGTGGGCAGGCAGCTGGCGGATTGGTCCGCCGCCGTCGACTTCGCGCACACCCTGGCCGGTGTCGACCGCAACCGGATCGGCCTGTGGGGCACGTCGTTCGGTGGCGGCCACGTAATCGCCACCGCGGCGCGACTGCGGGTGGCGGCGGTAGTGGCGCAATGCCCGTTCACCGACGGAATTGTCTCCGCGCGCACCATTCCGCCGTTGACCATCGCGCGGATCACCCTGTTGGCGTTGCGGGATCTGGCTTCGGCCCGACTCGGCAATCCGCCGGTGATGGTGGCGACCGCCGGTCGTCCCGGAGACATCGCGCTGATGAGCACACCCGACTCCTACCCGGGCTACTTGAAGCTGGTTCCGCAGGGACAGAATCTGCGCAACGAGGTTGCCGCGCGGATCGGGATGAAGATCCTGGCCTACCGGCCGGGCCGGCTTGCTGCCAAGGTGAGGTGCCCGATTCTGTTCTGCGTCTGCGACACCGACTCGGTCGCCCCGCCCGGACCGACCCTGCGCTACGCCGCGAAGGCGCCCCGCGGCACCGTCAAGAGATATCCCGAAGGCCACTTCGACATCTACGTCGGCGACGCCTTCGAGCGGGTTGTCGCGGATCAGCTGGAGTTCCTGGACCGCAACCTCAAGACCGCGGGGGCCTGAGCCATACCGGTGTGACGCCGCCTTGTCGCCCGTGATGTCTCAGGACATCGGTGACAGTTCTGCATCAGGACTTCGGTGACGCTCTCTGTGTCAGGACTTCGGTGACGGTTTCTCGGGCTTGGGGCGTGAGCCTCGGGGGCGTCCGTTGCCGA
>Ga0153954_1000330_pt1 | contig 40403 bp, 41 predicted proteins | sample TSFL038MetaG_FD_102277 | JGI IMG/M metagenome (GOLD analysis project Ga0153954, IMG submission 102277) | Attine ant fungus gardens microbial communities from Florida, USA - TSFL038 MetaG | ecosystem: Host-associated > Fungi > Mycelium > Unclassified | place: USA: Florida, Wekiwa Springs State...
CCGAGTAGCCGCGCAGGGTCGCGATGACCGACTGCTCGCCGAAAATGTCGCCGACCAGGCCAGCCGCACGGTGATTATGGAAATGCCGGCCGTCGTAAGTGACGATGCCGGAGGCCTCCTGACCGCGATGTTGCAGCGCATGTAGCCCCAGCGCGGTGTGCGCGGCGGCATCCGAGGTCCCGTAGATGCCGAACAGCGCACATTCCTCGTGAAATTTGTCGAGGTCTGTCTCAGGGCGCTTGGGGGTCAGCACGGCGGGGTTATATGTGGGTCCCGCCGCCTCGTCATCAAGGATATCTCACTGCGGCGCTTTGGGCGCCGCGGGAGCGGCCGGCGTCGCAGGCGAGGCCGTATCGTCGGGGGCGGTCGCCGGTGCCGGCGTTGAACCCGAGCCGGTGTCCGTCGACGCGCCAGACTTCTGTTGCAGGCGGGTCCGGAAGCCGGGCGGCAGGTAGGGTTCCACGAAATTCGCCATGTCCTTGATCAGTGGGAAGGTGGCGCCGGCCTCGACCACCGGCGGCAGCTGGCGGGGGCCGAGATAGCTGTAGAACAGGTAGGTCGTGCCCAGCGCGATCCAGGCGCACAGGACTCCGAAACCTGCGCCCAGGATGCGGTCGGGGTTCTTGAGGGGACTGTTCCTGATCGAGCGGGAGAGGGCGTTGGTCAGCATGACCAGCACGATGAGGGCCGCGACGAATACGACCAGCATGGAGATGAAGTAGGCAAGCTCCGCGCTCTGCACGAGCTGTTGGACCTCGGGTTGGATGACGGCGGAGAAATGGGCGGCCATCCAGCCGGCGCCAGCCCAGGAGGCGAGGAACAGGACGGCGTGAGCGAAGCCCGCCGACATGCCGAGTGCCGCGCCGAAGATACAAACGGCGATGACGGCGACGTCGAATACGGTGATGCCAAGCTGGTCCATGGGCCCTCTAGTTACTCACGCCGGCGGTCTGCGCCGCCCTCGCGTCGGGGGCGCCGGAGCGTGCCGTCGGCGGGCTGAAAACGCGCGACAAGGTCTGACAGATGCTCGATTTCGTCAATGGCGATGCCCTCTGGCGGACGCGGCGCGGGGCCTGTCCCGGCACGGCTGCGGGGGATCAACGCGGAACGGAAGCCGAGCTTCGCTGCTTCACGCAGTCGCGCCTCGCGTTGGCCAACGGGCCGGACCTCGCCACCGAGACCGATTTCGCCGAACACGGCCATGTCGGGCGGCACCTGCTCGTTGGCGAGTGACGAGACGACAGCTGCGGCAACCGCGAGATCGGCTGCCGGCTCGCCGATCCGAAGACCGCCGGCGACGTTCAGATAGACGTCATTGGCGCCGATGTTCACGCCGCAGCGCGCTTCCAGCACCGCGAGCACCATGGCGAGGCGATTGGAATCCCAGCCGACCACGGCGCGACGCGGGTTGCCGAGCACCGACGGGCTGACCAGCGCCTGGATCTCGACCAGCACCGGCCGCGTGCCCTCGATGCCGGCGAAGACACAGGCGCCGGAGACATGGCCGCGCCGCTCGGCAAGGAAGAGGGCGGAGGGATTGGCGACGTCGCTCAAGCCTCGATCCGACATCTCGAACACGCCGATTTCGTCTGTCGGGCCGAAGCGGTTCTTCACCGTGCGCAGGATACGGAAGTGATGTCCGCGCTCACCTTCGAAGTAGAGAACTGTATCGACCATATGCTCCAGCACGCGGGGGCCTGCGATCGCGCCGTCCTTGGTCACGTGGCCGACCATCAGGATCGCGATCCCGCGACGCTTGGCGAGTTCGACCAGCGCCTGGGCCGAGGCGCGGACCTGGGTGACGGTGCCGGGCGTGGACTCAACCGTGTCGAGCCACATGGTCTGGATGGAATCGATCACCGCCACGCGGGGCGCGTCGGGCCGTTCGAGCGAAGCGATGATATCGCGCACGGAGGTGGCGGCGACGAGATGCACGGGCGCGTTGGCGAGGCCAAGCCGCTCGGCGCGCAGCCGAACCTGGTCGACTGCTTCTTCGCCCGAGATATAGGCGCAGGCGGTGTTCTGCTTGGCCAGCGCCGCCGCCATCTGCAGCAACAGCGTCGACTTGCCGATGCCGGGATCGCCGCCGATCAGCAGCGCTGAGCCCACGACGAGACCACCGCCGCAGACGCGGTCGAATTCCTGGATGCCGCTCTTGTAGCGTGGCGGTTGCGGCGTCGAGCCGGACAGGCCGGTGAATTCGAGCAGCCGTCCTTTGCCGCCACGCGCCAGCCCGCTGCCCGCGGGACCTGGGGCAGGAGCCGCTTCCTCGGCTATCGTGTTCCACTCGCCGCAGCTCTCGCAGCGGCCGGACCATTTGGTCGTGACCGAGCCGCACGACTGGCAGACGAAGCGCTTGAGCGGACGGGCCATGTCAGTTCACCGCCCGCTTGCTGAGGCACCAGTCGCCGCGATGCAGCCAGCAGGATTCGTCCTGGTCGTGAGGATCTCGGCGCAGCGACTTCAGCGCCAATCGGCCGGGGTAGTCGGCGAGGGCGCGGCCGAGCGTCTCTGCATCCGCGGGGTCGCGCGCACCGACACAAGGGAAGATGCCGATGTTGCCCGCCTGACGCGCGGCGAAGCCGTCGGTGGCGCGGTCGATGCGCAGGAGCATGCCGAAGCGTTGCTCGCTGGTGAGCGGGATGAGGGCTCGGCCCTCCGGGGCCAGGGCATCGATCCAGGCTTTCGGTGGGGCGCTCACGCCAGCAAAGGCAATCAGCACATCCCACTCACCCTCGATCGGCTCGAGGCCTTCGACCTTACGCACCGATGCCTGAGGCCAGGCCGCAAGATTGCGCTCAGCCGCCTTGGCGAGAGAAGCGTCGACCTCGAATCCGAGGACGCGTCCTTCGGCGCCGACGATCTCGGCCAGGATCGCGGTGAAATAGCCACTGCCGGTGCCGATCTGCAGGATCCGCTCGCCGGCCGCGATGTGGAGTCGGTCGAAATGATACGCCCACAGCGACGGCTCGCCGGTGTTGAGGCCGCGCGCTTCGTCGAGCGCCACCAGCACATTGTGATAGAGCCAATGCGGATCGGCATCCGGCGTGGTCCAATATTTCTGTTCGATCAGATTGAGCAGGCGCCACGGCCCCGGTCCGACGAAGCGCTCGCGCGGCACTTCGGCGAAGGCACGAACGATCTCCTCGTGCTGCATATACGCCAGCACACGCAGCTCCTCGGCGAACGCCTGGCGGGCGCTCTCTACCGTCACAGCTTGCGCACCTGCATCTTGATCGGCCCCTCGGCCTTGCCATGGATGAACTGCTCGACGTGTGCGTTGCCACAGTGGTCGATCTCACTCACAGGGCCCTGCCAGATCAGGTGACCGTCATAGAGCATGGCGATGCGATGGCCGATCTTGCGGGCGGAGGCCATGTCATGGGTGATCGAGACGGCGGTGGCGCCGAGGTCCTTCACGCATTTCACGATCAGGTCATTGATCACGTCGGCCATGATCGGATCGAGGCCGGTGGTCGGTTCGTCGAAGAAGATGATCTCGGGCTCGCGGGCGATGGCACGGGCGAGCGCCACGCGCTTTTGCATGCCGCCTGACAGCTCCGACGGAAAGAGCTCGCCGATCTCCGGTCCCAGCCCGACATTGCCGAGCTTGGCGATCGCGATCTCCTTGGCCTTGGCAGGTGCCATTCCGTCGCTCTGGATCGGCCCGAAAGCGACGTTCTGCCAGACCTTCAGCGAGTCGAACAGCGCGCCGCCCTGAAACAACATACCGAATTTGCGCATGACGTCTTCGCGCTCGCGGGTGCCGAGGCCGACCGTCTCCTTGCCGTCGATCTTGATGGAGCCACTGTCGGGCCGCATGAGGCCCAGGATGCATTTCAACAGCACCGACTTGCCCGTGCCTGAGCCGCCGATCACCACGACCGACTCGCCCGGCGCCACATCGAGGTCGATGCCCTGGAGCACCTTCTTGGCGCCGAAGGCCTTGGTGACGCCACGCAGGGCGATCTTGGGCGGAGTGCTCACCGGGCGAAGAAGGCTTCGGTGATGAAGTAGTTGAAGGTCAGGATCAGGATCGAGGCCGAGACCACGGCGTTGGTGGTCGCCATGCCCACGCCCTGCGCGCCGCCCTTCGACGTGTAGCCGTGGTAGCAGCCCATCAGCGTGATCAGGAAGCCGAATACGGCGGCCTTCACCAGGCCCGAGAACACGTCCTGGAACTGCAGAAAATCGACCGTGTTACGCAGATAGGCCGCGTCATTGAAGTCGAGCTTGTAGACGCCGACAAGCCAGCCGCCCAGGACGCCGATGATGTCGGCCACCAGCACCAGGATCGGCAAGGTGACGATGCCGGCGATCAGGCGAGGTGCCACGAGATACTTGAAGGGATCGGTCGAGAGCGTGGTCAGCGCATCGATCTGCTCGGTGACGCGCATGGTGCCGATCTCGGCGGCCATCGCTGCACCCACGCGGCCTGCCACCATGAGGCCTGCCAGCACGGGACCGAGCTCGCGGGTGAGCGAGACCACGACGACGTTGGGAATGGCCGATTCGGCGGAGAAGCGGGCGAAACCGGTGTAGCTCTGCAGGGCCAGCACCATGCCGGTGAAGATGGCCGTCAGCCCGACCACGGGCAGCGAATAGTAGCCGATCTCGAGCATCTGCCCGAGGATCTGGCGCCGGTAGTAGGGCGGGCGTAGCGCCTGGCGGATGGCCTCGAAGGCGAAGGTCGTCACCGCACCGGCCGAGGCCAGGAAGGCGAGCGTCATGCGTCCCAGAAGAGTGACGATCGGCACGTTCACGCAGCGCTCTCCGGATGGTCGACATAGACGCGCGCGTAGCGGTGGCCGAGCGCAGTCATGATTTCGTAGGCGTTGGTTCGCGCATGGTCGGCGAGGTCGTCCGCCGTGAGATGAGAACCCAGAATCTCGACAGTTGAGCCGGGCTGGCTCAATTCTTCGGGCACGTCCGTGACGTCGAGAGTCACGAGGTCCATAGAAATGCGGCCGATCACAGGCACACGTCGGCCTGCAAGATGCACATAGGTGCGATTGATGAGATTGCGGAAATAGCCGTCGGCATATCCAAGTGCGATCGTGGCGACGCGACTTGGCCGCGCCGACCGCCAAGCGGCACCGTATCCAACGGTCTGTAGAGCGTCAATTCGACGGACCTGCAGGATGCGTGCGTCGAGTGTCACTGTGAGCAACATCGGATTGGGCTGACCTGGCCTCGGATTGATGCCGTAGAGCGCGGCGCCCGGGCGCAGCAGGTCGAAATGATAGTCGGGGCCCAGGAAGATGCCCGACGAATTGGCGAGCGAGGCAGGCGCGCCCGGCATGGCCTTCACGAAGGCTCGAAAACGCGAGAGCTGCTCGCCGTTGATCGGGTTCCCGGGTTCTTCCGACACCACAAGATGGCTCATCAGCAGGGCAAGGCGCAGGCCCCGCAGGCGCGCACGCTCGTTCATCAGAACCTGCGTTTCATCGGGTCCGAATCCCAGGCGGTGCATGCCGGTGTCGATATGAATGACGGCGTCGAGTGCCCTGTCAAAGCGCTGGGCGGCGGCGCGCCAGGTGTTGAGCTGGGCGAGGTGGTTCAGCACCGGAGTCAGTCGATGTTCGACGAAGTCGCCCTCGGTGCCCGGCAGCAGACCGTTCAACACATAGATGGGGGGCTCGGGTAGGGCGGCCCGGAGCGCGATCCCTTCCTCTATGTGGGCAACGAAGAAATGTCGGCAGCCTTCGGCGGCCAGCCGCGAACCTACGATCGCCGCGCCGGTGCCATAAGCATCGGCCTTGAGCACGGCGGCACAGTCGATCGGCCGGCCGCCGGCGCGGCCGGCATCGCGGAGGCCCCGCCAGTTGGCGGCGATCGCTCCCAGGTTGACGGTGAGGATCGCGCCGGCGCGGCGAACCGCGTCGTCGGAGGGCGACGTCGACATCAACTGGGACTAGTTGAAGGCGGGGCTAGCGCCCCGGCCGTCATCGACCAAGTTGCCGAACCTGGTGAATTGGCCTTCGAAAGCCAATTGTACGATGCCTGTTGGACCGTGGCGCTGCTTGGCTACGATCACCTCGGCTTTCCCGTAGTTCTGTTCGCAACGCTGCTTCCAATCGTCGAAGCGTTGATTGAAATGGTCCTGCGTCTCGTTATCTCGACGCTGGGGTTGCTCGCGTATGGAATAGTATTCGTCGCGGTAAATGAACATCACGACGTCTGCATCCTGTTCGATCGAGCCCGATTCACGAAGGTCGGCGAGCTGAGGCCGCTTGTCTTCGCGCTGCTCGACGGCACGGCTGAGCTGAGACAGCGCAATAACCGGGACATCCAATTCCTTGGCAAGCGTCTTGAGGCCACGCGTGATCTCGGAGACTTCCTGTACGCGGTTTTCCTGCCGTGACTTTCCGCTGGGGTTGATGAGCTGCAAGTAGTCCACAATCAGCAGGCCGAGGCCGCGCGTGCGCTTTAGTCGACGCGCGCGTGTCCGCAGCGCTGCGATCGTCAATGCCGGCGTATCGTCGATGAAAAAGTTGAGATGCTCCAAGTGGCGGCTCGCTTCCAGGACGCGGTCGAATTCCGCGCTGTTCATCTCGCCTTTTCGGATTCTTTCCGAGGAAATTTCTGCTTGTTCGGAAAGCATGCGTGTCGCCAGCTGTTCTGACGACATTTCCAGCGAGAAGAAGCCAACCACGGCCCCATCGACGGGTTTCGGCACGCCGTCGACGATCTCTTCGCGATAGGCTTTGGCAGCATTAAAACCGATGTTGGTTGCCAGAGCGCTTTTACCCATCGCGGGGCGCGCCGCCAGAATGATCAGGTCCGACTTATGCAAGCCGCCCAGTAGTCGATCCAGCGCGTCCAGGCCTGTCGAAACACCGACGAGTTGTCCACTCCGCTGGTAGGCGGTTTCCGCGGCCTTGATGGATTCTGTAAGAGCAATGCGGAAAGCGCGGAAGCCACCGTCGGTCTGGCCGATGCTCGCCAGATCGTAAAGTTTCTTTTCCACGCTCTCGATTTGCTCGATTGCAGTGTTGTCGAGCGTCGGTTGGAACGCGTCGTTGACCGTGTCTTGCCCAAGGGCGATCAGTTGGCGAAGCAAATACAAATCGTGGACGAGCTTGCCATATTCCCTGGCATCGACGACGTGCACAGAAGCGGCGGCAAGTTTGGCGATATAGGCCGCGCCGCCCGCTGCTCCGATTGTTTCGTCGGTTTCAACGTAGGTTTTCAGCGTGATCGCGCTTACGACTTGACCGCCCTCAATCAGTCTCGCCAGCGCATCGAAAAGCCTTCCATGCGCAGGGTCAGCGAAATGCTCACCCTTCAAGTATTCGGAGACGCGATGGTAGGCGGCATTATTGACCAGGATCGAGCCAAGCAACGCCTGTTCCGCTTCGAAATTGTGCGGCGGCTGACGGGCGGGAGCGAGTTTGACAATCCGACCGTCAGTATCTTCTGCTTCATTGTTTTCTGGCTGCGCCATTGGACAGCCTTACTTGATTGAGGGGGAAAATTGAGCGTGAACAGAAAGAGTACCGGATAGTTGTCCCAAGTGGAATAGATGAACTGTGGGCGCTACTCCGCCGCCATCGAGCGGCTGACCATGATCCCGCGCTCGGCATCCAGCAAGTAATCGCGTGTGAGCGGCACGGCATCCTGCTGGCGCGCGATCTGAATCTGGAAAACCATCTGATTCATGTAGCGGAAGGCGATCTCGCAGCCAGCGAGATAAAACTCCCACATCCTGCAGAAGCGGTCGTCATAGCCCTCGATCTGCTTGACCTTGTCACGATTGGCGAGGAAGCGCTCGCGCCAGTGCCGCAGGGTCTTGGCGTAGTGCAGGCGCAGAATCTCGACGTCGGTGACCCAGAGACCAACCTTCTCGATCGCCGTCATCACCTCGGACAAGGCAGGGGTGTAGCCGCCGGGAAAAATGTATTTCTTCAGCCAGGTGTTGGTGCCGCCGGGCCGTTCCATGCGGCCGATGGCATGCAGCAGCATCACGCCATCTTCTTTCAGGAGCTTCTTCACCTTGGTGAAGTACTCGACGTAATGAGCAGCGCCGACATGCTCGAACATGCCTACCGAAACGATGCGATCGTACTGTCCGGGCTCCTGCCGGTAGTCGAGCAGCTTGAAATGTACCCGGTCGGCAAGGCCGCTTTCCAGCGCCCTCCGGCTCGAGACAGCGTGCTGTTCGGTAGAGAGGGTGACGCCGGTCACGTCGGCGCCGAATTGTTGGCCAAGGAAGAGCGCCATGCCGCCCCAGCCGGAGCCGATATCCAGCACTTTGTGGCCAGGCTGCAGGAGCATCTTCGCGGCGATGTGCTGCTTTTTGTCGGTCTGCGCCTGTTCCAACGGCTCGTCGTCGGTCTTGAAGTAGGCACAGGAATACTGCCGATCCCGATCGAGAAAGAGCGCGTAAAGCTGGTCGTTGAGATCGTAGTGGTGGGCGACGTTACGCTGGGCCGTGCCGATCGGATTGTACTGCTCGAACAGTCGGAACAGGCGCTGCAAGGCGTAGGACACGCGCATGAAAAACGTATCGTCGAGGCTCTGCACGTTGCGGCCGATCAGATCGAGGAGATCGTAGATGTCGCCGTCTTCGACGGTCAGCGTGCCATCCACGAAGGCTTCGCCAAAGGCCAAACGCGGTCGCGCCGCCAGCCGCACGCCGGTCCACCAAGTATGTACCCGCATGGTGACCGCGGGCCCTGGCCGGGCTCCCTGGATCAGATGCGACCGCCCAGCCGCATCGACTATGGTCAACTGTCCTTCCCCAATAACGCGGGAAAGAACCTTGGCTAACAGCATCTTAGACCCCGTCGCTTTGGACAACGTCAGCCCTGTGCGAATTGTTCCACAATTCCGCCTTAAATGTGAACCCTCCAAACTGCATTCAAGATGAGCTGCTTTGTAGAACTTCTCGGCCTTGCAAAAGAAAAACGCCCACCGTCGCGGTCGGCGACGGCAGGCGTTCGATAGGATACCGATCGGGCTATTGGCCCAAGCTGGTTATTTCTCTTCGGCTAGAGCTTCCTCGGCCGGAGCGGCTTCACCTTCGGCAGTCTCCCCCTCAGCCGGTTTGGCCTCGAACAGGGCAGTGGCCTGCTCGGCCGCGCGCTGGGCGGCTTCGGCTGCTTCTTGCGCCGCGCGCTCGGTCTCGGCGATCAAGGCACCGCCCTTGGCGAGGAACTCGGCCTCGTCGGGCGAGCGGGCGACCAGCGCAGTGATCTCGACCGCGACCTCCGGATGGAGGTGAATCTTGATCTTGTGCGCGCCGAGCGCCTTGATCGGCTTGTCGAGCTCGACTTGGCTACGAGCGATCTTGACGCCGGCTTCGTTGGCCGCATCGGCAATGTCGCGCGAGGTGACTGAACCATAGAGCTGCAGAGCTTCGGAAGCCTGACGGATGAGAGTGACCTTGAGGTTCTTCATCTTCTCGCCAGCCTGCTCGGCCTCACTACGCCGCTCGAGGTTCTGAGCCTCCAGCACTTTACGCTGAGATTCGAAGTAGGCGATGTTGTCCTTGGTGGCGCGGAGAGCCTTCTTCTGCGGGAGGAGGAAGTTGCGGGCGAAGCCGGGCTTCACCTTCACAACATCGCCCATCTGACCGAGCTTCGGCACACGCTCCAGCAGGATGACGTTCATCGGCATGTCGGCTCCTCCTTACGAGATGATGTAGGGGAGGAGAGCCAGGAAGCGGGCGCGCTTGATCGCCTGGGCGAGCTCACGCTGCTTCTTGGACGAAACCGCGGAAATGCGGCTCGGGACGATCTTGCCGCGCTCCGAGATGAAGCGTTGCAGAAGGCGCACGTCCTTGTAGTCGATCTTCGGCGCATTGGCGCCGGAGAACGGGCAGGACTTGCGGCGACGGGTAAAGGGACGACGTTGCGCGCTCATTCTTCTTCTCCCCCAGCAGTGGCGGCGGCGCCCATGTCATCGCCGAAGCGCGGACGCTCGCGACGCGGCGGACGGTCGCTCCAGCCACCGCGCTCGCCGCCGCGATCTCCGCCCGGACGGTCGGACTTCTCGCTGCTGCGCTGCATGACGGCGGACGGGCCTTCCTCGAGTTCGTCGACGCGGACGGTGAGGAAACGGATGATGTCCTCGTTGATCGACATCGTGCGCTCGAGCTCCTTCACGGCAGCGGCCGGCGCGTCGATGTTCAAGAGCGTGTAGTGGCCCTTGCGGTTCTTCTTGATGCGGAACGTGAGGGAACGAAGTCCCCAATATTCCTTCTTCTGGACCGTACCGCCCTGGGCGGTGATCAGTTCGGAGAACTGAGTGGTCAGGGCCTCCACTTGCGTCGCAGGCACGTCCTGGCGCGCAATGAAGACGTTTTCGTACAACGCCATTCTGGCTCCTTATGGCTGTTAGTGACCCGAAGTTCTCGCGAACCGCCCGGATCTAACCGGCTCCCCGTGTGGGGTACGCCGGCAAGGAGACGGGGCCGATTTAGGCCCCGAAGAGCGGCGGTTATACAGGCTCATCTCCCGAAATCAAGGCATTCCGGGCCTCGCGTTGCTGAGGTATGACAGGCCCGCTTCAGGCCAAAAACAGGGGGAAATGGGCCCATGAGCCGTGCTTTTGTGTTTCCGGGACAGGGATCCCAGGCCGTCGGCATGGGCGCCGACCTCGCCGTTGCCTTTGCAACTGCCCGGGATGTCTTTCAGGAAGTCGATGACGCCCTGAAGCAGAACCTGTCCAAACTGATGCGCGAGGGGCCGGACGGCGACCTCAAGCTGACCGAAAATGCCCAGCCCGCCCTGATGGCCGTAAGCGTCGCGGTCATCCGGATTCTGGAAAAGGACGGCGGTAAGCGGCTTGCAGACCTCGCAAGCCATGTCGCCGGCCATTCTCTGGGCGAATATTCCGCGCTGTCCGCGGCCGGCGCGCTACAGCTTGCCGATGCCGCTCGCCTGCTCAAGCTGCGTGGTCAAGCCATGCAGAAGGCCGTACCCGTGGGCGAGGGCGCCATGGCGGCCTTGCTGGGGATTGAACTCAAGCCTGCGCAGGAGGCCTGTGAAGAGGCAGCTCAAGGTGAGATTGTGGCCGTGGCCAACGACAATGGTGGCGGCCAGGTCGTGGTGAGTGGCCACAAAGGGGCAGTCGAGCGCTGCATCGAGGCCGCCAAGCCGCGGGGCGCCAAGCGTGGCATGCTGCTGCCGGTGAGCGCGCCCTTCCATTGTCCGCTGATGCAGCCCGCAGCCGATGCCATGCAAAAGGCGCTGGAAAAGGTGGCGCTCGCCACGCCGTGCGTTCCGCTGATCGCCAATGTATTGGCGAACGAGGTCACCAACCCGGCCGACATCAAGCAGCGGCTGGTGGAACAGGTGACGGGCATGGTGCGTTGGCGCGAAAGCGTCGAATACATGAAGGCACAGCATGTCGAAATGCTGGTCGAATGCGGTTCGGGCAAGGTCCTGTCGGGTCTGGTCAAGCGCATCGACAAGGACATGACGGGGCTGGCGCTGAATACGCCGGCCGATATCGAAGCCTTCCTCAAGACAGTCTAAGGGAGCATCCCATGTTCGATCTCACGGGCAAGGCGGCTCTCGTCACCGGCGCCTCGGGCGGCATCGGCGGTGCGATCGCCCGCGCGCTGCACAAGCAGGGCGCTGTCGTGACGCTTTCCGGCACGCGCACCGAGGCGCTCGAGGAACTCAGGTCGACACTGGGGGAGCGCAGCCATGTGATCGCCGCCAAGATGGACGAGCCGGCCGATATCGATCGTCTGGCCAAGGAAGCCGAGACGGCGATGGGCAAACTCGACATCCTGGTGAACAACGCCGGCATTACGCGCGACAACATCTCGATGCGCATGAAGGACGAGGAATGGGAGCGGGTGCTGCAGGTGAACCTCACCGGCACGTTTCGCCTCATACGTGCAGTCATGCGCGGAATGATGAAGCGTCGCTTCGGCCGGGTGATCAACATCACCTCGATCGTTGGCGTCACCGGCAATCCCGGGCAGGCCAACTACGCAGCCGCCAAGGCGGGGCTGATCGGCATGTCCAAATCGCTGGCGCAGGAACTCGCCTCGCGGAGCATCACGGTGAACTGCATTGCGCCGGGCTTCATCGCGACGCCCATGACCGACGTTCTGACCGACGATCAAAAGAAGGGAATTCTTGGCCGCGTACCGGCCGACCGGCTCGGTACGCCCGACGAGATCGCTGCCGGCGCGGTCTATCTCGCCAGCGACGAGGCAGCCTACGTCACGGGCCAGACGCTGCACATCAACGGCGGCATGGCGATGATCTGAGGCGAATTGGCTCAAGTGCCTGATTCTGTGGGCTTTCCGGCGCTGGTTTTGCCCGGGGAGCTATGTTAGGAGAGCCCGATTCGCCACCCCCTGAGGCGAAATTCGAATTCGAGATACGGGAAGGACAAGAAAATGAGCGATATTGCCGAGCGCGTTAAGAAGATCGTCGTCGAGCATCTCGGGGTCGAAGCGGCCCAGGTCAAGGAAGATGCCAAGTTCATCGACGACCTCGGTGCCGACAGCCTCGACACGGTCGAGCTCGTGATGGCGTTCGAGGAGGAGTTCGGCATCGAGATCCCGGACGACGCGGCCGAGAAGATCCAGACCGTCGGCGACGCGATCAGCTTCATCAACAGCAATTCGAAGTCCTGACGCGCGCCAGTTCCTGCAGCAAGCAAGGCGGACGATGAGACGCGTCGTCGTAACGGGCATGGGTATGGTGACGCCGTTGGGAGACGGCGTCGACACCAACTGGCGCCGCCTCATGGCGGCCGAGTCGGGCATCCGTGCCATCCAGGCATTCGACACCTCCGATCTCGCGACCAAGATCGCGGGTGAGGTGCCGGCGGGTGACAAGGGCAACGGCCATTTCAACGCCGACCTCTACATGCTGCCCAAGGACCAGCGGAAGGTGGACAAGTTCATCCTGTTCGCCATGGCCGCGGCCAAGCAGGCGGTCGAGGATTCAGGCTGGAAGCCGCAGGACGAGGAAGGCTGCAACCGCACTGGCGTCATGATCGGCGCCGGCATCGGCGGATTGCAGACGATCTACGAGACGTCGCTGGTACTGAAGGAGCGCGGTCCGCGTCGCGTCAGCCCCTTCTTCATTCCGTCGGCGCTGATCAACCTCGCGTCCGGCCAAGTGTCGATCGAGTACGGCTTCAAAGGGCCGAACCATTCAGTGGTGACGGCTTGCGCCACCGGGGCGCACGCGATCGGTGATGCCGCACGGCTGATCCAGCTCGAGGATGCCGACGTCATGGTGGCAGGAGGCGCAGAGGCCGCGATCTGCCGTATCGGCATCGCGGGGTTCAACGCCTGCAAGGCGCTTTCGACCGATTTCAACGACACACCGACCCAGGCTTCGCGGCCGTGGGACAAGCGACGAGATGGCTTCGTCATGGGTGAGGGCGCGGGCTGTCTTGTTCTCGAGGAGTACGAGCACGCCAAGAAGCGTGGAGCGAAGATTTACGCCGAGATCCTCGGTTACGGCCTGTCGGGGGATGCCTATCACATCACGGCGCCTTCCGAGAACGGCGACGGCGCCCAGCGCGCGATGAAGGCGGCGCTGAAGCGCGCGGCTCTCGGCACCGACCAGATCGACTACGTCAACGCGCATGGCACGTCGACCATGGCGGATGTGATCGAGCTCGGCGCGGTGAAGCGGACCTTCGGCGCCGACGCCTACAAGCTGTCGATGTCTTCGACCAAGTCGGCCACCGGCCACCTGCTGGGAGCGGCCGGCGCGATCGAGGCGATCTACGCCATCCAGTCGGTCATCGAGCAGGTCGTGCCGCCAACGCTCAATCTCGACGAGCCGGACGAAGGCTGCGACATCGACCTGGTGCCCAAGCAAGCCAAGCAGCGCAAGGTGCGTTACGCACTCAGCAACTCGTTCGGCTTCGGCGGCACCAACGCCTCGCTGATCGTCGGCCCCGTGTAGCCGGTCGGGGCTGGGCGTGCTCAGCTTTTTCCGCTGGGTCCTGTTCTTCATCCTGCTGTTCGTGACGCTGATCGGCGGTGGCCTGTTCTTCGGCCACGAGATCATGGTGCAGCAGGGGCCGCTCGAGGCGACCAAGCGCGTTGTCATCCCGCGTGGCGCGGGACCTGCGACCATGGCCAAGGTTCTGCATGAAGAGGGCGTGATCGGCTATCCGCTGCTTTTCCGCGTGGCGCTGATGATCGATCCCACGCCCAAGCCCATCAAGGCAGGAGAGTACGAAGTGCCGGCGCACACCTCCATGCTGTCGCTGGTCGAACTGCTCCAGTCCGGCAAGATGGTGCAGCGCCGCCTGACCGTGCCGGAAGGCATGACGACGCCGGAGATACTCGACCTCGTTCGCAAGGCCGATGCCCTGACCGGCGAGATCACCGTCGACGTCAAGGAAGGCGACCTGCTGCCGGAAACCTATTTCTATTCGCGCGGCGACACGCGCGATCAGCTGCTGTTGCGCATGAAGGAGGCGATGGACAAGACGGTGGACGAGGCCTGGCGTAGACGTTCCGCGGGTCTGCCGCTCGTCAATCGCCGGGAGGTGGTGATCCTGGCCTCGATGATCGAGAAGGAAACGGCGATTCCCGCTGAACGACCGAAGATCGCGGCGGTGTTCGTCAATCGCCTGCGGCTGAAGATGAAGCTGGAGAGCGATCCAACGGTCATCTACGGTCTCACCGGCGGGAAGAACAACCTGGGACGGGACCTGACACGTGCCGACTTGCAATCGGCATCCGGCTACAACACCTACGTCGTGCCGGGCCTGCCGCAAGGGCCGATCTGTAATCCGGGCCGCGCCTCCATCCTCGCGGCGACAAACCCCACGCCGCGCGATCATTCGCTCTATTTTGTCGCCGACGGGCAGGGGGGCCACGTCTTCTCGACCAACGTCTACCAGCATGCGCGCAACGTGGAGCGTTGGAAGGAAATCCAGCGCCAGCGTCAGGAACAAGGTCCGTCCGCGACGTCCACACCCGCTCCTGCGCCTGCCAAGCCGTGAGCCATGCCGCCGTTGCTCCTTGCGCTTGCGCTGCTGACAGCCCTGGCGCTCGGCATTCCATGGTTCCTGCGCGCCAATCCGTCGACGGTGGCACGCGTCGCGCGACCGGTTCTGGTGGTGCTAGGCGCGCTGGGGGTTTTTGCACTCTTGATCGTCGCGATCGATTTCCTGCCGGGTCTGCTGCCGGAATTGTTCGGTCTTGCAGGCGTCGTGGCGACGGCGCTGATCGCGAGGTGGGCGCGACGGCCGCCTCGCGGGTTCAATACGCCGGGCTCGGCGCAGCGTACCGAGGTGACGACGAAGCTGCTGCGTGCCTGGATCGATCATGCCACGGGCGACGTCGGCGCGACGGTCATGGGTGGACGTTTCGCCGGCCGTACGCTCGAGGGCATGACGGAACGCGAGCTGATGCAGTTTCATGAAGACTGTGCCGGCGATCCTGATTCGTCGCGCGTGCTTGAATCCTATCTCGATCGACGGCTTGGAGCGGGATGGCGCCGTGCCGAACAGGAGCCGCCACCCGGGCCGCGAAGCGAGATGACGCGCAAGGAAGCGCTGGCGGTGCTGGGATTGGCTGAGGGGGCGAGCGACGACGAGGTTCGCGCCGCGCACCGCCGATTGATTCAGCGCGTGCATCCGGACGTCGGCGGCAGCGCCGATCTCGCGGCGCGCATCAATCGCGCCAAGGCTGTGCTGCTGGGGCAATGACCTTGCCGGTTCATCGCGACTGTGGCATTTGTCGCCGCCGCTGCCTTGGTGCGGCATTGTCAAATCATTGACTCAATTGACTAAAAACCTTTTTCCGGACGAAGGTAACGACCATGGCGCAGCGTGTCCGTAAAGCCGTTCTGCCGGTCGCGGGACTTGGCACCCGCTTCCTGCCAGCGACCAAGGCGGTGGCCAAGGAACTGCTGACGGTCGTTGATCGTCCGCTGATCCAGTACGCGGTTGAAGAGTGTCTCGCCGCAGGCATCGAGGAGTTCGTCTTCGTCACGGGCCGCAACAAGGGCGCCATCGAGGATCATTTCGACTCTGCCTATGAGCTCGAGGACACGCTGCAGAAACGCGGCAACAAAGCAGCCGAGCTGAAGCTGACCCAGGACGCCACGATCAAGCAAGGCAACGCGATCTTCACCCGCCAACAGAAGCCACTCGGTCTCGGTCATGCCGTGTGGTGCGCTCGTCCCTGGATCGGCAACGAACCTTTCGCCGTGCTGCTGCCGGATGAGCTGATGATCGGCTCACCGACCTGCACGGCGCAGCTCGTGGCGGCGCATGAGAAGACCGGCGGCAACGTCATTGCCGTGGTCGATGTTCCGCGCGAGCAGACCAAGAGCTACGGCATCGCCGCCATCAAGACCGAGAAGGACGGCTTGGCCGAGATCACCGGCATGGTCGAAAAGCCCAAGCCCGAAGAAGCGCCATCGACGCTCGCCATCATCGGCCGCTATGTGCTGCTGCCCGAAGTCTTCGACCATCTCGACAAACACGAAAAGGGCGCCGGCGGCGAGATCCAGCTCACCGATGCCATGGCCAAGATGATCGGCGGCAAACCGTTCCATGCCATGCGCTACACGGGCGGCCGTTACGATTGCGGCAACCGCGCAGGCTTCCTCGAGGCCAATGTCGCGGTGTCGCTCTCTCGCGCTGACACCGCAGCGGAGGCGCGCGCTTTGCTGACGCGGCTTCTGAAAGGCTGATCGATGCGTATCGCCATGATCGGATCGGGCTATGTCGGGCTGGTATCCGGCGCCTGCTTTGCCCAGTTCGGCCATGACGTGGCGTGCGTCGACAAGGACCCGGCCAAAATCGCCCAGCTCAATCGCAACGAGATGCCCATTTACGAGCCGGGCCTCGACAAGCTGGTGGCCGACAATGTGAAGGCAGGGCGGCTAAGCTTTGGCACCGACCTCGCCAAGGCCGTGGCGAGCGCCGATGCGGTGTTCATTGCCGTGGGCACGCCGACGCGACGTGGCGATGGCCATGCCGACCTGACCTATGTCTACGCCGCCGCGGCCGAGATCGCCGACGCTCTGGCGAGCTACACGGTCGTCGTCACCAAATCGACCGTGCCGGTCGGCACCGGACGCGAGGTTGCGCGCATCATCCGCGAGGCCCGGCGGGGCGCCGAATTCGACGTGGCCTCCAATCCGGAGTTTCTTCGCGAGGGGGCGGCGATCGAGGATTTCATGAAACCCGACCGCGTCGTGATCGGCGTGGAAAGCAAGCGGGCGCGCGAGGTGATGTCGGCAATCTACCGGCCGCTCAACCTCATCCAGACGCCGATGGTATTCACCAACATCGAGACGGCCGAGGTCACCAAGTACGCAGGCAACGCCTTCCTCGCGACCAAGATCACATTCATCAACGAGATCGCCGATCTCTGCGAGAAGGTTGGCGCCGATGTGCATGACGTGGCGCGTGGCATCGGTCTCGACGGCCGCATTGGCCGCAAGTTCCTGCATCCCGGTCCCGGCTTCGGCGGTTCGTGTTTTCCCAAGGATACGCTCGCGCTCGCTTATACGGCGCGCGAGGCCAATGCGCCTCAGACAATCGTCGAGCAGGTGATCGAAGTGAACAACAGCCGCAAGAAGCGAATGGCTCGCAAGGTCATCGAATTCTGCGGCGGGTCGGTCGCCGATCTTACGATCGGTGTGCTGGGCCTCACCTTCAAGCCCAACACCGACGACATGCGCGATTCGCCGTCGCTCGATATCGTACCGGCCCTGATGAAGGCCGGGGCGGAGATCGTGGCCTTTGATCCGGAGGGCATGACGGAAGCGGGACGCCTGCTGCCGGGCGTGACTTTCACCAAGACTGCCTACGAGGCTGCCACAGGCGCCGACGTGCTGGTCGTGATAACGGAGTGGCACGAGTTTCGCGGTCTCGATCCCAGGCGTATCAAGGAGGCGATGCGTCAGCCCCGCATCGTCGACTTGCGCAACATCTTCAATCCTGAGGAAATGCGTGGCCTCGGATTTGCCTATGAAGGGGTCGGAAGACCCCGGCTGCGCACCTGATCCCATTCGCCAGCGGAGACACTTGATGAGCGAGACGGCCCACAAGTTCGATGCCACGATCCTGCGCGAATACGACATTCGCGGGATCGTCGGCACGACCCTTCACCCCGCCGATGCACGTGCCATCGGCCGAACCTTCGGCACCATGGTGCGCCGCAAGGGCGGCAAGCGTGTGGCGCTGGGCTACGACGGCCGCTTGAGTTCGCCCGAACTCGCCAAGGCCTGCAGTGAAGGGCTGACTGCCGCGGGTATCGACGTGATCGAGATCGGCATGGCGGCGACGCCCATGCTCTATTTCGCCGTCTGGCATCTCGACACCGACGGCGGCATCCAGATCACTGGTTCGCACAATCCGCCCGACTACAACGGCTTCAAGATGATGATGGGCAAGAAGTCGTTCTACGGCGCCGACATCCAGATGCTCGGCACGATGGCGGCGAAGGCCGATTTCGACAGCGGACAGGGGAAGGTGGAGAAGAAGAGCATCCTCGCCGACTATGCCGCGCGCCTGCTCAACGATGTGAAGCCAGGCCGCAAGCTCAAGGTCGCGTGGGACACGGGCAATGGCGCGGTCGGCGTGTCAATCCGCTCCGTCGTCGAGAAGCTGCCCGGCGAGCACTATGTATTGAACGAGACGGTGGACGGCACGTTTCCGGCGCATCATCCCGATCCGACGGTGCCGAAGAACCTCGAGCAGCTCATCGCCGAGGTCCGCCAGCGCCGCTGCGATCTCGGCATCGCCTTCGATGGCGACGGCGATCGCATCGGTGCGGTCGACGGTAAGGGGCGCATCCTGTGGGGTGACCAGCTCATGATCCTGTGGGCACGCGACGTGCTCAAGGATCGACCCGGCGCCACGATCATCGCCGACGTCAAGGCGAGCCAGGCACTGTTCGACGAGATCCAGCGCGCCGGCGGCACGCCGCTGATGTGGAAAACCGGTCATTCGCTGATCAAGACCAAGATGGCCGAGCTCAAGGCACCGCTCGCGGGCGAGATGAGCGGACACGTCTTTTTCGCCGACACTTTCTACGGCTTCGATGACGCGCTTTACTGTGCGCTTCGGCTGCTCAACATCGTGGCCGGCGGCAGGACGAGCCTCGCCACCATGCGCGACGGGCTGCCCCAGCTCGTGAACACGCCCGAGCTGCGCTTCGACACGCCGGAGGAGCGCAAGTTCAAGATCGTGGAAGAGGTCAAGCAGCGCCTCAAGGCCGAGGGTGCCAAGGTAAACGACATCGACGGCGTGCGCGTGAGCACGCCCGATGGCTGGTGGCTGCTGCGCGCCTCCAACACGCAGGCCGTGCTCGTAGCGCGTTGCGAGAGCGCCAACGAGGACGGTCTCGAACGGCTGAAGGACCAGCTCAAATCGGCCCTGGCGGCAAGTGGCGTCGAGTTGCCCGAGGAGAGCTCGGGCCACCACTAGACCGGCTGCCATGCGCTTCTTTTTCTATGGAACGCTGATCGATCGCGACGTGATGGCGCTGGTGATCGGCCGGCGGCTGCCGCCCCAGGCCTTCGAACCGGCCAGCATCACGGGCGTCTCACGCCGCCGTGCCTCGGGCGCCAGCTTCCCGGTGCTTACACCCGATCCCAAAGGCAGAGTGCGAGGTGTCGTGGTGCGGGGGCTCAGCGCCCGTGACGTGGCGCTGCTTAATGCCTACGAAGGGAAGGGCTATTGCGTCGTGCCACGCAATGTCTGGCAGAATGGCCGGCAGATCACGGTTTCGGTGTTCAAATCGCTCGCCGAACGCGATTCCAGGCTGGTGCCTAGCCGCGAATCCTGGGAGCTGGTGGACTGGCAGCGACGCGACAAGCGAGCCTACGTGGCCCGCGTGAAGCCCCGATTCAATGGGCGCCCGGCGTATTCCAGGCCGTGATCTGCAGCGGAGAGCAGTAGATCTTGCGCTGCTCGAGGCGTTTGCAGCCTTCGAGCGCTTCCGATTGAGAAAGGTTGGTCAGCCGTGCGCGGTGCAGCGTTTTTTGCGCCGTCTGCACCTCGTCAACAGCAACGGCACTGTGGCGGCGGACCCCGTCGGGCAGGATCGCTGAAGCACGTTCGAGTGCAGCCTCAGCCGAGCGAGCATCGGCGAACGAGCCGACCTGCATTGCCCAGCTGCCGATCGCAGGGCCGCCGGCACCGCCGACCGGTGCGGTCGGCGAGGCCGTGGCGACCTGCAGTGCTGCGGCCGGAGGCGGTACTGTCGGCACGGCCGCCGGTTCGGCGCGTACGACCTGGCCGAGGCGCGGGGCTTCGGGGAACGCGGCGCCAGGCACGAAGTTGGCGGCGGCGTAACGTGCCGAGGCAGGAATGCGCGGCGAGGTCCAGGCCGAAAGGTGGAGCGACTGGGCTGTGGCGAAACCCTGGTCCATCAGCTCGGCCATCTTCTTGTCACGCTGGGAGGGGCTGCTGCCCCCCATGACGACGCCGATAAGCCTGCGGTTATCGCGCATCGCCGACATGACCAGGTTGAAACCGGAAGCCACTGTGTAGCCGGTCTTCAGGCCATCGGCGCCAGCGTAGGTTTCGAGCATCCGGTTGTGATTGGCGAGAGGCCGACCGCGGTACGAATAGCTCTGCACAGAGAAAATCGGGTAGTAATGGGGGAAGTCGCGCAACAGCGCATTGGCGAGGCGGGCCATGTCGCGTGCCGTCGTCACTTGCTCGCGGTTGGGCAGGCCGGAGGCATTGCGATACACAGTCGAGCTCATGCCGAGCTGACGCGCCTTCTGGGTCATCATGCGTGCGAAGTTTTCCTCGTCGCCACCCAAGGCCTCGCCGAGCAGAACGGCGGCGTCATTGGCCGAGCGTGTGACCAGCCCCATGATGGCGTCTCGCACGACAACCGGGCGGCCGAGCGTGAAGCCCATCTTGGTCGGCGGAGCGTTCAGCGCGTTCATCGATACCGGAAGGCCGTCATCCAGGGACAACTGGCCGGCATCGAGGGCGGAGAAAGTGAGATACAGCGTCATCAGCTTGGTGAGCGACGCGGGATGGCGCAGATCGTCGGCATTGTCGGCGGATAGTTCGCGGCCGCTTGTGGCATCGACGATCAGGTAGGAATCCTTGCCGTTGACGGCGGGGTTGGGAACCCAGGGAGAAGCGTAGCGCTGGGTGTGCGCCGCCGAATGCACTTTGGTCGGTGCCGCGCGCATCTGCGTCGTCTGCGCGCTGACAACGAGTGGCAGCCAGAGCAGGGCAAAAAGAAGAATCCCGGCAATTTGCGTTGAAATTGCCGTGAAGCGCCGAAGGGAGGGGATCATCTCGACAACGCCATTATACTGGAGTCTAAATTTTTGTGCCCAGCCAAGAGGTTAAGGGCGTTTCTTGAACATTACTAAAGTTCCGGTGGATATGCAACTTTTCCACCGCCGTTGAGATGCCCTACTTGGTTCGGAAACTGCTTCTATTGGAGGAGCCGATGAAAATCATGTCCGCTGCGGTCTTTGGTCTCGCGCTCATCGTCGCCTTGCCGGCGTCGGCGCAGCGCGTCGACCGCAATGTCGACATGCCGATCGCTCGCAGCGTCACGTGGTTCGGCTATGTCGGCGGCGACGATATCCGTTCGGCCTGCACGCCCGGTGCGCGAAGCCATATCCGGCTGATCTACAATGCGCTTTGGGAAGAGCAGGTGCGGGCTTACGACCTGTTCCTGCAGCCCGACGGTACGGCCGGCTTGAACATAGGCGTGCTGGCGGACCAAGGCGACATCAGTAACATCTCGATCGCCCAGGGCACGGACGTCCTCAATCCGTGGCGGATGAAGCGCGGCCAGCGCCTGCTCAACCCGTCACAAACAGGTGACCTGATGGCCGCGCTCCAGGCGAGCGCCGCCTTCGGGCCGCCGCGCGATGGGCTCCGGCTCCCCGACAACGACTTCTGGTGGGCTGTTTCTTCCTGCCGCAACGGCGTGTGGGGCTTCCAAGCCTACCATTACCCGACCGACGGTTTCGCAAATGTAAGGTTCGCCGAGAAACTGTTCGCGCTCGACAACGTTCCAGTCTCAATCAATCGGCCTCGCAAGCTGGAGCCTGCGGAGTTTCGCCGCGACTTCGACTCGCAATCCGCCCGGCGCGGGCGAGGCGATCGCTGGATAGTGGTTGTGGGCAAGGATGGTTTGAGGCCGAGGTAGCGGAATCGCTTGGCCTGCCTATATAATTCAAGGGTGCAGTCGAAAGAGGATCGATCGGAACCATGGATGTGTCGCTGAGCGCCGAGGATCGCCGTCTGGACGGTGACCGGCTGGGAGGGCCCAAGGAGCCGCCCGGCGGGCCGCCGCAACAGCCGCCGACGCGCCGCGACGAAGGCGACGATGAGGGCCGGGCGGGAGCGCTGACGCTAACCCGCACGCGCACCAAGAAGCCGTCGATGTACAAGGTCCTGATGCTGAACGACGACTACACGCCGATGGAATTCGTCGTCGATGTGCTCGAGCACATCTTCCAGAAGAATCGGGAAGAGGCGACCAAGATCATGCTGCACGTCCATCAGAAAGGCGTGGGGATCTGCGGCGTCTATACCTACGAGGTCGCAGAGACCAAAGTCACACAGACAGTCGATTACGCGCGCAAAAATCAGCATCCGCTGCAATGCACGTTGGAGAAAGAGTAGAGTTCACAGTCGTTTTTGTCGGGGTGTCCGATGTCCATGTTGTCCAAGAACCTCGAAAAGTCCCTGCATCGCGCTTTCGCACTCGCGGGCGACCGCCGGCACGAATACGCCACACTGGAGCACCTGCTGCTCGCGATGACGGAGGATGATGATGCCACGCCCGTGCTCAAGGCCTGCGGCGTCGACATAGACCGTCTGCGCCATGATCTTGAGGCCTTCGTCGATAACCGCCTGAAAGGCATCGTGACGCAAACGCCGAGCGAACCTTTGCCGACCGCTGGTTTCCAGCGCGTGGTGCAGCGCGCCGCCGTCCACGTACAGTCGTCGGGCCGAAAAGAAGTCACGGGCGCCAACGTGCTGGTCGCGCTCTTCTCAGAGCGTGATAGTCACGCCGTATCGTTCCTCGAGAACCAGGGCATGTCGCGGCTCGATGCCGTCGACTACATCAGCCACGGCAAGGCCAAGGTGCCGGGCCGAGCCCGTGCGCGCCGCGTCTCGGGCGCCGACGAGGAGAGCCAGGAGGGCAATTCCAAGCAGGGCAGCGAGGCACTCTCCGCCTACTGTGTCGATCTCAACCAGAAGGCCCGTGAAGGCCGGGTCGATCCGCTGATCGGCCGCGAATACGAAGTCGAGCGCACAATCCAGGTCCTGTGCCGGCGCACCAAGAACAACCCGCTCTATGTCGGTGAGCCCGGCGTGGGCAAGACGGCGATCGCCGAAGGCCTTGCCCGCAAGATCGTCGATGGTGAGGTGCCCGACGTCCTGAAGGAATCGGTCATCTATTCGCTCGACATGGGCGCGCTGCTTGCCGGTACCCGCTATCGTGGCGACTTCGAGGAGCGTTTGAAGGCCGTGCTCGCCGAGCTCAAGAAGAAGCCTAACTCGGTCCTCTTCATCGACGAGATCCACACCATCATCGGCGCCGGCGCCACGTCGGGCGGCTCGATGGATGCATCGAACCTGCTGAAGCCCTCGCTGCAGTCAGGCGAGCTGCGCTGCATTGGCTCGACCACCTACAAGGAATATCGAAACTACTTCGAGAAGGACCGCGCGCTGGTCCGCCGCTTCCAGAAGATCGACGTGCCGGAGCCCTCGATCGGCGATGCCGTCGAGATCATGAAGGGGCTGAAACCGGTCTACGAGAAGCACCATCACGTGAGCTACACCGACGATGCCATCAAGGCTGCTGTCGAGCTGTCGGCGCGCTACATCCACGACCGCAAGCTGCCGGACAAGTCGATCGACGTGATCGACGAGGTCGGCGCGGCCCAGATGCTGCGCAAGCCCGAGGACCGGAAGTCGACCATAGACGTGCCGGACATCGAGGAGATCGTCGCCAAGATCGCGCGCATCCCGCCGAAGTCTGTGTCGAAGGACGACACTGAGATGCTGCGCAACATCGATCGCGACCTGAAGACGGTCGTGTTCGGTCAGGACAAGGCGATCGACCAACTCGCCGCGGCGATCAAGCTTGCCCGCGCTGGCCTGCGCGCTCCGGAAAAGCCGATCGGCTCTTATCTGCTGGCCGGCCCGACCGGCGTCGGCAAGACCGAGGTGACTCGCCAGCTTGCACGGCTGCTTGGCCTCGAGCTCGTGCGCTTCGACATGTCGGAATACATGGAACGGCACAGCGTCAGCCGGCTGATCGGCGCGCCGCCCGGCTATGTCGGCTTCGACCAAGGGGGGCTGCTCACCGACAAGGTGAACCAGCATCCGCACTGCGTGATCCTGCTCGATGAAATCGAGAAGGCACATCCGGACGTGTTCAATATCCTTCTGCAGGTGATGGACTACGGCAAGCTCACCGATCACAACGGACGGACGGTCGACTTTCGCAACGTCATCCTGTGCATGACGACTAATGCGGGCGCGGCGGACATCGCAAAGCCCGCGCTGGGCTTCGGCCGTGAGGCGCGCCATGACGAGGACGACGACGCGATCAATCGCATGTTCGCGCCGGAGTTCCGCAATCGCCTTGATGCGGTGATCAAGTTCGCCAGCCTCGGCCCAGAGAGCATGGGGAGAGTGGTGGACAAGTTCGTTGCCGAGCTCGAGGTCCAACTCGCGGACCGAAAGGTCTTCATCGAGCTCTCTGACGGCGCGCGCCGCTGGCTCGCCGAGAAGGGTTACGACCGCCTGTATGGCGCGCGGCCGCTCGCCCGCATCATCCAGGAGCATCTCAAGAAGCCGCTGGCGGAAGAGGTGCTGTTCGGAAAGCTCGCCAATGGCGGCGGCACCGTGAGGGTCGATGTCGAAGGGGAGGGCGATGCTCGCAAGCTCGCCTTCACCTTCCTGCCGCCCGAGCGCGGGACCCTGCCACCCCCGCCCAGCAGCCAGGAGCCTGTGCTCGCGAACTAAGGACTAGATGGTACAGACTCTCTGGGTTGCACTACGCGCCGCGGTGATTGCTACCGCGGTGTTCTGGGCCGCGATCAACATCGTCGACAAGCTGAACGTGAAGGTGCCGCTCGGCCTCACCGACGAGGCGGTGTTCTTCGTGGTCTTCTTCTGCGGCCTGCTGATGGCGAAGAAGTAGCACGGCCAGAAGAGCAGCCTTTGCGGCGCGCTCAGGCTATGATGCTCGGCAATGAACGAGGAGGAAAAAGGCGCTGACCCGCGGCGAGCGGGCCTGCGCGAGATCCCGGCCGACTACTGGCGCCTGTGGTACGTCGGCTTGGTCGCTGCGACCGTGCGCTGGCTTGAGACGGTGGCGATGGGCGTGGTCGTCTACCAGCAGACCGGCTCGGCCTTGATCGTCGCCGTGAACACCATGCTGCGGCTGCTGCCCATGGGCCTGTTCGGTGCTGTGCTCGGCTCGCTCGCCGAACGTTTCGACCGCCGCCTCACACTGGCCGGCATCATTGGATTGATGGGCGCGACGTCCGCCACGCTGGCCGTGATCGCGTGGACGGGACGCCTCGAGGTCTGGCATCTCATGGTCGCCAGCTTCATCAACGGCTTCGGTTGGGCGACCGACAACCCGCTGCGGCGGATCCTCATGGGCGAAGCGATGGGCCGCGATCGCATGGCCGTGGCGATGGCATATGACGTCGGCGCTGCCAATGCCAGCCGTTTCGTCGGGCCGACCGTAGGCGGCCTGCTGCTGGCCGGCGTCGGCATCGAGGGCATGTTTTCCCTCAGTGCCGCGATGTACGTCACCGCGGTCGCTGCCACATTGCTGGTGCGATCCCGTATTCCGGCCGCGCCGGGGGCCAGTGCGGTGCTGGCACGTACCTGGGAAAGCATCGTCATTACGTTCGCCGACCGGCGGCTGAACGCCATCATGATCGTGACGATCATCTACAATATCTTTGGCTGGCCCTATACCAGCATGATCCCGGTCATCGGTCGCGACCGTCTCCTTCTTGGGCCCGAGGGCGTCGGTCTCATGACCAGTATCGATGGCTTCGGTGCCTTCGTCGGCGCGCTGGCGTTGGCGATGTGGTTGACCCCCACCTGGCATGCGCGTGCTTATGTCGGCGGCGTCGCCGTCTACCTGGCGGGCGAGATCGCCTTCGCCTTGGCACTGTCGCCACTGCCGGCCGGCGCGGCGCTTCTGCTGATTGGTCTTAGTGGCGCCGCGTTCTCGACCCTGCAGGCGACCCTCGTCTATCTTGCTTCTCCGGTCGAGATGCGCTCACGCGTCATGGGCGTGCTGTCGGTGTGCATCGGCACCGGACCGATCGGCTTCGTGTGGCTGGGCTGGCTGGCCGATCGGATCGGTGCGCCCGAGGCGACGGCGATCACTGGAGCGATGGGGCTGACGGCGCTGGCGGCGACATGGGCGATGTGGCGGAAGATCTAGCGCCGAGCGTTCAGCTCTTGGCTTCGTTCTCTTTCCGAAACGGCGAATATTCCATCAAGCCTTCGATCTCCTGCTCGACCGCGGGGCGCTCGCGCTTGAGGTAGTCGGCGACGGCGGAACGGAAGCCCTTGTCAACAATCCAGTGTGCGGAGAAAGTCGGTACCGGGAGATAGCCACGCTGGATCTTGTGATCGCCTTGCGCACCGGCCTCGACTCTCTGCAGGCCGTGGGCGATCGCATAGTCGATTGCCTGGTAGTAGCAAGCTTCGAAGTGCAGGAAGCCGTGGCTTTCCAGGCAGCCCCAGTAGCGGCCATAGAGCGTGTCGTCGCCCTTGAGGTTGAGCGCGCCGCCAACCGGGCGACCGTCGGCTTCGGCCATCACCAGCACGACCTTGTCGGCCATCGTCTCGCCCAGGATGTCGAAGAAGGCGCGCGTGAGATAGGGCGAGCCCCATTTACGTCCACCGGTGTCCATATAGAAGGCGAAGAAAGCGTCCCAGTGCCGGGGCTCGATCTCGTCGCCGGTGAGGCAGCGAATGGTCAGCCCCTCGCGCCGTACCGACTCGCGCTCCTTGCGGATCGCCTTGCGCTTGCGTGAGGCGAGGGCTCCGAGGAAATCGTCGAAGGTTTTGTAGCCGTTGTTGCTCCAGTGGTATTGCTGGCCGATCCGGAGCAGCCAGCCGCGCGCGCCGAAGCGCTTCCAGTCGGCCTCGCTGCAGAAGGTGGCGTGGACGGAGCTGATGTTATTGTCGCCGGCGATCTTGGCCAGCATGTCTATCATGGCGTCGCGCACGACGTCGGCGTACGGACCGGGGCGGGCGAACAAGCGAGGACCGGGTACAGGCGTGAAAGGGATCGCGGCCTGCAGCTTCGGGTAATATCGGCCGCCAGCGCGTTCGAACGCCTGCGCCCAGCCATGATCGAAAACGTATTCGCCCTGGGAGTGCCCCTTCATGTAGAGCGGCACGGCGCCGAGCAAGGTGCCGTCGGCGGCCTCGGCCAGGAGGTATTGCGGCTGCCAGCCGGTACGACGGCCGACCGACTTGGAATCTTCCAGCGCCTTCAGGAAGCGGTAGGAGAGGAAGGGACTGCCGGCCGAGCCGGGTGCCAGCGCACAGGCGTCCCATTGGCCGGGATCGACGGCCGCCAGGGTGTCGGCAACGCGAAGTCCAATGGTCGGAGTGTCGTCCGGCATGAGGCGAGCATAGCGCGAATCATGCCAGCAATGGGGCGCAATGGGCGCAATCCCGACGAGCAAAAAGCGAGCAAAAAAAGTCCGGAGACTTTCGATCACCGGACGCTTTCTGAAGTTTCGCCTTCCAGCCCCTGAAAGGCAGAGGCATTGGATTGTCTTTATGTGAAAATTTTTGAAGGTGGCTTCCGGTGAGGCCCACAAGGGGCCTCACGCGGAAGCCGAAAGGCGTTTGGATAGGTGGACCAAAGCTCTAGGGCTTTGGCCTACGCCCTTTCCTATTTACTGCTTCTTCTTCTTAGCAGCCTTTTTCTTAGCAGCCTTTTTCTTAGCAGCCATTGCTGTCTCCTATGGTTAGCTTTGAGGTCCCCAACCGCGAGGTCCCCGGGGTACGCGGTTACACACGCCGCTCATGCTCAACTGCATCCAGTGGTGCCGCCGCAGGTCGTGCATTTGAGGCACGTCCCGTTGCGGACCATGGTGAAGTTGCCGCACTCCGGACAGGCATCCCCCTCGAAGCCTTTCAGCTTCGCGGCGAACGCTCCTCCGGGAGCGACGTCGACGACGGCCACCTGGGCGTTGGGCGCCAAAGCGACGGCTGGGCCGTCCGTCATTCCGATGGGCTGGGCAAGGCGGGCGACGGTCGCTTCTTCTGCGAGCGCGACGTTTCCGGCTGCCCGGCCGTTCAAGACGTAAAGATTGCTGCGTGCGTATCCGACGCTTGCGATCCGGTTGACCGCATCGGCCGCGGCCTGCGCGGCGTTGTTGCCGGCGACGGGCAAGCCATCCTCGACCAGCCCACGACCGACGCCGTCGGGCCTGAGATCGGACTGCTCGACATGGCTGAGGTCGCCCCGGCCGAGATAGGAGATGGCGAGCTCGCGGAAGATGTAGTCGAGCACTGAGGTCGACATCTTGATCGCGTCATTGCCCTCGACCACGCCCGAGGGCTCGAAGCGGGTAAAGGTGTAGGCATCGACGAATTCCTCGATCGGCACGCCGTACTGCAGGCCGATCGAGATGGCGATGGCGAAATTGTTCATCAGGCTGCGGAATGCCGCGCCTTCCTTGTGCATGTCGATGAATATCTCGCCGACGCGTCCGTCTTCGTATTCGCCCGTGCGCAGATAGACCTTGTGGCCGCCGACAATGGCTTTCTGCGTGTATCCCTTGCGCCGTTGCGGCAAGCGCTCGCGGCCCTGCCGCACCTCGCGCTCGATGATCCGTTCGACAATGCGCTCGGCAATGACCGGTGCGCGTTGCGCCGGAGACATCTCGACGAGATCATCGTTCGCCGCGATCTCCTCGCCGAGCGCGATCGCCGAAAGCGGCTGCGAAAGCTTCGAGCCGTCGCGATAGAGCGCATTGGCCTTCAGGCCAAGTCTCCACGACATCTCGTAGGCTTTGCGGCAGTCCTCAACGGTAGCGGCGTTCGGCATATTGATCGTTTTAGAGATCGCGCCTGTGATGAACGGCTGTGCTGCAGCCATCATGCGTATATGACTCTCTGTAGACAAGCAGCGCGTGCCATCTCGTCCACAGGGATTTGCACAATCGAACACCGCGAGATGTTCGCTCTTGAGTCCGGGCGCGCCCTCGATCGACATCGTCCCGCACGCATGCCGGTTCGCCGCTTCGATGTCCGCTTGCGAGAAGCCGAGACGCGCAAGCAGGTCGAGATGCGGATCGGCAAGTGCTGCCTCGTCGAGTGCGAGCACGCTGCGGCAGAACTGATCGCCCAGCGTATGGCGCGAGAAGGCGAAGCGGATGTCGAAGGCGGTGGGCAGGGCCTTCTCGACCCGCTCGATGGCCGCCGCATCGAAGCCGCGCAGCGCCAGGGTCTGGTGATTGATGGCCGGCGCCCCTTTCAGACTGCCATGACCGACCGCATGAGCCGTGATCCGCACGGCCGTCGCCTCGTCATAGCCCAGTGTCCTGAGCGCCTGAGGGACGGTCTGGTTGATGATCTTGAAGTAGCCGCCGCCCGCCAGCTTCTTGAACTTCACCAGGGCGAAGTCGGGCTCGATGCCGGTCGTGTCGCAATCCATCACCAGCCCGATCGTGCCAGTGGGTGCGATGACCGAGACTTGGGCGTTGCGGAAACCGTACTGCTCGCCGAGCGACAAGGCGCGATCCCAGACCTGGCGCGCTGCCGCGACCAGTCCCGCATCGGGGCAGTGATCGGCATCGAAGGCCAGAGGATGGATCGACAGGCGTTCGTAGCCCGGGTCGCCGTGCGCGGCGCGCCGATGGTTGCGGATGACCCGCAGCATGGCCGCGCGATTGGCTGCGAAGCCGGGGAAGGCGCCCATCAGGCGGGCCATCTCGGCCGAAGTGGCATAGGCCGCACCGGTCATGACGGCGGCGAGCCCGCCCGCGATGGCTCGGCCTTCGGCGGAGTCGTAACCCAAGCCAGAGGCCATGAGCAGGGCGCCGAGATTGGCATAGCCCAAGCCCAGGGTGCGGTAGCGATAGGACAACTCGGCGATCCGGCGCGACGGATACTGCGCCATCATCACCGAAATCTCGAGCACCACCGTCCAAAGGCGCGTCGCGTGCTGGAGCGCGGCGACATCGAGCGTGCCGTCGTCCTTGCGGAACCGCATCAGGTTCAGCGAGGCGAGATTGCATGCCGTGTCGTCGAGGAACATGTATTCCGAGCACGGGTTGGACGCGTTGATGCGTCCCGACTCGGGGCAAGTGTGCCAATCGTTGATCGTGGTGTCGAATTGCACGCCGGGATCGGCCGAATGCCAGGCAGCCTCGGCGATGCGATCCCACAGCGTGGACGCCCCGACCGTCCGCGCGACGGCGCCGGTCGTCCGCTCGGTCAGCGCCCAGTCGCGATCGGCTTCGACCGCGCGCAGGAAGGTATCGGTCACGCGCACCGAATTGTTGGCGTTCTGGCCGGCGACTGTGGCGTAGGCGTCCGAATCCCAGTCGGTGTCGAGCGCGGGGAATTCGATGTGCCGGTAACCCTGGCGTGCGAACTGGATGACGCGCTGGATGTAGTTCTCGGGCAACTCGGCCTTGCGCGCCGCCACGATCTCGCGGCGAAGCTGGGCATTTGGCTTCGGATCGAAGCCGCCCTCGCAGGCACGCATGATGGCGTTGAGGTGCCGATTGGCGAGTCGCGAGCCGGCGACCAGCGCCGCCACCTTCTGCTCCTCGAGCATCTTCCAGGAGATGAACTCCTCGATGTCGGGATGGTCGACATCGACGACGACCATCTTGGCCGCGCGCCGAGTGGTGCCGCCCGACTTGATGGCGCCGGCCGCGCGATCGCCGACCTTGAGGAAAGACATCAGTCCCGACGACTGTCCGCCGCCCGACAGCTTCTCGCCGGTCGCCCGCAGGTTCGAGAAGTTCGTGCCGGTGCCGGAGCCGTACTTGAAGAGGCGCGCCTCGCGCACCCAGAGATCCATGATGCCGCCTTCATTCACCAGCTCATCCGAGACACTCTGAATGAAGCAGGCGTGCGGCTGCGGCCGTTCATAGGCGGACAGGGATTCATGCGCGGTGCCGTCGCGATGATCGACATACCAATGGCCTTGGCCCGGAGCGTCGATGCCGTAGGCCCAGTGCAGGCCGGTGTTGAACCATTGCGGCGAGTTGGGCGCGCAGATCTGTGCCGCCAGCATGAAGCAGAGCTCGTCGTAGAAGCTGCGCGCTTCCTGCTCGCTGTCGAAGTAGCCGCCCTTCCAGCCCCAATAGGTCCAGGTGCCGGCCATGCGGTGGAAAATCTGGCGTGCGCTTGTTTCGCCACCATAGCGTTGATCGGGGGGCAGGGCGGCGAGGGCGGCTTCGTCCGGCACCGAACGCCACAGCCAGCGTGGCATGTCGGCTTCCGCGATCTGCTTCAGGCAGCGCGCAACACCGGCGCGGCGGAAATATTTTTGGGCGAGCACGTCAGCCGCGACTTGTGACCAGGACGCGGGGACATCGATGCCGCCCTGGTGGAAGATCGAGGCGCCGTCGGGATTGCGAATGTCGGAATCGGCAGCACGAAACGCCATTCCTTCGAATGGCGAATGTCCTGCTCGCGTGTACCGACGCTCGAAGCGCATCTACGATCCCCCGTGCCCGACTTCCGTCGTTAGGTCCCGTTACGGGCTGTGCTCGGATGTTCTCGAGCACGCAGATATGGGCACGACACGATAGTAAGTTACAAAATCTTGTGTGCGCAACTATATTTTGTAGAGCTGTGTATTGATGGTACTACATGATGCAAGCGCGCAACAGCTCTTCCGATGGCGCGAAATCGCATGACGACGAACGATGTTAAGTGCGTGATCCCACGCGTCGCGTTGCGACTCATCAAGCGCCCGCGTACAAGCGGCGCACTGCTTTCTTCAGAGAGTGATGCATGACCCTCGGCACCTGGCTCTTCACCAAAATGCGCGGCGAACTCGTCGGCACCGACGCGGAGGGCAATCGCTACTACCAGGACAAGCGCGTGATCGCGGGCCGTCGCCGCAAGCGCTGGGTGATCTATAACGGAGTCGTCGAAGCCTCGCGCGTGCCGCCCGACTGGCACGGCTGGCTTCACCATACCTTCGCCAATCCGCCGCCGGCCGGCGGTCTGCCCCGCAAGCCGTGGCAGAAGGAGCATGAACCGAATTTGAGCGGAACCGGCCTTGCATATCGCCCGCCCGGATCGACATTGGTGACGTCGGACGCCAAGCCGAAGCCCGCCTACGAGGCGTGGCGCCCGAGCTGATTGGCGCCAGTGGTTCGGCAGCCAGTAGTTCGGCAGTAGGAGGAACGGCGTGGGCCGCAATGTTGTCGAAACGATCGTGGGCGCCCTGGTGCTCGTGGTCGCTGCAATCTTCGTCTTCTACGCCTTCGCCAGGTCCGATCGCGGCAATCCCGACGGCTACGAGATCGTCGCCCGGTTCGGCCGCATCGATGGCCTGAAGCGCGGTTCCGATGTCACGATGAGCGGTGTGAAGATCGGCACCGTCACGTCGATCGACCTCGACCGCAAGACCTACCAGGCCGTGGTGCACATGGCGGTGGCTTCGAGCGTGCCGCTTCCGGCCGATACCAACGCCAAGATCGTGAGCGAGTCGCTGCTCGGCGGCATGATCGTTGTGCTCGATCCCGGCAGCGACACCAAGATGCTCGCGAACGGCGGCGAGATCGACAAGACGCAGGATGCGATCTCGTTGACGGAGCTGATCGCGAAGATCATGTACGGCAGCGTCAACAAATGAACGCGCGCACCCCCAAGACACCTCCGGTCTGGCGCCAGTCCGATGGCAAGCCGGTGTCGTGCCTCGAAAAGATCAAAGTCCTCAATCAGAACATCCAGGAGATCGAAGGCCTCTGCGCCGATGCGCTGGAGGATGGAGTCCTGATGGGATGCGATGCCGAGCAGATCAAGGCGGCCCTTCACGAGCTGATCGACGGCCTCGCCGTCCCGCACGCCAAGAAGGGCTAAGGGTGCGCAGCCTCGCGGTCCTCGCGGTATTCGCCGCCGGCCTAGGGACGGCCGTCGCCCAGACGCAGACCCAACAGGTCCAACCGCAGCAGACCCAACCGCAGGCGACGCCGGCTTCCCAATCCTCCGCCACCTTGCGGGCCATTCCCGACGGTCCTGGCAAGGCGGTCGCCGAGCTGCAGGGGCTGGACAAGGTGACGGCCCGGACGCGCCGCTTCTATGCACCGGTCGGCGAGGCGACGACATTCGGCACACTCGCGATCACGGTCGGCGATTGTCTGGTGAACACGCCCGATGCACCGCCCGAAGCGACGGCCTACCTCACCATCGTCGATCACAAGCCAGGGCAGCCCGAGCAGAAGCTGTTTGCTGGCTGGATGTTCGCCTCCACGCCTTCGCTCTCGGCGCTCGACGACGGCGTTTACGATGTGCGCGTGTTGGCCTGCACGAGGGTGCAAGGATCCTCAGCTCCGCCCAGCTCGCACTGAAACGTGGCGGTGCCGTCGATCGCGACGGCGAGCAGGGCTCGGAAGTCGTCGCGCGGCACCTCGATCGCACCGAAGCTGCGCAGATGCTCGGTCATGAACTGGCAGTCGAGCAGGCGGAAGCCGCCCTTGATCAGGCGCGCCACGAGATGGACCAGTGCCACCTTCGAGGCATCGCGCGTGCGGCTGAACATGCTCTCGCCGAAGAACGCCGCGCCCACCGATACGCCATAGAGACCGCCCACCAGAACGCCATCGACACGGCATTCGACGCTGTGGGCATGGCCGCGCGCGAACAGCTCCGAATAAAGCCCGATGATCGGCTCGTTTATCCAGCTTTCAGGATGACCGGGTCGCGGCTCGGCGCAGGCGCGCATGACCTCGACGAAGGCGGTGTCGGCGGTCACCGCGAAAGGGCCGGAGCGCACCGTGCGCGCGAGACGCTTGGGCAGATGGAAGCCGTCGAGCGGCAGGATGGCGCGCAGCCTGGGATCGAGCCAGTAGAGCCGGGGATCGTCGCGGCGCTCGCCCATGGGAAAAACGCCGATGCGGTAGGCCTGCAGCAGGAGGTCGGGCGTGATCTCCAGCATGTGCCGGCTATTTCCTGAGGCCGACCAGCTTCTCCAGCCAGTGGATGTTGTATTCGCCGTCGATGAATTCAGGCTGCTGGATGATCTTCTGGTGCAGCGGAATGGTGGTCTCGATGCCGCCGATCACGAACTCCTCGAGCGAGCGGCGCAGCCGCATCAGGCACTCGTTGCGGCTGGGGCCGCTGACGATCAGCTTGGCGACCATCGAATCGTAGAAGGGTGGAATCGAATAGCCGGCATAGAGACCGGAATCGACGCGCACCCCCAGCCCGCCCGGCGGATGATAGTCGGTGATCGTGCCGGGCGAAGGCGTGAAGGTCTCCGGGTTCTCGGCATTCACGCGGCATTCGATGGCGTGACCCTGGATCACGATGTCCCGCTGGCGAAGCGCCAGCGCCCCACCGGCGGCGATGCGGATCTGTTCGCGCACCAGGTCGATGCCCGTCACTGCCTCGGTGATCGGATGTTCGACCTGCAGGCGTGTGTTCATCTCGATGAAGTAGAACTCGCCGTCCTGGAACAGGAATTCCATGGTGCCGGCGCCGCGATACTTGAGCCTGCGCACGGCCGCGGCCGCAAGCTCGCCGATGCGATTGCGCTGCTCGGTATTGAGGGCAGGAGAGGGCGCTTCTTCGAGCACCTTCTGGTGCCGGCGCTGCAGCGAGCAGTCGCGTTCGCCGAGATGCACACCGTCGCCCTGGCCGTCGCCCAACACCTGGATCTCGATGTGACGCGGCTTGCCGAGATACTTCTCGACATAGACCGCGTCATTGTTGAAGGCCGCTTTGGCCTCGGCGCGGGCAAGGGAGAGGGCTTCGGACGCCTCGGCGGCGCTGTTCACGACCTTCATACCGCGCCCGCCACCACCCGCGACGGCCTTGATCAGAACGGGCCAACCGATCTTGTCGCCCAGCGCCACGATCTCCTCGAGAGAGCCGACGGGACCTGGCGAGCCAGGGACCAGCGGCAGGCCGAGCTCTTCGGCCGTCTGCTTGGCGACGATCTTGTCGCCCATCATGGAGATGTGCTGCGGTGTGGGACCGATGAAGGTGATGCCGTGCGCCTCGACGGCTTCGGCGAACTTGGCATTCTCCGACAGGAAGCCATAGCCGGGATGGATGGCGTCGGCTCCGGTGATCTCGGCCGCGGAGAGGATGGCCGGGATGTTGAGGTAGCTCTCGCGGGCCGGCGGCGGGCCGATGCAGACGCGCTCGTCGGCCAGCCGCACATGCATGGCGTCGCTGTCGGCGGTCGAATGCACGGCTACAGTCGCGATGCCCATCTCGCGGCAGGCGCGATGGATGCGGAGCGCGATCTCACCGCGGTTGGCGATCAGGACTTTCTCGAACATCGCTTTGCCGGCGCTATTCGACGATCATCAGGGGTTGGCCGAATTCGACGGGTTGCTTGTCGTCGACCAGGATATGCGTGACCGTGCCGGCCTTCGGCGCCTTGATCGGATTGAAAGTCTTCATCGCCTCGATGATGAGGACCGTCTGGCCGGCCGTCACCTTGTCGCCCGTCTTCACGAATACCGGCTTGCCAGGCTCGGGCGAGAGATAGGCGGTGCCGACCATCGGCGACTTCACCGCACCCGGATGGGTCGAATGGTCGGCGGCAGCCACCACAGGCACTGCCGCGACGGCGGGAGCCGTGCCGGCCGGCATGGCAAGGGCCATCGGCGCGCCGGCGGCGGCGATGGTCGCGGGGCGGGCGACACGGATGCGGCGCTCACCGTCGGCCATCTCGATCTCACCCAGACCAGTTTCTTCCAGCAACGTCGCCAGCTTGCGGATGAACTCGGTATCCATCTCGAACTTGGCCATCAACAACGCTCCCGGATGAAGATCAGTGTGCCAGCAGGCGCGCGAGGGCCTGCAGGGCCAGAACGTAGCCGTGAATGCCGAGGCCGGCGATCACGCCGACCGCCGCCGGACTTATATATGAGTGGTGGCGGAAGCTTTCACGCTTGTAGATGTTGGAAATATGCACCTCGACCACCGGCAATTCGGCGGCATTCAGCGCATCCAGCAGGGCAACTGAAGTGTGGGTGTAGGCGCCGGCATTGATAACGATGCCGCTGTTGGCCTCGCGCGCCGCCTGGATGCGGTCGACCAGTGCGCCCTCATGATTGCTCTGGGCGAACTCGATCGCGAGGCCGAGCCGCTTGGCTTCGGCCCGGCAAAGCGCCTCGACATCGGCCAGCGTTTCGCGGCCGTAGATCTCCGGCTGACGCTTGCCCAGCATGTTGAGATTGGGCCCGTTGAGCACCAGCACCGGCTTCTTCGCGGCCGGTGGACGCCGGGCGGCCTTCGCGGCCAAGGCTTCCTCCACACTTCCTTAAAGGTGGCGGCCTTATAGCCTGAGGGCCTCCGCGCGGGCAAACAGCCGCTCGGACAGGGTGTTGAAAGTGTGGCGCTCCTCGGCGCTCAGTGCCCTGTAGAGCTGGGCCTCGTAGTCGAGCGCCAGAGGCACGATTCTGGCGTGCATCGTGCGGCCCTTGGCGCTGAGCCGCAGCAGGCCGCGACGTCGGTCGGTGCGGTCGGTCGCTCTTTCCACAAGCCCACGCTTCATCAGCCCGGCCACGGCCCGGCTCACCGCCACCTTGTCCATGACGATGCGTTTACCCACATCGGAAGCGGTGAGGGGTGCGAAGCGGCCGAGAGCCGCCATCACGCGCCATTGCGTCACGGTAAGGTCAAATGGACCGGCGTAAAGATCGTGCAGCGATTCGCTCACGAGCTGGGCCAGGACGGACAGGCGGTAGGGGAGAAAATTCTCCAGTTCGAGCATCTGAATTGGGGCTTGCGCGGGCTCGGGCATAATAGTTACATTTGAAACTAATCCGCTTTGGAGGTCAATCATGGCAAGTGCAAGTGTCAGCGACCCCAAACTCCTCAAAGCCGATACTGTGAACCCGATGGGTACCGACGGCTTCGAGTTCGTCGAATACACTGCGCCCGATCCCGAAGCGCTCGGCCGGCTCTTCGGGAGCATGGGCTTCGTGAAGGTGGCCAAGCACCGCTCCAAGGACGTGTCGCTGTTCCGCCAGGGCGACGTGAATTTCATCGTGAACGGCGAACCCGACAGCTTCGCCCAGGGTTTCGCCCGCGTACACGGTCCCTCGATCTGCGCGATCGCCTTCCGGGTGAAGAACGCGGCTTTCGCCTACAAGCGCGCTCTCTCGCTCGGCGCCTGGGGCGTGGAGAACAAGGTCGGCCCGATGGAACTCAACATCCCGGCGATCAAGGGAATCGGCGATTCGCTGGTCTACCTGGTCGACCGCTACGGCGAGAAAGGCAGCATCTACGACGTCGACTTCGAATGGCTGCCGGGCGTCGATCACAATCCGAAGGGCGTGGGGCTCACCTACATCGACCACCTGACGCATAACGTGCATCGCGGCCGGATGGCCGAATGGGCGGACTTTTACGAGCGGCTCTTCAATTTCCGCGAGATCCGCTACTTCGACATCGAGGGCAAGCTGACGGGGCTGAAGTCCAAGGCGATGACCAGCCCGTGCGGCAAGATCCGCATCCCGATCAACGAGAGTTCCGACGACAAGTCGCAGATCCAGGAATATCTGTCGGCCTATCACGGCGAGGGCATCCAGCACATCGCGCTCAGCACCTCGGACATCTACGAATCCGTCGAGACGTTGAAGACGAAGGGCGTTCCGTTCCAGGACGTGCCGGACACCTACTACGAGCAGGTCGATACGCGGCTGCCGGGCCATGGCGAGAACCTCCAGCGCATGCGCGCCGATCGCATCCTGATCGATGGCGCGCCGACCAAGGGCGGCGGGCTGCTGCTGCAGATCTTCACCCAGACGGTGATCGGCCCGATCTTCTTCGAGATCATCCAGCGTCGCGGCAACGAGGGCTTCGGCGAGGGCAACTTCCGCGCCCTGTTCGAATCGATCGAGCTCGACCAGATCCGCCGCGGCGTGCTGCAGGACAAGGCTTAGGAGGCAACCATGGCCAAGAACTGGATTCCGCTACGCCAGGTCGAGGGTACGGCCTCGCGCCAGGCACATGTGAGGCTGCCTGAAGGCACGTACGAGCGCGAGATCAGCAAGGAGGGCTTCTTCGGTCCTTCCGCGCAATTCCATCACAAGCACAAGCCGACCGACTGGGTCGAGTTCGAGGGCGCCATCCGCCCGCGCGCCTTCGACATGAACAAGCTCGTGACCGCCAAGACCAGCCCCTGGGCATCCGAGCTGGTGATGAACAATGCGAATCTGCAAATGCGCATCTGGAAGCTCGACACGCCGATGACCGAGCTCGCGCGCAACAGCGACGGCGACCAGATGCTGTTCATCCATGAAGGCGAGGGCGCGCTGTTCTGCGATTATGGCCATCTCGACTATCGCGATGGCGACTATCTCGTGATCCCGCGCGGCACGATGTGGCGGCTCGCTCCCACCAAGCCGACCATGGCGCTGATGATCGAGGCGACCAACGATCATTTCACGTTGCCGGAGAAGGGCATCATGGGCCGGCATGCCATCTTCGATCCGGCGATCCTCGACACGCCGCATATCGACGAGGCCTTCAAGGCCCAACAGGACGAACGTACGTGGAAGGTCTCGGTGAAGCGTCGCAACGCTTTGTCGACTGTGACCTATCCGTTCAATCCGCTGGATGCGGTGGGCTGGCACGGCGATCTGAGCGTCGTGCGCGTCAATTGGCGCGACTTGCGTCCGGTGATGAGCCACCGCGCGCATCTGCCGCCTTCGGTGCACACGACCTTCCTCGCCGGCCGCTTCGTCGTCTGCACCTTCGTGCCGCGGCCGCTGGAGAGCGATCCGGAGGCGCTGCGGCTGCCGTTCTTCCACAACAACGACGATTTCGACGAGGTGATCTTCTATCACAAGGGCAGCTTCTTCAGCCGCGACAACATCCATCCCGGCATGATGACCTTGCACCCGTCGGGCTTCACGCACGGTCCGCACCCCAAGGCTTTCAATGCTGCAACCAAGGGCGGCAAGACCGAGACCGACGAGGTGGCCGTGATGGTCGACACACGCGATGCCGTCGATGTCGTCGCCATGCCGGCCGGTGTCGAGTTCGAAGGCTACGTGAAGTCGTGGCGTCCCGTGGAAATGAAGCAGGCTGCCGAATAATGAAGCTCGCGTCTCTCAAGGAAGGCGGCCGGGACGGTACGCTGATCGTCGTCAATCGCGAACTGACGCGCGGCGTGCGTGCCGGCGCCATCGCATCGACGCTCCAGAAGGCGCTCGACGACTGGTCCAATACGGAGCCCAAGCTTGCCGAGCTGGCGGCAAGGCTGCGAGACGACAAGGCGCCGGGCTCCTTCGAGCTTGACACCAAGGCGCTCGCAGCGCCATTGCCGCGTGCCTATCAGTGGGCCGACGGCTCGGCCTACGTGGTGCATGTCGAGTTGGTGCGCAGGGCGCGCGGCGTGGAGATGCCGCCCAGCTTCTGGACCGATCCGTTGATGTATCAGGGCGGCTCGGACTCCTTCGTCGGTTGCAACGACGAGATCGAGATGGCCGATGAGGCCTGGGGCATCGATTTCGAAGGCGAGATCGGCGTTATTACCGATGATGTGCCGATGGGTGTCTCCGCGCAGGCAGCCCGCAAGCACATCAAGCTCGTCACCATCCTGAACGATGTCTCGTTGCGCAACGTGATCGTTACCGAACTGACCAAGGGCTTCGGCTTCTTCCACGGCAAGCCGGCGACGGCCTTCGCGCCGGTCGCGGTCACGCCCGACGAGCTGGGTAATGCCTGGGACGGCGCCAAGTTGAACCTTCCCTTGATATCGACCCTGAACGACAAGGAGTTCGGCCACCCCAACGCCGCGACCGACCTGACCTTCGATTTCGGCCAGCTGATCGCCCATGCTGCCCATACCCGCTACCTGGAAGCGGGAACGGTCGTGGGCTCCGGCACGGTCGCCAACCGTGACGCCTTCGTCGGCTGCTCCTGCATCGCCGAACGGCGCGTGCGTGAGACGATCGACAGCGGCAAGCCCGCGACACCCTTCATGAAGTTCGGCGATTGGATTCGGATCGAGATGTTCGACCGCGAAGGGCAGTCGATCTTCGGCGCGATCGACCAGAAGGTGGTTCGCTACACGCCTCCCTGACCGCTATAAAGGGGACGGAGGCACCATGAAGCTGATCGGCTATTTCCGCTCGTCCGCGGCGTTTCGCGTCCGTATCGCGCTCAACCTCAAGCACATCACGGTCGATCACGCTTTCCGCCACCTGCGCAAGGGCGAGCAGAGCACGCCGGATTATGCGGCGATCAACCCGCAGAAGCTGGTGCCCTCGCTGGTGCTC
>Ga0153954_1000331_pt1 | contig 40335 bp, 30 predicted proteins | sample TSFL038MetaG_FD_102277 | JGI IMG/M metagenome (GOLD analysis project Ga0153954, IMG submission 102277) | Attine ant fungus gardens microbial communities from Florida, USA - TSFL038 MetaG | ecosystem: Host-associated > Fungi > Mycelium > Unclassified | place: USA: Florida, Wekiwa Springs State...
CAGCACTTGGAACTTTGATTCTCAACACGATGAGACGGAGTTCCCGAAGTTAGGAACGCTTGCGATGACCCCGAAGAAACGTCCTCAAGGTTTCACGCTGATCGAACTGCTCGTCGTGATCGCAATCATCGCCGTCTTGATCGCGCTCTTACTACCTGCCGTCCAAGCGGCTCGTGAAGCGGCCAGACGTATGCAATGCGTGAACAATCTAAAGCAGCTCGGGTTAGCCGTACACAACTACGAATCGGCCAACAACGTCCTCCCGCCGCAGATGGCGATCTTGTTCAACAGCGCCGGGAAAATCGCCTGGAAGTCGTCCTGGGGTGTCTCGTCGCGGCTGCTTCCTTACCTCGAAGGATCGACACTCTATAGTACGATCAATTATAATAATAAAATGAGTGACGTCTCGAACTCCACCGCGGTCGCGCAGACCGTTAAGACCTTCATCTGTCCGAGCGAGATCAGTCCCCAACCGTACACGGTCACCAATGGTACCGCGACGACCGTCTACGGGGTCTCGAACTATGGATGGAATACAGGGGACTGGTACACCTTCGGCGGGCCGGGAATTTCCACGCCCAACCGCGGTGCCTTCCAGACGAACGTGGGTCGTACGTTCTCCGCGTTCACGGACGGTCTGAGCAATAGTCTCCTCTGTGCCGAAGTGAAAACGTACATTCCATCTTTTCACAACTGTGGTGGCTCTCCGCCACCGCCCGGCCCATCAACCCCCGGCGTCAGCCCCGACCTCGCCACCGTCCTGGCCAGCGTCGCAGGAGCGACCAGTTGCAAGGTTGTCACTCCTCCTTCGGGAATGACCGGCGGTGGCCACACCCGTTGGGCCAATGGCAACACGATCTATGACGGCATGACCACGGCACTTCCTCCCAATACCAAGTCGCCCAGCGGTACGTTCCCCGACGTCGACTTGCTTTCGGAGGACGAGGACGACGGCGGCGGGTCAAGTTTCGGGGCCGTCACGTCGCGAAGCTATCACTCCGGAGGTGTCAATGCCCTCTTCGGCGACGGTAGCGTCCACTTCATGAAGAATTCGATCAACTGGGTAACCTGGCGAGCGCTCGGTACGGTCAACGGAGGTGAAGTTCTTTCTTCCGACTCCTACTGATCTCGATCACCCCGCGAGATCAATCCAATCTGAGGCAAGCGTCGCGACAGCACCGGCGCAGGTCCCGAGCCTGCCCCGGTGCTGTCTTGTTGTTCCGCGTCCGATTTCATAGCTGGCAGCCGAATTCGCCGAATTCCGTGACGCTCGCTCGAGGCAAGGGACTCGACGGTGAGGGCCAACCGCTCGACATGCCCGCATGTCGCTACCTCTCCTCGAACCCGCCGACCCGGAGGCGGCAGGTGCGAGGCACGTCATTCCCACGGAAATCGAGCGGGGTTTAGCTTCTCGGGACGACGGTCTCCGACGTAGTTGTGAAAGCCTCGTGAGATCGGGGACGACATGCTCTGGATCAAATCCAGGCTGGGAAACAGGAACAAAACGACCACGATGGCGCCTCGGAGAACTCGCCATTGCGTTGCGTTCCAGACCCAGGCCGCTCCTTCGGCAATCAGCATCAGGAATGCGGGGACGAGGAAGAGAACCAGCCGGCCGTGGAAGGGATACTTGTGGAGATAGGTCGCGAATAGCGTGAACGTCGCCGGCAGGATCAGCATCCCCAGGGATGTGGGCCGAACCTTCGCGAGCGACACACAACCAACCAGGAGTAGTGCAAAGACGGCCAGAACCGAGGGCAGGGGACCCAGCGGCGAGTTGAAACTCAGCGGATTCACGAGGAAGTAGAGAATCCGTCGAACGATCCAGGTGACATCCCAGAACGAGGTCGGGGGAAGGTGAGGGAACGCGAAATCCCAAAAAACCCACATCTCGCCCCGGTGGCCAAGCTGTTCCATGGCCACCCAATGGACGCCGACGAAGCTCAGAACCCAGGCCGAACCGATCAAGGCCTGACGAATGGCTCGCTGCCAGTCTCGATGACCAAGTGCCGAGCCCAAGAGGACCGTCCCCAATCCCGCCAGGATGAAAACCGCGGGATGCGAGAACCAGACCACCACCGCCCCCAGGATCGCATAAGCAACGGACCGCCCCCATGTCAGAGTACGTGTCAGTGCATCAAGGGCGATCCGATAGCAGAGCAGGCCGAAGGCGACATCCGTCGAATATTGCTTGAGCTCCGCTGAGTAATAGATCAGATCGTCGGCGAGGCAAGCCAATCCCACGGCGATCCCAACGGCCCCAGGATGCCGCAGGAGCCGGGTTGCCACACCTTGGAGTAGAAAGAGTGAGGCGATCCCTCCGATGAGAGGGAAGAGCCGGAGACTATACGTCCCGGCACCGAAGAGGCGACACAGTATCGACTCGACCAGGAGAAAACCGGGTGGGGCCAGTTGGTTCGCCATCAGTGGGCCAAACAATTCGGCCCACCCTTTGCTCTGGATGTTTCCGGCGAGGCTGCCTTCATCCATCCAGTAAGAACGCCCTCCGAAGTAATCAGCCAGGCGCAGGATGATCCCGATTCCGATCAGGATCTGCACCCACCACCGTATCACCCAGTTACGGATCAGGACGTCCACGTCATCGCGGGCCCACAGGGCCGTCGCCTGTCCGGCCCTTGTCCCACCTGGGGAACTCATGATCCCGGTCCTAGCTCAAAGGGAATGGCGAATCACGTTCAGAGCAACGTGCCACGCAATACCACGGTCGCCACGGAAAAGTAGATGATCAGGCCGGTCACGTCGACAAGAGTCGCCACGAAGGGGGCCGAGGAGGTTGCGGGATCGAACCCTAAGCGCTTCAGTACGAAAGGGAGCATCGACCCCGACAGTGTTCCCCACAGGACGATGCCGACCAACGAAAGCGCCACGGTGAGCCCGATGAGCGGCCAGTGAGGTCCATAGAGGCTGGAGAAGCGGCTCCAGAGGGCGATTCGAAGGAAGCCGATCGTCCCCAGGATGGTCCCCAGCATCAGACCCGACGCGAATTCGCGTCGCAGAACCATCCACCAATCGCGAAGTTTGACCTCTCCCAAAGCAATGGCGCGAATGATCAAGGTCGCCGCCTGGGAGCCGGAGTTGCCGCCGCTCGAGATGATCAGCGGCACGAAAAATGCTAGAACCACGGCTCGGGCGATCTCCCCTTCGAAATAGCCCATCGCTGTCGCCGTGAGCATTTCCCCGATGAACAGCACGATCAACCAACTCGCTCGTTTCCGCACGAGCGCCCAGAATGGAGTTTCGACGTAGGGCTCGTCCAGAGCTTCGAGGCCACCGAATTTCTGAATGGCGCGGGTGGCCTGTTCCTCGGCCACATCGAGCACGTCGTCGATCGTGACGATCCCGACCAGGATTCCGCGCGCATCAATCACCGGGAGTGCTGTCCGGTCGTACTTGCGGAAGACCTCGACGGCGGTCTGCTTGTCATCGGTCGCGTTAAGGGCGACCACCTGTCCATCCAACAGATCCTTGACGTTGGCGTGGAGCGGAGCCAGGAGGATTTCTCGGATCCGAATGTCATCGATCAGCTTGTGATCCTCATTGACCACATAGATGACGTTGAGTGTCTCTCGATCCTTACCATGGGCCCGAATGTGGTCGAGGACCCGCTTGACCGTCCATTCTCTTCGAACGGCCACGAAGTCAGGGGTCATCAGACGTCCCACGCTCGATTCGCCATACTGGAGCAGGGCACGGGCCACAAGCCGCTGCTCGGGCGAGAGCCGGTCGATGAGTCGCTCGGCGACCTCCGCGGGGAGCTCTTCAAAAAGCGCGGTGCGATCGTCGGGGGACATCTCCTCGAGAAGCGCCGCGGCCTCGTCTTCAGAGAGAGATTCAAGCACCTTCTCCTGCGTGGAGAGATCAAGGTACTCGAAAACCTCAGAGGAAAGCGAACCCGAGAGGGCTTTGAAGATCTCGATCTGATCGAGGTCGGGTAGGCTCGAGACGAGTCCCGCAAGGTCGGCCGGCAGCCAGCGATTGAGGACGTCGCGGAGTGTGCCGAAATCCTTGGTTTCGATCAGTTCCCGGATCTCAGGGAGGGCAAGCTTCTCGATCATGATGGGCCAAGGGGTCCTGAGCTCGGGTTATCCGCGAATCCGATCAGCCAAACCGTCCATCGCCTGCTGGGGCGTACCTCATGGAATCGCCTATTCGATGGCAGATTATGCGAGACCAACCCTCTTCGTCCAAGACGTCGCTTGTCACATACGGACCTTCGCGAACAAGGCCCGGATGGTCGCAGCCACGAGCATGCTCCCTCCAGCATAACAAAACGGTAGACCCGGAGACCGGGCCTGACGTTCTAATTCGTGATGTTGGGGCGGAACCGCCTCCGAAGATTAATACGCCGCAACAACGCCATAGCACCAAAACACCATGCGTCTCGATCTTGAGGTTGCGGTTTTTTTCATTTCATTGTTTGATGCCGAGCCTTTTTCAGGTTGGATCAAGCGAGGAGAAACCCCGGGGAGTCAGGGACGATGCCCCCTACGAATCCAAAGCGGTCGCGTCGAAAGTGGTTGTGGAGGCTATCGGCAATCGCGGCTATGTGCCTTACGGTCGCCGCTCTGCCGAGAATAGCCTCGACTCCTCCCGCCTTGCGCGGGTTGGTCGCGGTGGCCAATCGCCGGTTGGCTCCCGCTCGGATTGAGGCCTCGTCCATTCGACTCTCGTGGCTTGGCTCCAATCAAGTCTCGGGATTCGTGCTCCGGGACAAGGATGGTAAGAGCATCCTGGCAATTCCTCATCTGACCTACGCCGGTGGCTTGCTCTCCTTTTTGCGCCCGGTGCAACGGACCCTCGCGCTTGACGATGTAGCCGTGGACCTCGAGCGCCGCGCGGACGGTAGCACGGATCTCGAAGAAGCGCTGGCCCCTCTGTTTGCGCGACAGTCGGCTCCCGAGCCCGAGGCTGCTCCACCCTCAGCCCCCATTTTATTGGGGGGCCTGGGCCTTCCCAAGGCGGCGTGGGTCGTCTCAATCGTCAACGGGTCGTTGCGTTTCAAGTCACCCGAGCTCCCCGAACCGTTCTCTGCGCGTCGCGTCGATGGGGCGATCAAACACGGGGGGGCGTCGGCGCCCACGACCTACCGGTTGTCGCTCGCCAACCCGACCGAAGGGGACAACGCACGCCTCGAAGTCACCGGTAACTTCAGCGGCCCGAATCGGGCAGACCCGTCGTCCCAGATGAGCATGGCGCTCAAGGCCGAACGCTGGCCCTGGAGCTTCAGCCAAGGCGAAACACGCGCACGCGGTCGCTTTCAAGGCACCTTGCTCAGAAAAAGGCAAAAGGGCCTCTCGAGCTGGACGGGCGACGGTCGTTGGCTCGATCTGGACGTCGCGGGCCCATCCCTTGCCGGCGATCGGCTCCAACTCGACGAGGTGAAAGCTTCGTACGAGCTCGCCGAGACCGAACAAGGCTGGGACTTCCGGCAGTTGGATTTCCGGAGCCCCCTGGGATCCCTCCGGGCCGTGGATCCGGCCACCCGCGCAGAGGAACTGGGAAGCTCAACTCGCATCGAGGGGAAGGTCGACCTCGCGGCGCTCACGCGACAACTCCCCCACACCTTCCGCATCCGCGAAGGGCTCGAGGTCGAACAAGGCGAGGCGACACTGACCATCGACATCGCCGGCACATCGGTCAAAGACGTGCGTCACTTAATGGTCGAGGCCAATCTGTCCGATCTCCGAGCTCGAGAAGAGGGCCGTGTCGTTGAGCTCCGTCAGCCTGGCAGCTTCAAGGCCAAGCTCTATCGCCGTGCCGGGGGGTTTGGCGTGGAGGAACTGGGACTGAAGACGGCGTTCCTTCAAGCGAAAGGGAGCGGCGACTTCGATCGCGGGGTCACCGTCTCGGCCACGCTCGACCTCGAACGGCTCCAGCAAGAACTCAAGACCCTGGTCGACTTCGGCAACGTCACGTTCACTGGTAAAGGGCAGCTCGCGGCCGACTACCGGCACGCATCAGGAGACATCTTCGCGAGCAGGGTGAGTGCGGAATTCCAGGCGCTCAAAATTGTCGGCCTGTCCGACGATCCCATCACACGCGACCGCCTTCGCGTCGACGTCACGACCAAGGGAACGACGGCGGACTGGGGCCTGCCCGAATCTTGGAGCCACACACAAGTGGGTGTGAAGTCCGACGCTTTGACGGTCGAAGCCTCGCTCGCCTCAAAACCGTCCGACTCAACGATCGTGATCGATGCGTTGCGCGCGAGCTTCATGCCTACTGCAGCCTCCGCGTCTTCCAAGTCGCCGACACCGACCCCCTCACCGCATCGCGGTCCTGCGGCGCCACGTCGGGGTGTCGAGCCGATCCGATTCGCCGCACGCGGTCGATACGACCCGATGGGCGGCGTCTTCGAGCTCCAGCCGATGTCCGGCGGGTCGCGACCGGAACCCTTCGCACTGGCCGGAAACGGCCTTCGCGTGGTCGGGCTTGGCTCCCCGGAACGGCACATGGAGCTCAATCTGGTCACGGATCTCGGCCGGCTCGATCGCGCACTCGCTAATTTCCGAGGAAAACCTGGGCTGGGCTTGCGAGGAAAAGCCACGCTCAAGGGAGGTGCTCAGCTTAGCGACCAGGGCAAAGTGGAGCTCGGCGCGAACCTCGAATCCGTCGACATCTCGGTATCGAAAGCAGGTTACAACGCACAACGAAGCTTAGGCCCTGCGGTGATCAGCCTACGCCTCCTTCGCGTCGATCATACAGAACCGCTCCGATTCGAACCCTTGATCATCGCCGGTCCTTGTGCACGACTTGATGCAACCGGCAGCGTCGACCAAGAGCAGAGGCTGGAAATCAAGGGCCAGATCACCCCCATATGGGAAGCGATCGACCAACTTCTGGCCCAGGCGATCGCCCCCGGTTCCAGGGTCCGCGGTGAGCCTCGGCCATTCGTCCTTCATGCTCAGGTGAACGAAAACGACTGGGTGGAATCTCTGGGAACGCTCGAAGGGGAGCTCGGCTTCGATCGTGTTGAAGCGAATATGCTGGGCATGCAAATCGCCCCGGTGTCGATTGTCGCACGTAGCAAAGCCGACGGAGTGGTGTTCGACCCGATCGAGACGAACGTCAATGGCGGCGTCTTGCGTATCAAGCCTGAAGTCGTGGTGAACGACCGGGGCGCCGTTACGATCGGACTCGGAGCCGGCTCGGAGATCGCCGCCGCCGAGATCAATGATGAGGTCTCACGCGGCTTCCTGGCCTACATGGCTCCGATTCTCGGGGATGCGGCCCACGTCCGAGGTAGGTTCTCGGCTCAGGTTGATCGCGCGGAGTTCCCCCTCACGGGGCAGGACTCGCACACGGAAGTGGTTGGTAAAATGAAGTTTGACGACGTGCTCTTCGACGCGGGCAACCTGACCGGGGACTTGCTCGGCATGGCCGGCAGTCGAAGGAACGCCCAGGTTCGGCTCAGCGAGCCGATCGAGCTCCGAGTTACAGGCGGACGCGTGTATCAGCGCGGACTGTCCCTGCCGATCGGGCGGAACGCCCACATCGTGTTGGAAGGCTCAGTCGGATTGGACCGAACTCTCGCACTCCGAGCGCGGCTGCCGATTGCCCGAGGTGCTCTCGGTGGCAACGGGGAATTCGACGACCTGGTTGAGAACCTGAGAGTGGGGGTGCCGATCAGTGGAACACTTTCCCGGCCGCAGATCGACAGCCAAGCGCTTCGTCTGGGTTTGAGGAACGTGAATAAGTCGGCCCTGAAGAAGAAGGCTGTGGACCTCTTGGATAAGCTGGTTCAACCCGAGCCCGCGGACGAAGCCCCCGATCGATCGCCGCGTTGACGATTGCGGAAGCTCGCAGTCACTTCCGGGGCGTTCGCGCCCGCCCCGGAAGTGGGGTTGGTTGCATCGGTGATCGTTCAGACAAGTTCCTTGAGTGCTTTCATCGGCAAGGCCTTGACCACGTTGCGCGCGGGTTTGGCTTTGATCGTCATCGGTTCCTTGGTGAAGGGGTTGACCCCTTGCTTGGCCTTGGTTGCCGGCTTGCGAACTACCTTCAACTTGAGAAGGCCGGGAAGGATGAACTGCCCAGGGCCCTTCTTGCCCAACTCACTGGCGATCAGCTCGCTCAAGGCCTCGAAGATGCGAGAGACATCCTTGCGAGCGACACCACTCTTCTCGGCGATCGCGGTAAAGACTTCGTTCTTGGTCGCCGGCTTGGCCTTGGCGGCCGGGGCCTCGGCTTTCGCGGCGGGTGCAGGCGCCGCTTTTCCATTGGCGGGCTTTGCAGCGGTTTTCTTGGCCATGGTCGTTGGGATCTCCTTCCGACTGAGAGGTAAAGCAGCGTCGACCGCCCAAAGCCAGGCGTCACCGAGCGTGACTCGTATGTTCTCGTAGGTGCGGATCGACAAGCCTTCAGAATAATTACAGCAATCAACGTGCGGTTGCAGCGCCAATCTCTGCGATTTTCCGGGAATTTCCGCGGTTTTTTCGGGTCTGAAGGTATCGGTAGAAGGTAAGGACAAGGCTTCGACGCACCCCGGGCGGCAGAGACTCGCGGTTCCTTCGAACGCGGCTTGGCCAGCTCTCTCAAAAGCTATCCATGTCTTTTAAGAGCGATTGAGAAGGCTTTCGAAGCCAAAAACAAGGGATCCGCGCGTATTACCGGGCAAAGCACCAAGCTGTGTCCGTACGTCGAAAACGTGTTTCTCCTCGGGATTTCGCCGGGATCCCGGGAAGCATCGAAGCCCACCCGACACCGGTTCCCTGGCGCTGTGGCTTCAGGCGGGCCTCAGGGAGAGGACGTTCCGTTGCCATTTGCAACGAGCGGCGATCCGGCCCGCCAGTTGGCTGATTATCGCCGACTCATATCGCTCGACGTTCCTCCGACGGCCGGAATCGAGCACTTCATGACGTAATCCATCACCATGCGGTCGGAGTTGAAGCGCCACCCCAAGGAACGGATCGAAGACTTCATTCGCGCCAGCCAACCGCGCAGCAGACCGTCATCAACGAGATCGTAGAAGCGGGGAATGACCTCTTCGTTCATCGCACGATCGAGACCGTCGGTATCCATCTGATCGCGGACATCGATCGAGGTGCGGGTTCCCCCAAGCCAATCGCAAAGCGATCGAGGAGATGATCGAAGCATCAAAACTCTCACTTGGGTGCGCAAGTACTCTCCGCAAAGCAGAGGGCATGCCGAGACCCACCCATGTCCGGTAACACGTCCCGCGGCGCATCCTCACGTCGCATCAAATTTCCTTCCTCTTGAACAAACTCTTGCTGCTATTTTTCCGGGAAGTCGCGAGGTTCACGACGCTATCTCAAAACTGGGCACCAGATGGATTCCGTAGCAGAGTCCGTGAGTAGAAACGGGGCCTGGCCTTCAGGCCACGCACAGAAGTTAAGCAAGATCATCAAAGACGAAACCAGAATTTAGGCAACCCTCAACAGGCTCCGATCTCATGGTCGATCTCCGAGGCTCTAGGCGCGGAACGACTTGATCGGTAAACGTGCCGGGAAAGTGCCCCAGAGCCCGCCGAGGGGGGAAGAGGATTTCAGTGAGCCGACCGTGGCGGTAACCTAGACGCGTTTAACCATCCGGCAGGTCGATCTGGTTCGACGGTCGTGATTGGCGAAATTCCCTCGTGTCGGTCACAAAGGGCGGAATCTCATGAAAAGGCTTCTTGCGGGACTGCTTGCACTGGTTCTCGGCATCGTCTCCTCAGGCTTGAGCGCGAGTGCAGACGAACCCGGGAAATCGGGAACGCCCCCCGCTCGGTTTCGCGTCTACGTTGGGACCTACACCGCCCCTTCGAAGAGTCGCGGGATCTATGTCCTGGAATTCGACACGAAGACCGGCGAACTGACCAAGCCCAGGCTGGCCGGCGAAGCGTCGAACCCTTCGTTCCTGGCCGTGCACCCTAATCAGCGATTTCTCTATGCCGTGAGCGAAGTCGGCGAGTACCAGGGGGAGAAGAGCGGCTCAGTCAGCTCGTTCGCGATCGATGAGAAAGACGGAGCCTTGAAGCCCCTGAACCATACGTCGTCGAAGGGCTCGGGCCCTTGCCATCTGATCGTCGACCGCACAGGAAAGAATGTTCTCACTGCGAACTACGGTAGCGGAAGTGTCGCCGTACTGCCGATCGCCGAGGACGGCCAGCTCAAGCCGGCATCGGCCTTCGTGCAACACATGGGCTCGGGTCCCGATTCCAGCCGCCAGGAAGGTCCACACGCGCACTCCATGAATCTGGACGCGGGAAATCATTTCGCCGTCGCGGCGGACCTCGGTCTCGATAAGGTCCTCGTCTATCACTTCGATGCCGAGAAGGGAACGCTGACCCCGAACACTCCGCCTTCGGCCCAGGTCGCCCCCGGCGCAGGACCGCGCCACTTCGCGTTTCACCCCAACGGCCGGCTCGCGTTTGTCATCAACGAAATGCACTCAACAGTCACGGCGTTCACTTATGACGACAAGCGAGGGACGTTGACGGAGGTGCAGACCATCACGACGCTCCCCGAAGGGAAAGTCCCCGGAAACTCAACGGCGGATCTCCACGTCCATCCATCCGGCAAATTCCTCTATGGTTCCAATCGGGGGCATAACAGCATCGCCGCCTTCGCCATCGACGCCGAAACCGGTAAGCTGACCTCTCTGGGAAACCAACCCACGCTCGGTAAGACCCCCCGTAACTTCGGCATCGACCCCACCGGAACCTTCCTGCTGGCCGCCAATCAGGATTCGGACACGGTTGTGGTCTTCCGCATTGACCCGACCACCGGGAAACTGACCCCGACGGGCCAAAAGGCCGAAGTGCCGATGCCGGTCTGCCTGAAGTTCATCCCGATCAGCGTTCCCTGACGAGGGCAGAGTCGTGCCGTTGAAAATCTCGGCCTTTCCGAAGTGTTACCTCGACCAGATCGCCGGCAATCGAACGATGAGCCTCTTCGAGTGGATCGAGATGGCGAAGTCGCTCGACGCCGACGGCCTGGAGATGTACGACGGTTTCTTCACGAGCCTGGACGACGCGTACCTCGACCGCGTGAGTGAGGCGCTTGCCTCCGGCGGTTTCGCAATGCCGATGCTTTGCTGTTCGCCCGACTTCACCAACCCCGATGCCGATGGCCGGAAGCGAGCCGTCGATCGCGAAGTCGAGATGATCCGCGTCACGCGACGACTCGGCGGCCCCCGCGCGGTCTGCCGAGTCCTCTCGGGACAACGCTACCCCGAGGTAAGTCGCGAGCAAGGAATGGCCTGGGTCGTCGCCTGCATCGAGCAGGTCCTGCCCATGGCTCGTGAATATGACGTGATTCTGGGACTCGAGAACCACTACAAGGATGGTTTCTGGAGCTACCCCGAGTTCGCACAGAAGCAGGACGTCTTCCTCGAGCTTCTCGAAGCGATCCCTGAGCGAACCCACTTCGGCGTCCAGTATGACCCATCCAACGCGATCGTCGCGGGGGATGATCCGATCGCGCTGCTGCGGCTCGTCGCGGATCGCGTCGTGAGCATGCACGCGAGCGATCGCTACCTCGCCGAAGGAACCACCCTCGACGAGCTTCGACAGTCCGACGGCACCCTTGGCTATTCGGCCAACTTGCGCCACGGTGTCACCGGCCAGGGCTTGAACGACTACGACACGATCTTCCGCATCCTGGCCGAACATCACTATCAGGGTTGGATCAGCATCGAGGACGGCATGAACGGTATGGATGAAATGGCCCAATCCCTCGCGTTCCTTCGCGCGATGGGGGCCAAGTACCTCGGGGAGGCTTGACATGAAACGCCTCCGGACAGCGCTGGTCGGTTGCGGCAAGGTCGGCCAGATCCACGCAGAAGCTCTCGCCGATATGCCTGAGTCGGAGTTCGTCGCCGTCTGCGACGCTTCGCGCGAACGCGCCGACGCGTTTGCGGCCCGCTATGGCGTTCAGAGTTTCACCAACCTGGATGCGATGCTCGCCAAGGCCCGGGTGGAAGTCCTTCTCATCGGAACGCCTCACCCACTCCACGCCGACGCAACCCTCCAGGCGACGAGTGCCGGGGTCCATGTCCTCATCGAAAAGCCGATGGCCGCCAGCCTCAGCGACTGCGATGCCATGCTCGCCGCCGCCAAGGCCTACAGGATCAAGCTGGGAGTGATCAGTCAGCGCCGATTCTTTGAACCGGTGCTGAGGATGAAACGCGCGATCGATCAAGGGAAGATCGGGAAACCCGGCCTCGGGGTCTTCTCGATGTTCAGTTGGCGCGATCGCGCGTACTACCAGTCCGACCCCTGGCGTGGCAAGTGGTCAACGGAGGGAGGAGGCGTCCTCGTCAACCAGTCGCCCCATCAACTCGACCTGCTTCAGTGGTTCATGGGGGAGATCGACGAGGTCAGCGGCGCCTGGGCCAATCTGAATCACCCCGAGATCGAGGTCGACGACACCGCCGTCGCCACCGTCCGGTTCCGAGGAGGCGGCCTGGGATCCATCGTCACCAGCCTCTCGCAACGCCCCGGGATCTATACCAAGGTCCACATCCACGGCACCAACGGAGCTTCGGTCGGCGTCGAAACCGACCGCGGGGCGACCTTCATCGCGGGCGTCTCCGAGATCGCCGAGCCTCCGCTCAACGACCTCTGGACCATCCCCGGCGAAGAGCATCTCCTCGCCGAGTTCCAGGCCGAGGACCGCGCGCGGTTCCGGGAAGTCCGCGCCACTACGCATTATCATAAGCTTCAAATTGGCGACTTCTTGAATGCGGTCCTCGAAGAGCGTCCTCCCCTGGTTACCGGTGAGGACGGCCGTACCGTCGTCGCCATGTTCACGGCCATCTATCGTTCCCAGCGCGACCGCAGGCCGATCGCCTTCCCCGTCTCGGCCGATGGCTGAGCGCTACCGCGTTTCCTTCCTCGAATCATTGCCTCAGGGAGCCGCACGACGATGAAGCGACTCAGGCTCTTCGGCCACTGGTTTTCCTCGTTCCTTCTTTTGATCGCGTTCCTGGCGACGATGCCGGCGCAGGCCGCGGAATTCGACCTCGGCGAGCGGACCTTCACACTGCCCGACGGATTCGAGGTCGAGCGTATCGCCGGTCCTCCTCTCGTCGATCGACCGATCGTCGCCTCCTTCGACGAGCAGGGCAGGCTCTACGTCGCCGACTCGTCCGGTTCGAACGACCCCGTCCAGAAGCAACTCGAGGAAAGGACACATCGCATCGTTCGGCTCGAAGACAGCGATGGCAACGGTCGCTTCGATCGCCGCACCATCTTCGCCGACCGGATGATGTTCCCCGAGGGCGCCCTCTGGTTCGCCGGCTCTCTCTACGTCTCAGCGCCTCCCAGCATCTGGAAGCTCACCGACGCCGATGGTGACGGGGTGGCCGAGTCCCGCTCGGAGTGGTTCCAGGGGAAGACGCTCACGGGCTGTGCCAATGACCTGCACGGTCCCTACCTGGGCCTCGACGGCTGGATTTACTGGTGCAAAGGGGCCTTCGCCGAACAAACGTATGAACGCCCGGGCAAACGCCCCTTCGTCACGAGTGCGTCACATATCTTCCGCTGCCGCCCTGATGGAACCGGTATCGAGCCGGTGATGACCGGCGGCATGGACAACCCCGTCGATGTCGTCTTCACCACCGAGGGGGAGAGGATTTTTTCGACCACGTTCCTCCAAAATCCGGAAGGGGGTCGTCGTGACGGTTTGATCCATGCCATCTACGGTGGCTTGTACGGCAAGGTCAATGCCGTGCTCGACAACCACCCGCACACGAGCCCCGAGTTGATGCCGGTGCTCTCACACCTCGGACCTGCGGCTCCTTGCGGCCTGACGAGATTCGAGTCCACGGCTTTCGGCCCGGACTACAAGGACAATCTCTTCACGACGCTCTTCAATCTTCGCAAGGTCACCAGGCATTCGCTCACACCCAGCGGCGCAACCTTCACCAGCAAAGACGAAGACTTCCTGGTTTCGCCCGACCGCGACTTCCATCCGACGGATGTGCTCGAAGATGCCGACGGCAGCCTCGTCGTCATCGATACCGGAGGGTGGTACAAGCTTTGTTGCCCCACCTCTCAACTGGGCAAACCCGACGTTCTCGGTGGGATCTACCGGGTCCGCCGCCAGGGTGTCCAGCCCGTCGCTGATCCCCGAGGACTCAAGCTGAATTGGGCTTCGCTGACGGCAGCCGAGCTCGCCGCCAAGCTCGACGATCCTCGACCCGCCGTGCGCCAGCGCGTCGTGGAAACCCTCGCAAACAAAGCCGACGCGCTTCCTGCATTGCGGACCCTACTCCGCGCGAAGACAAGCGTGCAAGCCCGTCGGAATGTGATTTGGACGGCCACACGCATCGAAGGTCCCGAAGCCCGTGCCCTGGTACGTGAGGCTGCGGGTGACTCCGATCCCTCGGTCCGACATGCGGCGATTCACTCGGTGAGCGTCCGAGGCGACCGAGATGCCGCCTCTCTTTTGCTTCGCTCGTTGCGCGATCCCTCGCCCGCGATCCGTCGCGTAGCGGCCGAGGCCCTGGGACGCGTGGGAGACGGTACGGCAGTCCCCGCCATCCTCAGTGCCCTCGAACACCCTGATGACCGCATTCTCGAACACTCATTGACCTATGCCCTGATCGAGATCGCCAACGCTCGCGCAACAACCGAGGGACTCGCCAGCACAAACCCGAACACGCGTCGGAGAGCTTTGATCGCACTCGATCAAATGGGAGACGGAAACCTGAAACCCGAAGAGGTCGTTCGCGGCTTGACCGGCGGCACGACCGAGCTCAAGGAGACGGCGGCCTGGATCCTCGGGCGCCATCCTGAGTGGGGGACGGTCCTGGTCGGTGTCTTCCGCGACAAGCTCAATCGACCCGAGATTTCCCACGATGAAGCCGAGGAGATCGCGCAGCAACTCGCTCGTTTCGCTACCAATCAACCAATCCAAGAGCTCATCGCCGATCGACTCGTCGCCGCCGGTTCGACGGCCGCACAACGTGAGGTCGCCCTTCGGGCCATGGCCCTCTCCCGCCTCAAAGCCACCCCGACAGGATGGGTGGAAAGCCTCGCGATGGTCCTGAATTCGAGTGACCTTCCTCTCGTCCAGCGCGCCGTTGCAACAGCTCGAGCTCTTCCCTTGGCGAACAAGGGGAGCGGCAAACTCGCCAAGCCCCTGACGGCGATCGGCGAAAACGCGAAGTTCCCCGCCGAGATCCGGCTCGATGCGCTGGCCGCCTTGCCCAGCGGCCCCGGAGAAGTCAGCCCGTCACTCTTTGCATTCCTCCGCGAGCAACTCCAAGGCGAACAACCCGTCATCGTCCGCCGCACCGCGGCCGACGTACTCGCGAAGGCCCACCTCAATGCCGAGCAGCTTCTGGCCCTTTGTGACGACGTGAAGACAGCCGGTCCCCTCGAGCTCGATCGACTCCTGGGTGCGTTCGAGCGGTCGACCGACAACGCCTTGGGATCTCGCCTGATCGCCGCCCTCAAGGACTCTCCCGGCCTTTCGACATTCCGAGCCGAGGCCCTTCGTCCCCGACTCGCCAAGTTCGGCGAACCCGTTCAGCGCGAGGCCGAAGCTCTCTATCGCACCATCAATGTCGACCTCGCCAAGCAGTCAGCCCGCTTGGAAAGTCTGCTGGCCACAATCAGTGGTGGTGACATTCGCCGAGGGCAAGCCGTCTTCAATGGGACGAAGGCCGCTTGCGTTTCGTGCCACGCCATCGGCTACATTGGAGGTCACGTCGGTCCTGACCTCACCCGCATCGGGCAAATCCGCACGGAGCGCGATCTCCTCGAATCCATCGTGTTCCCGAGCGCCAGCTTCGTGCGAAGCTTCGAACCTCTGACCATCGCGACGAAGGAAGGAAAGGTTCACAACGGCATCCCGCGCAGGGACATCCCCGAGGAAGTCCTCCTGGCAACCGGCCCCACCGAGGAAGTCCGAATCGCCCGCGACGAGATCGAGGACATTCGTCCCGGCACGGTGTCCGTCATGCCGGCCGGCCTCGACCAGCAACTCTCCCCCGACGAACTTGCCGACCTGATCGCCTTCCTCAAAGCCTGCCGATAGGATGTCGAAGTCCTCCACCCGTTTGAGCTGACCCGCCGTGCAGGGGACGTCCATCCCCATCACGGCAGGTCAGGACCGACACTCTATTTTGACATCGAGACCTCGGTAGTCTCTTGACGCAGGCCACAGATCGACCAAACTCGAGTATTGGGTGGGCTGAGCAAGATTTCCGGCCTGATCCAGAGCATCCTCTCCTCGGCCTGCTGCGCTCGTAGTCCTCGACGGTTTAAGAACATGGTCCTCATCGTCTGGCTCGCGGCAAGGAGTCGCCGGAGGTCGCTCTCCCATGACCCAAGTCGCGTTGATAGACACGCTCCGTTTCGTCCTCCTTGTCTCCGCGCTCACCGTGCTGCCGTTCGTTTTCCTGGTCCTTGGCGTCATGGTCCTAAAAAGGCTGATGAGTCGAAAAAATCATTCGTCGATCGGCAAAGGCGAGTAGCTGTTCTTATGCTCACATCTGGGCAGATACTTCCTCCCTGCCATGAGAAATCAGGGAGGAAACGCAGGAACTTGACGCTCTTTCCAAGGACGAGCTCACAATCGCCTGGATACCTCTTAGGAAAACGAGAGCCTTCGGCAACTCCCTGCTTGTATTTCTCGCGGGTAGGGCGACAATCCTGAAGTTGTTGATTTCCTTAGATAGCATTTGAGTTCCGCGCACCTTCAACCGGGAGGAATGAGACGATGCGGAAGTCGCGAACGTTGTGGGCGGCGGCAGTCGCGCTGGCGCTAGCAGGTTCGACGTCGTGGGGGGCCGCCTTGAGTAAAGGCGCACCCGACGTGAAGTCGGCGGGTCCGATCGCGTTTGGGCCGGAAGGGGTCTTGTTCCTTGCCGACACGCAAGGGGGAGCCCTCTTCGCCATCGACACCGGTGACCGTCAGGCGGATTCCGCAGGCGGTGCGATCAAGGTTGAAGGGATCGACGAGAAAATCGCCTCCCTCCTGGGTACGACGGCGAAGAAGATCACGATCAACGACCTGGCGGTCAATCCGGCCTCCGGCAAAGCTTATCTAAGCGTATCGCGAGGAACTGGCCCGGAAGCGGCCCCGGTGCTCGTGAGGGTCGACCGGGCCGGCAAGGTTGAAGTCATGACGCTGGACCAGATTCCGTTCGCCAAGGCGACGATTCCGAACCCGGCGACGGGCACCGGCCCCCGGTCGCCCCGGAGTGATGTCATCACCGACCTCGCCTTCATCGACGGTCGCGTCTTCATCGCCGGATTGTCGAACGAGGAGTTCTCGTCCCGCCTTTTGGCTGTTCCCTATCCGTTCGCCGATAGCGGCTCGGGCTCTTCGATCGAGATCTACCACGGAGCCCACGGCCGGCTTGAGACCAAGTCGCCGGTCCGTACCTTCACCCCCTATTCGATCAACGGCGAGCCGTACCTGCTCGCAGCCTATACCTGCACGCCGCTCGTCAAGATTCCCGTGGCTTCCTTGAAGAATGGGAAGCATGTGAAGGGGACGACCGTTGCCGAGCTCGGCAACCACAACAAGCCCCTCGACCTGCTCGTTTACAAGAAGGGTGGCAAAGACTTCCTGCTCCTGACCAACAGCAGCCGTGGTGTCATGAAGATCACCACCGACAACGTCGACACGAGCGAAAGCATCAATCACCCCATCCAGGGTCTCGCGGGACTGCCCTACGAAACCCTCGCGGACCTGAAGGGGGTCACCCAACTCGACGGACTCGACAAGGAGCATGCCTTGATCTTGGTCCAGACCCCAAGCGGCAGCTCGAACCTCGAGACCATCGCCCTGCCATGATTCATGGTCGTTCCTGGCCCACGTTCCTCCTTGCGGCGACCTTGACATTGCTCGCCGCCGATGCGCCGGACGCCAAGCGTCCGGCGCCGTCGACCCCGTTGGCCATTCGTTGGAACCGATCGGGAACGTCGGCTCTAACCAGTGTCGATGTCCTGGGCATCGATCCCGCCAACCTGGCAGTCCTCGCGCAAGATCCGGGCGAGCCTGAACAGTGGATCAAGCTCTTCTCAGTGACGGTTCGACCCTCCGGGAAGGATCCCGAGGAAAACGCGCTACCGATCCTGGGGACCTATCGCGTGACCGAGGGCGTGCTTCGGTTCCAGCCTCGGTTTCCGCTGGACGACGGGCTGAGTCTCCGAGCGCGGTTCCGCCCCTCGCGGCTTCCTCATCCCGATGCTCGTCCTCCAGCCGACATCACGGCCGATGAAACACTCGCGGCCCGGACGACAACGGCCCCGCCGAGCTCCCTGACGCGGGTCGACCCGTCTTCAGATCACCCACCGGAAAACTTGCTCAAATTCTATCTTCACTTCTCGCAACCGATGGCGAGAGGTGAAGCGTATCGCCGCGTCCGCTTGATCGGCGAGGATGGGCAAGCCCTCGAGCGACCGTTTCTCGAGATCGGTGAGGAGCTTTGGGATCCTTCAGGGACCCGCTTGACCCTCCTGCTGGACCCTGGCCGAATCAAGCGAGGATTACGTCCCCGGCTTGAAGAGGGTCCCATTTTGCTGGAGGGAAAAGCGTACACGCTCGTTGTCGATCGTGATTGGGCCGATGCGTGGGGACGTCCGTTGCGCGAAGGATTCCGCAAGTCGTTCCGAGCCGGTCCCACCGATGAACGACAACCCGATCCCAAAACGTGGAAACGCGAAGTGCCTGCCGCGGGCAGTCGGGACGCCCTCGGCTTGCGTTTTCCGGAACCCCTGGACCGAGCCATGCTCGAGCGCGTTTTCGCGGTTCAAAACGCGTCGGGAGCCGAGGTAGCCGGGCGCATTACGATCGATCAGCAGGACACTCGCTGGCAATTTATTCCCGAGAAGCCTTGGGCGGCAGGTACTTACCGTGTCACCTTCGCCAACGAACTCGAGGATCTCGCCGGAAACAGCATTGCGAGGCCGTTTGAAGTCGACATCCTTCGGCCGGTCGAACCAGACGCGAATCACTCGACCTCGTCGGTGATCTCAGTGATCATCCCAACCCCTGATCCCCGTCGGCCTCCGTCGCCGACTGGTAAGGTTCTCGATGCCGACGGACAACAACTTCGGAAAAAGTGAGATCGATTTCTGTCACCACGGAGAAAAACGGGCGTTAGTTTCTAACCAAGAGTGTATTCTTATCATAGCGACGATCAAAAGGCGGTTTGGATGGTGGAGATCACCGTCCTATCTAGCCGATCTTGAGGGCGATGGAATTGGGCCCGATCTTGTCAACCAGCTCGGCCTCTCCGCTTCAAAGCGTTGAGCCCCAGCGGCACGATTCTCACCGAACGACCTCTGTGTTCACGCCGACCCGACGAAGATCCTCCGGTCCCATTCTTCCCAGACCCGTGCCGACTTCACGCTTCGAGGCCGAGGCGTTCAGATGTGGTACGGATCTTCGCAGGACGAGGATACGTCCCACGATTCAACCAGCTCACACGAGGGCGCAATGTCTGTGCAAGTTGTCACAGCAGTCAGTCCAGTCCTTCGTCTCGACGAGCCAGGACGGTTGGAACAAACCACCCCTCTCGAGTTACCGCGCAACGAGTCCCCCTCCCAAGACGCGTGCTTCACGCTGACCTGTCGCGACGTCATCCACGGCGTCCGTCAGCGCCTCGCCAACAAGGGTCGCACCTGGGATTGATCCGAGAAAGAGCCACGACGCGACTCGTCTCCCCGCCGTGTGCGAGTCGTCTCTTTGGTCAATAGGCCTTGGTCTTCACGCGTATCAACGGTCATGAACCTCCGATCGATTCTGGTCTGAGCCGAACGCTCGTGGGCCTATTCTGAGCGGTTTTCGCTCGAAGGGCATACTGGCGTCCAGCGGAGTGACCACCTCGCGAGATCGAAGTCGGAGGCCCCCTCCATCGCGCTGGTGGCTTGCCCGAAACCCGTTCCCTGGGCGGACCAGCCACCAGTGCCAACCTACCATCATATTCATATTAAATTATATCAAAAATTTAAGCAGTCGCCAATCTTTGTTGTACATCCGGAAAGCCCCCTTCCCGGAAAGCAGGCAGCGACGATCTAAAGATGTCTTCTCGTAGGATCGGCCCTGGACTGCCAGGGCTGTTCGCTGGAGCTTCGGCAGGCCAAGGCCTGTACTACAGAATAAGAATACTTGCCGGAGGCTCCACTTAAGGTGTTATGCATCGATCCTCCCAAGATCGCTTGGCTTTCTAATGCTTGCGTCGCTTAAATCTTTTAAAGCCGGCATTGGCCTGCCGAGGCCGTTCGCCAGAGTCTTGGAAGGCCAAGGCCGGCCCTCCGGGAACGAATCCCGATGCGTGGCTCCGATTCGATGACGGATCTTGGTTTTCTGACTTTCAGTAAACAGGCGTCTGCCCGGTTCTCCTCCTCGCTCTCGCCCTCAATCCGGGGCCCGGCGAGGGCGATCAACCACCACATCGAACTGTCCGAAAACATACCGGGTCAGCAGGTAGGCGGTCGCAGCATAACCGGCGATACCAAGGAACGTGACGCTTATCATCAAGAGCGGCCATTTCTGAATGATCATTGCCTGCGCTCGCTCGATGAAGTTTGGAAGTTCGGCATAGGAGAAGAGAGCAGCAGCCACAGCATACGACGGCGAGATCAGGCAACAGAAGTTGGGAGCGATCATCATCAAGAGGGTCGACGACTGGGCGCGCCAGCTCGACGAGGCCCGCAACGAGTACGCCATGGCCACCACCATGACGAACCAGGTGTACATCGCGACGAGGATCATGGCGGCGAGAAATCCCAGAGGGTGGACGGCCCCTGACAACACCCCGACCAGCCAGAGTCCGATGAGTGTGATCCCCAACGGCGCCGTTCTTCGAAGGCCTCCCAGCATCTTTCCGCGCAGAATGTCCTTCGCTTCCAACGGCGTCGCCAGAAGACTAATCCAGGTGTCCTGCTCCCGCTCCGAGACAAGCGACGGGGCGAGTATCTGCACGAGCCAGATCATCCACAAGGTAAAGAGGGCCGCTCCTCCAACCCTTAACCTGGAACTAAACATCGCGCGTTGAGCGTAACTTTGGCTATCAATATAGTGATATCCATGAAACCATAATTCATAAAAAGCATCTCCGCAGGAACCCAAAATGTGGATCAGGACGTAGCCGATGCTGAGGAAAAACACCAGACTGCCCAATCGGCGAATGATCCCGCCGCGCGGGCGTGCGAACACCGTCTCCTTCCAATAGATCGGATCATCGCCGCAGGATTGGGCCACGGAGGCCCTTGACTTCCTCTCGCATCGGCTTCGGCGACGTCCACGCTCCACCCGCCCCTCATAGGCACGAAAAGCCGGCCGAAGACGCCACACCGCCAGGACGCTGAAAAGGAGGGAGTACACGGCCTGCGAGGCAATCTGCCAAACACCCTGTTCTCGAAGCGGATCGGGTCCCTGGCCGGCGCTGCTTATGATCGCACCTAGCACCGCGAACGGCGAGGCCGGCCAGATCCATTCGAAGACGAAGTCGAACACAGGCCCGATGCTGCTCGAAAGCCTCGGGGATAAGAGTAGGACTTGGTCCAAGGTGGGAAGAATCAGCCAGAGAATTGCCAAGACATAGGCCATCCAAAACGCATCACGTGGTCGTCGCGACTCGACGGAGACAAGGATGGACGTTGCCCCCAGGAACACCGCAGACGAGGTCAACGAGGCGTAGAACCACAGCAGTTCCTCGGGATCGATGCCGCCGATCAGCGTCAGCAAGCTGATCACGGGCAGACTGACGAGGGTGAAGACAAAGAGGTCGATCAACCGGGCTCCGAACTTCCCCAGCACGATCTCAGAACTGCTCAGGGTGCTCGCCAAGAGGTAATGCAACGTCTTGCGTTGCCGCTCCGAAGCGATTGCGTCGGCCACCATTCCCGGAGCCAAACCCAAGACCAAGGCTGCCTGGACCGACATTACGGACACGAACAGCGACCGGCTGAACCAGGCCAACTCGTGATGCGAAACCAGAGCCGTGTCCTCGGAACCCATCAAAAAGGCCACGGACCGAAGCCACCAGAAGTTCAGCCCGATCACGCCGAACAACAGCAGTCCCATGCCGGCGCGAAGCGTGAAAAACCGCCGACGCCGAGGGGTTCGCACTAACTCCCACATCAGGACAGGACCACCGAGCATGCTTGTCGCCCCTTGCCGATTACGGGTTTGCCACACCCAGTCACGCCCCTTTGACCTCAGACAACTCTCACTGTGCGAACCACATTCGTCCTGTGCCACAATCCCTTGAACCGGTCGAGCAACCATATCTTAACGGCATGCGATCCCTCAACTGGGGGTCGGCCGCTAGAATAAGTCGAAGTCGTTCACCGGATGCATAGGCCCCGACCAGGAAGACCGAACTGATGATCTATGTTCCGGCTCCTGCATCCCTCACGACCTCTTTCCTCAAGAGGCCATTAATGCAAGCAAGCGACGAGATCCGACAAATCCTGCGAGAGAGCCTTGGCTTCGACGATTTCCGGCCGGGTCAGGCGCAGGTGGTGGGGACGTTGCTGGAGGGGCGCTCGGCTCTGGCGATCTTCCCCACCGGAGGGGGTAAGAGCCTCTGTTACCAGTTGCCCGCTCTCTTGTTTGACGGCCTGACCGTGGTGGTCTCACCGCTCATCGCGCTCATGAAGGACCAGATTGACTTTCTGACCCGGCACCGCGTGCCGGCGGCCCGCCTCGACTCCACGCTCGAGGGCGACGAAGCCCGGCGCGTCTTGGCCGACGTGCGAGCGGGGAGACTCAAGCTGCTCTACGTGGCGCCGGAACGCTTGGCGAGCGAGCGATTCTTGCAGCTCCTCAAGTCACAGCGAGTCGCCCTTTTGGCGATCGATGAGGCTCACTGCATCAGCGAATGGGGGCACAACTTCCGCCCGGAGTATCTCAAGCTGGCCAAGCTCGCAGAGCGTCTCGACGTCGGCCGTGTCCTCGCCCTGACGGCAACCGCAACGCCCGACGTGGCCCGAGACATCGCTCGCGTCTTCCGGATTAGAGACGAAGACATCGTCCTCACCGGCTTCCATCGCCCCAACCTCGAGCTTCATGTCACTCCTTGCGTCGACGATGAAGAGCGTCAGCAACGGCTCATCGAACGCCTCAAGCAGGCGAATTCGGGCTCAACGATCATCTATGTCACACTCCAGCAGACGGCCGAGGATCTCGCCGATCGGCTCCGAGGCGAAGGATTCGAGGCCGAGGCCTACCACGCCGGCCTCAAAGACGAGGTTCGGCACGCGATTCAAGATCGGTTCATGCGTTCCGACACCGCGATTATCGTGGCCACGATCGCCTTCGGCATGGGGATCGACAAAGCCGATATTCGAGCGGTCTACCACGCGAACCTTCCCAAAAGCCTGGAGAACTACGCCCAGGAAGTCGGTCGCGCGGGTCGGGATGGTCAACCGGGTCGTTGTGAACTCTTCGCCTGCCGACAGGACGTCGTCACGCTGGAGAACTTCACCTACGGCGATACCCCGAACCCCGAGTCCATCGCCGACCTGCTCAACGAAATCCTCAGCCTCGGTCCTGTGTTCGACGTCTCGGTGTACGACCTTTCCCAAGCGAATGACATACGGATCCTGGTCGTCCAGACGCTCCTGACGTACCTCGAGCTCGAGGGAGTCCTCGAAGCGACCGGTCCCTTCTTCGACGAGTATAAGTTCCAACCCTCTCGCCCATCCCAAGAGATTCTCGCCCGATTTGATGACCAGCGGGCCGCATTCCTCCGTCGGATCTTTCGCCAGGCGCGTAAGGGAAGGACCTGGTTCACGCTCGACATCAAAGCCACCGCGCAAGCGCTCAACGAACCTCGCGAACGCATCATCGCGGCCCTCAATCACCTGGAAGAGCAGGGGGATCTCACCTTGCAACTCTCAGGAGTCCGGCAAGGCTATCGCCGAACCCCGATCGACGTGGATGTGATTGCGCTGACACAAACTCTGGCGCAACGCTTTCTCGAGCGCGAGCGTCGCGACATCGCGCGCGTCCATGGCGTTCTCGAGTATGCCAGCACCACCACATGCCTCACCCAGCGCCTGCTCGAGCATTTCGGCGAATCGCTTCCTGAGCCCTGCGGCCACTGCGCGCGTTGCCTTGGGCTCGACTCGCCGACGTTTCCATCCCCACCCACCCGACTTCTCGGGCAAGCCGCAGAAACGACTCTCAATACCCTGCGGTCAGAAAGGCACCACGCGCTCGGTAGCCCTCGTCAGCTCGCTCGATTCCTCTGCGGCCTGACTTCCCCAGCCACAACGCGTTCCAAACTCTCAAGGCACCCTCACTTCGGAACTCTCCGCGAAATCCCCTTCCTCCAGGTCCTGAACTTTCTCAAAGAACATGATGACTTTTCCCAATGATAGAGCACGAATTCGCCGCGCCATATCGACCGAGCCGCTCCTGGTGAACGAAGAATCGCAACCACGACTCGCTTGCGAATCTTCGCAAAATCGATAACTTAGGAAAACAACGTAAAATCAATCGATTCCGCGGGTTCAAAAATTCTCGGCCCCGGAGCCAGGGATGGAGTTTTTCCATAAAAAGGCTTGGGTCCGAGACTTGCATCTTCATCGGCTTCGGTTGTGATCAACTTCAATCGCTGGATGCCGTCGCCTTGAGCCACCTCCAGGAGATTTATCAATGCGCAGACTCGGTGCCGCTCTTCTGATCTCGGGCGCCACGCTTGTCCCCGTTTCCACTGCGGGAGCCCAGGAGATGATTTTTGTCGGTGCTCCGATTCATGCAGGAGCAGCTGGCACGCCGTATTCCTCGCCGTTTATAGCACCCTACAGCTATTATGCAGCTCGATCGGGTCCCGCGCGCATCTACGTGGGTTACGGAAACAACGACTTTCCCTTCAATGGAAGGCCTTATGGCAATCCGACCGACCCGTGGAGCTGGCAATACATGAGCGGCTCGTACGTCAGGGATCTCTCTCGCTATTACTATCCCCCACTACGATAACAGGGTGAAACGAGCTTGCGGATTCGGTGCGCAGAGTCGACAGTGGACTCTAGGGACAGCGACCGCTCGAACGAAAGGCGATCGCAAACCTCAGAGCGGAGAAATGGAGCTTAATCGGTCCAAGCCAAACGACATACCAAGGGCGACGGCTTTGGGTGGCACGGACGAGTAGACTTACTCGCCCGTGTCGCTCTGAAAACCAAGACGTACGCTTGCCCTAGAGCCTGGATCCGTTTCGCTCCGAACCCTTGTATCTCCGTTCCGTTCGCGTTCACAACATCGACCTGACCTGGCGACGTTCTGAGTATGAGTACCTACGACCCCCTTGAGACTCCCTTCGACGCCGACTCGTTCGAGCGTGACGTCATTGAAGCATCGAAGCAGCGGCCCGTGATCGTCGACTTCTGGGCCGAGTGGTGCCAGCCTTGTCGCGTGCTCGGCCCCATCCTCGAGAAACTCGCCGAAGAATATGGTGACAAGATCTCGCTTGTGAAGATCGAGACCGAACGAGCACCCGAAATCGCCTCGAGCTTGCAAATCCGTTCGATCCCTGCGGTTTTCGGTTTCCGGGACGGCAAGATCGTTGACTCGTTCGTCGGCCTATTGCCGGAAAAAGCCATTCGATCCTGGATCGACGGTCTCTTTCCTTCCCCCTCCGAAGCCCTGGCAGGCGAAGCGAGCCAGCTTGAGAAGAGTGACCCGGCCGCTTCCGAGGTCAAATATCGGGAAGCGATCGACCTTGACCCGGCCAACCTCTCCGCCAAGCTTGCCCTCGCTCGACTCCTCATGGCCCGAGGAGCACTCTCGGAAACGCGCGCACTGGTTGACGGCTTCAGTTCTCGGGAGCTCCTCGAGCCCGACGCAGAACGCCTGAAGACGGAACTCTCCCTTCGTATCCGCACAGAGGAGTTCGGAGACGTCGAAGCCTGTCGTCGAGCCGTCGAGGCCGATCCTAAGGATCTCCGCTTACGGCTCAACCTCGCCATCGTCCTTGCGGCTCACGGAGATTTCGTCGAGGCTCTCGATATTTGCCTCGACCTGGTGGAACGTAATCGCGACGGTCTTCGCGAACCGTCTCGCCAGACGATGGTCGACCTTTTCCGAATTATGGACGACCCCGATCTCGTCAGCGATTACCAGCGCAAGTTGGCATCCGCCCTATTCTGAGCCGATAGTCCAGAGCTCAGAACAAACAGTCGAATCGGAACCAAGGAAAGCACGAAGTCTCGGAAGGCGCAATTTCGAAAACATGATTCCGCTTTATTGCGAGTCCAGCGTGAGAGATAAAAGTCTCTCGATAATGATTTTCTATTGCTATCAAATAGAGTCGTTCCTTTCCCGTGTTCTTCCGTGCTTTCCGTGGTTCCAAAGCGATTTCTCCACTCCGTGCTTTTCCTTGCGCTCCGCGGCTCTTCCTACCTGAGGCTCCCGATCAGAAGGGGGCGAAAAAGTTCCATCGGGGTTCCCAATTCTCCACCTTCTTGAAATACCGATCCTCGCCCCTTCGATACCAGTGCTCTTTGCGACCAAACGTCAACCGCCGGAACAGCTCCCGTTTGCGGCCGTAACCTTCAAGGGTGATCGGGAGCCCGACATCGATCTCGATGTATTTTCGGTGGGCCAATACAAATCGAATGGCCTTGTCAACTGCGGGGAAACCGCAATCATTGAAGCCGACGATGCCTCCCTCCGCCAGCATTTTGTCGATGTACCACCAATCGAGGAGCGTGTAGTCGAAGGTGTGCCAGCCATCGATGTACGCGAAGTCGACCCTGAGTCCCGACTCCAACAATCGTGGAAGCGCCACATAGTCACAAGTTTCGATAAGCTCATGCCTTTCCGCCAGCCCGGCTCGATCGACGGCGGTACGGCCGCACCCATTCCAGTCGGACGACTGAACCGGATCGATGGAAATGAGCCTCCCTCCCTGGTTCCCGTCGTGCAGCGCGGAAAGGATCGCAAGCGTCGATGCGCCGAAGGCCATCCCGATTTCCAAAGCAACTTTGGGAGTCGCTTGGAGGACCGTCTCAAACAACGCTTCCGCGTAGGCCGGGAGAATGTTCGAATGAACCGGTATCAGCTCTCCCGATTGAGTGCGTGCAGACCGGTGTTCCAACATTTCCTTCAGGATTGAGCATCGTTCGAGCAATTGCGACATCCGTCCTCCTAGGTTCTAAACCATGGATGCTCGAGTTCTGAGGCTCAGCTACTCTACTTATTATTAAGTTCTATAATTAACGAGACCGTGTCAAACCTTGTTGACCTCCTTTGAATTTAGTGATGTTTTTATTCACGATGCCGCTGATGAATTTCGCTCCCGACAGTACCCCTGGAGAAGGCCAGATCCGTTCAACGATCGCCAACGCCTGAAAGCATTCTCCATCGTCGGGGAGGCCTATCCGTCGCTGCTCCCCTTAAACTTCAGGCCCGCAGCCCCGCGGTGGCCAACGTCGATCCAATGGGATTCGTGATGCGGATCTACTGATCACGCTCCGCCCGGAACTCGTAGAACGTCGGCGAAGGTCCCAACCGATCGACGGACACACGGCCGCCTACCGGGCCTCGAACTCGTCGTTTTACGCAACACCGCCCAGGCGTCGATCTGCAAGGACTGGGTTACCGATACTGTTCGGAGGGACTACGACCTTCGACCCTGAACGGCCTGACCTCGACGTTGCTCGGGCCAGGTTTCAATCTCTCGCTCGGTCTGGTGATCGCTACGGCCGACACAGCGTCGCCCGGCCTCGTCTTTGAGGTGGGCTCGTGTGATGAATTACGAATTCGTTGAAGAATCCCAATGACTGAATCCGGGTGGCGTCGGTTGCTTGAAGTCGCAGCCACCCAGGAAGCGATCCCGACAAGACGGTGGTAATTGCAAGTGGCTGAACCGCCTGGCCAATTCGTGAGCCAACCGATCCCGATGCGCCATAAAGAGACGAGATCAGGAAGACCAAGAGCCTCGGGAGGGGCGGATGGTCCTTGAATCACCCCAGGCAGAGCCCTGGTAGGCTCTACTTTCTCCGAATCAGGCCCGCTCTTCAGGTTTGGTCACGTCAGGTACGTCCACCCCCAGCGCGGTCGCCAGGTCAATTTGATGCTCCTGTTCATTGACGAGAATCGAGCGGATCTGCTCGGCCAACGCATATTCGCCCAAAGCCTCACACTGACGGACCCGTTCTCGGTAGTTGCGGATCGTTTCGTTCTCGTTTTCCAGGTCGAACCGGAGCATCTCCTCAGCCTTCGCCGAGGTCCTGACCGACTTCGGAGCCACCGTGGGCATGCCACCAAGGTAATCGATCTGCTTGGAGATCGTCAGGGCATGCTGGAGTTCCTGCTTCGCGTGAAGTTCCAATTCCGACGCGATCTGCATGTATTCCGCGCCCTTGAGAACCTGGGAGTAAACGACATAAGCGATAATTGCCTGATACTCGCGGGACAGGTCCTCGTTAAGAAGACCTATAAGCTCATCACGCGTAATGTTTTTCACTTCCATCGAGGACCTGGATTGCTCGGCCATGTGGATTCCTCGTCGTGTTTCCTCAGGATTTCCAGGCATCGGCGCACCAGCCACGAACCCCGCAGACCGATGGGTGCGGCCGCTGCTGTCGGCGCCGCACAACGTTGCATCGGCTCCTCATATTTGATTGCGCCGGGGCCAGCGTAGCCCAATCTCCACTTGTGGCAATTCCTGGACCGAACGCACACCGCCAAGTATCCCGCTCGCGCAGCGGGCCGATGGACCGTGTCCCTTTGGTTCAAACGATTCCAGGCAAGTCGAAATGACCAAGCCCTTGGATGACCGAGCTGGCGGCAACTCAGACACCAGCATGCAAGACAGTTCGGGTCTCCTGCGGGCAGACAGCCTAGCTTTCGTGCTGTAACCAGTTTATGGATCGAAGTGGCGAAAATTCCGCAAAGGGAGCACAAAGGTCGGGGAACCCAAAATGAGATGAGAAGTCGCAAGAATCAGAGAGGGAAGTGAAATGCCCAAATCACAAACGAACAAATCGCGCGAAGAACCACCTCTCCCTGAAGTCGCCCGTTCACTTTCGGGATCGACGAGGCGCCAACACTCGATCGGGAACCCGAATCGTTCCCGTAGACGTTTTCGTCATTCTTTTGAGCGAGGAGTCAAACATGCCCACGCCTGTGCAAGGTTCCTTCGACGATGGCGTGGAATCTCCCGCACGGCAAGGATTCATCGCACCGACGACGGAGCCTCTTCCCTCTTGCGGCAGAGACGGTTGAAATCCAACTCGGTTGAAGGGCGAATATCCGCCTTCAAGACTTTCTCCATCTGTTCAAGGGCCAGCCGGTTCTCCGCTTCGGTGTTCGACGCCACGCAATCACAGGGGACCACCAACGAAAGATCTCTCATGTAGGCATCGTTCGCCGTAAATAGCACACAAATGTTCGCTGCGATTCCTGTCAGAACCACCGTGTGAACCCCTAGATAATCAAGCAAGATATCGAGGGTCGTGGAAAAGAAGCCCGAATGCTTGGGTTTCAGCACGAAGTAATCGTCATCTTCGGGAACCAGCTTCTCGACCAGCGCCCGACCGCGCACGTTGTCTCGGAGACAGTGTTCAATTTGGGCATGGAAATTCGACCGCCAGCGCCCGAAATTATCATTGACATAGATCACGGGAATCTGGAATTCTTTCGCCCGACGCTTCAAGGCAAGAAGTTGCTCGGCCATCGCCAAGGCCGGCTCAAGAAGCTGATCTCCTTCTGGAAATTCCAGGTCGTTGATCGTATCGATCAGGAGAAGTGCGACCTCAGCCTTGTCAGGAGCATTGCCGTGCAGATTTTCGTTTTTATGGATTCCCATCATGGATCACCTCGGCTTGCATGAGACCGACGCATTCCCACCACGAAGTCCCGGTGTAGAATCCCTTCTCGATCCCATTGAAATCCGCGTGCCGATGATCCGATTCGGATTCGTTTCCTTTGTTGCCAGTCGAATCGAAAGAACCTTCGCGGTTCGGCAGACCCCGAGAAATGCCGAGCGTCCTCCTCGTATTGGAAGATCGGTGATCATAACCACACTCGCCCTGCCCAAGACAGTTTGTAGACTCCAGAGGGACCGCTCGATCGACGGTAAGCCCCAGAGATCGATCGATCCAGGGCATCGAACGATGGACTCAGCGGTTGACTTCCTCCCGCTCCTACGTGCCTCTCTACTAGGAATTTTCTCAGTCCGTCTTCAACCGAACATCGCCCAGATCTTTCGTCTGCCCGAAGTGGAATGCTCCAAGGAATAGCTCCCCCTCTCGGCCATCCCTCCTGACCAGTTGGTATTCGTATCCGGGAACGACCGCGGTGATACAGAACCGACCATCCGGATCCATCTTGATGCGACCTGGGAAATCGCCGAGCCAGTGCGCCTGCTTTTCCGAGAGTGACCGTCCGCTCAATCCCAATCTGACGCCGCCGCTCGGCTGGCCATTCGCATCAAGTAAACGGCCGGTGACGGTGGCCCCAGGTTGCATCGGAACGGTGATCGACTCACCGTTGTGCTTCGGAGATTGTGCGACGCCGACGAGACCCAACTCCTGATGCTGGAAGAATACAGAACGCGGCCGGTGCGGACTGAACCCTCGCACGGTGAAATCTGCACCTGGCATTTCTTCACCGAAGCCGGTGATGCCGAAACTTCGCGCCCCCGAGATCGGTTGACCATCGGGTCCAAACAACCGACCCGTGAATTCCACCGAAACATCCAGTAATGAATTCATAAAATTATCATTGAATAATTGCATATTGTTCATGACTCGTGCTCCTCCTCTTCCACCTCAGCTTCGGCGATCTTGCGAGCCAATTCTTCGAGTTGTTCGGCGGTCAAGATCCGGTCGTCGACCATCCCCAACAGCAGTTGTTCTACCGACCCATCACAGAAGCGATCGACGATCTGACGGACCGCCTGCGTCGCTGCTTTCAGAGCCGGCACCCGCACACGGTAGATGTAGGTCCGACCGGAGACCTCATGCGTGAGATATCCTTTCTCCTCCAGTCGCCGTAGCACCGTGCGCACGGTCGAATCCTTCATGGGCTGCTTGCCCGCGAGTTCTTGCCGCACGTCCTCAGCCGTGGAAGGGCCCCGTCCCCAGATGACCCTCATCACGGTGTCCTCGAGCGGACTCATCGATCGCTTAGCCGGCCTGGCCATACGCCCTCCGCTACATTTTGTAACGCTACAATCTGTAACAGTGCGATTCGGAGCCGTCAAGTGGCGAGATCAGGTTTTTCGGCACTCAGGGATGAGCTTGAGGATCCAACACCCGCGTCGAGAAGTGAGACTTGAGGAGGTTCGAAAGGCGAGTTCGCGACACCATAAAAGCTTAAGCAAAACCAGCATTCAACAACATCAATTTACACGAGAACCAGAGAACCGAAATCCGCCTATCCGTCCAAAATCTTGGCGGCTTTCATAAGCTGATGGTCATCAGACAAATCTTTCGATGTGGAACAAATTCAGCCCATCGAACCAAGGCACATCCGGGATGCCGAAACCGACCTATCCCCATATCAGCCAGCGGTAAGCTATCGCCAAGGCCACCGCCAGGGCGATCAGAGCAGTGCACCCGAGTCCGAGAATCGAGAAGCGGCCGGCCGCTGCGGCCATGGAAGTCCGTCCGGTCGCCCGGTTTCTTCGCCGTGCGATCCACAGCCCAAGGCCGCCCGACAATGCAGCGGGCAAGGCGAACGCCAGAAACTCGACCATGACCGAGGGGTGCGTTAGCCGATAGATCAATGTCTGCGAACTTGCCTGTCCCTCCGAGATCGTCAGGGCGACACCGTAGGCGATGAGGATCGTAGCGCCGGTGCCAAGGATCAAGGACGCGGCACCAAACATCAAAGCGACCTTGTCCGCCGATCGGCCCCTCGCGGCTGCATTCCGAGACGACCAGCCTAGCGTCAACGCGAGACCAACAGCAGTGATCAGAACCAAGAGCGGCGACACAGACCAGCCGACCGGATGCACCAGTTCGTACGAACCAAGCAGGATCGCCACGAAGCAGGCAATCAGCACGGTTGATCTCAGCACTGACGCGACCCGATCGAGCGGCCGGCTAATGGTTCTTCCGGACATCGTCGACTCCCTCAAGGCAAACTCGGCCTTCACTCAGCGACAAAAGTCGTAGACCCAATTGTGCCAGACCGCAGCTTGGATTCAAGGAGGAAGGCGCCGAGGCACGGGGCGCATGGACCCGGTACCCGGCGAAGACAAGCGATCTCCAGGAGAGACGACTTCGTCCACCGGTCTCTGGCCGCTAGGGCTGCTCTCGTTTATCCCACCGGGGCAGCTTGCCCGACGCCACTAGTCGAGTGCGTGACAAGTGCTTATGAGGTTCGTTTAGAGGCTATCCGGGAAGTGAACACTGCCGTGAAGATGCATTGTCTGGGTGGCCGGGGACGAGTCTTCGAGGCCCTGGGGATCGGCCGAGGCTCGTCCCGGGGCGTCGCTTCGCTCCTCCCTGGGCACCCATCTTTCCTGACTTCACATGGATAACCCTTATCCGGATAGGCTCTTACACCCAGCACAGGCTGTTTTTCGCGTCGAAACGAGCTTTTCCATTCGGGGAACGAATCCGGGGGACGTCCTTTTCCCCCCTCTTTTTTCGACTTCTCGGCGCAACAAAAAACCCCTGGTAACCCAGGGGTTTATGTTCTAGCGAGGATGACGGGGCTCGAACCCGCAACCTCCGGCGTGACAGGCCGGTGCTCTAACCAATTGAGCTACATCCCCTCGCGTCGACTTGCGTTTCATTCGTTCGCGTCGGCGAGAGGATTATTTTTAACGATCCCGGTCCCCGGTGTCAATCACCTAGTTGGCGTGAACTCGAAATTTTTCGACGCTGTGGGATGCAACCTCCCATGGCTAGGCATGAAGATCCAGGCAGGAGGGCCACCGGGTGCTTGGCCTACTCGGACGCAAGTTGTCTTTTGTGATAGAGTTCTTCCATAGAATGAGACGAATGAGCGAACTGGGTCGGGGGTTGTTTGAACGGATACTTGCCGGTAGTCTGAATCGCCGTCGCCGAGTCAGCGATCGGCGGAATATGGAATCGTCTCAGTAACTTCAGGGGCGATTTCGAATGAGCTTGCCCGGGAGTCGGTACGACGTGCAGATCACCAAGGCGGTCATCACGGCGGCAGGGCGGGGAAACAAGAATCACGTGGCCTCGGACACGGTCCAGAAGGCCATGTACCCGCTCGTGGATCGCGACGGATTGACCAAGCCGGTTCTCCAAATCATCGCCGAAGAAGCCATTGAGAGCGGGATCGAAGAGATTTGTGTGGTCTGTGCTCCCGGGGATGAAGCGATCTATCGAGGACAGTTCCAGCGTTACGCCGAGAACCTGCGGTCGGCTGCCAAAGGCTTCGAATGGGCTGAGGAGCAAACGCGTCGGCTGGTGAGTCTCGAAGAGCGACTCAGCTTCGCCGACCAGCCTGAACCGAAGGGGTATGGGCACGCCGTCTGGTGTTCCCGCGGCTTCGTGGGAAGCGAGCCGTTTCTCCTGCTGCTTGGCGACCACCTTTACATCTCGAAGGAAACGCGCCGATGTGCTCGGCAATTGCTCGAGCTGGCAGCGTCGGAGGGATGTGCGGTCTCGGCGGTGCAGGCGACCCGGGAGCATCTCATCCATCAGTACGGCACGGTGACAGGCAAACGTCGGCAGGATCGACCCGACGTCTACACGATTGACGAGATCATCGAGAAACCGAACCCCACTCTCGCTGAGCTCCGCCTTCAGGTTCCAGGCCTCCGCGCAGGGCACTATCTCTGTTTCTTTGGCATGCACGTGCTCACTCCGACGGTCTTCGACCTGCTCGACGACCTGCTCGGACGGGACGTTCGCGAGCTGGGGCAAATCCAGCTCACCACCGCTTTGAACGCACTCGCGCGACGCGAGGAGTATCTCGCCTTGGAGACCCGAGGGGCGCGATATAACCTGGGAGTGAAGTTCGGGTTCGTCGAGGCCCAAATCGCCTTGGCACTCGCGGGCGTCGACCGGGAGCAAATGCTCTCCGGTTTGCTCGAGTCGATCGTGCGAATCGAGCAGAACCACGCCGCGAGGGGGCCGGCAAACTGATTCGGACACAAAGCGGCCCATGAGTCCTCGCGGAACGCTCCTGATTGACACCATCACCAGTCCCGACCCCGCCGTTCGCAACCGCTCGGTTCACGAACTGGTGGCGGGAGCATCGACGGCCGAGATCCTCCGCGCCTGCGATGACCTCGAGGCCTTCCGGCAACAGGCCGAGAACCTCTACGAGCGGGTTCGCGCGTCGATGTTCTTGCACGCCATCTACCGCTTCGCCGTTCAGGAATCCGCCGAAATCGCAGGCACGGGACTCGTCCCGTTTGAGGGGTTCCGCGACCTGATGGAGCGCCGCTTCGAACAGGCGATCTCCGCTTTTCGAGGCACGATGCGTAAGGAAGGGCCGAACGGAACCATCGCCAGCGCGCTGGCCCAAGCCTACGAGCAGATCACTTATCAGACGCTGGCGGACCAGGTACGCCGCTCGGTCCGAAGCTGCCAGGGAAATCGCTGGATGTTCCGCGTCGGTCAAGCCGACGAGCACCCGATCCGGATCCACCCTCGGCTACTCGAACGTGAGTCCGAGCAGGATCTCTTCCCAATCCTCGTCGAGCGGACCCCGGTCCGCCTCGACCTCTCGCACAGCGCCTGGTCCGACATCTTTTTCCTGGGAATGGACTTTCCCGAAGGGGCCCGGGTCCTCAACATCTCCGTGGACCTGGGGGTCCATGGTCGCGATGACCGGCCCCGCCCCCCGATCGAGACGAGAGTCCGGGTCATTCCCGAACCGATCCTACGGCTCACCAGCATCGACCTGTCTGCTTGCAAAGACGTCACGACACTTGAAGAATTATTCAATTTCGGGAACGACTACCTCGGCTTGGTAAAGGCCGGGATCATCGCCTCGGGCTTGATCCCCCCTTCGTTCGAGGGGACGGCCACGCGCCTCGACGAGTTGCTGGCGCGGGTGGTTCGACCAGGATACGGCCTGGAGGTCGTGAGCAAAGTCAACGACATCCCCAAAGGGTCGCGACTCGCGGTCTCGACGAACTTGCTCGCGGCGCTAATCAGCCTGCTCATGCGGGCCACGAACCAGGCCGCCAATTTGACCGGCGAACTCTCACCGGATGAGGCTCGCGTCGTTGTCGCGCGGGCGATCCTGGGTGAATGGCTCGGCGGCTCGGGCGGTGGTTGGCAAGACTCGGGTGGCGTCTTTCCCGGCATCAAAGTAATTCAAGGGGTTCCGGCCGGCGAAACCGACCCGGAGACCGGTATCAGCCGAGGCCGGCTCCTACCCGCCCACCAGTTGCTCAACGGCCAGGACGGGGCGACCGCCTCGACCGATTTCCAAGCGGCTCTGGCTCGAAGCCTGGTCCTGGTTCATGGCGGCATGGCCCAGAACGTCGGCCCGATCCTGAACATGGTGACTGGGAAATACCTGCTCAGGAGCGGTGAGGAGTGGAAGGCACGCCACGAAGCCCTGAGGATCTTCGAAGGGATCGTCGAGGCCGTGAAGTCGGCCGACGTTCAGGCGATCGGGACCCTGACCACGAAGAACTGGGAAGGGCCGCTCAAGAAGATCATCCCCTGGGTCAGTAACCAGTTCACCGAGTCGATCATTCGAGAAGCCAAAGCGGCCCTTGGGGACGACTTCTGGGGCTTCCTCATGCTCGGTGGGATGTCGGGCGGAGGCATGGCCTTCTTCGTCGCCCCGCATCGCCAAGCCGGCTTCCGCCAGACCATCGCCGAGATCATGGCTCGCGTGAAAGGAAGCCTCGACGACGCCTTGCCGTTCGCGATGGAACCCGTCGTCTACGACTTCCACGTGAACCCGCACGGCACCTTCGCCGAGTTGCAAGCCGGCGGTGAGGCGATGATGCCCCCGCGCTACTACACCTTGCAAGTGCCGCCGATGATCGCCGAGGGAGGCGCAACGCTCGATCCGCTCCGGATGGCCGACATCGATCACTTCGCCAACCAGTGTCGAGATACCGGAGAGTTGCTCCGCGTTTTCCGGACGATGATCAATAACCTCTTCCCGGTCACTCGCTCGGCCTCGGACCCAGCGGCCGCCTCATGGGACGAAGCCGCCGAGCGCATTCGCCATGAGAACGGCTTCGACGCCGTTCAGCACGCCCAGCTCCGGGAAGACTTGCAGCACGGGCGCATCGGCCTCGCCCGGAACCGGTTACCCGTCGATACCGATATCCGCGACGTCGCCGACTCCGACCTCATCACCGCAGACCAAAGTCATGGCCCACTTCCTCGTGAAGCCATTGCGCGAGGCGAAGAGGCGATCCGACGCGGGGAAGTCGCGGTGGTCAGCCTGGGAGCCGGGGTCGGCAGCCGCTGGACCTCGGGGGCGGGGGTTGTCAAAGCCGTCAATCCGTTCGTCTCGCTCGCGGGGAGACACCGAGGTTTTCTCGAAATCCACCTCGCCAAGACGCGCAAGTCGCAACGGTTGTTCTCGACAACCATTCCGCACATCGTCACAACCAGCTACCTGACTCATGCGGCCATCGAGCGGCACTTGCACCAGACCGAGAACTACGGCCATGACGGTCCCGTTATCTTGTCGCGCGGTCAATCAATCGGCCAACGCCTGATTCCGATGGCTCGCGACCTCACCTTCCTCTGGGAAGAAGGGGCCCACGAAACCCTCGACGAAAACAAGCAGAAAGTGCGAGAAGCCGGCCGCCGGGCGATCCTCAACTGGGCCCGCTCACGCGGTGAAGGGGCCGATTACACCGATAATGTCCCGATCCAACGCTTCAATCCGCCGGGACACTTCTACGAAGTTCCCAACCTGCTGCGTAACGGTGTCCTCGTCAATCTCCTCGATCGGTTCCCAAACCTGCGCTGGCTGTTGGTGCACAATATCGACACGCTGGGAGTGTCCGTCGACCCGGGGGTTCTCGGGCTCGTGATCGGCACGGGCTCGACCCTCAGCTTCGAGGTGATCGCCCGCCGGATCGACGATCGCGGCGGCGGACTCGCCAACGTCAACGGGCGACTGCGACTGCTGGAAGGGCTCGCTTCCCCGCGCGAAGACACGGAGTTCAAGCTCCGCTACTACAATTCGGCGACGGCCTGGGTCGATATCGACGGACTTTTGAGAACCTTCGCCCTCACGCGGGACGACCTCCGGCAAAATGAAGCCAAGGTCGCGGCCGCCGTTCGCACGATGGCGGCGCGCGTGCCGACTTACGTGACGATCAAGGACGTAAAACGGCGCTGGGGACACGGGCAAGAGGACGTGTTCCCGGTGGCCCAGTTCGAGAAGCTCTGGGGAGACCTGACGTCGCTTCCCGATCTCCCGTGCTCGTTCCTCGTCGTCGACCGACCGCGCGGTCAACAGCTCAAGGACACAGCCCAGCTCGATGGTTGGGCGAACGACGGAAGCATCAACTACGTTAAGCGACTCTGCGACTTCAACGACTAGAGCGGTTATCGCTTGGATTGCCTACAAAATCCCGGAAGATCGGAGTGAAATCCCTGGGATCGATGTATTGGACGCACCATCAACCGATGCTCTGTAGATGGCCGTATGGGGTGGCACTGGTGGCTTGTCCACCAGTGGGCCCAGGCCTGCGCCACTGGTGGACAAGCCACCAGTGCCACCCAACCGGCCTCTTTACTTACTTCGAGCTACAGGGTCACTCTCTGGCCTGAGTGTGGGCTATCCAAGCGATTACCGCTCTAGAAGTTTCCCGAAACCTTTTGCTGACGCCTCGATGTTTGAATGCGACAGTTTCATCGGGTCCGGTCGAAGAGGCTCAGCACCGAACAGGCTCGTTGGGCAATGCCGGATCCCCGAACGAAGGATACGTAACCGTGGACGCTTCCGGCCTGGTTCTGGTGACGGGAGGGGCGGGGTTCATCGGCTCGCACCTCGTGGAAGGCCTGCTCGAGCAAGGTTTCCGTGTGCGTGTCGTCGACAATTTATCGACGGGCCGAGCTGCCAATCTGGCGCACCTCGCAGGCCGGTTCGACTTCCTGGAAGGGGATCTGTCCGACTTCGAGGTCTGCCGCCGAGCCGTCGATCAGGTGGACTATGTCTTCCACCAGGCGGCAATCCCGAGCGTTCCTCGCTCGGTTCGAGAACCACTAGGTTCTCATGCGAGTGGTCCCACAGCCACGCTCCACATACTCGAGGCCGCTCGTCAGGCAGGCGTCAAGCGGTTCATCTTTGCCGCGTCAAGCAGCGCCTATGGCGAGACGTCGGAGCTCCCCAAGCACGAAGCGATGCTGCCCCAGCCACTCAGCCCCTACGCGGCCGGCAAGTTGGCCGGCGAGGCCTACGTGGCGGTCTATGCACGAACCATGGGACTCGATGGTGTCAGCCTCCGCTACTTCAATGTCTTCGGTCCTCGCCAAGATCCGTCGAGTCCCTATAGTGGGGTCATCTCGTTGTTCGCCCGAGCGATGCGTGAGGGAAGAAGACCCACCATCTTCGGAGACGGACGGCAGACCCGCGACTTTACCTACGTCAGTAACGTCGTGGCCGCGAACCTCGCCGCGCTTCACGCCAAACAGCCGCTCTTAGGGTCCGTCTTCAACGTCGGAACCGGCCGCAGGATCAGCCTGCTCGACCTCGTCGCGGCCATCAACGGCATCCTCGGCACCCAGATCGAAGCCGAGCTACGCCCGGAACGCCAAGGAGATGTCCGAGACTCGCAAGCAAGTCTCGAGCAGATCCAGGCCGTACTGGGCTATCGTCCGACGGTCGATTTTGAGGAAGGCTTACGCCGAACCCTCCAGGCCGCGGTGCCTGATCTTCCCGCCTGATCGTTGCTTCCCTTCGCGTCGTGACGACCGGCAGTTGGCTCGATCAAGAACGAAGATCACGACAGCCGATTCTTCGAGATGCGGGACAACGCATCGGGGTGGACGGTCTGCCGACCTTCGGGCGGGTCGGGTTCTGCCCTCGCGTTCTCTTCCCGAGTCGCGAATCCCTTGAGGCACGACGAATGTTGTTGCGAGTCCGGCGATACTCGGCAGTCGTATGGGGCGCTCTCGTGCTCTCGGTCGCGGTCGGTGACGTGCAAGCAGAGGCTCCTCAAATGAGTTCAGCCCTCCCAAACCCGGGGACGCCAGGCTCCCCCCTCGACCCGGAGGTAAGGCGCGTAGCCGACGGTGTGAGTCTGCCGATCACCTCGATGCAACAACTGATTCGTCTCAGCCGTCCCCAGCTTGATCAGCTCTACCAGCAATCATCGCCGGGGGCCGTCCCCCCCGGACGAGTACGCGGTCGTGTCATCGTTTCGCCAGGGAGCCGGTTGTCGGTCCCCGCCTCAAGGGTCGTGCGCCTGATGTGGCAGGGGAAGGTCTTCAACTCCGCAGACTCGACGGCGGTGAATCGATTCTTCGGAATCCGGATCATCAAAGGCAAAGTCTATTACGGTGAAAGCTGGCTCGACGGCAGACCTTCGCTGATTCTCGACTACAGTGAGACCTCTCGCCTCTACGCCCCTTATCGAGACGAAATCCGAGAAGTCGCCCCCGGCCTGTTCCTGGGCTTGATGTACGAGAGAACCGCTCCACAAGCGACCTTCAAGATGTACTTCGCACTCGAATCTGTGCAGTAGGCCAATCGCAGCAAAGCGACATAAAAAAAACTGAGAGGCGATCCGGATAGGGTTTGAGCCCGTGAGATTAGAAAAGAGGGTGGTCGGGGAGGATCGTAGCGAGGCCCCGGGGATCGGCCTGGGCTTATCCCCGGGGCGTCGCTACGCTCCTCCCCGACCACCCAAACCACGCGTTCTCCCATCAAAGTTCTCTCTCCGAACAGCCTCTGAGAAGCCAGAAAAGCCCTGCCTCCACCTCACCCGCTTCGGGGAGCCATTTCGCGTACACTTCCCCCCAATCGAGAGTCGGCAATCCAATCGGATCCACACTTCAGAATTCGTCGAAGCAGGACAGACCTCGGCAGGCCAAGGCCTGCCCTACAAGAGCTGATCAGCCTAAACACTTCTTTTTGATCATCAAAAGCCGATAGATTGATTCATTCGGATTATCAACGCACAATCAACTAGAGACCAGGAATGGCCTCGTCTCCTTAGAACTTCGGGGCATTTTCTCCTCCTGAGTTTTTTTCCTTGACGACCTTTCTTCCGCTGAGTAACTTCTTGACAACACAAATCTGCACGCATTCATGCTCACTAACACCCGATCGCTCAAATTAAGTGATAATGAATCACCATATTAACAGGATGTCGACTGGTTTACGTCGTCGATCCCGAGGGTTCACCCTCATCGAACTGCTCACGGTCATCGTGGTCGGCACGGCCGTGCAGCAGTCCGGCTTCGCCGGCGAGCGAAGCCAACATCCGGGAGGGATCAATACTCTATTCGGCGACGGCTCGGTC